>Ga0163163_10006171_pt1 | contig 10449 bp, 20 predicted proteins | sample S65metaG_FD_119766 | JGI IMG/M metagenome (GOLD analysis project Ga0163163, IMG submission 119766) | Switchgrass rhizosphere microbial communities from Kellogg Biological Station, Michigan, USA - S6-5 metaG | ecosystem: Host-associated > Plants > Roots > Rhizosphere > Soil | place: USA... | reverse complement strand
GGTGTACCGGCTGAGTTACATGTATTCGAGGAAGGTCCACATGGAGTTGGGTTGGCGTTGGGCGATCCCGCTCTGGGTGAGTGGGGGACGCTGCTTCGCAACTGGCTACGGGCGCGGGGGTTGGTTGGGGGGCAGTAAGGGCCCTCGCCTGCCGGCTGACACCGTGCCGCTGCAACACCATCGGTTCTGTATTGTAGGGACCGCGGTCATCGGAAGACGCTATCCCGCGAGTTAATCTCGAGGCCTGATCCCGCGCGAACGCGCGCCGCGGGAGTCACGCCGTCGCATCTCAACGTGAATCGCAGCAGCGACGAAGCGCGTGGGTAACCCCCGTGGTCAGCTGCGAAATCGTCGTCGCGACTGGCGTGTTTTCATCCATAAAACCGACAATGGTCGATCCAACTGAGCTGACCTGGCGCGTACACTGCCCGTTCCGCATACCAGGATCACGGCCGATATGAACAGCGAGCAGCAAACTTCCTGGCGTCGTCACATAGCCTTCGATCCCATGAATGCTCATTCGCAAGGCGATGACCCGAACCTCATGTATGTCGTGCAATTCAACGCCGACGAACGAGAGTGGCGGGCGCGATCGTTTTCGGAAGTTACCTCCCAGATTTCAGAGACCCTGAACGCGGCAGTTAAAAAGGAGATCACGATGGTCGAGTCCAAGCCGACCGGTGTCGTGCGCGTCGAGCACATCACTCAGTCGATCCACGTTCTGCGCGGACACAGAGTATTGCTCGATGCCGAGCTTGCCGGCCTCTACGGGGTCAGCACCAAGCGCTTCAACGAGCAGGTCCGCCGTAACCGCGAGCGCTTTCCCGAGGATTTCATGTTCCAGCTCACCGCCGAAGAACTCGCAGCTTTGAGGTCGCAAATTGCGACCTCAAACGCGTCTGCACCCCAAGGTCGCGGCGGGCGGCGCTACCTTCCCTATGCTTTCACCGAGCACGGCACGATCATGGCCGCCACTATCCTCAACAGTGCTCGCGCAGTGCAGATGAGCGTCTACGTCGTGCGTGCCTTCGTGAAGCTGCGCGAACTGTTGAGTTCCAACCGGGAATTGGCCCGACGATTCGCGCAACTGGAGACGCGGCTCGATAAGAAGCTCACCAAACATGATCAGCAGATCGCCGCGATCCTCTCTGCCATCCGTCAGCTCATGCACCCGCCGGCGCCGAAGCGACGGCCGATTGGATTCACTGCGGATCTGGAGGAGAAGTCGTAACGCGGGGCTCGAGCATGGCCGAGTATGCTTCGACCGTGTTCAGAACACCGAGCGGATGTACGACCGTAAATCGCTTCCACGTGCCGATGTCTTGATCGTCGATCAGAATGCTCGGCTTTTCTGGATCGCGAGCTGGCGGCGATCTATGGCGTGCCCACTGGACGCCTGAACGAAGCAGCCAAGCGTAATATCGATCGCTTCCCCGAAGACTTCATGTTCCAGCTCGCCCGGACAGAGGCCGAACTTTCAAGATCGCAATCTGCGATCTTGAACAGCGGCGCACTGTTGCCTATGGCATTGCGCGGAAAACCATCACTGGCACCACGGCTTCGGGCGACTCGCTGGTGGCCGTCGAAGGTCTGACCGGGAAGGCGCAGGCTGTAGGCGACTATTTCCCCGCTGAAATGACGACGCGGTTGTATTGTATCGCATACTTTCGCGCATTCAGGTTCATCTGGCGATCCCGCGGACCCTTGATGACATCGCTCGTTCCCTTCAGGATTCTCAATCCATATTGGCTGCGGAGTCTAATCACATCATCGCGCACGCCAGGCACTTCGAGTGTCAGGCCGTAGACGGCCAATAGGCGCCGATCGCCTCGAGAGATTGCACTTTTCGCGGCATTCTCTGCCTGTTTTACGAGCAAATGACGTACGTCTTCGGCCTTCATCACGGTATCCGTGCTCTCATTTCCCCAGGCTGTTCCGGCCGAGTAGAGACCGATACCAACAAGGTAGGCACACAAGAACAGCTTCATGAAAATCCTCCGTATCAATATGCGATTCTCTCAAATCGATCACCGGCTTGAGTGGAGATGGGGTTTTCGTTCAGATCAACATTGTTCATCTGAAATGGGCCATCATCACTGCCCCGAGTGTATGCCCGAGCTCGTGGGCAATCGCCCGGAGTAGGGACGGCGGTTTTCGACCGTTGGTCATGTCCAACCGCGGGTGCGCCCATTTCATCCTTCCAGCATTGGAACTCATGATGCAACAGATCCATTGCCCGTTGAGTCCGTTGCCACAGTTGGCTCGGAGCTCACATATGAGTACGTGTTAATGCCGCCATTTAGACCGATAGGATCGTTCGTTGGATACCGGCCGGTGGTTGGATCGTAGTCCCGTCGATAATTCTGATGGAGTCCGCCTGTCCATCGAAGAGCTGTCCCGGAAGTATTACGTTGCGCCGCCCTCGTAAGGAGCGTCTTCTGCTTTTTTCACGGAGTTGATGCCCCCAACGGAGCCTCCGCCGACGATTGACTGTGAACGCTGTTGCCGTCCGTGTCATATCCAGCCTGCCTGCTTAGCCCAACGTCAATCGCGAATGCGGATGCGACGCTCTTCCACAATCCAGAGCGTGCCCGTCAAAGATTCCTGTGGCAGTAGATCCAATACACGACGATGCCCGGATACTTCGCCGGCGGGTACGTCAGGATATTGGAGAAATCCAAGTCTAATGTAATGAGGGCGCGCTGCTCTCGGCTGCACACGTCGATGATGCGTTCGTCTGGCTCGCCGCCCAGCGCTCGTTGGACCACGGAGTGAGCGTCGTGTCCGGCCGCTTCGAACATCGTCGCCAGTGAAGGCGAATTTCACGCCGCGGTCAGCACGACACGCTCGCGCGCCAACTCCGCCGCGTACGCCATTGCGGCCGTCACGTCTTCCCTACGTAGGGTTGGATAGAGGTGGGCAATCTCATCCGGGGTTTGAGCAGCCGCCAGGTTATCCAACACCACGGACACCATGATACGGGTGCCCTTGATGCATGCCTTGCCGTGGCAGATCGCCGGATCGATGCTGATTCGAGTTCGCCAATCCATAGCGCCAGTATCCTCACCGGGAGGAGAAGGTCAAGCCGATGGGCATGAAACCATAGATTACTGATTATATTACATTTCTAGTAGGCATCGCAGGATGCGAGATGGGGCGCAAGCCGTGCCCGACTTACCAGATTGCTCAGTCTCCCGGATCGACCCCGTGCTGCTCGGAACGAGGATGCCCCACGCTCCGTCGGCGTCAAGGCCGGGGCCCTGCGGGGGCGCGCTATGTGCGCCGCCTTGACCCCGTCTGCGCTTTTCGCGAAGGTGTCAAACGTTGCGCTTCGCGCCTGCCGCGTCAGATGCGCGCCGCCCAGCTGATAGCCTATCCGCTTCAAGTCCGCCTCCAGCTCCGTCTTCCTGCTCATCCCGCAGTCCTCTCGCTGTCCTCGACATCTTTCCCAACACTCGTCGTCTTCGATCTCGCGTCCGGCGATCGCAAGCAGTTGGCGCAAGGCGCTGTCTGATTCCATCCCGAGCGGCCGGACGCGAACACATCCGGTCGGGTGAGTTTCGTGGCCAGAAAATCAAGGCTGTGGACCGCTGCATTGAGATAAGCGTCCTCCGCAATGGCTGCGGCCACACATCGTCGGGTGATCGGCGGTAATCGCGAAGCCTCGCGGCACGCCTTTACCTTGACGGGCTTTGCATGTTCGCCTGTTGCCAGTGCAGCGGAGCACCAGATGAGCATTACTACGATGGTCATAAACTGCTGTCGCCAAAGGGTCATAGTTATCACCATCCAATCCAAACTGATTAATAGCAATGCTGGGCTATTCCATCCCCAGCTCCGTAACGGCGAGCGTGCGCGGCATCCTTGCATCCGCACTTTCCCTCCATCCTCACGAGACACGCGTCTTCCGTTCGAAAGGCCTTGCATTCAGTCTTGTGCCAGTACGCTGTGTCAGGCCCCGGTAGCGGGTTTTTTGGGTCTGACGGAACATAGTGTGGCGGTTTGCCGTGGCATATACCCGGTCCCCATTTCGCCTTCGCATCCGCGATATGGGACTCTTCGTGAGCTTTCGTACATTCCCTGGTGCACGGGTTGGTGTCAGTAACGACGAGCACAGCGTTGCCGTTGCCATCGCATTCCCAGGTGCTGGCCGCTTGCAGTCCGGTTGGATCGTTGTACGCCTCCCGGTTGTCTCTTACGTAGGCATAGGTGTTGACTCCGGCCTTGAGTCCCAGCGGGTCGCTCTCCCAATATTTGCCGGTAGCTGGGTCGTAATCTCTATAGTAGTTGTAATGCAGCCGCGCCTGCCCATCGAAGATCTGTCCGGCGAAGCGTATGTTGTAGGCAAAAGATCGTCCCGACGTGCGCCGTCGTACCCGGCGAGGATTTCGCCGGCGCATTTGCGGACTTAGAAGCGATCGAGCGGGTATCACGCAGGCCTTCCGTGGTTTTGGACCCCAGAGTGGGGGCAGCGGGGCGGTGTGCCGCGCGGCGAGCACGGCACGCACAGCGAAGGTTGGGCTGGGCGCGCGCATCGCACAGTTGCGCAAGGAAGCAGGTCTTAGCCAGCCGGCCGTCGCAGATGCGCTCGAGATCGCGCAACAGACCTACGCCAACAACGAGGTCGCTCGCGCACGTCCCGCCGTCTCGATGTTGCCGACGCTCTCGCAGCTCTTTGGCGTCAGCGTCGATGAGCTGCTGGGCTTGCATAAGAACGGCCCCGGCAAGCGCGGTCCCACACCGCTCCTGCAGAAGCAGATCGAGCGGTTAAACCGCTTGCCCAAGGCACAGCAGAAGATCGTGATGCAGATGTCAGTCAAACCGATAACGCATGCGGCTTGCTCTGGCCAGCCGATCGAGCCACACTGAACACCTCAACCGGAGTGCCACCCCATGAACGCCCAGGCCGTTGAGGCCCTGATCGAGAAGCTGAAGTCCTTACCGCCCGAGCAGCGCGCGGAAGTTGAGGATTTCGTGGATTTCCTCAGAGCCCGCAAGGAGCGCTCGCGCGATGCGGCTGCCCAGCGCTTGGGCGAAGCCTTCAAAAAGCTCGATGCGCTGAACCAGCCGCCGCCCACTCCCGAAGAAGTGCAGGCCGAGATCGATGCGGCGCGCGCCGAGCGGCGTGCCCGTCATGCGGATCGTCGCTGACACCAACACCGTCCTCTCGGGCTTGCTCTGGCAGGGGCCGCCGCGCCGCCTGCTCGATCTCGCTCGCGAACGCGTCCTCACGCTCTGTACCAGCTCCACGCTCCTCGCTGAGCGCGCCGAGGTCATCGTGCGCGACAAGTTCGCACACCGGGTGCTCGCCGCGGGTCTCTCCGCCGCCGAGTTGGTGCAGGACTATGAGCGTTTGACTGAGATCGTGGAACCCGAGCCACTACCGGCGCCGGTCAGCCGCGATCCCGACGATGATCATGTGATCGCCTGTGCGCTCGCCGCTCGAGCCCAGATCATCGTCTCCCGCGACAAAGACCTCCTCGACCTTCGCGAGCATCAGGGTATCCCCATCCTCCTCGTCGCTGATGCCCTGCAACGCCTAGAACCCAACACGGCAAGTTAGGCAGCGCGCGTCGCGCTTTGAGGCAAGGCTCGATGGCGTTACCCAGTCCCAAAGGATCGCCCTGCCAGTATCTGCCGGTAGCCGGGTCGTAGTCTCTGTAATAGTTGTAGTGGATCAGTCTGATGCGCGTCGCGCACGCAGGCGATGCGCCTTACCTCGATTGCGGTTTGACAGCCAATTTTCTAAAGCACACTACGAACAATACATAGAAGGCGAGCGCGAGCACCGGCCTCCAAATCCAGCTCTCAGGCCGCTGCAGCCCGTTGGAATCGAAGGCCGGGTGGTCGACGCTTGGCAGTGAACCGAACACCGCATAGACGAAGAACAAGCCGATTCCGACCCACCCGGCGAAGTGCAAAGGTTTGTTCCGCAAGGCACTCCCCACAAATCCCATGGCCAGCAGTACTTGGTCCGTTATGCGGACCAACAGCGTTAATGGCTCAAAGAACATCCGGGGGAAAGACAACAAAACTAAAGCCGCGATCACGAGAGAAGCCGCCAGAAATAAGAATCGCTGCCTATTTCTTTCCGCAGTCACTACACTACCTCTTGAGATCGGCTTTGCTGGTTCGGCTTGAATTCATGTGGCCATTCAGGCCCGCGTCCAAGGCATCTTGGGACTAGGGCTCATCGCCGATCGGTAACCACTTAAACCATTGCCATATGTAAATGTTGATGGCGTACGCCTGGGGATCGAGCCAACCGGTAAACGCAGCCGCCGTGAGCCAATTCTCACCTTCCCGCACGATAGGGTCGTCATTTGCGTGTCTAACACCGTACGCGGCGGAAGCTGCCCGTTTGATGTCCCAGTTGACATTGTCATTTGACAAAACAACGTTACAAATCCAGGAGCGAACTTCGGGACGAACAACGGGCATACGCACCGGAGGTGGTGTTGGTCCGAGCAGAAAACCGTAAGCCTCGCGTCCTTTGATGTCGTATTCCATAGTCGGTGCATCATTCACATAGGCGTATGTGTTTATCCCACCATTCAGGCCGATGGGATCATTTTCGACATACCGACCAACCGCAGGATCATAATCTCGCGCCATGTTTTGATGTAGCCCTGCCTGCCCGTCGAAGACCTGTCCCGGGAACCTCAGGCGGTAGGAAACCCTTGACACGAAAGTGTGAGTTTAGTCGGCAGAATGACCGTCTCGTCTACTGGGTCTCCAAGTCACCAGAAAAAACACTATCCCTGCAACACCTCCTATGGCCACCATACGTAAGATCTCGTGCGGTTCGGCACCGTTGGGCAGCCGCACGATGAAAGCAACAAGCCCTCCTCCGACACACCCGCTGGCGAGTGCAGACCACCAACGAACGAGACCGAAATGGCGCAAGAGGAAGAAGGATGGCGCCCCAAATACGACGACTGCCATCGCAGAGAAAAAGTAGCCGAGCGCAAGCAAGCTGACTACCGAGACGACGTCTGCCTTCGATGTTACCGGAGTCAATATCGCAAACAGCGCCCCCGGAACAATGGGCGCGGCCATGAATCCAAGCACAGTCGAAACTACTTCCCTTTTCACTGTTACTGCCTAATGGCCGCAACCACATTTTGAGACGAGATCCCTCATCTGATTTCCCCAAACAGCCTCTTTGGCGATGTACTGGATGAGCGGGCCTGTCAAAGGCCCCGTAAGTAGCGGAGACTGTTTCCAATTCGTGCCTTCGCCGTAGGTATTGGCGACTCCGTTCGACACGGTCCGCGCGACGTAGCCGGAGCCAAAGAGGCTATCCGGACCGGTGATATTCACAACGACCGGGGCGCCAGTCACCAGGTCACGGGTCAAGTACGAAGTAACCCAGTTATCAAAACCGCCAACAGTTGCGTTATTGCGCGTACCGTCTCGAGATGCCGCATGGGGGTTCCCGGGAGTTGGGTTGTTAATCAGTGCCTCCATGACGTCGCTCGCACTCGCACAACCTGGTAGTCATGGTAGTCATGGTAGTCATGGTAGTCATGGTAGTCATGGTAGAAAAAGTTATCCGAATTAATGCTGGCGGGGAAATGCAATGGCGTGGGAACACGAAACATAGGTCCGCCTGGGTAACTGCAGGTCGTCATATTGCCGGCCGACGTGCATTCCAGACCCAGAGGATCGACCGCGCTGAGCGGATTTCCGACAGCATATGCAAACGTATTGCTACCACCGGCTAGACCGATGGGATCAGACTCAGCGTACCTTCCCGTCGCTGGGTCGTAATCCCGATATCCGTTTTGGTGCAGTCCGGCCTCTCCATCGTGCCCGGCGAACCGTATGTTGTAGGCGAGCTCACCTTAGCGCATTTTCTCAAGATCCTCGTGGGCTTTAGAAAAGCCACCCCGTGCGGACCACGCGAACCACTTACGAGCTTCGCTCTTGTCACCGGGGGTGGCTTCCAGGTAGTGCTTGCCTACGTAGTACATTGCCGGAGCGGCAGGATCAGAAACCGATCGATCAGATGTCCCAGCTCGACGATACCAATAGATTGCATGCTCGTCGTTTTTAGGAACACCCCATCCGTAGGCGTACGAGTCACCAAGCAACGACTGCGCGGTCGAATCACCGACGCTAGCCAAAAGCTTTAGCTTGGTGGCTGCCCTATCGAACTGTTCTGACTTCATCGCCGAAGTTGCCTGGTCAAGCAGCAAGTTCCTGCCGACTAAAAGCACGAGAGCAAGCACGCACAGGACGAGAACCCCAATCACAGCTAGCCTCGCTGACCTCTGTTTCATGGCGTCACCGTCAGAATGTTGCTTCCATCTTCGCTTAAAAGAAGCTGATTTAACTTGTTGTATACGTCCATGAGGGACTCGGAGTCTTTCAACGCAGTAATGCATCCCAAAGACACATGTCCTGGATGCAACATGAAGCCCGAACGCGCAAGCCCCAGACTGTACCTCAGGCCAGAAATCTTAGGGGTCGGCTCGAGGCGCCAAAACTTGTCGTGTCCCGGGCGAGTATCTCTGTTCATTTTATAGTTGCCCGCCGGTATCGGACCATAATCAGAACTGGCTTGGCATGACTGTGACGGATTGTTCGTACACTGCCTAACACCGGACCACACTCCTGCAGGGCCTAAGCTGCGTTGCACGCTTCCATCGTTCGATGTGCAATTTACCGTGTGGCTTGAAATGGAATATGTGCATCTGGCTAGCCCACACGGATCGGCGTAGCCAATCGGATCGCCATCAACATACGAGTACGTATTTATGCTTGCGGCCAAACCGAGCGGATCGCTCTCAACATATCTTCCTGTTGCTGAGTCGTAGTCTCTAGCGTAGTTCTGATGCAGCCCCGCCTGCCCATCGAAGACCTGGCCGGGGAACCGTATGTTGTAGGCAAAGGTCTCACTGCGAGAATTATAGGCAGTCCCTAACGTCCAGCTTCAATCTCAACCTTGCCCGACGCGCGGTTAACACGGATTAGCCATTCCGATCCCTCTGCGGGGGGGTGATCCTCGTCGCCCTCCTGAATCACGAACTTCCATTGAGAGCTCGACGGGCTCAGCAAATAGATCGTGTGGAGACTGATCTGATGCTGCGCGGCGCTCAAGTAGGCGTCTTCCGCGATAGCCGCCGCGACACATCTGCGCGTGATCGGCGGGAGGCGCGAAGCATCGCGACAGGGCGTCACCTTGACGCTCTTTGCATGTTCTCCGCCCGCGACTGCGATTGCACACCATAGAAGCACGCTTGCAATAGATACGAATGCGCGCCGCATGTTGATCGTAACACTTACCGTTTGTACACAGTCTACTACGGGGGGCAATGGTGCTCCTCCTGCAAGTCCAACGCTCCTAAGAGGCGACCGTGAGCGTCTTTTTTACAGTCACATTTACCCTCCATCTTTTGTAGGCACGCGATCTCGACCTTATATGCCCGACATTCAGTTTGGCGAACGTACTCGTTGTCATATCCCGGTGGCTGATTCCCGGGAGCTGTCGGACGGTAATGCGGCGGTTTATTGCGGCACAACTCAGTTCCAAATTTCGCCTTTGCATCAGCAATGTGCTGCTCCTCATGGGCTTGCGTGCAGGCCGCCGTACATGGGTTCGTGTCTACGACGTGTGGGACATAGTGATCGTGTCCATCGCATTCCCAGTAGCTGGCTGCCTGAAGCCCCGTTGGGTCGTTGTAGGCTTCAGGATTGTCCATTACATACGTATAGGTATTAACACCTGCCTTCATTCCCAACGGATCGCTCTCCCAGTATTTGCCGGTAGCTGGGTCGTAATCTCTATGGTAGTTCTGATGCAATCCCACCTGTCCGTCGAACACTTGGCCAGCAAACCGTATGTTGTAGGCAACTCTCTAGCGCTCTATCGCACAAGGGGTGTCCGATTTAATTTTCTCAATGAGCGATTCAATCTTCTCGGTACGAGCACTGGCACCCTTCGTCGCAACGCACATTGTGCTCTTTTGTCCGTAGCGGGCCACGCAATCGTCCACCGATCCGGGCTGCAGTGCTTTCTGTAAATAGGGCAGGATCTTGGTGCCCTTCCGTTCCACGATGCAGCCATACACTTCACCGGGCGCTTCACCAAGATAGTAGGCACTGAGCTTCGTCAGTGAATTCAGGGCGCTACTGGAATTGTCGGCGTCAAACAGCACGAGCAAATCGATCAGGCTGTCAGTGATCTCACCCGCGAGTTTCGGATTCTCTGATGTCGACAACGGCTTCGCATGGGCGAGCGTGACAATTCCTGAAAAAAGAGACTCTCCGGCCTTCCACCACTTCTCTTGATTGTCCCGCCACGCTGCTGCTTTGACCTTTGATTGCGCGCCGCTGGGACCAGAGCATAACGACGTCACGATGCAAAGGACCACGAGAAGCCACCTTGAAATTAATTTCATGGAACCACCGTCAGTGTGTTTCGGCCTTCCTCGAGCGCTAAAG
>Ga0163163_10006167_pt1 | contig 10450 bp, 11 predicted proteins | sample S65metaG_FD_119766 | JGI IMG/M metagenome (GOLD analysis project Ga0163163, IMG submission 119766) | Switchgrass rhizosphere microbial communities from Kellogg Biological Station, Michigan, USA - S6-5 metaG | ecosystem: Host-associated > Plants > Roots > Rhizosphere > Soil | place: USA... | reverse complement strand
CTTCAGCAAAACGATCGAGATGTTCTGGCAGTTCTCGCGGGTCGAGGCGTCCGAGACCGATGCAGAGCCAGTTGCCCTTGCGGAAGAGCCATCCATAACCGCAAAGATCGCGGCAGAAGTAAAGCTCAGGCACCGCGCCGTTGACCGAGCAAGACTCCGCTTCCGCAGGCGTCAACTCGAACTCCACCTCGCGGGCGACGACCGGTTGCACCTCCTGATGATTGCCGAGGTGGCGAGCGATAGGACAAAAGTGTCCGCCGGCGCCGACCAGCATGCGCGCGCGTACGTGACCATTGATGATCCATCCCTCGCCGGTCGACTCGATATTGCTGATGGGAAAGTTTTCGAGGAGACGAGCGCCGGAGCGACGAAGGAGATAGTCGTCGAACTCGCAGCGTCGAATCCCGTAACTGATGACTTTGCCGCAATCGAGGAAGACCTCTTCCTGCCCGAGCGCGCCAGTGCGAAATCCGGTTATGGGCTGCAGTGTACGCGAGCGCGCGTAATCCTTCAGGTCGAGGTCAAGTTCGTCGACGACGAATGGAGTAATCCAGCCACCGCAGAGTTTGTCACGCGGGAAGCGAGCGCGATCGACGATGAGCACATCGAGACCCGAGCCTCGCAGGGCCCATGCGCACGACGATCCGGCGGGTCCGCCGCCGACGATCACGATATCGCACGAATCCATGGCTCATCCGATTGACGGGGTTCCGCGTCCTCATAGAGGTAAGCGCGGTTCCACGGAATGGTCTTGCATTGCGATCCGGCGAAAACGACCTGGAACAACTGGAGGGTTCCGACGCGGAATGCGGCGGCGGAGCCGGCGAGATAAAGCCGCCACATGCGCGCGAAGTTCGCACCGTAAGTATCGCGCACTTGGTCGTAAGAGTTCTCGAAGCGCTCCAGCCAGTGCTCGAGCGTGCGGGCGTAATGGAGGCGGATGTTCTCGACGTCGAGGACGCTGTAGTCCTGCGGCTCGAAGATGTCCATGACACTGCGCAGTGCAGGCGGATGTCCGCCGGGAAAGACGCGGCGCTTGATCCAGGTGCTGAGCGGACGATCGAAGTTGCGCCCGATGAAGTGCAAGAGTCCTCGACCGGTGTCTCCAATGGCGCGGCGGACGACGTTGCCGAGTTCCCGGTAGCGCTCGATGCCGACGTGCTCGAGCATGCCGACGGAGATGAAGGCATCGAATTGTCCACGTATGTTGCGATAGTCGTCTTCGATGAACTCGACCTGGTTGCTCAAACCTTCGCGCTTAGCACGCTCGCGGGCGAAGGCAATCTGCTCCTGCGAGATGTTATAGGCCTTCACGTTGACGCCGTAGTTGCGCGCCATGTGGAGTGCCAGTCCGCCCCAACCGCAACCGGCTTCTACGACGGTTTCGCCGGGACGCAGCCAGATCTTGCGGCAGACGTGATCGAGCTTGGCTAGCTGCGCGGTGTCGAGATTGGCATCCGGATTCGGGAAATAGGCGCACGTGTACTGCATCTCGGAATCGAGCCAGAGATTGTAGAAGTCGTTGCCGAGATCGTAATGATGATGGACGTGTTTGCGCGACCCGGTGAGCGTGTTCTGCTGCGTCCACAGGAGCCAGCGCGCGAGGAGGCCGGGCGGAGTGTTGCGCCGTGTCTCATAGATGGCGACGAGTGCAGCCACGAGATCGCCATCGATGACGATACGCCCTTCGCTGAAGGCATCCCCGAAACCCATCTCTGGACTGCGGAGAACGTCGATGAGAGTCTGGCGATCGGCAAAGCGGATGGTGGCGACAGAACGTCGCATGTCGGCGACCTCTTCCCGATCGTAGAGGACGAGGTCGAGTGGCGCAGAGCCAAGCATCTTGCGCAGAGAATGTAACAACCAGCGATCGAGCCGGGAGGCTGACGTGCTCATTTCACCCCTCAGTTGCGCTTGCCGGATTCGGCGATTTCACTCCTGCTTTCCCATCCTTGTACTGCAATGGGCGCCAAATACAAGCATTTCGTTCCACTAGCTATAGATTCGTACTTGACTTCTGAGTTGCATCTACATGGGACGATGGAACTCAAACTTTTCCGTCATTTCCTTGCCATGGTCGCTGAAGGTCCACTCCTGGGCGCTGAGGGCAAGAGTGCCGCAACAGAGGATGGCGAGCAGGAAAGAAGCTGTGCGATTCGTGCTTCCTCCAAGGGCGGAAATCGTACTCCACAGAGGCAGCGGAGCGCTAGTCCGGCGTCCGATATAATCAAATGTTTGGATATGAAGAAAACAGCGCTCCTAGACAAGTCGATAGCGTCGGGCGGAGTCGCCGGTGAATATACCGGGGTGGAGACGGTTGCGTCTTTTGGGGACTCCGCAAGTGAACTGGAAGCACTGAGGAAGACGGCGGGAGTTTTCGACCTCAGCGGACGTGGCATGTTAGTGCTATCCGGCGAAGACCGGGTACGGTGGCTTAATGGCATGGTCACCAACAACACACGTGATCTGGATGTGAATCACGGAAATTACAGCCTGCTGCTGAACGCACAAGGGCGGATCCAGGGGGACCTGGTTGCTTACAACCGGGGAGACTACATCCTGGTGACAACCGAGGCAGGGCAGGTAGAGAAGATCAAGGGAATTTTCGACAAGTACATCATCATGGATGATGTTGAAGTCGCCGACGTAAGCGAGAAGCTCACGGCAGTAGGCGTTGCTGGGCCGAAGTCGCGAGAGATCGTGGTGAAGGCGGGATTCGGGATTCCGGAACTTGTGCCAGGCGAAGTTGTCGATCTTCAGTGGAATGGCATCGGCGCAACCGTTGCGCGCGGCTTGGGAGATCGCGGCGAAAGTTACGAAGTCTGGTTTGCTTCCGAGAACGCGGCTGCGGTCTGGGATGCGCTGGTCATGGCTGAGGCAAAACCGGTTGGATTCGTAGCGCTGGAGTGGCTGCGGATACTGAATGGGATTCCGCGGTACGGTGTAGAACTGACGGAAAGATATTTGCCGCAAGAAACGGGGCAGGATCGAGCGCTGCACTTCGCGAAGGGTTGCTACATCGGGCAGGAGATCGTGGAGCGAATACGATCGCGAGCGCTGCTGCACCGCGGACTGGCAGGATTCGAAATCGAAGGGCCGGCGCCAGCGACTGGAAGTCCAGTGATTGGTCCTGAGAAGCAGGTTGGCGAAATCACGAGCAGCGCATCCATTCCCGTCGATGGAACAAACAGGACGTTTGGCCTTGGGTATATCCGCACTGAGTTGGGTGTGCCGGGAACACAAGTAAAGATTCAGGAAGCTAACGCACGAGTGAGCGCACTTCCATTCCAGTTATAAGAGTGAAGGAGTCTATGGCAAACGAGAAGAAGGCGGAATTCGTGGTAAGCGATCGCCGCAAGTTTACGAGCGAGGGCGAACTGAAGTCCGATGCCCCAGTCGAAGAGAGCGCACCGGAGCCGGTGAAAGAGAAGGAAAACGTAGTGGAGATGAAACGAGCGGCAACGCCGGAGGCGCCTCCACCGCCTGCCGAAGGAATGCCGGAACAGCCGCCAGCACCGACAGCGGAAGAGGCGAAGGAACAAGCTGCGGCCTACAAGGCACAAACTGCTGATATCGATGCGAGGATTCAGAAGGAGCTCGACCAGCGTAGTCCCGGACGAAAAGCGTCGGATTTTGAAATGACGTTCGAGAAATTCGTTGCGTCACTCTACATGACGGCGCTGATGCAGTTGGGGCTGGTGCATGAACAGGGTATGCAGGCGCGGCCTGACATCATGGCTGCCAGGCAGACGATTGACACGATTTCACTGCTGGGCGAAAAGACCAAAGGAAATTTGACGCCCACGGAAGAGACGCTGTTCCAAAATGTACTTTACGAGTTGCGGATGGCGTATGTCGAAGTGACGAATGCGATCACGAAAATGCCACAGGGGCCGATCGATCCAAACGCAGGACTGAAATAGCCGAACGATGAACGCGACACTGACGGTATTGGGGAGCGGAACTTCGATGGGAGTGCCGACGATCGGCTGCACCTGCAATGTGTGCAAGTCGAGCGATCCGCACGATCGTCGCACCCGACCGTCGGTGATGATCGAGTGGAGCGGGCGTAGGGTGCTGATCGACACAACGCCGGATTTCCGCGAGCAGGCACTGCGCGAGGGTATCGATCGAGTCGATGCGGTGCTGTATACGCATGGTCACGCGGATCACATTCTTGGATTGGACGACCTGCGGCCGCTTAGCTACCCGCGGGTTACCGGTGGTGGGAAGATCCCGCTGTACGCAAATGTGAAGACTGCTGACGTCCTGCGCAGCATGTTCAAGTACATTTTTAAGAATGACTATAAATTTGGTGGCATTGCTCAGGTTGAGCTCCACGATATCTCGGGGCCAATCGAGCTGTTCGGAAAGACATTCGCGCCGGTATCGGTCATACACGGGGAGCAGGAGATTTACGGGTACAGGTTTGGAAAGGCTGCTTACCTGACGGACTTCAGTTCGGTACCCGATCAGACGCTGGAAGAGTTACACGGACTCGACATTCTTTTTCTCGACGCACTGCGGCATACCCCGCACCCGACACACTCGACGGTGGCCAACTCCTTGAGCATCGTTGAAAAACTGAAGCCGAAGCAGACCTTCTTTACACATATTTGCCACGATCTTCCCCACGTTGAAACGAACGCAGCGCTGCCGGAAGGCGTTCAGCTTGCGCATGACGGACTTCGATTGGAGTTCGAACTCTAGTCCATGCAGATATTCCATCAACTCGAGGAGATTCCAGCGGACTTGGGACCGACGGTTCTGAGTATCGGGAATTTCGATGGGGTGCATCGCGGCCATCAGCATGTGCTGCAACAGATGACGAAGCGTGCCAAAGAACTGAACGCCAAGAGCATGGTGTTGACGTTCGAGCCGCATCCGATTCGCATCATCCGGCCGCACGAGGCTCCGCCGCTACTGACGCCGCTGCCGCAGAAGCTCAAGTTGCTGGAGGCTACCGAACTCGATTCGGTCCTGGTACTTCCCTTCTCGCGCGACCTTTCGATGATGCCACCATTCGAGTTCGCCGAAGAGATTCTGTCGACGGCGTTACATGCTACGGAGATCCACGAAGGGTTCAACTTCCACTTCGGACATAAGAAGGAAGGCAACGTCGATCGACTGAAGGAATTTGGCCGCAAGCTTGGGTTTGACGTGATCATCTACCAGGCGATGAAGTATCACGGGCACATGCTTTCGAGCAGCGACGTTCGCAGGCTGGTGCAGGCGGGCAACATGGCCGCAGCGAGAGACCTGCTCGGTCGCCCATTCAGCATCATTTCAACGCCGGGACGCGGTCGCGGTTACGGGTCGAAGTACACGGTGCCTACGATCAACCTGAGCCGCTATGACGAACTGGTGCCGAAGATCGGCGTCTACATTACCCAGATTACTGTCGCTGGTGAGACGTTTGATGCCGTGACGAATGTCGGCGTACGACCGACGTTTGGTGCGGAGTCGTTTGCCATCGAGACGCACATCCTCAACTTCCATCCGATCGATCTGGAGCCGGAGACGCCGGTGGAGTTGACGTTCCTTAAGCGACTGCGAGACGAAATCAAGTTTCCGGATATCGAGGCGCTGAAGACGCAGATCGGGAAAGATGTCGTTAAGGCGTTGCGGTACTTCCGGCTGTTGCATCGGATGGGCAGATAGGCACGAGGTACGAGGTGTTGAACCACCCCACTCAAGCCAACAGAGTGCGTGAATGGGGCACCCAGCCACGACGTAATCCCTGAATATCCCTTCTTGTTACAATCCCTGCCTATGTTGACGGTGTTTGCGCCTTTGCGCGAGAGCACTTCGGAGCAGCGTAGAACGCTGCTCGCGGCTGCGCTTGGCTGGGCGCTGGATGCCTTCGACGTGATGCTCTATGCCATGGTGCTCGCGTATATCATGCGCGACCTCGGTATTTCAAAGGGCACCGCAGGCCTGCTAAATACACTGACGCTTTTGGCATCTGGTATCGGCGGCGTCCTGTTCGGCTTCATCGCAGATCGTGTCGGTCGAACCAAAGCTCTCATCGCCAGCATTCTTACCTACTCAATCTGTTCTTTCGCTTCCGGTCTGGCCCCGACGATTTATGTTCTCGCGGCAATTCGCTTTGTACTCGGGCTGGGCATGGGCGGCGAATGGAATACCGGCGCGACGCTGGTGGCGGAGACTTGGCCGACACATTTGCGCGCGCGAGCCATGGCGATCGTCCAGAGCAGTTGGGCGATTGGGTATGCGGCGGCGGCGCTGGTGGCGGGAATCATGCTGCGCTACACCAGTTGGCGGATGGTCTTTTTCATTGGGATTCTTCCGGCGTTGGTTACGCTGTGGATCCGAAAAGATGTTCCGGAATCGGAGATGTGGCGTGAGCAGCAATCGCGAGCGCGTGAGTCGGGTAAGAGTTCTTCTCTGCTCGAGCTATTCTCGCCGGAGTACCGGAAGTCGACCGTCGCGCTTTTGCTGATGAACTTATTTGGGTTGTTTGGATGGTGGGGACTTTTTACCTGGATTCCGCCATATTTGTCCTTGCCGGTTGAGCAGGGCGGCCGTGGGTTCGGAATCATGAGTACGACGACTCTGCTGGTTACTCTGAATCTGCTTGGAATGTTTCCCGGATATCTCAGCTTCGGATTTGCCGCCGACTTGCTTGGCCGCAAGAAAGCATTCGTGGTTTACCTTTTGCTCGCTGCTGCGATCGTCCCCATCTATGCAGGCGCACGAAGCCAGTCGACCTTACTGATACTTGGTATCGCAGTTGCATTCTTCGGGACTGGATTCTTTTCCGGATCAGGGTTGATTGGGAGTGAGATATTCCCAACAGCTCTGCGGGCGCGAGCACTTGGCTTTACGTATAACGGGGCACGGGCGCTGAGTTCGATGGCGCCGTTTGTGATCGGCAGATACGGGCAGACGCATGGACTTTCAGGTGCGTTCTTGCTCTGTGCCGGCTCTTTTCTGCTTGCAGCCCTGGTTGCGACCCAATTGCCCGAAACTCGAGGTAAGTCACTGGGTTGATATTTCAGGGGTATGGTGTTCTTAGGCGCTATTGTGTAACCTCATGGCCCGACGTCGGGCCCTGCCGAGTCGGCCGTTCGAAGTACTGGAGGAAAGAGATGAGGAGTCTTCGTCGCGTACTGCTGGTTGCATTGTTAATCAGCCTGGTATTTTCAAATATCGCGTTCGCGCAGAGCGGCGCTGATGTCTACAAGACAAAGTGCGCAATGTGCCATGGACCGGATGGAAAGAAGGAGAATCCGGGAATGGGCGTCAAGGCGCTTACCAGCCCTGACATCCAGAAGATGTCCGACGCGGACCTGATCACGGTGGTCAGCAAAGGCAAAGGCAAGATGCCGGGCTATGCCGGCAAATTGACGGACGATCAGATCAAGCAGGTGGTCGCGCACGTGAAAACGTTGAAATAAGCGACGCTAAGTTAATTCAGGAGCACAGCGAGGGCTGTGCTCTTTGTTTTTGGGCGGGATTGTCAGGTTTGGCAAAGCGCGGTTAACATGGATTTCATGCGAAAGAGACTTCTTATCTCGATTGGCGTAGTCGCGCTTTGCGCTACGGCAGCCTCAGCCCAAGCTGATTCCAAAACACAGTACGTGCGCATGTGCTCCTTGTGCCATGGCACGGACGGCAAAGCACAAACTTCGATGGGAAAGAATTTGAAGGCCGCGGACCTTACCTCTGAGGCGGTACAGAAGAAGACCGATGCCGAACTCAGCACCCAGATCGCGAACGGCAAAGGAAAGATGGCGGCTTACGAGGGGATTCTCGGCAAGCAGGGCGTCGAAAACATGGTGAAGTACGTAAGGACGCTGGGAAAGAAGTAGACGAGTCGAAAGTCGGCAACCGCAAGAGGTAACGAGAGGAATCTTGAGCGTGTTCCCTATTCCATCATTTCTACTGGAATAGCTTCGGCGCGGGCTTGCTTGTCGGGGACTTGGATGAGCACCGTTGCCGTCAGCGTCACGACGATGCCTACAATCTGAACTGGACCTAGCAATTCGCCGAGTGCGAGTGCGGCGATAAGAATCGCGAAGACGGGTTCGAGGCAGCTGGTAACGATGGCACGGGTTGCGTCGAGATATTGAAGCCCGGTGAAGTAAAAGCCATACGGAATGAGCATCGAGACAATCGCGAAGGCAAATAAGAAGATCCACTGCGCCGGAGTGTAGTGAGCCGCTACGATTTTCCACGGCGGATTAATCAGTAGCCATCCCAGGCCTGCACCCATCATCGAATAAGCGAATACGCGCCAGCGATCGTTTTTCTCCACTAGATTCCTAGCGAAGATATTCGCAAAGGCGAATGAGACAGCTGCTGCCAACCCGGCGAAAACGCCGATGGTGTTGAAGCGGAGGTCATCGGTTTTTAATCCCATGAATGGGAAGGTCGCGCTCCACCGTACTGCCCCGATGGCAAGAACAGAGCCAATGATCGCCAAGGTTACACCGGACAATCTCTGCAGACTCGCAGGTTGCAGTCGCCGCGCGAGCATGTAAACGAGAACAAATGCAGGGGCAAGATATTGAAGAATGATGGCCGTGGCGACGGTGGTCTTCTGCAACGCGAGGTAATAGAAGTAGTTCGAACCGGCGATACCGGCACACCCCAGCAGCATGCACTGGAGGAGTTCGCGGCGATTCATGCGCACACCCTGGGTTCCCCGGCGGGCGAGAAGGATCGGCATGAGGATGAGGAAGGCGAAGGTGGTACGGGTCTGCGAAAGGATCAGCGGATCAATGGGCCGAAGGACGCCATCGCCAATATGAATTCGGCCGGTGAACATGGCGCGACCGAAGGTGGCTGCTACTCCCCAGGAGAATGTGGCAAGGGCGATGAAAATGTATCCGCGCATGCTGCCGTGCGCGGTCGACGTTGTGATCGGGGCACTATTCTGAGAGGAGTTTTTCGATGCGGTTGGGGTCAAATCCGATCAGAACCTCGCTGCCGATGACGAGTGTCGGCGTGATACGGCTGTTATACGTCCTGACGAGTTCGAAAACAGCGGCCTGATCGGCACTGACGTCTTTCTCGGTAAATTCAACTCCTCGAGCCTCGAGGATCGCCTTAATGGCGAAGCACGGCGGTCAACCGGGCTGGCTGAAGAGTATCACCTTCTTAGGCTCACTCATGATTCCTCGTGGGCTAGTAAGGGCATTATGGGTAAGTGCATTGCTAACCTAATGGATTCACGTGAGGCGACCGAAGATGGATTATTTGAACTACTCGACATATTCGATGGCGTAGGTGATCTTTGCCGTCTTCTGGAGCATGCCGGAAACGGAACAATACTTCTCTTCGGAAAGGTTGACTGCGTCTTCGACCGCCTTGTGTGAAACCTTGCCACCGACGCGATAAACAAGCTTGATTTCGGTGTAGACCATGGGAACGGTCGAGGCGCGTTCGGCTTCGGCGCGAACTTCCAGGCTGGTGAAGGGCTCGCGTTTCTTGCGAAGGATATTGACGATATCGGTGGCTGTGCAACTGCACAATCCGATGAGCACGAGTTCCATGGGACCGTTCGCGCTCTTGTGATCGCCGGAATCCGCCACGATGGCGTGACCACTGGATGCGATTCCCACGAATCTTTCCTCGTCAGTCCACAGGGCGCTTGCTGTAGTTACCATCACTCCTCCTGATATCAAGTAGTGTCTTATCCTATGTGATTCCGGAGATCGAGAAAAGTCGATGAGAAATATCGAGATCAAGGCAAAAGTTCGGGACCAGCGGCACATTCGTGCGTACATGCAGTCCATGGGCTCGCGGCACGAAATGCAGCATCAGCGAGATGTGTTCTTTCATGCGCCGAAGGGACGGTTGAAGCTGCGTTGCTTTCGCGATGGGACGGGCGTTCTGGTGGCGTATGACCGGACCGACCAGGCTGGTCCGAAGCTCTCCGACTACACGCTGGCACCGGTAGAAGATGCTGCGCGACTGGAAGAGGCACTCACAAGGTCCATAGGGGTGCGCGGTATCGTCGAGAAGAAGCGGGAGATTGCCATCGTCGGGCAGACGCGGATACATCTGGACTCGGTGAGAGGGCTGGGTATTTTTCTTGAGTTGGAGGTTGTCCTGAAGCCGCGGCAGACTGTAAAACTCGGGCTCGCCATCGCTAAGAAACTAATGAAGGAATTGGAGGTTGCAGAGGGCGATCTGCTGGATCGAGCGTATATGGACATGCTCGAGGAGAAGAACTAACGGCGGTTATCGGTTTGCGGCTCGGGGTGGATGAGGACGCGGAAGAGCTGCGGGGCGGCTTGCTTGAAACGAATCTCCAGAGCGGTCTGGATGTCGTGCACACGGGAAAGCGGTAGTTGATCCTGCATGGTGACATGGCACGAGAGGAATAGGTGCTCACGGACACGCTTGAGGACGATTTCGTGAACATCGACGACGTCGGGAAAGCCTTGGACGATGTCCTGGAGAGACTTCTCGAGGCCGT
>Ga0163163_10006165_pt1 | contig 10453 bp, 7 predicted proteins | sample S65metaG_FD_119766 | JGI IMG/M metagenome (GOLD analysis project Ga0163163, IMG submission 119766) | Switchgrass rhizosphere microbial communities from Kellogg Biological Station, Michigan, USA - S6-5 metaG | ecosystem: Host-associated > Plants > Roots > Rhizosphere > Soil | place: USA: Michigan... | reverse complement strand
GTCTGCCAGCGCAATTTCAAGGCGCGTCACATCGGCACCGCTCGCGCCCTTGTAACTCAGCACGCGGTACGATTTGACACCCGGGAGATTCAAACTCTGTTCTTTGTCCTGGAGCTTGCCCGCCGAGATACCGGTCATATCTACCAACAACAAATTGTCGGCAGGACGGTACTCATTGTGTGTGAAGGAGCCGTTCGCTTGTAGCGTGACCACCGTAGCATTGCCTTTCGCGGCAGTGCTTACATTGGTCAATTGCGAACTGGCGGCCACAGTGACTGTACAGATCATCACCAGTAGCGCGAATACACCCAGCAGTTGCTTTAGCCTCATCGTTGCTCTCCTCACGATCGGGACCCGCCCCGTATCGCGTGCGATTTCACGCGCTCATGCGCTGAATCGCCTTGAAGAAATCTCCCCCGGCCCTGTTGCGCCTACCACAACACGAAACCGGTGCACTGCACCTGGGTACGGCCACTTCATTCAAATCTTCGGGTCTGGCCCCCGAGGGGAGGTACAAACCCATAATGCCCTGCCCGCCGCTCTCGCGATATCGCTTAGACGGCGGAGTTATTAACCTTCTTGACTACCTCGCGCTGGATCGACTTTCCCAAACGATCGGTGACGGTTTCCCGGAACACGATCGAATCAGGATTGATCTTCACCACGACGCCGTTGTAGACCGGATCGTTTTCGCGAAGGAAATATGTCTTGTTCGAAGAGCTCGTCACTACCGCAATCGGTCCGACCTGTGCGCGGACGATCCCTTTCAGAACAACTTGGTCGATGATCAGGCACTTCTTGCCGCTGCCTGCGCAGCTGGTGCCCGCCTCGCGTGCCATGACCACGCTGACAAACGGATCACGGCCGCGTTTCATCTCTGGAGCCGGCTTCTCAGTCGCATCCTTCGCGACCTCGGGCTCAGCAGCAGGTTTTGCGGCTTCAGTCTTTGCCGGTGCCGGTTTAGCAGAATGCACCACCTTGGCCGAAGCTGCTGGCTTTGGTTGCGTGGTCGGCGCTTTGGCGGCCGGTGCTTTAGCCGCCGCCTTCACCGGCTTCGCTGTGGGCTGCGTTGCAGGCATCGTTGGCTTCGGTGTTGAAGTAGCCACTGGCTTCGGAGCCGGAGGTAAGCCCTTCGGCACCGCACTGGGCTTGGTCGCGGGCGCTTGCGCAAATGCGGTGCCCGCTAAAGCCAGAATCAAAAGTGTTTTGCTCATCGTCATGCCAATCCCCTACTTTCCTGCCGGCTTCGCGGGCGCTGGTGTGCTCGCGTGGCTGTAGAACGTTGTCGCCACACAGCTGGCTACCACGCTCTCATTGGGCTCGTAACGATAAGTGCGTTTCACCTTCGCGCCCGAAGGCTTCGACACTGACGCCATTGCCAGGTTGGAAATGTTGATGATCCGTTCCATCTTGCCCACGCGCTGGAAGAAATCCAGAACCGCGTAATACGGGCCATCGATCTCGATGGAGAACGGAGCTTCCGAGTAGTATTCCTTCGTCGCTACTGCGTTAGCCGTGTAGCGGCGGATCTCGATGTTCGAGTGAGAAGCTTCAGCCTGCATCACCTTGATGAAGCTTTCGACTTCCTTCTCTTCAGGTACGATCCGCTTTTGAAGGTCAAGCTGTTGCTTCAGCCCGTCGATCGAACTGTTCAGTTCCGCGAGCTTGCCCTGGAACGGCTGAAGTTGGGCGATCTCCGCCCGTTTGCCCGCCAGGGTCGTAGCATCGGTCTTGTTCTGATCGGCGATGCTCTTATATCCGCCGGGCACGAAGATTAAAACCACGGTCAAACAGGCTGCAACCACAATGATGACCGCGGCTTGCGTCTTCCACGACATGTCACTCCACTTAGCCATAACCGTCCCTGCCTATGCTTTCGCTTTCTGCTTCTCGCAGACCAGCGTGAAACTAAATGTCTGGATATCTTTTGCGAAGTCTTCCTGCACCGTTTCTCGCACTTCGACCGTCTTGAATTGCCCTGTCTTCTTCAGGTTCTCCATCAAGTTGGCCAGAGAAACGTTGCTCAGCGCGACGCCTTCCAGGGTTACGGTCGGACCGTCGTCATGCATCGTGTTCAACCAGACCGCTTCGCTCTGATTGACCGTCGAGGCGATGGTGGCCAACAACGTGACTGGACCGGCCTGGTTCGCGCGCAGCTGATCGATCACATCGAAGCGCGCTTTCAACGCTTCGTGCTGCTTCTGCTTTTCCAGGTAAGCCGCTTTTACGGCAGAAAGAGTCTTGATTTGCGCATCGGCAGAGGCCAGGTCGCTCTGCAGCTTTTCGTGCGTCGCATTGAGCGAGCGGTAATACATGTAGTTCGCGCCCGCCGCGATGAGCAGCACGACCAGGACAATAATCAACGGCGACGGACCTTCACTTGGAATCGAAACCTGTGTTGCAGCGCCGCCGCGCTTGCCCTTCTTTTGTCTCGGTGTACCTAGTAGGTTGATCCGGATCATAGCTCTTCAAAACTCCTCAGGGCCAATCCCACCGCGACCGCTAACTGAGCCGCGTTCTGTTCCACCAGTTCTGCTCCCGGTCCCACCGGAGCCTCGATCTTCTGGAACGGGTTCAACACTTCAACTGGAAGCGAGAACTCCTGCCGCAATGCTTCCATCAGGCCCGGCACTTTGGACGACCCGCCTGCCAGGTAAATCCGCTCGATGTGCTCACCCGCCGCTGTTGCGCGGAAGAAGTCGAATGTTTTCTGAATTTCCAAAACGATGATTTCGGTGACCTGCTGGAGGATCGGCAGTTTCGCGTCTTCGCTGACGGTCCCGACCTTCTGCCCGAGCTTCAAGGCTTCGGCATCGTCGAAGCTCAGGTCAAGTTCCTTCTGCAAGGAGTCCGTGTACTGGTGCCCGCCGACGCTGACGTCGCGGGTAAAGAGCGGAGTCGAGCCCTTCACGATGTTGATGTTCATCACGCTCGCGCCCAGGTTCAGCAGCGCAACCGTGGAGTTCGGAGCCGGCTCGTAGTTGTACTCGTAGCAGTTCTGCAGAGCGAACGCGTCGATGTCGACTACCGCCGGAGCCTTGCCGGCGAGCGAGAGCACGTTCGTATAGTTCAGAATTTTGTCTTTCTTCACCGCAACCAGAAGAACATCCATCTGCGGTCCGAACGACTCTTCGTTCAGGATCTGGAAGTCGATGTTCACGTCGGCGATGTCGAACGGGATGTACTGTGCGGCTTCCTGCTGGATCACGTCCGACAGTTCACCGTCACTCATCGCGGGCATCTTGACGTTTGGCTTTACGATCACCGAGTGGCCGCTGACTGACGTCGCCACTGCTTTGGCCTTGATGTTGTGTTCGGTGAACAGCTTTGTGATCGCGCTAGCCACGCTGCCACTGTCCACGATCATGGAGTCGACCACGATGTCGGAGGCCAACGGCTCCATACCCATGGTCGTTACTGTTATCCCGCCACGGCCCTTTTTCAGTTCCACCAGCTTGATGCTGCTGGAGCCGATGTCCAGGCCTACGATCGTTTTCGTTCCACCCAATCCAAACATGTGCGCTCCCGCCTTTACCGTGCCACGGCTGCACGAGCAGCTTTTGGTCTCTTCTTCGCCTTACCTTCGCCCATCGTGCTCTTCTGTTCCATCCACGAATCGAGGATGGTTTTCTTGAACTTCCATCGATTGCCAAGCTTGAACGCCGGGATCTTCTCCTCGTACACGTACTTGTAAAGCGTGTCGGGACTAATCCCGAGGTACTGAGAGGCCTGGCGAATATTCATGACTTCCGGCGATTCGGCCATACGTGTCAAAGCCCTTTCCACAGAAGTTACGGCCGGCTGTGTGGAGACTTTCAGCGCCGGTCGCCCGCGAGCTCCAAAGCTCGCTTCTCGGGGGGAAGTTGTTTGCGAATGCAACGTGAAGATGAAGCATCTACTCAGGAGTGTCAATGAAAACTTCCGGTTTCTTCCGGGTTTTACGCCTCTTTTGACCGTAACTTTGGGTCTTGGCCTCTGGTAACTCTGCAAGTTGTAGTGGTATTTTTTTGAGGGAACCACAACCAGTAGTGGTAGTGATGTAGAAGGGTCTGCTTTGGGCCGGTTTAGTAGCGGAAGGAGTGGACCTCTAGTTCTAATGCCTATATCGCCCAGTTTTACTACCTTTATTGGGGTGATTTCTTGGGTGTTTAGTAGGCAGGCTTAGTACAAAACTGCACATCGCGCCTCGTCCGGTCAGGCCTTGTACGACTGCGACAGGATTTCGGAGCCCTTCCAGCAACCACCTTGTTTGCAAAAGCTTACAGTTTCACTGCAACTAAAGAACCACATTTTCCGACCCCGAAAACAGCCCGAATTCCCTCTCCGTATAGGTGTCCTGCAAGTCGCGGACTGGGCGTCTTAACTCGGACCCAGCACCCCGTACCCCACCCTGAAAAGCAAAGCGGCCAGGATTTCTCCCGGCCGCTCGCTCAAAATCCACGCTCGTTAGAAATTGATATCGAACTGCTCCTGGTGCAGCTGAGCGTCGCTCTTGATCAACACCGTTCGTCCTACCAATTCCTCCAACTCCTGCATGCGTTTTCCATTGTTTGTCTTAAGTTCTTTCGCGACTTCTGGATTCACTCGCAGGATCACATCGTCCTTTTCCACCTGTGTCCGGACCTTCTTCATTTCGACGAAGATCTCGTTGGCAACCGTGATCGGCGACTTAACAAAACCCGTCGCAACACAGTAGGGACACGGCGTACCCAGCGTGCGTTCCAGGGACTGCTTGACGCGTTTACGGGTGATTGCCACCAGGCCGAAATCATTGAACTGAAGAACCTTGGATGGCGCGCGATCCGCCTTCAATGCCTCTTCCAGTGTCTGCATGACCTTCTGCCGGTTCTTGCGCTCGTCCATGTCGATGAAGTCGATCACGATGATTCCGCCAAGGTCGCGGAGCCTTACCTGCCGCACAATCTCCTTGATGGCATCGCAATTCGTCTTCACGATCGTGTCTTCCAGGCGGGCCGTCTTACCGACATACTTGCCGGTATTGATATCGATCGCGACCAGCGCCTCCGTCTGGTTGATAACGATGTATCCGCCGGACTTCAGCCAGACCTTCGACTTCAGGCTCTTGTTGATCTCTTCCTGTATTCCGAACTGTTCGAATAGCGGTACCGTCTTCGTGTAGAGCTTGATTCGCTTCAGCAGGCTTGGTTGGAACCGGCTCGCGAATCGAATCACACGCTCGTACTCTTCCTGGCTATCCACCCAGATCTGCGAGAAGTCGCTCGTCACCTGGTCGCGCAGGACGCGCTCCACCAGGTTCAGATCGTGATAGATCAGCGCCGGGGACTTGCTGTTTTCCGCGCGCGTCCGAATCTCAGTCCACAGATGTTTCAGGAATCGGATATCGGCGCGAAGCTCGTCTTCCTTCACGTTTGCGGCCGCGGTACGCACGATGAATCCGCCGTGGCCGTTCTCACGTTCGCTGGCGACTATGCGTTTCAGCCTCAGGCGCTCTTCGTCTGAGTTGATCTTCCGCGATACGCCGATGTGGTTGACCGTCGGCATGTACACCAGGAAGCGGCCCGGCAGCGCGATATGACTCGTGATGCGAGCACCCTTTTTGCCGATGGGCTCCTTGGCGATCTGGATCAGTACTTCCTGTCCTTCTTTCAGCAGATCGGCAATTGCCGGTGCAGGACGGAAATCACGACGAGGACGAACGTTATTGCGGCGAGGTCCACGACGACCGCGATCACGATTGCGGTCACCACCGCGCTTCTCGTATCCCGGACGCTCCGGACGTTCGGTTCGCTGCTGGTAGGAAGCCGTTCCCGCCGGGGCACGCAGTTCTGCGTGACCGTCTTCGGGTTCTTCTTCATCCTCAACTCCGGCTACCAGCTCTGACTCCTCGAACTCATCGCCCTCCCCAGCTTCGCCGTTACCGTTGAACTCATACTCTTCGTCTTCGAGAACCTCTTCCTCTTCACTCTCGCGAATCGCCTCTCCTACTATTTCACCGGAGATTCGCCCGCCCTGCGCATCCAGGGTCTCTTCCTCGAAATCGTGAGCGTGATAATGATCGGTCTCTTCTTCGTAGGTCGCGAGATCAGTTTCCTCGTCATCAATCTCTTCGTGCTCGACCTGTCCGCCTTCGATAACGTAGCTGCCCGCATGCTGCTCCGGCTCTTTTTCTTCGATCGACTCATGCTGCTGAAGGTCATCGGCGAAGGCATGATGCAGAGGCTCTTCCGAAACTTCGCCTAAAACAGCCGGCTGAGTTTCCTTGGTCTCAGTCTCATTCCATTCGGGAATCTCGATTGGTTCTGCTGACACATCCGTTCGCAGCGCCGGCGTTTCGCTTCGCTGCGCCGGTATTTCGTCTGCAGTTATATGAACGGCCTCGCCCGCACTCTCGTGCGTTTCCTCAAACTGCTCGACCGGCTCCTCGACAGCATCTCCGCCGAAGATCGAAGCCACATTCATCTTTTCGAACCGATCTTCGTTCTTCTCCGGTACTTCCGTGAAGCTCTCATCCCGAGCGGACTTCGGCATCTCCTCGAACGCGTCATCCTGAGCGGAGTCGCGTGGCGACGTAGTCGAAGGACCCTGTATTTCCTCTGGAGGTGCCTCGACTCCCGCGGACGCTACCGCCGCTGGTTGATTGCGATACTTCGAGATTGACTCTCCGGGCAGCAGTATCGGCTGATAATTCGAAGGCAACGACGTTGGCTCTTCACTGCGCTCGCGACCTTCCGAACGATCCCGTCCTTCGAACCGGTCACGCCGTCCACCACCACGTCCTCCAAACCTGCCGCCACCGCGACCGCCGCGGTCTCTGTCTCCGCGATCGCGCCGGGGCTCTCGCTCCGTACGTTCTTCACTCGCACTTTCGACTGGTTCGGTTAACGAATCCGCACCACGGTTCTGATACCGGGCGATCGACTCACCGGGCAGCAGTATTCGCTCTACCGCTGGCGGCTTGGGCGCTGGTGCCGCTTCGACGAATGACTCTTCTTCCGGGGCCTCGTCCTGTGAGGCTTCTACGACGGGCGCTTCAGGGGTTTTCTCACCAGACGCCTCTGCCGGAGTATTCTCGCGTTCGCGTCCACCACGACGCCCGCGACGGCGACGCCGTCCCTTCCACCGCCGTGCCGAACCATCGTCCTGTTGCACAGCTTCGCCGTTAGCGCTGGCTTCGGCCTCGGGCTCTTCTCCGCCCTCTTCCTCGGCTTCGTCGAATTCCTCGCCCCCGCCTCCGGTTGCAAGTGGCGGCGCCATTTGTGCTGCTGGTTTATTGGGATCGATCAGGTGCGGCTGTAACTGCACTGGTCCCATGTCTTCGTCTTCTTCTTCCAGTTCCAGGAAGTCCGAGACATATAGAAATGCGTCGCGCTCAAGACCGATATCCACGAATGCGGATTGCATTCCTGGCAGTACGCGCGTAACGCGACCTTTGTAGATTGAGCCCGCCAGTGTGTATTCGTTCTCTCGCTCGAAATACACTTCTGAGAGCTGATCGTCTTCCATCAACGCCACTTTGGTTTCGTGTGGCGTACTGGAAACGTAAAGTTCCTTATTCATTTGTTTCTCCGGCGCCCGCAATCTACGCAGAGGAAGCGGGCCAATTGCCGGCTGGGCGGGAAGAGGAAGGTCAGTCTTGAAGCTCGGTGAGCCGTTTAACTGCGAAACGGCATATGCGCACGCAATCTTTCGCGTGCGTTAGACATCGCAATGTCGGGAATCTTCTGCACCGGTTTTTCGGGCTGTGCCTCGGAGTTTGTGACCGCTCTCTCACTAAATGAGTGATGGGGCCGTTACCCGCTCCGCGCTCAGCGCGCTTCTTCAATTCTGCCCGGCCCTTATCCCTTGCGGCCGGTGTGCCCTCTTACGCGAGGGCGAACGAAATCTTTTATCCCCACTGAACCAGTCCATGCCACCTAGGCATTCAGACCAATCCACTCTCAAATCTTGCTTCAGTGCGGGCGCCTCATGGTGCCGTCTGCACTTTGTTGCAGCAACCCTATCATATTTGCCCTGCAAGGGGAGCTTGCCGGCCCTGTGAATCGGTTGCTTAGTTCACGAACCTGCGCATCCTGACGTTCATTACGATACCCAATGCCAGGAACATGAACAATATCGACGAGCCGCCGTAACTCATTAGCGGCAAAGGAATTCCTGTTACGGGCATGAACCCGACCACCATTCCTACATTCACTAGAATGTGGAAGGTAAGTACAGCCACCACACCCATCACTACAAATGTGCCTGCGCGATCCGGCGCCGTCTGGGCGTTATGGATCAGCCGCATCAGCACCAGAAAGTATAACAGTAAGGCTGCAGCAGCGCCGACGAATCCATGCTCCTCCGACCAGGCTGCAAAGATGAAGTCCGTGTGCGTAACCGGCAGGAATTGCCCCTGCGTCTGGCTGCCCTTAGCGGTACCCTTGCCCCACAGACCGCCCGAGCCTACCGCCACGAGGGACTGAATCACCTGGTAGCCTGCGCCCTTCGCGTCTGCTTCCGGTTCTACGAATGAAATCAGCCGGTCCTTCTGGTAGGGCTTCAACACCTTCATCCAGACCACCGGCATCAGCACGCCCGCGATGATCGCAATCACAGCAACATGCTTGATCTTCATTCCACCCAGAAACAGTGCCATCACAGCGATGGGCAGATAGGTCAGCGACGTCCCAAGATCCGGCTGCTTCAGAACCATCAGCATAGGGATGGCGACGATCGCTCCAGCCTTGACTACCTCTCGGAATGGCATATCCCGGTCGTGATACTCGGCAAAATACTTCGCCATCGTCAGGATCAGTATGAGCTTGACCCATTCCGACGGCTGAAAGTGCCACCCTCCCGGCATCGAGATCCACCGCTTAGCCCCAAGGTATTTGCGGCCAAAGATCATTACGGCCACCAACGAGAGTACCGAGGCGCCGTACATCCAGTGCACGTTGTCCAGCAGCACCTGGTAGTTCACGAGGCTTACGAGGAACATGATGACGACGCCCGCGAGTATCCAGTAAATCTGCTTCACTTGCAGATCCGCGTCGTCGAACTTGGTATTGCGGGTAGCGGAATAGATCTCGACAATTCCAAGCGCGCAGATGATGAGAACGAATGTCAGCAGCACCCAATCGAAATCACGGAAGCGAACGTACCTTGCCATCGACTAACGCTGCCTCCCAGTCGGAGTTGCCGCAGGTTCCGCCGCATCCTGAACCGGCTTCTTCTTAGACGGAGGCGTGCCGGGCACTGTCTTTGAGGGGGAGGGGGACTCGTCTGCTCGCTTCTCTTCCATCCCCGGTGCTGCTTTCACTCCGGGCTTCCCTGCCTGGTCTACCGGTACCTGGAACTTCCCCGCCTGCATGTGCTCATCGTTCGGGTCTGTCCAGACTCCACCGACTTCCGCTGTCTTCGGGGCCGCCGGCTTCACTTCTGGAGCGGGAGCGGTCGTCGATGTCGGAGCTAAGGTCTGTCCCTGCGCTACATTCTGTTGCTCGAGTTGACGCTTATGTTGCTTATCGACGTAGGCCTTGATCACCTGGGTCGCCAGTCGTGCTGCCAGTCTTCCGTGCTCGCCGCCTTCGAACAGCACTGCGACGACGATGTCCGGATTCCGTCGCGGTGTGAATCCGACGAACCAACCGTTCTGCGCAAACGCGTCGTTGTTGTTATGCTTCGCGCGTGTGGCCAGCGATACGGTTTGTGCCGAACCCGTCTTGCCCGCAATATCGATCCCCGGAATATGCGCCGACGGCGCTGTGCCTTCCGGCAGCAGCACTCGACTCATCGCATCGGTGATTGTGTTCCATCCCGTCGAATCGATCGAGACATTCTTAATATCGTTGTAGTGATTTACTTCCAGATAGTGCTGCGGCAAGTCGGTCGGGTTCGCGACGTGGGGAACGACCAATCGTCCATCCGTGGAGATTGCGGAAATGGCTCGCATCAACTGCACTGGCGTCGTCGCCACTGCGCCCTGTCCGATGCCGACTGAGATCGTTTCTCCCGCGAACCACTTCTGCTTATAGTTCTTGATCTTCCACTCTTCGCTTGGCATCACGCCGCTGACTTCATTCGGCAAATCGATTCCGGTCTTCTGCCCCAACCCGAGCATCGTGGCGTACTTCGAGATGCGATCTATACCCAACTTCTCCGCCAGCGTGTAGAAGAATACGTCGCAGGACTGGTAAATCGCTTTCGTGAGATCGACGCCGCCGCCGTGACCACCCTTGACCCAGCATCCGAATCGGCGGCCGTAGAAGTTCGCTCCGCCGCTGCAATGCACCTGCAGCGTCTGTGCGATGTTCTCCTGCCAACCCGCAACCGACATGATGATCTTGAAGGTTGAACCCGGTGCGAGCTGTGCCTGGATTGCTTTGTTTAGCAGCGGCTTGGAGGGATCCGTGATGAGGTCATTCCACTCTTTACCGGAGATGCGCACCGCGAAGGCGTTTGGATCGAAGGTCGGACGACTCACCATTGCGAG
>Ga0163163_10006164_pt1 | contig 10453 bp, 8 predicted proteins | sample S65metaG_FD_119766 | JGI IMG/M metagenome (GOLD analysis project Ga0163163, IMG submission 119766) | Switchgrass rhizosphere microbial communities from Kellogg Biological Station, Michigan, USA - S6-5 metaG | ecosystem: Host-associated > Plants > Roots > Rhizosphere > Soil | place: USA: Michigan... | reverse complement strand
GCAGCCTGGCGTATGGCCAGAATCTCGGCATGCGCGGTGGGGTCTGCACGCTCGATGGGTGCGTTGGACCCGCGTCCGGCAATCGCACCATCGATCACGATGACGGCGCCCACCGGCACTTCGCCCTGCTGTGCGCTTTGGCCCGCGAGCGCGAGCGCCTCGCGCATGAATGCCTCGTCCGTGGTCACCGAACCTCTATAATACGGAAATCCACCTATGGCCGAACTTGAAATTCACCACGAACACGAACACGGTTCCGACCCGCTAGGGCAAAGGGTCGGGGTGATGGCTTCCATACTTGCGGTACTTCTGGCGGTGGTGACCATCGCCAGCCACCGCGAACACACGGCGGCGATCATTCACAAATCGGAATCCAACGACAAATGGTCGGAGTACCAGGCGGCCCGGGTCAAGCTGCATACAACCGAACTGGGCGAGAACATGGTGCAGCTCTTTGCCGCGAAGGCGGACGGCGCCGACAAGATGCTCGCCGAATATGCCGGACAGGCGCAGAAGTACGATGATTCGAGCAAGAAGATCCGCAAAGAAGCGGAGGACGCGGATGGAGAGGCTAAAGGCGACGAGCACCGCGCCCTGCGTTTCGACCTGGGAGAGGGACTGCTGGAGATCGGACTGGTGCTGAGTTCTCTGTACTTCATTTCGCGCAAGGGCATGTTCCCCGTCCTCGGCATCATTGCCGGAATCGCCGGTGCGGGAATCGCGGTCACCGGTTTTTTGATTTAGGACGAATGCCGGGGTCAGGACCGCTCCAGCGACCCAGCCTCAAACTTTTCTCGTCGGAGAAATCTGTGGGGCACCGATACGCTCCAATGGCCGACCGGAAGCTCGGCTCGCTCAGCCCGCGAACCAAATGCGCGGCCTCACGTGCGAGCAGTTGGTTCGAAGGTCAGGCCGAGAGTCTGCACCGCCGGCGGCATAGCCTCTTCGAAGCGTACATCGGCTTCGTCGGATCTGGCCAGGTGTCGTGCGCGCCACCGGGCCAGTAGGGCGACAGCGGTCAGAACGGCGATCATCGCAACATAGCGAGCCGGGTCGGTCAGACTGCGGCTTTCCCAGGCTACGCCCATGGCGGAAAACGACAGCAATGGCCAGACGCCCATCACCGCCATGTGCATTCGCGATTTTCCAGGCAGGTACGAACAGGTGAAAGGGAGTTTTTGGAAGTTCTGCAGACAAACTTCGCTCAGGATCACGGTAAACATTTCGCCGTTTATGGCGGTTTGACGAAGCCACGATGCGCAAGCCGCTCACAAAGAACGAGTTGCTGGGGAGCTGCGGCAGCGATCGGGCTACGGCCTGGCCTGCCTCGAGGCTGTCGAGGAACTCAGCGACACCTTGGATCAGAATTCCTACCCGCCAAGGCTCAGCAGGTCGGTGTCGCCGCTGACGAGAACCTCGGCGTCGGCCGCGACGACACACTCAAGGATGCGGTCGTCCGTCGGGTCCGCATCAATCCCACCGAGGCTCTCCATGGGTTCGACGAGCCGGGCAATGACGCGTAGTTGCCGGTGAGCCTCCATCAGCCACTATCGGAAGTGCGGTCGAACCTGTCTCGTTGAGCAAAGCCGGGACGATGCCAGACGTGCAAGGACTTGCGGCTGTTCGAATCGCTACATCCGACCCGAGGCCTGAAGGCCTGCGGCCACCCACCTATCAGCCATCGATGAAGAAGGTCACCTCGCCTTTGGGGGAGATGTTGATAACGGCCGTGACGAGTTCGCCAGACTCCAGCGTGTACTGGTACTTGACGGACACCACGAAGGGGTAGCGGCCGTTCTTGGCCCCTTTGATGGGACGGTACTTCACGTACTGACTGACTTTGACTGGCGTGCCGGCCTTCACATTCACCCGTCCTGCGCCTTTGGCGCCAAACCGGGCGAACGCTTCGGTGTTGCCCATCGCGAGCAGATTCGCCTCCTCGTGTGGGCCGAAGGCGACGCCGGCCAGAGTTTCGTCGCCGAAGATCGGCCCGAACACGTGCATGCGCGCCATCTTGCCCTTCAATTGCGGATCGTTGGTCAGCGTGCCGATCTCGGGCAGTACCTTGTCCATCTCGGCGTTAGGCATGCGTGAGATCTCCTGACCGGTGACCCCTTCGACAACGAACAATTCGTCCCACTCGCCGCCAGGCTGCGACGGTGCGAACTTCTCGATTCTGCTGATGCGGTCTCCGGCGTGACGCGTGCCGGGGGCCAACCGAACGAGCTTGATCGGCGCAGCCTGCCGTTCCGCGGCCTGCACCGCCGCGTTGCGCGCGCGGGCGAGTTCCTCGAGGATCAGCGCCGGTGCCTGGTCGAGCGTTGGAGGAGTGAGTCCGCTCGGCATCTTCGTCGGCCGTGCGGGCAGCGATGGAGGAGTACTGCTGATCCTGCCGGCCGCGTCTTTCCAGGTTGGCGTACCGGTGATGCCGGCGTCCTTGAAACTGGGACGTGACTTGGGCATCGCGGCCCCAGCCTTGTTCGGCACGAACGCCTCGGAAAGGATGACCGGTTTGGTGGACGACGGGGAGTGAAAGAACACCCACGTCCCGCCCTGCACCGACGTCATCGACATATTGACCTTCGATTCGATGTCGACGCTGAACATCTCTTTGAGGTCCTTGAGCAGATCCTTCTGGCGCCGCTTCACACCCGTCGACAGCTTCACTAGCTCCTGCCGGAGCGCATTCTCGAGCGCGTCGCGTTCGGCCGTCTTGAGCGCGTCGAGTGTGCGGCCCGCGAGCCATTCTTCAGCCAGGTCAATGAGGCGCGCCGAGTCGCCTGACGGCACGCGCACACCGCCTTTTTCCAGCGCCCGTTCGAGCGCCGGGTGATCGACGAACGTCCGCGCCGTCAGCGGCAGGTCGGCGTCGATCAGCGCCTGCGACGACGAGCCGACGTGGGAGGAGTGGGGCGGGTCGGGACCGACCTTCTTCTTTGGGACCGCGACTTTTTTGACGGAGTCCTCCGCCGCGTGCTCCAGCTTCGTCGTGAAACCGGTGCTCACGGCCCGCCGCCCTCCACCTTCAGGATCTGCAGATGCCGTAACTCGCGCTCCACGAGCGCCGCATTCGCAGACATGGCGAAGCCGGCGAGGTCGGCCGCGTGCGCGCCAAGGGACAGGACCGTCTTGACGCGTGCGGCGGCAATGATTCGCGTCGTCGGACGCAGCACCGTCCGGCTCAGGAGCTTTCCAACCAGCGGCAGCGCAGCATCCGACGTGAGCTGCGCGACGTCGAGAATCAGCCCCAGCGCGTCCGGTTCGGGCACCTGATATCGCGCCGCCTGATGACCCAGGGCCTCGCGCTCGCGCGAATCCGACAGGTACTGCTGCGTTTCCTCGAGCGCCTTGATCGCGGTGATCGCGATCATCGCCGCCAGTGCCAGCTGACCCACCACCGGAACCAGCGTCAGAAATCCGAAGCCGAACGAGGCCCAGCCGAGGATTTTGTCGATCTCAGCGGCGTCATGGCGCTGACGTTCGTTGGCGTCGAGCGCCGAGTCGAGCGAATCGTAGGCCACCGCGTAGCCCTGGTCGCCCGGCTGGTAACCCTGCTGCTCCACGGCGCCCTGGACCAGAAACGGGTGCCTCCACAGCGGGTGCAGCCGGCCGAGGGCTTGCGCTGGAGACTCCTCCCAGTACCGCGTCACGTTCATCCGCGCAAACTTCATCGCTTGGTCGGCCGCGCGCAGCGTCTCGTCGCGGAATTCAGGCTGCTGCTTCCGCAGATCGGTGAACGCATCGACAACGATCGCCTGGATAATCTCGTCGAGGCGGGTGGTATTGCTTTCCTCGTCCAGCCAGGATGCGATGTCGGCCGCCGACTCGCCCTGCAGCTTCTTCAGCATCTTCGGCGCCAGCACCAGCAATGCGGGGTACAACTGGCTCGATGCGGCCATGCCGGTGGTATAGGGTTCGAGCGCGTACTCCTTGAACTGGCGCCGCGCTTCGGTGGCATTGCGCGGCAGCGAGATGTTGGCCCACTGCCGCACGTTCCTCCGTAATGCGTCGAGTTCGGCGACTACAGACCGGAACTGCCGGTAGAGACCGTGTTGTAGCCCGGACTCGGGCACCGTGACTTTCCCGTCCTGATCGACCTCGAAGCCGAAACTCTCTGGACGCAGCGCCATTGCCGCCAGGCTCAGATCGTACTCGAAGATCTGACGAGTGGACGCATCCAGCGCCTCGAGGTAGGCCATCGACTCGTGGCGGAGGATCTTCGTGTGCTCCTCGGCCAGGCGAATGCCCGTCGAGGCCAGACTCGCCTCGCCGAAGTTCGGCGCATCTCGCATCACGTCGTCCAGCGCATGACTGATCTCGTGCAGGAGCGACTCTCCGCCGATGCGGTGGAGCGTTTCGCACACTGCTCCGATGCCTGCCGGCGTCACATCTAGTCGCATCGATCGCCGCTCGCCGAACGCGATGTTCAGGTTGACGGTGATCTGCGGAATCGACGATGCATTCGACTCCTCGCCCTCTCCGGGCTCCAGCACGACGAAATCGGCGTCGGCCATCGCTACACCGGCGCGTCGGGCAGCAGCTTGTCGGTAGGCTCGTGCGGCGGCTGACCGAGGCGCGCGAGGTCGTTGCGCGGCAGATTCGCGCCGCGGTCGTCGAGCCACTGCAACGTGGTCGGCAGGGCCACTTCCCAGCTTTCGCCGGGGTCGCCGTCGGGCGGCGGCAGCAGTTGATCCTGGATCTCCCGCGCCACCGACACGTACATCGGCTGCCCGGGCACCGGCGGACACGAGCCGCCGAGCCACGGCTGGCGGAACGTGAGCCAGTGGAGCACGGCGCTGCTGAAACCTGGGCGGGCGGGGACTACCACACGAACCGAGCCAGCACGGAGGAAGCTGCCCAGCGCCGGATCGACCGTCTCGAGATCCAGAAGGTCGCTCCATCGGTTTCGATCGGCCCAGTAATACGGGTAGGCCACCCACGTCAGGTTCGACCACTCCAGGCACTGCTCGAGAAACTGAATCGTGCTTGCCGACGCGAGCGCGGCAGACAGCTTGATGTCGGGCTCGATGCCCGCGTTTGGCGGCGGTGTTCGAACCGCCGGACGTCCGCCGAATGGCGATTCGCCGAGCATCCACGAGATCACGTGCCGGCGCAGCTCGGTCTGAATCATCTCGGCGTGGCGTGCGGGCGATCGCTCGGCGAGCACCGGCGGACGGCCCGCGACTGCCTGCTGCGCGCGCCACTCGCGGAGCCAGCTGTCGTACGCGGCGCGCAGGCTGTCGTATACACCCTGGGCCCATGCGGCCTCGGCCTGCGCGGTGAGCTCGCAAATCAGCTCGATGCCGACGTTGCCCGAATACGCACCGACCAGGCTGGCCGACACCGGCAGCTTGACCGTCACCGGCGTGCCCAGATCGAGCTCGCCACTGGCCGAGTGCAGGAACGCGTCCAGGTACAACACCATCTGGTTTGCCACCGGGTTCCACATGACCGCGTTCTTGTTGTTCGGGTCCGTGCCGGCCCGGGAGGCGAACATGACCTGGTCGCCGACGACCACGCTGGCGCTGATCGTGTGATACGCCTCCTGCACGTCGAAGCCGGGATGCGCCGTCATTTCACGCCCCCACTTCGCGTGCATTGGCGTGGCCTCGACGTTGATCTTCACCTTGGTGACTTGGTAGCCCGGAGGCACAGCAATCTCGATCGCCTGGGCGAGGACTGGCGGGTTTGCGAGCGGATTCGCGGGCTCAGCGCCGCCGTCCTTCGACATCAGCGGGATGGCCCCTGACGCCGCGACTTTCGGCTGCGGCGGTTCGGGCAGGCCGGTGGCGCCATAGATCACCGCTTGCTGGAGGTAGTTCGCGCGCGTGTAGCCGTCGCCAGGTATGGCGAAATCCGGCGGTTTGCTGATGCTGCCGGCGCGGGCAGGCGGATCGCCCAGCTCCTTGAGCAGATACCGGCCCGGCTCGGGAATCTGGAATTCGAGCTGCAGCCGATCGGGGTAGCGCCAGATCTGAAAGCGGTCGACCCGCTTCACCCATCGATAGACGCCCCGCACGTGGTCGGCGGTCACGTTGTCGAGGCCGTGCCGCTCGCGCAGCTCCATTCTGGCGAGTGTTCGGCGCGTTCGCTGCTCGCGAGTTTGCGTCTCGACCTTTGATGCGGACCTTGAGATCGCTTTCTTCGCGATCTGCGTGGCGCGGTCGGTGGAGTCCTTCAGCGAGAAGTCGGCGGAGAAGCCAGCCGACACGTCTAACTTGACGGAGGTGTACTGCGCGGAGACGTTGACCTGGCCATTGGCGCTGATGTCCAGGTCCATCTCGCGCTTCGTCTGCTCGTTAAACGACGATTCGTCCGATGCTTCCGAGGAGCTCTCGCTGCTGGAGCTCGACGACTGGTCGGTGGTGGCGATGATTTCCGATTCGTCGATGCGGATGAACCGCGTGTCGTTTTTCTCCTTTGCCATCACGTTCCGGATGTCGGCTATCTCGTCGGCCACATAGCCGCGCCATTCACGACGGACCACGAAGAGGTCACTCGTGGTGGCCTGCCGAACCAGCTTCACCTGGTCGGGCGGGACCACCTGCGGAAACGGCGGGTCTGGCAGGAGGATCGTCCGGTACGCCAGGAGCGTCGCGATTTCTTGAGCGGTCAGGGTGCGCTGGTAGAACGATCGCCGCTCGATCAGCCCGGCCACGAGGAGCAGCCGATTGAGCCGCTGCGCCAGCTCGCCTTCGTGCGGCAGCAGCAGTGCGGCAGACAGCGAATCGAGAAGTCGGGACCACGTAGCGCCAAGCACGGCGTTCAGCGTCGCGCGGCGCTCGATCGGGAGTGGTGGCGGCCCCTCCTCGGGATCGGCCGCCGCAGGCGGAGGGCCGCCCAGTTCGGCGACGAGCCGGGCCAGGGTTCCGCGCAGCCAGTCGTCCAGTTCGCCCGGGTCAGGCTCGTTGTTCTGCGCCACGAGCCAGCGATCGAGGCGGTCGACAAACGCCAGTCCCGCCTGCCCGGGAATCGGGAATGTGTCGCCGTTCGCGTCGGGTGGGAGCGTGGCCGCGGGATCGACGCCTCCGCGCAACGTTGCGAGGGTGACGGCGGTTGGGCCATCTAAATACGCCTGGGCGAGCGGGGGAGCGCCGGCCGCAGGATCGGCGGTGTCCTCGACCAGCTGGCGCAGCTGTGGGAGGAGCTCTGTGCCTCGCCATTCGTAGCGCTGCACGTGGGAGTGGATGAAGGAGTCGATTTCACTCCACTCCGTCCGCATCGTGTGGTCGTCGACCGGCTCTGCCCTTCGTGGCGCGCGCAGAGCCCGAAACGCGTACAGATCCCCCATCTCCCCTCCTTACAGTGACGTCCTTCGACTCTGCAGAGTCAAAGGGATTTCTCGCCCCAAGCGCACACGCCCGTATGGCTGGCCCTTCCGATCCGCCGCCGGGCGATGCTGTCGGCGTGCCGCATCGAGAAAAGCCGGGATTAACCTGATCGTCTGAACACTCTTTTTGCGAGGCTCTATTGTACCTCATCCGCATCAATGACGAACGGCGCGCGCAGATTTTGGCGCGCGCAGATTTGGGATCGCCCGTGCGGCACCCTTGTGGTCACCATCGCGAGCACGCGCCGCGTGACCAGACCTGATCCGCGGCCGTTCGACCGCAGAAGCCGATAGGGGACGCACGAGAGCGAGGGACGGAGATTCTCACCGAGCCGAGGACCGTCTCCATTGGCCCGCGTGCGGCATCCTCAACTCCCTTGTAGTCGCCCAGCGTTTACCGATTCCGCGGCTCCCGGCTTGGTACGTCAAACCATGCGTTCCCGCATCGAACCCATGAAGAAGATCGCCCGCTCGCAGCGCCAGCCTCGGGAGCTGATTCTTTACTACTTCCGCGCTCGAAAGCGGATGTCCAGCGGAGTCGTGGAGGGCTGGAAAAACAAAGGCCAAAGTCACCATTAGAAAATCCTACGGCTTTCGCATCTACCGGGTACTCGAACTGGTCCTTTATCACTCAATTGGCAAGCTGCCCGAGCCGGAATCAACCCACGATTTCTTCTGACGCCTCAAACAAATAGAGTCAGGCACCCGGTGAGAATCAGCGCCGCCGCCCAGATCACATCCAGATTGATCCACGCCTTTCTTAAGAGGCCCAGCCCGAACCTATCTACCACGAGCCACGCGGCCAACGCGGTCACGGCGAGATACCCTGCTCCATGCGCAAGTGTCGCCGCCGCACCGGCAAGAGCCTGCGTCGAGGCGCCGTGCGCATGGCAGGAGGGACCCGCTGCCGCCGCCGACATCGATAGAAATACCGGCAGCACCATCAGTCCCGCGCCGTGTGCCGATGCCATCAGAAAAGACCAGAGCGTCAGGCCGCCCATGCCTACCCGCATGGCCGCCCAGCGCGGATGCAGGTGGCGGTACAACTGACGTATGCCGAGGCCGGCAAGCAGGATCGCGACCGGCCACCGCAGCATGGCGGGCGACAACGCTGTGCCCGCAATCATGGCGACTCCGATGGCCGCCGCAATCGCCAGCGCATGCCCGAGAGTCAGCGGAATCAGTGCGCGCCACACGGCGTTTCGCTTGCCTTCCTGCATGCCGAGCGCCACGGCAAAGAGCCAACCCATCCCGGGATTGAGGCCATGAAAGGCCCCCAATCCCGCCAGCGTAAGTAGCGAAGCAAATGTGATATCCATGGTCGTGTCCCCCTATGCGTAGCAATACGAGTCGGAGGAAGCGTCGCCGCCCTCCAACCGGGTCTGGTGCGGCCGCATGCCGTCAAAGTGCGGAAAGAAGCGAGGATCGACGCTCATCTCGCCGGTGACCGGATCCACGTCCAGCTTCGTCATCCAGCCCTTCACGCCATCCGGGTAGAATTGTTCGTCCACCGCGGTGTACAGGGAATTGGTCACGTAGACGCGCCGCCCGTCCCGGCTCAACTCCACCATCTGCGGACCGCCGTTCAAAGGCATGTCCGGATTGGAAGGATGCGCCGCACGCCGCACGATGCCTCCCATCGAGACCTTGCTATTCAGCTTCGGTTGGAACGGATCCGTCACGTCGTACTGCCGGAATTCGCCGGAGCCCCAACACGAGACGTAGAGGTACTTGTCGTCGAGCGAAAGGTTGAGATCGGTGACGAGCGGAGCAACTGCCCCAAAGCCCTTCAGCATGGGCGGCAGCAGCTCCGGATCGGCCGGCTCGGCGGGAATCTCGATCACTTTTCGGATCTTCCACTCCGCTTTCTCTCCGCGACCGTCCTTGTACCAGACCCAAACGGAAGAGGACAGATCCTTCAGCGAGATCACGACGCCTGCGAAGCCGTACGCGTTGGTTGGATTCCGCGCCGGCCGGAGTTCAAATACGAGCTGCTGTTCGGCTCCCAGGTCCAGGACCTGTTTGTGCCTGCGCTTTTGCAGATCCCAGACATGAATCTGGTGGCCGTATTTGCCACCCAGCAGCAGTTCCGGATTCAGCCCGTCTTCGAACATGTTCGGCGTGCCCCATTCGCTGCTGATCATGGAATCGTGGCCCAGGTGCCAGGCGAAATCGTACGCCAGGTACTGGGGGCCCCGGTCCATCTCCCAACGTCCACGCACGTCGAAGGTTTCCGCGTCCAGAACGAATACGCCGCCCGGCCCTTCCCCGTCGGGCGAACCAAGGGCATTCATGTAAATGCCTTCGGGCCCGCAGTGAACGGTGTGAGGGCGGCTGTATCCGGTCCGGCTCATGACCGTCTCCGGTTCGATCACTTTCACCAGCTTGGGATGCCTCGGATCCGGCTTCGTGTCGAAAATATGAATTCGTGACGACCGCAGGCCCGGCACCACCAGATAGCGGCGCTCCATGTGCGGGTGCGGCGAATACGGGCACAGGCAGGAACTGCAGGCATTCCAGCCGAAATGGTGCAATTCATCACCAACGTGCGGCATATCCGCGCGGCTCACCATCTTGCCGTATGTTTTCGATCTTTCATCGACGTCCACGATACCCATCGCATCCGGGCGGCCCTTCAGCGTGGGATTCAACATTGCCACATATGCCAGCTTCTCGGCCGGCGCTTCCATCGCCATCTTAGGCGAGGGATAAAAGGTTGGATCAGGTTGCCATCTCATAGGTCAGCATCTCCTCTTTGTTTGCCGGGAAGTCAGCTCATCCCGGTGTCTCTAAGCACAGTGTGCGGCGGCAAGCCCTGAAAAGGCTTTTAGCGGTTCTTGATTCTTCCTGAAGTTTTTCTTTGTCGTATGCTGGACTTAGTGGAGGGTATCTACCAGTTCGGAACATTCCGGCTCGAGACGGGTGAGAGGCGGCTCTTACGTGACGGGCGCCCTATCCGTCTGCGAGGGAAGGTTTTCGATACTCTTTGTGTACTGGTGGCCCGACCCGGCCGCCTCGAAGAGAAAGACGACCTCATCTCGGCGATCTGGCCGGACACGGTCGTCGAAGAGAATAACCTCGCTCACAACATCAATGCGTTGCGGAAAGCTCTGGGCGACGGCG
>Ga0163163_10006163_pt1 | contig 10454 bp, 3 predicted proteins | sample S65metaG_FD_119766 | JGI IMG/M metagenome (GOLD analysis project Ga0163163, IMG submission 119766) | Switchgrass rhizosphere microbial communities from Kellogg Biological Station, Michigan, USA - S6-5 metaG | ecosystem: Host-associated > Plants > Roots > Rhizosphere > Soil | place: USA: Michigan... | reverse complement strand
CGGCGAGCCCGCGCGCCAAGACCAACGTGCAGTTGCACGGTCAGAGCTCAGAGACCGTGGCGCTGCAGCAGGAAATCGAGCGGGTAGCGCGGTCCGACGCCAAGGTTCTGATCACCGGCGAAAGCGGCGTCGGCAAGGAAATCGTCGCGCGCAACATCCATTCACGCGGGCCGCGCGCGGCGCACATGTTTGCGCCCGTGAACTGCGCTGGCCTGCCCGAGACGCTCCTCGAGTCGGAGCTCTTCGGTCACGTGAAGGGCAGCTTCACCGGCGCCTATCGCGACAAGCCCGGCAAGCTCGAAACCGCGCACATGGGCACGATCTTTCTCGACGAAGTCGGCGAGATGACGCTGCGCATGCAGGGGCTGCTGCTGCGCTTCCTCGAGACCGGTGAGCTGCAGAAGGTCGGCGCCGACGGCAGCGGGCGCATCATGAACGTGCGCGTCATCGCGGCGACCAATCGCAACCTGCGCGACATGATCACGCAGGGTTCGTTCCGCGAAGACCTGTTCTACCGGCTCAACGTGATTCACATCGTGGTGCCGCCGCTGCGCGAGCGCCGCGAAGACATCCCGCTCCTCGCGCAACAGTTCCTGTCGCAGTTTGCGTCGGCCAACCGGTCGCCGCTCAACGCGATCACGCCGCCGGCCATGAAGGCGCTCTACGAGTATTCCTGGCCCGGCAATGTGCGAGAGCTCGAGAACGTCATCGAACGCCTCGTCGTGACGGTGCAGGGTCCGACGATCGAGCTCGATCACCTGTCGTCCGAGATTCGCGTGCAGGGCAACGTGGCGTTCCGGCCGCGTCGCGAGCGGCGCCGCACGGTGGCCGACGAGCTGTACAAGCGGATGATCGAACAGCACGAGTCGTTCTGGACCACCGTTTACCCGTTATTCATGGATCGAGAGATCACACGCTCGAACGTGCGTGAGGTCATCCGACGGGGGCTCGAGGAAGCGCGCGGCAACTACAAGATCGTGGCGCGCCTCTTCAACATGGAGACGCGCGACTACAAGCGGTTCCTCAACTTCCTTCGGAAGCACGACTGCCAGATTCCGTTCAAGGAATACCGTTAGGATCGGTCCCCGGGGCCGGTCCCAGACGTCGCGTGACGTCATTGCGGAGTGGCCCCGGGCAAGCCTCCTAAGGCTTCCCCGGGCCAGCACTTACGACCGAATCGGTCATTTTGGGACACTGCTGACGAAATTGTGATCGCAACTCCCAAAGCCGGGCCTCGCGATCCTGTTCTGTCGATAGCCCGAAACGAAACAAGACCAATAGACGCAATACATTAAGTCCCGCAACTCTAGTGGTCGTCTGGTTGCACTCGTCCAGTTGCCCGCGTTCCGCTGCTTTCCAGCGTGTCCCGGTCGAACTGAGAGATGCACTACCGACAGACCCTGCTTCGCCGGACACTCGTCAGCACTCTCGTGCTGCTGGTCACCCTCGTCGCTCGCGCGGCTCACGCTCAGAGCATTTCACTGCAGTGGGATCCCAACACCGAGGCCGACGTGGCCGGGTATTGGGTCTACGTGGGCAACAGTCCCGGCAGTTACACCTCGACGGTCGACGTCGGGAACGTGACGTCCTACACCTTCGACGGCTCGGGGCAGCGCTACTGCTTCGCCATTGCCGCCTATGCGCCCGGACCACTGGTTGGTGACAAGTCGTTCGAGGTGTGCACTGAAGGCAACCAGCCCCCGACGCTGATCACTCCCGGGAATCAGACGAGCGCGGCCGGGACCGCACTGACCTTGAATCTGCAGGGCTCCGACCCAGAAGGCCTCCCGGTCACGTTCTCTGCGACGGGTCTGCCGCCCGGATTGACGCTCACGTCGAGCACCGGCGCGATCGGCGGGACTCCCACGACGGCAGGCACGTATACCGTGACCGCCAGCGTGTCCGACGGCAGCCTCAGTACATCGCAGACGTTCACGTGGACCATCCAGGGGGCTGTGCCGGGCGTCGTGAATCCGCTGGCGCCGGTCGGTTCGATTTCGACGGCGACGCCGTCGTTCGACTGGGAGTCGGTTGCAACGGCCACGTCGTATCGCCTTTGGGTGGACGACGCGAGCACGACTGATCCGAAGATTCAGATCGATTACACACCGGCACAAGCGGGCTGCGCTACGGCCGGTGCCGTGTGCCACGTCTCGCCCGGTGTCGTCCTCGCGGCGGGTCGCGCGTCCTGGTCGGTTCGCGCCTCGAACGCAGCGGGGGCCGGCCCCTGGAGCGGCGCGCTCGACTTCACGGTGCCCGACGGCAGGATTCCTTCGATCGTGATCGCGACGCCCACCAGCGCGACGACATACTCGACAGGCACTGCGACGATCGCTCTGGGCGGCACTGCCACTGATGACGTGGCCGTCACCCAAGTGACCTGGACCAACGACCGCGGTGGGTCCGGCACGGCCACGGGCACTTCCTCGTGGACGATTCCGTCGATCGCTCTCTCGGCCGGCGCGAACGTCATCACCGTGACCGCTCGCGACGGCGCCGGCAACAGCGGCACTGACGTGCTGACCGTGACGAAGACCGACGGACAGGCGCCGACAATCGACCTGACCGCACCGACCTCGGGCTCGACCTACTCGACGACCACGTCGAGCATCTCGCTGGGCGGCACGGCGAGCGACGACTCGGGCGTGACCCGGATCACATGGTCGAGCGATCGTGGCGGCAGCGGCACCGGGTCGATCTCGACCAACATGTCGAACGGCGGCACCAACGCGGCCTGGTCCGTCCAGTCGATTGCGCTGCAGCCTGGCGTCAACACCCTCACGGTCCAGGCTTTCGACGCGGCGGGCAATCAGTCGAGCCGAGCGCTGTTGGTCACACTCACCGACACCGTGGCGCCTACCGTGTCGATTACGACGCCCTCGGGTGCCTCTTCCACCAGCAACCAGACCGTAACCGTGACTGGCGTTGCGGCCGACGCCTTCGGCGTTGCGCAAGTGACCTGGTCGAACAATCAGGGTGGCAGCGGAACCGCGTCCGGAACGACGGCGTGGTCCACGTCGATTGCGCTGAAGCCCGGCACGAACGTCATCACCGTGACGGCGAGGGACGCCGCAGGCAACGCGTCCAATGCGTCTGTGACGGTGACGATGACCGACGGCACGGCGCCGACCATCGCGATCGCATCGCCGACTGCCGCGAGCGCTTTCTCCACGTCGTCGGCCACGCTGGCGCTCGGCGGAACGGCCAGCGATGCGTTCGGCGTGACGCAGGTGAGCTGGTCGACGGACAAGGGTGCTTCGGGTGTCGCGTCCGGCACCACGTCCTGGACCGTGGCGAGCCTCGCGCTCGAAGTTGGCTCCACCGCGATCACCGTGACCGCGCGCGACGCAGCCGGTCACACTGGCACCGCCGTGCTGACGGTGACGCGCACCGACGGTGTGCCGCCGACGGTCGATATCACCGCTCCAGCGGCGGGCGCGACCTTCTCGACGACATCGACGACGATCGCGCTGGCCGGCTCGGCGTCGGACAACGTGAGCGTCTCGCAGGTGAGCTGGTCGAACAGCAAGGGCGGCAGCGGTCTCGCCACCGGTACGACGGCGTGGTCGGTTGCGAGCGTCACCCTGCAGCCGGGTGCCAATGTCATTACCGTGACCGCGAAGGATGGCGCCGGCAACGTCGCCACCGACGTGCTCACGGTGACGCTGACCGACGCCGTCGCGCCGGTCATTGCCATCGCCACTCCAACCGCCGCCGAGACGATGACGACGACCTCGGCGAGCGTGACGCTTGGCGGTTCGTCGAGCGACTTCTTCGGTGTGACGGAGGTGCGGTGGGCCAACGATCGGGGCGGCAGCGGCGTCGCGACCGGTACCACCGCATGGTCGGCGGCAGTGGCCCTTCAGCCCGGAGTCAACGTCCTCACCGTGACCGCCTCAGACGCGGCGGGCAACACCTCGTCGGATCGCATCACCGTCACCTCGGACAGCAAGGCGCCGACGATTGCACTCGCGCAGCCGACGAGCGGCGCGACCTACGTTACCAAGGGCGAGACAGTAGCGTTGAGCGGCACGGCCGCCGACGAAGTTGGCGTCACCGAAGTGTCGTGGACAAACAGTCGCGGCGGCGCGGGAGCGGCATCGGGAACGACGTCCTGGAACGTGGCCCCGTTGGCACTGCAGTCTGGCGTCAACGTTCTCACGGTCACGGCCCGCGACGCGGCGGGCAACAGCTCCAGCGTGACGCTGTCGGTGACGCGGGACTCGCAGGCGCCGACCGTATCGATCGTCGCGCCCACGACCAGCCCGACGTTCGTCACCAACAAGGCGTCGATCGGTCTCGGCGGAAAGGCGGCCGACAACACGGCTGTGACGCAGGTCTCGTGGCAGAACAGCCGCGGCGGCCAGGGCAACGCGACCGGTACGTCGGACTGGAGTGCGGCCTCGATTCCGCTGCAGGCCGGAGCCAACGTCATCTCCGTGACGGCGCGTGATGGCGCCGGAAATACGACCAGCAGCACGGTGACGATCACGCTCGATACCCGGGCGCCCGTGGTCTCGATTCAGACGCCCGCCGGCAACGGCGTCGCCCAGACCACCGAGAACGTTGCGGCCTTCGGCGGCGTGGCGTCCGACGACACCGGCATCGCCGAGGTGACGTGGTCGAACAGCCAGGGCAACAGCGGCGTTGCCACCGGGACCACCGCGTGGAACGCTCGCGTCGCGCTCAAGGTCGGGTTCAACGAGCTCACCGTGACGGTGAAGGATCTGGCGGGGAACACGTCGTCGGCGAGCGTGAGGGTCAAGGCCAGCGACAAGACCGCGCCGCAGGTTCGCATCACCGGTCCTTCGCCGGAACCGGCGACGTCGGTCGCGACCGGCATCATCAACCTCGAAGGCACCGCATCCGACGACTTCGGTCTCGCACAGATCGCGTGGGCCAACAACCGGGGTGGCAGCGGCATGGTGCGAGCGGACGCTCACTGGATCGTCGGCGGCGTGGTGCTGCAGCCGGGCGTGAACGTCATCGCGGTGACCGCCGTCGACGCGAGCGGCAATTCAGGGTCGAGCGAAATTCGCATCACTTACGACCGCAGCCTGCCGACCGTGAGCATCTCCTCGCCGTCGTCGACCGGCAGCTACGCGAGCCCGACGGCAACGGTCGCTGTCGCGGGCGTGGCGTCCGATGACACGGGCATCTCGCAGGTGAGCTGGGCCACCGACAAGGGTCAGACCGGCCTCGCCGCGGGCACGACGGCGTGGTCGATTCCGTCGGTGACGGTGGATGGGACAACGGTGCTCACCGTCAAGGCCACCGACAAGTCGGGCAACTCGACCTCCGCGACCCTGGTTCTGACGCGTGCAGACCTGTCGTCGCCGACGGTGAAGATCTACACGCCGACTACGGCGTCGAGCTATACGACGACGGCGAGCTCGCTGGTGCTCGGCGGCATCGCGAGCGACGACGTCGCGGTGACTCAGTTGACGTGGACCAACGGCAGCGCGAGCGGCGCTGCGTTCGGGACCACCGGTTGGAGCACGCCTGCCGTGCCGCTGGTGGTTGGCACCAACGTCATCACCATTAAGGCCACCGATGCGGCCGGCAACGCGGGGACGGCAACTTTGACCGTGACCCGCACCGCCGTGAACGACCCGACGCCGCTGCCGGCACCGTCGCCCAACCCTACGACCGCTCCGCTGACGAGCGATCCGGTTCAGACCAGCGGGTTCTCGGCCACCGCGACGTCGCCCGCGCCGCAGCCGGCCAACCCGTTCTCCTCTTCGGCGATGCCGGTCTCCATTCCGCAGCCGCAGCCGCTGGCATCGACCCAGACGCCGCTGTCTCCGGCGCCGACGCCGAAGTCCATCGACAATGCAGCGGCCTCCAAGAACGGAACGAACGACGAGTCGGGCGTGCTGCCCGTCGTTCGCATCACGTCGCCGACGACGGCACCGCAGTACTCGACGAAGACCTCGTCGCTTGCGCTCGTGGGCACGGCGTCCCACGCGAGCGGGATCGTGGTCGTGAAGTGGAGCACTGATCGGGGTGACAGCGGGATCGCTCAGGGCACGCTCAAGTGGAGCATCCCGACTCTGCCACTCAAGTCGGGTACGACGACAATCACGGTCACCGCGGCCGCGGCGAGTGGCGAGACGAATGCTGCAACTTTGGTTGTTCAGCGGGGCGACGAGCTGCCGAAACTCAGCCTCACGTCTCCAACGGCTGACTCGCAATGGGTCAGCAGTACGGGTACTGTAGCGCTTCGTGGAACTGCGACCGATAACGTCACACACGTGATGTGGAGCGCCGATTCCGGCGCGAGCGGGTCCGCAAGCGGAACCACCAGCTGGGCAATTGCGGGGGTCAGTCTCCAGGAGGGCGTCAACAGGGTCACGTTGACCGCCTACGATGCCAGCGGCCGCACGGATCGGCACGTTCTCACGATCACGTATCGTCCACGCGTTTCGATCGCTGCGGCGGGAACCCCGAACCCTTAGGCCGGACGGGGCTGGAGTCATGAAGTATGTGGAATCGGCGTGTCGGGAGAGGGGGCCTGCCTAAAGGCCGTCTCACCGCAGCTTCGCTCGTCGCTGGTGTTCTCGTTGCGGGTTCGGCGTCCGCCGAATCCATCACCCTCGCCTGGGATTCCAATCCGGAGCCGGACGTCACCGGCTATCGCGTCTTCGTCGGCCTCGCGCCCGGGGCTTACACCGAAACATTCGACATCGCCGGGTCTTTAACCACGTTCACGTATACGAGCGCCACGAACGGCGTGCGTTACTACTTCGCGGTCGCAACTCAGGCCGGCGATTTGATCAGCGCAGCGTCGGCGGAAGTCTCGACTGACAAAGCGTCGCCCTTCGGTCTGCCCGCCGATGGCAGCCGCGTGCTTCCGAGCGCCGGCGTGTCCAGTCTGTCTCTGGACCCACAGACGACATGCCGTGAAGACTGCGTGTCGGTGGTCGGCACATCGGCAGGCGAGATCTCGAGCCTCACCGCGCTGTCCAACGGCGCGCTACTCTACGTCGAGGGCGGCGAGCGAGTGGTCCTGCAGGTGGGCGATCGCCGCGAGCCGGTGCTCCAGGCCGCGGCGAACGAACATTTCGTCGACGCCGCACTCGACCCCCACTTCCTTTCGAACGGCATCGCGTATGTGTCCGTGCTTCGGCCTCGAGATGTCGAGTCGCAGGAGATGGACGTCGTTCGGCACCGGTATGTGGCCGGCGCGCTCGGAGAAGCGGCGACCGTTGTGACCGGCATCACCGTCCCCGAGGGACGCCTCGCGCCGATTGCCGTCGGCGACGACGGGACGTTATACGTGGCTGCACCAGCCAACGGCTCTCGCCGAGACGCCTACGCGTCGCGGGTCCTCGAATTTGATCGTGACGGCGCCACGCCCCAAGGGAACCTGTCGCCCGTTGTGGCAGCCGGATTCGACTCGCCGTCCGAGCTGGCGTGGGATCCGCTGCGAAAGCGTGCGTGGCTGGCGAGTCAGGAGCTGGCGGACGCCGCCGGCGTGAAAGTGATTCGGCGCACGGCCGCGGATGCGACGGTGGCGGGAGCCGACGCTCGGGATGCCGCAACGACCGAGGCGGCCGTAGGCGCGCATCCAATCCTGGCGATGGCCGCCCGCCCGAACGGTCAAGGGCTCGTCGTGGCAACCGATCGCGATCTCCTCACCCTTGCGCTCGACGGCTCCGCGGCGCGGCGCGTGGACCTCGAGGCCTATGGAATCCCTACGTCCGTTGCCGTCGGGACCGGTGGCGAGCGATACGTGGCCATCCGGCGCCTCCCGGCCGACGGCGGCGGGTTCGTTCTGCTGAAGTTCGCCGACGACTCGTCGCGACTGGTGCCCTGACACCGACGTTCTCGTATGATGCTCTCGGAGCATCCTATGTCCCTGCAGTTCGTGTCTCCGCGGGTGCGTGGCAGCCTCTGCCTCGTGCTGCTGGTTTGTGCGGTTGCGAAACCGGTTGCGGCGCAGACGGCAGAGAACGTCGCCGTCGTCATCAACGAGGCGAGCGCCGAATCGCGTCAGATCGGCGAGTACTACATCAAGGCGCGTGACATTCCTGCGGTCAACGTCATACGCCTGAAGACGACCGCCGACGAGACGATCCAGCCTGCCGCGTACGTCGCCACGATTCAAGGCCCGATCGCCGCTTCCCTGGTGCGCAACGGCACCCTCGATCGCGTGCTCTACATCGTGCTCACCAAGGGCATCCCTCTTCGCGTTCTGGGAACTGGAGGCCCGGACGGCACGGTGGCGAGCGTGGACTCCGAGCTCACCCTCCTGTATCGCAAGCTGACCGGCAAGGCCGTGGCGGCCCGCGGCAAGGTGGCCAATCCTTACTTCCTCGGCACGAAAAGCATCACGGAAGCCAAGCCGTTCACCCACCGCGATCACGACATCTACCTCGTGTCCCGCCTCGACGCGTTCACCGCGGCGGAGGCGATTTCCCTCGTCGTGAAAGGCGCCGCGCCGTCGCGAGACGGTCGTGTGGTCTTGGACCAGCGCGATGCCCTGGTGAACCGGACCGGTGAAGATTGGATGGGTCTTGCGGCAGAGAACCTCACGAAACAGGGGTTCGGCAGTCGAGTCACGCTCGAGGCCACGCCCAAGCCGGCCCGCGGTATTTCACCCGTGATCGGTTACTTCTCCTGGGGATCCACCGATCCGCAGAACCGGGAGCGAACGGTGAAGATGGACTTCGCCCCGGGCGCCATTGCCGCCACGTTCGTGAGCACCGATGCGCGGACCTTCAAGGAGCCGCCCGCGGATTGGACCCCGACCAACGTCAACGACAGCTCCAAGTTCTTCGGCGGGTCGCCGCAGTCGCTGATTGGCGATCTCATTCGTGAGGGGGCGACCGGCGTCGCCGGGCAGGTTTCCGAGCCGTACCTCGAAAGCGCCGTGCGTCCCGACGTGTTGTTTCCCGCATATCTCGGCGGCTTCAATCTGATCGAGTCCTTCTACCTCGCCATTCCGCATTTGAGCTGGCAGACGATTGTCGTCGGCGATCCGCTGTGTGCGCCTTTTCAGCGAAGCGCGCTGAGCCGGGCCGACATCGACGCTGGCACCGACGCGGACGTGGGTCTGCCGTCATTCTTTGCGAAGCGCCGAGTCGAGCAGGCGATGATCGAGAATCCGGGCGCCGCGGAACGCGTCGTCAAGCTCGTGGTGCGAGCGGAGACGTTGATCAACAAGTCAGATCGGCAAGGTGCGCGTCGGGCGCTCGAGCAGGCGGTGGAGTTGGGGCCGACGATACTGCGGCCGCATCTGCTGCTCGCCGAGCTGTACGCGGCAGCGGGGGAGGCGCCGCTCGCCGCGGAGCAGTACCGCAAGATCCTTGGCATCGATCCCAACAACGCGGTCGCCTTGAACAACCTTGCGTACGACCTGGCGACGAGGGAAAAGAAGCCCGGGGAAGCGCTGCCATTGGCGCGAAAGGCCCAGGCACTGTCTCCGCGGGACCCGACCATCCTCGATACCGTCGGGTGGATCGAATACTTGAGCGGCAATACTGCAGAGGCGGCTCGTCTCCTCGTGCAGGCGGCCCGGAGCGCGCCCGGCAACGCCGAGATCAGGCTCCATAACGCGGTGGCGCTCGCGTCTCAAGGGGCACGCGCCTCGGCCGAGAGCGAGCTCGCTGAAGCTCTAAAATTGAACCCCGCGCTCGAGAAGCGGAGCGACGTTCAGGAGTTGCGCAGCAAGCTCCAGACTGGCCAGAATTAGCCGGAACGGCCTTGGTGCGGGAACAAAGCCAGCTCGCGAGATGACTTCTCAAGGAGTCTCCAGCTGCACCGCACGAATTGCCGAATGTTCCCAGGCATCCTGTCCATGGCCGTCAACTTGCTTGGAATATCGCCGAGTCATAATCCAGGAATGAGACGAGACGGAGGGTTGCTCGGCATGGCGCGTGTTTGGACCGGTCTAATTACAGTTTTGGCATTGGCAGCATGCGCTCCACGCGCCGATGCCACTGTGCTGTTTTCGAACACATCGAACGGCCTGTCTGCCTCCGCATCGTTCACTATCAGCGGTACGCAGCTCACCATTCTTCTCACAAACACCGACTCGGCCACAGGTGCAGGTGCCCCGATTGACGCGGCCAACGTCCTGACCGGCCTGTTCTTCAACCTCGGTAGCGGCGCGTTCACTCCGGTTTCGGCGAATACGTTTGGAAACGGATCGATCATCCAGACGAACCAGTGCGACGTGCCGGCCACTTGCGCGAGCACCACGAACGTCGGCGGCGAGTTCAGCTACGCGTATGGCGGTGAGAACTGGCTGGCGGGAACGAACCAGGGTATCTCGAGCAGCGGCTACCTCAACACCAACACGTCGAGCGGCAATTTCGGCGGATCGAGCCTCGACGATCCCACGGCGCTCGACGGCATCAACTTCGGTATGGTCCCGAACAACTGGGTTGCCGGAAGCGGTAATGGCGGCCTCGACGGCGTCCCGCTGATCGAAGGCACCGTGAAGTTCG
>Ga0163163_10006160_pt1 | contig 10455 bp, 9 predicted proteins | sample S65metaG_FD_119766 | JGI IMG/M metagenome (GOLD analysis project Ga0163163, IMG submission 119766) | Switchgrass rhizosphere microbial communities from Kellogg Biological Station, Michigan, USA - S6-5 metaG | ecosystem: Host-associated > Plants > Roots > Rhizosphere > Soil | place: USA: Michigan... | reverse complement strand
TGTCACTTACGAGCCCCATATCACCCTTCGCAAACTGCGGAGCCGGGCACCGCTCTTGGCTTCACTGGGCATCGCGATCGTGGCCATTGCCTGGTTGGCGTCGGCCGGTGCAGCACGAGCGGCCGGAGCGCCGGATACGTGCACTCCTGGGCCGAACGCCGGCCGTGCCAAGGCAACGGTGAATGCGGGAATTAGCATGTCGAAGTCATCGTCGACTGGCGTTTCGCACCTGATCACGATCACGGCCGCACGAAACATCTGGGGATGGCAGGAAGGCGGACAGCTGGTGGCGGGCGTTGACACGCTGCAGCAGGAGCTCGACGCGCTGGCCGCGATCACCGTGCCCGGAACCGGGTCTGCGGAGGGGGTGCCGGTGCACTTCGCGACGGTGCCTGGCTACACGCCCAACACCGGCTCCTACCCGGCTGGTTCCACAGCAGGCAACATCTACCCGTCGTTCGCCCTGCTGAGCTGCTTACGAAACGCGTACGGCTCAGAGGTCGGCATGGACTACGGCGCCGTCTATCCCAACTCGCTGGCCGGTGAGACGCTTGCGCAGCTGAAACAGAACACCTGCGACACCGAGCAGACGTTCATCAACCACGGGTTCTATCGCAGCTGGGGTGCGTTCGCCTACGCGAACGGACAGGTCTCGAGCACCGCACAGACCGTGGTCGCCTCCTGCTTCGGATTCGGCCGCGCCTACGGCAGCGGCGTCAATAGCCTCTCGACGCTGGTGAACGCGCCGTACATTTTGCACACGCTGTCGCTGAACGGCGGCAGCTGCAGCGTGCGCGGGCTGGCCTGTTCCTCGGTGTTCGCGCGGACCTACGTGCCGCCGGCAACCATCACAAACGCGCTCGTCCAGGGAGCCCGAGTGTGGAGCTCGATCCAGTTCTACCACCTGCTGAACGGCTCCCGTCAGAAGGGCAACCTGACCTGGGACTGCACCAACCCGAATCCCGCCTACCACTGGACCAGCCGCGGCGAGTTCTATTGCGAGAGCGATCTCACGCGCGCAATCTCAAACGCGCTAACACAGCTGGCCGCGGGCAACTTCCTCTTCGTCGACCCGGCCACGGGGGCCACCATCGCCGGCCGCGGGAAGCCGACCGGGGCCATGTGACGCACCAGGGCGGCGCGACGCCCTTGGGCGCGCGGCGGATCTGTGCGAGCCCGGTTGGTATCGTGGCCCGGTGACGGCGGGCGAGTTCGAGTGGGACGAGTCGCTCTACGGCGGCAGTGCCGCCTACTACGCGACGGGGCGGCTGCCCTACCCGCAGGCGTTGGCCGGAACGCTCGCGGCCGAGCTCGACCTGGATGGGCATGGCCGACTGCTGGACGTGGGATGCGGGCCCGGCAGCCTGGCGTTCCTGCTCGCCCCGCTGTTTGAGCAGGTCGTAGGCGTCGACGCTGATAGGGAGATGATCGAGGCGGCCCGTCGCGAGGCCGCAGGACGCGGCGTGGTGAACGCCGAGTGGGTCGTCGCGCGCGCCGAGCAGTTGCCGGCCGAGCTCGGCCGCTTCCGCGTTGCAACGTTCGCTCAGTCGTTCCACTGGATGGACCGGCCCCGCGTCGCTGAGGTCGTGAGCGGCATGATCGAGCCCGCCGGAGCGTGGGTGCACGTCGGCGCGACCACCACCCACCGAGGGGTCGAGGAGGAGCATCCGCCCGAGCCCTCGCCGCCGCGGGAACAGATCGCAGAGCTCGTTCGCCGCTACCTCGGCCCGGATCGCCGCGCCGGACGCCAAACACTTCCCACCGGCACCGCCAAGGACGAGGAAGCGGTGATGCGTGCCGCCGGCTACCCCGAACCGCTGCGGGTGATGGTGCCACGCGGCGAGGTGTTCAGCCGCAGCGAGGACGACATCGTCGCCTCCGTCTACTCGCTGTCGTCGGCCGCGCCGCACCTGTTCGGCGACCGCCAAGCCGCCTTCGAGGCTGATCTGCGAGAGCTCCTGCGCAGATCATCGCCCTCCGGCCGCTTCTACGAGCGGGCGCGAGACATCGAGCTCGTGATCTGGCGCAGACCGCCCTGGTAGCTACGGGGCTCGCCTGCCCCAGCAGGCGTGCAACACCTCTCGCTGGAGCCAGAAGGTCGGATCGGCAAGCGCCGCGGTCATCACCGCGACCTCGCGTCGAGACGTCTCGTCGGCACCGCCGAGCTCGTTGATCACCTCCAGGGTCGGGATCCACCAGCTCGCCCAGGGCGATCCTCCCCGCACCACCTCGGTGGAGGCCTCATTGCGCAACTCCTGGAGCCCGCAACGCTCGAACAAGGCCGGCAGCTTCTGGCCAAACACCTTGTCGTAGCCACGGGGCGTCCACCAGTCGCCGTCTCGCCAGACCCGCTGATAGTCGTCGTAGCGCGGGTGCGCAGGATCGACGGGAGCGGCCGTCCCCCAATCGCAATCCTCGTCGAACAGCCAGCCACCGGGACGCAGGGACTCCGCCATTCGCCTGATCGCCTGCTCCTGGACGCCTTTGAGATGAAACAGCATCAGCCGCGAACAGACGAGATCGAACGGCTCCCCCAGCCGATCGAGCGGGTCGTCGAGAATGCTGTGCTGGACCACCTCGAGGTTGGGGACGTCCAGCCTCGTCAGGTAGCGGGTGTCGATGTCGGTCGCGACAACGTGGCCTGTCGGGCCCACCTGCTCGGCCAGCCACACCGCCATCGAGCCACGCCCCGCCCCCACCTCCAGGCATCGCCACCCCGGCTGCACGAAGGAGCGCCGACGGCGCGACGACGGATCGTAGATCTGCTCCAGCAGGTCCAGCCGTTCATCCTCGGCGGACTCCCTGCCCGCGGCGGCCAGGCGGTAGTCGGGGTGGTGCGAGGAGGTCGGCTCCGCCACGTTCGAGAGCGTAGCCCCGCCGACTGGGCGATACAAGCGGACGCTCCTCCAGCCGTCAGCGGCCGAAAATGCTGTCCCACGCGGTCTGGTCGTCGGGATAGAACCAGCGCTCAACCTGCTGTCCCTGTCGGTAACGAAAGACGTGAACCACGCGGGTCTGCACATCGACGCCCGTCGCGGACGGGCGCCCATCGTGCTCACCGCGCACACGTGCTGGTCGCTCGCGAACACGTCGTGCTCTTCGAGCCAGAACCCAAGCCCTCGTACCTCGGTGAGGAAGCCAATGACCGCTTCGCGCCCCTGAAGGTCGCCCGCTATGCATTGCTCTCTGGGAGCCGCTAGTGGCGTACGATACGTCGGTATGCTCGGCGTGTTGTCACTAAAGCTGCTGCGCTCGTCGCCCAACGTGAGGGTCGATAACCCGGCTCGCCGGTATCGGGCTGAAGCGGGTCTAGCCGATGCGGTGGCCGCGTTACCGCCGTGGCCGCGCGGCATCATGCAGCGCGGCCTACTCCGGGCAAACAGCGTCCTTGTAGGAGCGTATGTAGCACCGGAACACCGGGCATGCCCGCTCGCCAGCGCCGTCTGGGAAACCACCGGCAAGGAACCAGCATCGATGTACCAAGTACAACTCGGCATCGCCGAGCTTGGGCTCGACTCTGACCAGATGAGCACGTTCATCGCCGCGTTCGACGAATGGGCGATCGCCTGCGAGTACGTCCGCAGGGACGCCGACGGGACCACGGTGCTCACCCACGGCGGCCGATCAGAACTCCTGCGGCTCTTCGAGAACGCCAACCGAGTCGACGCGTAGCGCGAACGAACACCGCGTTCGTCGGCCTACTCACGCAGGAATCCTGCCGAGACGCTCCAAGTCGGCAACCACGGAGGCTGTAACGGCAATCACCGAGCACGCCGAGGGTCGCTGACCGATGGGGCCTGCGGTTACGATTCGTGGGCCGTTGCGCGGGACGGGTGTCGAAGCGCTGTCTCGCCGGGCGGTAGAGAGGATGCCATGACGACCGGGTGTCGTGGGTGGGTCACGTGACTCCGCCGCCGTTTGACCAAGACGAACTGGCGGCACACGTCGCCTTGCGCCGCCGCAAGCGGGGACGGATGAGTCGCCGCCGTAGCCGCCGCTCGTTCTGGGCGAGCATCGCGCTTGCCTGCGTGTTGATCGTCGGTGGGGCGGTCAGCGCCGCCACGGTCACGGCCGGGATCTACATCTACAGCCAGGTGCACGGCTTGGACATCAAGAAGCTGAAGCCTGACTATCCGGGCCAGAACACGATCATCTATGACCGCTACGGCGGCAAGCTCGCCACCGTTGCCTCGGTGGAGAACCGCACCCATGTCACCTCCAGCAAGATCTCGCCGTGGCTGAAGGAGGCGACGGTGGCGATTGAGGACCGCCGTTTCTATCAGCACGGCGGCGTTGACTACGTGGGCGTCCTGCGCGCGATCCTGGACAACATCAATGCGGGCCACGTCGTGCAGGGCGCATCGACGATCGAGCAGCAGCTGGTCAGGCAGCTCTACCTGAACGATTCCCAGACGCTGTCGCGCAAGGTCAAGGAGGCGTACCTGGCCGACCAGCTAGCTAACCAGTGGTCGCGTGACAAGATCCTCAGTACCTACATCGACGTCGTCCAGTACGGCGCCGTCACCTACGGCTGCGAGGCCGCGGCCGAGGCCTTCTTCGGCGTCCACTGCAAGCATCTCAACATCCGCCAGTCGGCGATGATCGCCGGCCTCCCGCAGTCGCCCACAAACTACAACCCCACCGCCTATCCGGCGGCTGCGCTGGTGCGCCGTAACGAGGTGCTGACCGCCATGCAGTCGATCGGCTACATCTCCTCGATCCAGCTCCAGCAGGCGGTCGGCCGGAAACGGGCCTGTAGCGCCGGTCTGGCAGGCGCGCCTGCCACGGTCAGCTCGCGCGCCGCCAAACGCTGCCTGCGCCTGCACCCGAGCTACCCCTACGGCGAGGTCAAGCAGCCCTACTTCGTGCAGTACGTCAAGCACCTGATCACGAAGCGCTACGGTGCCGCGGCGCTGGCCACGGGCGGGCTGCGCGTGGACACCACGATCGACCCGAAACTCCAGGTCGCGGCGCAGCAGGCGTTCCACGCCTACCTCGACCGGCCGGGGCTGCCGGCGGCGGCGCTGGTCTCGATCGATCCTCGCACCGGAGAGATCCTGGCCTTCGACGCCTCGACCAACTACCGCAAGACCAAGTTCGACCTGCCGGCGCAGGCACGACGGCAGGCCGGCTCCAGCTTCAAGCCCTACGGGCTGGCGGCTGCCATGGTCGACCTCGGCATCGACCCCGAAACGACGGAGTACTCGAGCCAGGCGCCGTTCAATTACCCGATCCCGGGATGCGTGGGCGCACCGTCATGCATCTGGAGGGTCAACAACGCGGAGTCGAACCTGGCCGGCAACTTCAACCTGCACGTGGCGATGGACGGCTCGATCAACGCCGTGTTCGCCCGGCTCTCCGCCGACATCGGCCCGACCCGCACGGTCAACATGGCCTACAACCTCGGCATTCCGCGGTCAGACCACCTGCCCAAGGTCTACTCGATCATCCTCGGCACCGGCCTCGTCTCGCCGCTCGACATGGCCAGCGCCTACTCCACCTTCGCCGCGGACGGCATCCACCACGACCCACTGGCGATCACCGACGTGACCGCGCCCACCGGCGCCACCATCGCCTCCACCCCCGCCTCCAAGAATCCCGGGCGGCGGGCGCTCCCCACCTGGGCCGCCTCGGAGATGAACAAGATCCTCTACGACAACATCTACGTCTGCCCCAGCGGCCTTTGCACCGGCAGCGCGGCGGCGCTCAGCCCTTACCGCCCAGCAGCCGGCAAGACCGGCACCGTCGAGGCGCACCTGGACGCCTGGTTCTGCGGTTACACGCCCAACCTCACCACCTGCGTCTGGATGGGCTTCCCGCAAGGCGAGATCTCGATGATTCCCGCGGTCGGATCGGCCGAGTCGTTCGGCGGCGGCTATCCCGCGCTGATCTGGCACAGCTTCATGACCGCCGCGCTGGCCGCTGAGCCCGCCAAGTTCCCGCCCACATCGTTCCCCGTCGTCCCGGCACCGCTGGGCGCCTACAAGCCGTTCACCTCACAGTTCCAGCTGTACACGGCGCCGGCCCCGCCGCCTCCCACGGGCGGTGGCGGCAAACACAACACCGGTAACGGCAACGGCAACGGGAACGGCAACGGCGGCGGGAATGGCAACGGAGGCGGGAAGCCTCCGCATTGACCGGGCGACGAGCACGCTTTTACGCGGCGCACAAAGGGGTGCCGCGCCCTGCACAGGGGCGCGACACCCCGGTTCACCGTGACTAACGCCGCTGACTACGCGCTGGCGGGGATCTTGCTGGCCAGCTTCTCGGAGATGGTGGTGACCGTCTCCAGCGCGGCCTTCTCCTGCTTCAGGTTCTCACCGAGCAGGTTGGCAACCCCGGTCTCGCCGAGCGCCTTTGCCGTCGTGATCAGGCCGGTGTACGCCGCCATCTCGTAGTGCTCGGTGCGAGCGGCTGCACCGGTCAGGAACATGTCGAGCACGTCCGTGGTCGGCTCCTCGTTGGTCACGAACTCGTCGTGTTCCTTCTTGAGGCCGTCGATGCCAGGGCACTTCTCGGCCTTGGCAGGCTCGCCCACCATCTCGAACGCCTTCTCGATGTTGGCGACGTGCTGCTTGGTCTCGCCGAGGTGCTTCTCGAACGCGTCGCGGAGCGTGGAATCAGTTGCTTCCTGAGCCAACTTGGGGAGCACCTTTACCAGCGTGCGCTCCGCGTAGAGAATGTCGCCTAGCTCGTGCATGAACAGTTCTCGGGGATCGTTCATAGGTTCCTCTCATCGGTTACTCGGTCCTCCTACGACTGCCCCATGCGGCTGTCTGCGAAACGCGCCTTGCCGAGGGCGGGCACGTATCGGCGTGGTTGCGTGACTCACAGCACGGGGTGGCGGTCGTTCACACGCTCCGTACGGGCAGATCGCGATGCGAGCCCTGCGGGACTCGACTCGACCAAGCCGGGATGACATAGGCCAAGAGCGCCAAGAAAGCTGCAAAAGAAGGCAAAGAAGCAGTCGGCTCGAGCGGGAGAGACGCTGGCCGGCAGGGTGCTCGCCAATCCGAGATCGACGGTCAAGGACAAGAAGCTGGCTGCCGGCGTGCTGTCATCAGCCGGTAAGGGCAAGCAGACCAAGTAGAGCAGGCGAGGCTGACTCGCACACTTGCGCGTCCCGCAACCGCGCCGGAAGATTCGGCACATGCGCAAGGGGCTGACGCCGGAGGACCTGGGAGACCTGCTGGAGCTTCCGCTCCTGGCCGTACTCGCGACGTACCGGCGTAACGGCACGGTGCTGCTCTCGCCCGTCTGGCACGAGTGGCGCGATGGCGGCTTTCAGGTGATGACCGCGTCGCGGGACGGCAAAGCGGGACATCTGCGTCGCGATCCACGCGCCAGCATCGTGGTTTGTGACGACGGCCCTCCCTATCGCGGCATCGAGATCCGCACGACGGCGCGTCTCAGCACGCTGGAAGATGGATCGGTTGTCTCCCGGATCGCCGCCCGGTATCTCGGGCAGGAGGCGGGTGAGCGGTACGCCGAGACCGCAGGCGATGACCTGCTGATCCGGCTTGAGCCGGGCCAGCTGCGCGCCTGGGACTTCGCCGACGACTTCGCCTGAAAGGGCGGTATCTGCGGCGCCGCGGGTCAAGCGGCCGGATTGTTGCGCCGATGACTAGTGCGAAGGCCATGACCGGTTTGCCACAAAGCGCCGAGGATTCACCCGTGCCCGCCATCGGCGCGTCGGCGCGCCCTGGTCTTGCGCGGAGCGTGTGGGACGCTACGCGCGCGCTCTGGCGACGCGACGCGGGGAGCCGGCGGCGGCGGGAGGTGGAGCTGGCCCGGATCCTCGACCTGTTCGAGGAGTACGTCTACGCCGGCGCGATCACCCCGGACGGGCGGTACGTGCACCACGCGTCGATGTCGACCATCGAGGACCTGATCGGCGGCGCCGTCCCGCCGGATGTCGACGCCGGACGATTCTGGGAATCGCGCATCGCGCCCGCCGACTGGGCGCAGTACGAGGCGTTCAACCGCTCTTTGCTGGACGGCCGGGACGCCGAGGTGACGTACCGCGTGGCAGGGCTGGACGGCGCCACGCGGGTCCTGCGCGATCGCGCGCGCCCGCGTCGACTGGCCGACGGCAGCGTCCGCGTCGAGGGCATCATCTCCGACATCACCGCGCGCGAGGAGACCGCCGCCCGCCTGGACGAGGCCAGCGACCGCTTCACCAGCCTGCTGGACGTGGTCGGCGCCCACGTCTACCTCGCGCTCGGGCACCCCGACGGCCAGATGCAGGAGCTGTTTCAGGGCCCCGGCGGCGACCGCCTGCTCGGCGGCGCAGAGCCCGACCCCGAGATGACCAACTGGGATGCCGCCGTGCACGCCGACGACCGACCCGCCTACGACGCCTTCAACCGCGCGCTGGCCCGGGGCGAGGACTCGGAGGTCACCTACCGACTGATCGGGGCCGACGGGGTCACCCGCTGGGTGCACGACCGTGGCGCATGTCGCCCGCGCCCGGACGGCACGTTCGAGGTGAGCGGGATCGTGTCCGACGTGACCGAGCGGCGGCGGCTCGAGGACGAGCTGCGGCGGAGCATGCGAGACATGAAGATCGCCCACCGCGATCTGGAGCGGGCTCGTGCGGACGCCGAGGTGCGCGCGGGCACCGACGAGCTGACGGGCACCTTCAACCGGCGCCACTTCGCTCACATCGCCACGGAGACGCTCGCAGCGGGCACCCCCGTGTGCGGCCTGCTCCTGCTCGACGCCGATCACTTCAAGCAGATCAACGACGCCTACGGCCACGCCGTGGGCGACGCCGTCCTGATCGACCTCGCCCACCGGTTGAGCGCCGGCCTCGAACCCGGAGACGTCCTTGCGCGCTGGGGCGGCGAGGAGTTCGCCATCCTGCTGCCGGGCGCTTGCTCGGCGGAGCAGCTCGTCCAGCGGGCCGAGCGCTTCCGCCTCGCCGTCAACGACTCCCCCATCGTGCGCGACGACATCCATCTCGACCTCACGATCTCGGTCGGCGGCGCCCTCGCGCCCGACCACGGCGCGACTCTCGATGCGCTGCTGGAACGGGCGGACAGCTGCCTGTACGAGGCCAAGCACCGCGGGCGCAACTGCGTCTCGCTGCGCCCCGGCAAGACACGCTCCGCCGACGCCCCGAGCGCCGCTCCCAACGCGGTCGAGCTGGCACGAGCCCTGGCGTTCACGTCCAGCCTCCGCGACGGCATCCCGCAGGAGCACGCAGAGGAGGTCGCCCGACTGGCCGGCCTGACGGCCGAGCATCTCGCGTTGCCCGCTCGCGTCGTGCAGCGCTGCCGGCTGGCCGGATGGCTGCACGACGTCGGCAAGCTCGCGGTGTCCGAACAGATCCTGAACAAGCCGGGGCCGCTGGACGCCGCCGAGTCGGAGGTCATGCGAACGCACTCGACGGTAGGGGCAGACATCGTGAACCGGATCCCCTCACTGCGGCAGGTCGCGCCCGCCGTGCGTCACCACCACGAGCGCTACGGCGGCGACGGATACCCGGATGGTCTCGCCGGGCAGGCCATCCCGATCGAGGCCCGCATCATCGCCGCCGCCGATGCCTACGCGACGATGACGGCCGACCGGCCGTACTCACCCGCGCGCACGGCGCAGGAGGCCACGGCCGAGCTGCGCCGAAGCGCCGGCACCCACTTCGATCCAGCCGTGGTCGACGCGCTGCTCGCGGTGATCGGTCTCGACGACCAGGTCGAGCTCGACGCAGCCTGACCCGCCTCAGGCCAGCACCGGCACGACCTTTGCCAGACGGCGTCCGGCCGCCGCCAGGAGGACCGCGGTGTGGGCGAGCCGGGCGGGCTGATCCCAGTCGTCGGTGACGGATACGACGGTCGGGATGGTTCGGCTGAGCAGGCGCTGGAGCTGACGCTGGTGACGGGCGAGATCCGCAGTTGGGGCGGTGATCTGGCGGAGGTCGGTGACGACCGATGTGAGATCGGCGACGCTCTGACGAGTCATGACGGTCGCGTAGTTCTGGGTGATCCTGCCGCGTCGCGACTCTCCCACGACAACTTGCATGGTGGCGATGGTGCTGGTGGCCATGCCGGTCTCGCGCCTCATGAGGTCGTGGTAGTCGGCCGTTGACGGGTGCGCTGGGGGCTCGCCAGGCGCCGTACAGCCGGCAACCGCGACCACAAGCAGAGCCATCAGTAGACGTCTCACGGCGCGTCCGCCTGATCGGGCATCGGCGGCGGCACCGAGGGCGCAGCGGCGGAGAGCAGCGGCAGGTCGGTGAACGGCACCGGGCAGTGGATCGCGCCGTCCCTGATCTCGACGTCCGCGGTCCAGGCGAGATACCGGGTGTGGCGCCGGGTGCCGCCGAACCGCTGGCTGGTCGAGTCGAATCGCTTCAGGCCGAGCGTACGGCGCAGGGGGTGGGGTGCAACCAGCGGCCCCAGGACGGCAGGGTCGGGGTCGGGCAGGGTGGTGCGCACGTCGACAACGCCGATGCGG
>Ga0163163_10006159_pt1 | contig 10455 bp, 7 predicted proteins | sample S65metaG_FD_119766 | JGI IMG/M metagenome (GOLD analysis project Ga0163163, IMG submission 119766) | Switchgrass rhizosphere microbial communities from Kellogg Biological Station, Michigan, USA - S6-5 metaG | ecosystem: Host-associated > Plants > Roots > Rhizosphere > Soil | place: USA: Michigan... | reverse complement strand
GGTGGATGTAGACCAGCGAACTGAGGTCGTGGCGCTGCCTGACCTCGGCCGGCAGCCGCAGCATGCGCACGAACATGGTGGGCACCATGTAGGCGTGCGTCAGGCGGTGTTTCTCGATCAAGGCCAGGGCTTCCTCGGCATCGAAGCGCCGCATGACGCAGACGCTGCCGCCGGCGTTGAACACCGTCATGGTCACCGCGATGGAAAACAAGTGATACAGCGGCCCCGAGGTGAGGGCGCGCGTGGTGGGATAGCCGTGATAGACGTGCTTGAGCATTTCCGCACGGCTCTTGGACTCCGCGGGGTCTGCGGGCGTGCGCCGCACGGCCTTGGGCTTTCCGGTCGTGCCCGAGGTGTAGATCATGCTGGATTCGCGCCCGGCTCCCTGCGCGACCGAGGGCTGGAAACCGGCAATCCACGCGTCGTAGTCTTCGGCAGCGGCTGGACGGGGCTGGGCCTCTTCCCATGATGGCCGGACGGCCACCACCCGGCAGCGCTCAGGGGCGACCTCGGTGACCAGCGGGACGAATTCGTCATGCGCCAGCACGGCCTTGACCGAGGCGTCCCGCAGTACGTAGCCGATTTCCGGTCCGGTCCAGTGCCAATTGACGGGCACAACGTAGGCGTCGATTTTCTGGCAGGCCAGCGTCGCCTCGATCAAAACGAAGTCGTTCCGGGCGAGGACGGCAATGGCATCGCCGGGGCCGACGCCTGTCGCGGCCAAGGCGCTTGCGAGGCGGGCGGCCCGCTCCCGTATGAGGGCGCTGTCGCGCGACACCGGCCCGATGATGACAGCGGGCGGCTGGATGAATGGTTCCGGATACGCCTTTTCCATCGCAACGAATACCCCGTGCCTTGATCTTTCAGATTGGATTCGCGAATGCCTTACCGCCGCACGATCAGCGCATCGACGGCGGTGATGCGCCCGCCCGAGCAAATGAGCGGGTTCACGTCCAGTTCGGCGATACGCTCTTGCTGGTCGGCGGCGAACTCCGACAGCCGCGCCACCACCTCCGAGAGCCTGGCGATGTCCACCGGTTCGGCTCCCCGGAAGCCGGTGAGCGCGGCCTGCCCCTTGAGGCGGCTGAACAGGTTGCGCGCCTCGCCGGGGGTCACCGGCGCCAGGTCCACGGCCGTGTCCTTCATCAACTCCACCAGGATGCCGCCCAGGCCGACCACCACCAGGGGTCCGAACAGCGGATCGATGCGCGCCCCCACCATGATCTCGGTGCCCGCGGCGATCATGGGCTGAACCAGCACGCCGTTCAGCCGGGGCCGGGGGGTGACCTTGTTGGCGTTGGCCATCACCGCTTCGAACCCGGCCTTCACCTCCGCGGCGGTCTTGAGGTTGAGCCGTATCACCCCCGCCTCGGTCTTGTGCGGCAGGTCCGGCGATTCCACCTTGAGCGCGACGGGATAGCCCAGCGTTGCCGCGGCGTCGGCCGCGGCCTGGGCCGATTGCACCAGCTTCTCCCCCACCACGGGCACCCCATAGGCGGCCAGCACTTCCTTGGCTTCGCGCTCGGTCAGGGTCTTGTTGACCGACTTGTCCAGCAGCGCCGCTGCCTGCGCCTTGGCCTCGGCCGGCGCGGTGCGTTGGTAGCGGCGCGGCTGCGCCGAGCGCCAGCGCTCGTGCCCCTGCCAGGCGGCCAGGGTGGCGAAGCAGCGGTCCACCGAGCGGAACAGCGCCATGTGCGTGTCCATCTGCGCCTCGCGCGCCCCCGGTCCTTCCAGGAACTGGGGCAGCCACACCGTGCAGGCAATTTTGTTGTGGCGCCGCGCGGCGTCGGCGAACACCTTGGCGCGCGGAATGGCCACTTCGTAGGCGTAGGGATGCGCCACCACCACGGTGGCGTAGGCGGGCTCGCGCATGAGCACGTCGGCGGTGGCGTAGAGCAGGTTGGGATCGGCCGTGACCTGGGCCGTCACGTCGCACGGGTTGTTGGGGGAGCCGAATTCGGGGACGATTTTTTCCAGTTCGGCGCGCGCCTCGGGCGAGGGGGCGGGCAGGGCCACGCCGTGCAGTTCGGCCTTGTCGGCGCACATGATGCAGGCGCCGCCCGAGGTGGCCACCACGGCCACGCCGGCGGTGCTGGGGCGCGGGGCTTTGGCGAAGAAGGAGGCCGTTTCCACCAGGGCCTCGAACTTGTCCACTTCCACCACGCCGGCGCGGCGGAAGGCCGCGCTGTAGGCGGCGTTGGAGCCGGCGAGCGACCCGGTGTGCGAGAGCGCCGCGGCGGCGCCCTTTTCGCCCACGGCCATTTTGTAAATGACCAGCGCTTTGCCCGCGGCGTGGGCCAGGCCGGCCGCTTCGATCAGGCGCTCGGGGGTGGCCAGGCCCTCGAACAGGCAGGCGATGACGGAACAACTGGGGTCGTCGGCGAGGTAGGCGATCTGGTCGGCCGCGTCCACGTCGCAGGCATTGCCGCTGGTCAGGCTGTGGCTGAACGACACGCCGTGCTCGGCGGCCTGCGCCAGCGAATGGGCGAGCGCCCCGGACTGGCTGACCAGGCCGATGGCCCCGGGCCGCGGCACGCCGGCGTTGGGCACGTCGGCGAAGGTGCCCAACAGGCCCAGGTTGTAGTTGATGAAGCCGATGCAGTTGGGGCCCACCAGGCGCATGTGGGCTGAGCGGCAGATGTCCACCAGGCGCTGTTGCTGGGCCATTCGATCGGGCTTGCCGGTTTCGGAGTAGCCCGAGGAAAACAATACGATGCCGCCGGCGCCGCGGTCGGCGGCCTGCAAGACCACCGGTTCCACGGCCTCGCGCGGCACGGCGATGAACACCAGGTCGGGCGTCTCGGGCAGGTCGCGCACCGACGGATAGCAGGGGCGCTCGCCGATGCGCTCGTACTTGGCGTTGATGGGAAAGACCTTGCCCTGGTAGCCGCCCAGCCCGAGATTGGCCAGGGTGCGCGAGCCAAATGCTCCCGCGCTGGGGGAGACGCCCACGATGGCGATGCTGCGGGGGTTGAATGTCCGCACCAATTCTTCACGCCGGTATAAAGCCCTGCCCATTGCCGCCACAATTTCACCTTTCAAAGAATTAATCCGTCCACACGAAGCAAAACGCGTCGGCCGCGTCAAGGCACGTCGCCCAGTCATCCGGCGCAGCCGGCGCAGCCGGCGCAGCCGATAATGCGCTTATATTATCCGTCCGAGCGCGGCTGGTCGGCATCGAATACTTGCGCAATCCAAAGCCCCGCCGTCCATCGGTGGTGGAAAGATGAGTGGCGCGACGACCCGCGGAGTATACGGTTTGAAGTTGCCGATGACGCCCGTAGATTCAAACATTTTTAATTCCGCCGCCCCGCTTCGCCATGAAACAGCGGTGCTGAGCGCAGCAACGCGCGCAACCTTGAACCTTCTCCTTTAATACTCATAGGTTAGGGTTATCCGTTGAGCACGGTGACGCACTGGTTGTTTCGTCAACGGTATCGCGCGCCGCTTCCACGGAAAATCCGCCTTGGCACCGTGTCCAGTACCGTATGATGAAGCGCCTGTCCCGAAGCCGTGCCGCGACAGGGATCGACAAGAGCACGGGTCGGACAGAATTGGAGAGGCGATGGAGTTCGGCACTTCAATGCCCATGTGGCTGTTGGCGAAGCTGGCGTCGGAGGACCGGTACAAGGACATCGAACGCTTCCTGCAGGCCATGGAAGATTTCGGCTTCAGCATTTTTCAGCAGGGCGATCACGTCGCCGATCCCGGCCTTTCCCATCACGAATCCGAGGACCGCTCGCGGTTAGTCTATTCTGACGTGTTCTCCACGCTTGCCTCGCTAGCGCCTTTGCACCCGCGCATGCGGTTCCTGGCGGGCGTGGTCATCCTGCCGCTGCGGCACCCGCTCCTGGTGGCACACGCCACCGCCACGCTCGACCTGCTCAGCCGGGGGCGCTTCATTCTCGGCACAGGCTCGGGCTATGCGCGCGCGGAATTCAATGCGCTCGGCATCGACATGAAAGAGCGCTTCGGCCGCACGGAAGAATCGCTGCAAGTCATCGGCTCACTCCTGCAGGACAGCAGCACGACGTTCGAGGGGCGCTATTACAAAATGCACGACGCGGCCATCACCTGCCGCCCTTACACAAAGCCACGCCCCCCGATATGGGTGGGCGGCGTGGGTGAGAAGGCGGCGCTGCGGGCCGCACGCCTGGGCGACGCCTGGTTTCCCTCGATTTCCGGGTATGCGCGCGCCAGCGGCCCGACTCCGCGCCGCATCGCCGAAATGAGCAAGGTGGCGCGGGCCGCGCGAAGCGAATCGGGCAAGCCGCCTCTGCCCGTGTTCGCTTCCAGCGCGATCGCCCTGACCTTCATGACCGATCCTAAACCACTCGACGCGGCCCCCGATCCGCGCGACCGCCTGGTCAACGGCACGGGCGGGCCGGCTGACTTGGTCGAACTGCTCATCGCCTACCGTGAGGCCGGTCTTTCGGGCTTTGTCTTCAGCTGCCACACGGAGACGAGCCTGGATGGCTGCCTCCGGGCCATCGACACCTTCGCGAACAAAATCATGCCCAAGGTCATGCCAAGGGCGGCATAACCCCGGGCAGGAGAAGAAGAGAATGGACGACTTTAAGGCAGCGGTCAGCCGCGACGGTGCTCAATCTTCCTGCAGCACGCCGATCAGCCGCCCGCCGTCCACCAGCAGGGTCTGGCCGGTCACGAACGCTCCGCCGGGCGACGCCAGATAGACCGCGGTTCCCGCGATCTCGTCCGGCTGGCCGATGCGCTTGAGCGCCGAGCTGGAGGCGCGTTTTCGCTCCAACGCGGGGTCCTCCCAAAGCGCGCGCGAAAAGTCCGTGCGGATCAGGCCCGGCGCGATGCTGTTGACGCGGATATTCCTGTCGCCCCATTCGTAGGCGAGGCTGCGCACCAGCGACTGCTCGGCGGCTTTGGACATGTTGTAGAACCCCAGGACGTTGGACCCGATCAGGCCGCCCACGGAGGAAATGACGAGCACCACGCCGTCGCGGCGCTCGGCCATCTGCGGCAGCACCATGTTGCACAGCCACAGTACGCCCTTGACGTTGGTGTCGAGCACCTTGTCCATGGACTCGTCGGGAATCTTCTCCAGCGGCCCGTAGTACGGGTTGGCCGCCGCGTTGCAGACCAGTATGTCGATGCGCCCCCAGTGCGCCAGCGTCGCCTGGACCAATTTGCGCAGGTCTTCGCGGCGGGACACGTTGCAGGGCTGCACGAACGCCTCGCCGCCGGCGGCGCGAATTTCGGCGGCAACTGCTTCGCACGCGTCGGGCTTGCGCGACGAGATGACGACTTTCGCTCCGTGCTCGGCCATGCGGTTGGCGATGGCCCGCCCGATACCCTTGCTCGACCCCGTGATGAGCGCGACCTTGCCGGTCAAGTCGAATAGTGACGCCAATTGCCGCTCCCAGGAAGAATTCAAACCCACTTCGGGCGCCGCACTTTCGTGCCCCGCCGCCTGCAATGTTGAGAATAACCGCCGTACATGATCCTGTCCATCCATTCCCGGGGCATACGGCCGGCCGTCATGGGCGGACCCTTGATTGATCGTTGCCCCTGCAACCAAGTACAATCGCCGTCATTCGAGCCGGACGGGACGAGAGCGCATGGCGTGGGACTTCGAGACAGAAGCGGATTTTCAAAAGGAGCTCGACTGGATGGACCAATTCGTCCGCGAGGAGGTCGAGCCGCTGGATTTCGTCTTCAAGCACTACAACGATTTCTCCGATCCCAACCGCGCAAGGCTCGTTCCGCCGCTGCAGGCCGAAGTCAAGCGCCGGGGGCTGTGGGCCTGCCATCTCGGCCCCGAACTGGGCGGCCAGGGGTTCGGCCAGTTGAAACTGGCCCTCATGAACGAAATTCTCGGCCGCGCTCTCATGGGGCCCGTGGTGTTCGGGTGCCAGGCGCCGGATTCCGGAAACGCGGAGATCCTAGCCCATTACGGAACGCCGGAGCAAAAGAGCAAGTACCTCGAGCCGCTGCTCGAGAACAGGATCGCATCGGCCTATTCCATGACCGAGCCGCAGGGCGGTTCGGACCCCAAAGGGTTCACCTGCCGGGCCACCCAGGTGCAGGGCGGGTGGCGCATCGACGGCGAGAAATGGTTCTCGTCCAATGCCCGCTATGCCTCCTTCCTGATCGTCATGGCGGTGACGGAGCCCGACGCCCCGCCGTCCAGGCGCATGTCCATGTTCATCGTGCCGCGCGACACGCCGGGCATCGAGATCGTGCGGGACGTGACCGCGGGGCTGGAGAAAAGCGGAGGGCACCACGCCTACATCCGCTACACCGACGTGCGCATTCCGGCGGACCACATCCTGGGCAAGCCGGGACAGGGTTTCGTGGTGGCGCAAACGCGCCTGGGCGGCGGGCGCATACACCATGCCATGCGCACGGTCGGCAAGGTGCGCCACGCCTTCGACATGATGTGCGAGCGCGCCGTGTCGCGCCGGACCCAGGGCGAGCGGCTTGCCGACAAGCAGCTGGTGCAGGCCATGGTCGCCGATTCCTGGCTCGACATCGAGCAGTTCCGGCTCCTGGTGCTGAGGACGGCCTGGCGGATCGACCGCTTCAAGGACTACCGCGCCGTGCGGGCGGACATCTCGGCCGTCAAGGCGCTGATGCCGCGCGTTTACCACGACGTGTTTGCCCGCGCGCTCCAGATACACGGCTCCATCGGCCTGTCGAACGAAATGCCGTTCGCGGCGGGCGTGATGGATTCCTTTCACATGGGCCTGGCCGACGGCCCCACGGAGGTGCACAAGGTCACGCTCGCCAGGCAGGTGCTGGACGGGTACCGCGGCACCGACCGGCTGTTTCCCGACTACCATCTGGTCGCGCGCCGCGACGCGGCGCTGCGCAAGTACGCCGGCGTCCTGGAACGCGAAATCGGCAACCTGTGACCTCCGCCCCCCTCGCGCCGGCCGGGGAGGCGCACCGCTTCGACGAAGGGGCGCTCCTTCGGTACCTGCAAGGCCTGCTGCCCGGCTTCGACGGTGCCGTCGAAATCCGCAAAATCGGCATCGGCCAGTCCAATCCCACCTATACGCTTCAAACGCGGCAAGGCCGGTACGTGCTGCGCAAGCGGCCCGCGGGCAACCTGCTGCCGTCGGCGCATGCGGTGGACCGCGAATTCCAGGTGATGCGTGCCCTCGCCGACTCCGGCGTGCCCGTCCCCAAGGTCCATCTGCTGTGCACCGATGAAAGCGTGATCGGGGAAATGTTCTACGTGATGGAGCACGTCGCGGGCAGGACGCTCCTGGACCCGCGACTCGCCGAGGTCGAGCGCGCCCAAAGGGCGCCGATGTACGCGGAGCTGGCCAAGGTGCTGGCGCGGCTTCACGCCGTGGACTTCCGCCAAGCGGGATTGCAGGGCTTCGGGCGGCCCGAAAATTACGTCGCGCGGCAGGTCGAGCGCTGGTCGAAACAGTATGAAGCCTCGCGGGTCGAGGCAAACGAAGACATGGAGCGCCTGATGAGCTGGCTTCGCGAGCACGTGCCGGCGCGCGACGAAGCGGCCATCGTTCACGGCGACTACCAGACCCACAACGTCCTGTTCCATCCCACGGGCACGGACATCACCGCCGTGGTCGATTGGGAGCTTTCGACCATTGGGCACCCCATGGCCGACCTGGCCTACTGCTGCCTGCCCTACTACGCCGCGCCCGACGACGCGCGCGGGTTCCGCGGTGAAACCCCGGCCTCCCTGGGCCTGCCGTCCGTAGAGGAGTTCGTTGCGGCCTATTGCCGCGAGAGCGGCAGGGACGCCCCCGGCGACTGGATGTTCTTCATCATATTTTCGCTGTTCCGCCAGGCGGCCATACGCGCCGGCGTCTACAAGCGGGCGCTGCAGGGCAGCGCGTCCAGCGACCTGGGCCTCGAAGTCGGCGCGCGCTACCGCATGAGCGCGCAGCGGGGCTGGGAGCTCGCGCGGGCGCTCACCGGCGGCAAGGACGGGATATCACCATGACGCAAGGCGCAGCCCCGAGTGCTCCGCTGATGGAGCGGGCGCGCGAACTGGCGCCGCTCATCGAAAGCCGCGCCGCCGCGGGCGAACACGACCGCCGCTTGAGCGAGGAGGTGGTCCAGGCCTTGCGCGACGCGGAATTGTTCTGGATGACGGTTCCCCGGCCGCTCGGCGGCGCGGACGTCGATCTGGTCACGGCCATCGAAGTCCTGGAGGAAGTCAGCCGCGGCGACGGATCCACCGGCTGGGCCCTGATGACCGGCGCGCTCGCCACCGGCGCGGCGGCCTGCTCCCTGCCGGACGCGGGCGTGGAGGCCCTTTTCGGTGGCGGCCGCAAGCCCATCGTCGCTGGCATGTCGGCCGCGGGGGGAGTGGGCGAGGCCGCCCCCGGCGGGTTTCGGCTCAAGGGCAATTATGGATTCGCCAGCGGCTCGGCGCATGCCGACTGGATTTGCGCCGGGTTCTTCCCGACCGAAAACGGCAAGCGCCGCATGCTCGCCCCAGGGCAGCCGGACATCATGGTGGCCGTGCTTCCGCGCGACCGCGTGGCGATGAAACCCAACTGGGATGTCATGGGCCTTGCCGCCACCCGGAGCGACGATTACGAGGTGCCGGAACAACTTGTCGAAGGCGGCGCCTGCTATTCGATGTTCCAGGCCCCGCTGCGCGGCCGCGGCACGTACCAGGTGGGGGTGTTCGGCATCGGCGCCGCCGGCCATGGCGCCGTCGTCCTGGGCATCGCCAGGCGCGCCATTGAAGAGGCGGCGCGTCTCACGCGCGGCAAGAAACGGCTGGGCTACCCGCAAGGCGTCTCAGAGCACCCCGTCTTCCAGTTAGGCTTCGCACACCACGAAGCAGCCTATCAAGCTGCCAGGGCGTTCCTGGTCGGCGTCTTCACCGACGCGCAGCACGCGATCGACGGCGGAACACCCCTGACCCCGCTGCAGCACCAGCGTTTTCGCCAGTCATGCGCCTACGCGCACGCCGTCGCGAGCGACGTCGTGAACTTCTGCTACCGCGCCGGCGGAGCGCAGGCCTTGCGCAACCCAAGCGCGCTTGGGCGCTGCATGCGCGACCTTCACGGCGCGACCCAGCACGTCACGGTCGATCCCGTCACGCTGGCCGCAGCCGCTCCCGCGCTCGTCGAGCATTGGGCGGGCCGGATTCATGCACGGTGACAAGCGTCGATCCACGAAGTTGTTGATTGATATACGGTAGACTTCGCCCCGGTTTAAGATCGATGCGCGGCTGTGCCCGCGCCCGCCCCAATCCGGCGCCGTACGCCGTGCCTGGCGGAATCATGCCCGCGGTCTGAAAGCCTCTCAACACGGACGGTACCGGCCATGCCAAAACGGAACAATCCGAGCGCCTTTGATCTGGAGCAGATGCTCACCTACCGCGTGTCGAGGCTCTATCACCGGCTCGCGGCGGGCACCGCGCGCACGGTCGAAGCCGGCTTCGGTCTCGCCGTGCGCGAATGGCGGGTGTTGGCGCTCCTCGGCAAGCACGGGTTCATTTCCGCCCGCGATCTGGTGGCGCGCAGCCCCATGGACAAGGGCAGCGTTTCGCGTGCCGTGGCAAGTCTCTCGAAGAAGCGGTTGATCGCCATCCAGCCCGATCCCGCCGACAAGCGCATGCAGCGCCTGGCGCTGACGGCCTCGGGGAAAAAAATGTGCTCCAGCATCGCACCCCACTCCCTGGCGCGTCAACGGGCGCTGCTGAACGCTATCACGCCTGCTGAAAGGGCCGCGATATTCCGGACTCTGGACAAATTGATAACCTGCGCCGATCAATTGCTATCGCGTGACAGCGGCGTCAGCGCGCCCCGCGCACGGAAAGGCCCGAGGCGAGTTCGCGAAGACGGCCGCAAAAAGTAGCCGTCCGCCGCTCCGGGCGCAGGCCCTGGCGCGCCGCGCGTCCGCTCTTTGCTATACTGGTTGTAGCAGCAACCTCTCATGCGGGGAACGGCTTGGAATCGCGGGATGAACTGCGCAAGTAGTCTCCCCGAGCGTTCAGGCTAGAAAAGGTCTTCGCCCATGCTTCGAATCTTCGGCTCGCCGCACCGCTATGTGCAAGGTCCCGGCGCGCTGCGCGAGCTGCCGGCCTGGACGGCGCGGGTGGCCGGTCACGCGCAAGTCGTGGTGCTCACCGATGCCATTGCGTGGAAGCTGGCCAGGACGGCCGTTGAAGGCGCTTTCCAGAGCGCCGACCGCTCGGTCGAAGCTGTCCTGTTCGAGGGAGAAATCACCCGCGCCGCCATCGAACAGGCCACTTCCATGGCGCGCCGGCACGCACCGGGCGTCGTGGTGGGCCTGGGCGGCGGCAAGGCGCTCGACATGGGAAAGGCTGTCGCCCACGCGCTACGGCTTCCGGTCATCACCGCCCCGACCATCGCCTCAAACGATTCACCGACCAGCCAATCGTACGCGGTCTATGACGACAACCACGTCATGGCGGCCGTGGAACGCATGGGCCGCAATCCTGACGTGGTGCTGGTCGATACG
>Ga0163163_10006155_pt1 | contig 10458 bp, 6 predicted proteins | sample S65metaG_FD_119766 | JGI IMG/M metagenome (GOLD analysis project Ga0163163, IMG submission 119766) | Switchgrass rhizosphere microbial communities from Kellogg Biological Station, Michigan, USA - S6-5 metaG | ecosystem: Host-associated > Plants > Roots > Rhizosphere > Soil | place: USA: Michigan... | reverse complement strand
GCGGCCAATTGCCATCCGGCTGCAACGGCCCCATCACGATCGCCTTCGATCGGGCGCGCCGGGTCTGGCTGGGCTGTTCCACCGGATTGTACCGGTTCCCGCAGGGCGCGCCGCGCAAGGATGCCGCCACGAGGCTGCTCGACGGGTCGGCAGTCCGTTCGATCGTGGCGGCCGGCGACGGCACGATTTGGGCAGGCTCGAGCAACGGGCTGGCGCACATCGTGGACGACCGGGTGGAACTCTTCCAGACCGCGCAAGGGTTGCCGGACAACTCGGTGCGGCATGTCTCCGAAGACTCGTCACACCGCATCTGGTTCACCACCGACACTCCGGGACTCAATCTGCTGGCGGGAAAATCCATCCGCAACTTGGACAGTCGCAACGGCCTGCCGGCGCACCCGTTGTACAAGCCGCTGGATGACGGAACGGGCACGCTCTGGGTCAGTTCATCCCGCGGCATCCTGGAACTTCCCGCCCCGCAGCTCGCAGAGTGGATCGCCGGACGCCGCGAGAAGATCGAGGCGGTCGTACACGATCTGGATGATGGCTTACGCTCCATCGAGTGTCACGGGGTGTCGCAGCCCGGCGGCTGGCGCCACACCGACGGCACGCTGTGGTTTCCCACCGTGAAGGGCTTCGCGCGCATCGAACCGCGAGGCCGCAAACCGCAGTCCCCGCCCGCCGTAACAATCGAGGAGGCCAGTTCCGGCGGCCGCCCGCTCGCGCTTCCCGCGATCCGCCTGTCGCCAGGGACGCGCGACCTTCAGGTCCGCTTCACCGCCCTGCGATTCGGGTCGCCTGATCACGTGCGTTTTCGCTACCGCCTGGAAGGTTCGGACCAGGATTGGATCGACACCGGGTCGGTGCGCACAGCCGGATTCACCACCTTGCCGCCGGGCACGTATCGCCTGCTGGTGTCGGCGCGCGACGAGGGCGGCCCCTGGAACACGCAACCCGCTGCCCTCGCGATCGAGCAGCTACCGTACCTGCATCAGACCCTGTTGTTCAAGCTGCTGCTGGCCGCGGGATTCGCCGGCTTTGCCGCGCTGCTCTATAGCCGCCGCGTGCGCGCGCTGCAGGACCGCTACGCATCCGTCAACGCTGAGCGCAAGCGCATCGCGCGCGAGTGGCACGATACACTGCTCGGCGGCCTCTCCGGCGTCTCCTGGCAATTGCAGGCCACACGCCTACGCATGACCGAGCAGCCCGAACGGGCGCCACAGGCGCTCGAAACTGCGCAGAAGATGGTGGAGCATTGCCAGGCAGAAGCGCGTCGCGTCATCTGGGATCTGCGCGAGAGCGCGGCGGAAGACGAGCCGCTCCCCGATGCCGTCGCCAGCTTTCTTTCCAAGCAGCGCGAAGGCACCGCCATACACGGAACTATGGAGACGCGCGGGCAATACGCCAGGCTGCCCTATGAGATCGAGCACAGCGCCCTACGCTTGGGCCAGGAGGCGATCGCCAACGCAGTCCGTCACGCGCAGCCATCGCGCATTTCCGTGATCCTGGAGTACACTGCGGAACAGCTCATGCTTCAGGTGACAGACGACGGCCGCGGATTCCTCCCCGACAAGCGCGCGGAAGCCAAGGGCCATTTCGGAATCGTCGGCATGCGCGAGCGCCTGCTGAATTTTGGCGGCGAGTTCCGTATCGAGAGCCGTCCGGGCGCGGGCACCGTCGTACAGGCCTGTTTTCCGCTAGGCAGGAAGCCACGGTGAGCGGGCGCATACGGATTCTCCTGGTGGACGATCACTTCGTCGCCCGCATGGGCCTGCACAGCATCGTGGATTCGAATGCCGGGATGGAGATCGTCGCCGATGCACACAACGGGGACGAGGCCATCGAGTTGTACCGCCGGCACCAGCCCGACATCACGATCATGGATCTGCGCATGCCAGGCCTCTCGGGCTTCGACGCGATTGCCGCCATCCGCGAGGAGTTCCCCACCGCGCGGATAGTCGTGCTCAGTAACTACGAGGGCAGCGAGGATGTCCACCGCGCTCTCGAGTCGGGAGCCATGGCTTACCTGCTGAAAAGCGCCGACGGCTGTGAACTCATACAGGCAATCGAAACCGTACACGGCGGGCGCAAGTACGTCCCCGCGGCCCTGCGTGCCTTGATCGCGGCACGCGTACCGGCCGACCAACTGACCGAGCGCGAACTCGATGTCCTGCGCCTCCTCGCCAAAGGCCACAGCAATCGCGAGATCGCAACGGAACTATCGATCGCCGAAAATACGGTCCGCATACACGTCGCCCGCCTCCTGCAAAAACTCGCCGTGGAAGACCGCACGCAGGCCGTCATCGTCGCCATACAGCGCGGCATCGTTCACATCACGTGACGCCATCCACGCCAGGCGCACGAAACTCGCATTTGGCGATCCCACGTAGGCGATTCGCTATCTGTTGGCTTCGATGGTGCGCCCGTGACCTTCCGCTGGAAGGACTACTTTCACGGCAACAAGCAGCCGATAATGATCCTTCGGCGAGAGATTTCCTTCGCCGCTAGTCAAGTCTCATGCATGTGGATCAGCTCCTCCCGACTCATCTCGTGTGAGAAACCATTTCATTCTCCAGGCCCATCTTGTTCTTAATATGAGACAAGCTCTTTGATTCGATTCGCGCCTTTCTCTGGTAGTATGGAAGCCTTCGTATCTATACCGTCCGGCGTTACCGTGGGGGGGACCGTGGGAGTCGTGCCTGAGTTCGAGTTTGATGTGTTCGTCAGTTATGCCCATTTGGACGACCTGAGACTCGCGGAAGACGATAAGGGCTGGGTCACCGATTTCTACAACGCGGTTCATGATCGCCTCTGGCAGGAAATGCGGCACAAGCCTTCAATGTGGCGCGATCTGCGCGATCTGGACGGCCGTCTGGCAGATTCCAGCATAGCGGAGGCGCTACACAAGAGCGCCGTTTTTCTCGCTATTGTATCGCCGGCTTACATGGAGTCTACCTTTTGCCGGACTGAGGCGGCCGAGTTCTGTGCCCGCCGTCATCCGGCTTTCGATTTGACCGTGCGCGGTATGAGCCGCGTGGTCGTTGCAGTCTATGGAGAGGCCCCTCTCAACGACCTGCCAGAGCAGGTGCGCAACGCCCCTACAGTTCCATTCTCGAAGACCGACCCCGCAACCGGCGCCTGCACGCGGTTCAATAAGCCCCGCCGCTCCGACCCCGATCCCTATTGGGAGAGTCTGGACCGCGTCGTCCGGCATCTCGCCGCGATACTGCGGGAGATGCAACGCGGAGCGACTACGGGCGCCGAGATTGCTGCCGGAAACACGGTCGCAGGATCCAACCTGCCCGTCTATCTGGCGGAGGCGACCGACGACCTTGATACGGAGCGGGCCGAGCTTCTGGCGATGTTGCAGCGAGGGTCGCAGCGCGCCGGCCACAGTGTCGAACCGCAGCGGTCGATCCTCCATGGCGTGAGCGTGCGCGGAGGTTGCCGCGATTGCCTCGCGCGCACCGCCGCGTCCGTGCACCTGATTAACGCCACCGCCGGCCGCAGTTGGGGAGATGCCGGCATGCCGCTGCCGCAGCTGGAGCTCGAACTGGCGCTGCAACTTCCGGAAAGGCCGCGGCCCCTGGTCTGGATTCCTCCAGACCTGAAGCCCGAAGCGGCTACCAATCCTGCGTATCGCGAATTCCTGACGCAACTCAAAGCCGGAACCTTCGAGGTGCGGGCTCCCGTCGTCCGCTCACCCGAAGTGTTCAACATGCCATTCGACCGGTTCGTCACGCAGCTCGAGAGCCGCCTGTTCCGTGAGCCGAAGGCGGTCTGGAGGGAGGCACGGAAGACAGTGCCAGGCGGGATGCTCGTATACATTTCATACAGAGCCGGGAATCGCGTGCCCGTTCAGCGGCTGATCGATAGCATTCGACGCCGCAAGTACGCGGTCGCCTTTCTGGATCACGGGGCCGCCAATCCGGACCTCTCGCAACGGCACGAAGCCAATCTTCGTTACTGCGACGGCCTGGTGGTGTATTACGGCCCGGAAGGGACCGGCTGGGCCGAGTCTCTGACTCTCGAGAGCCGGATGTTGGTTCGGGAGCGGCATCGCCCGAAGAAACTTGGTGTTGTTCCCGAGGCTGGGGGCGGCGAGGATTTCGGCATCATAGACGACGACGTGATTCCTATCCGCATGCGTCAGCCCGACGAATTCGAAGGGCTCGACGACTTCCTCGACGCTATCGAAGGGGACGTCCATGTCTAGCACGCAGAGGATTCCGACCGCGGCTTTCGCGAAATTCCCGCAACGGCCCAATCCATTCCACGGCTTGCGACGATTTGAAATCGAAGACAGCGCGCTCTTCTTCGGACGGGACGAACAGACCTATGAGGTGCTGCGCCGGCTCCGCCTGCTGCACTTTGTGGCAGTGCTCGGTCCGTCCGGCTGCGGCAAATCGTCGCTCATTCGAGCCGGCGTGCTGGCCGCCTTGCAAGCGGGCTATATGGCGGACGACGGGCCTTGGCAAATCATTACGGTTCAGCCCGGCAATGGCCCATTGGACGCGTGGAAGAACAAGCTCCGTCCGCATCTCAGGGAAGGACGAACCGAAGAAGATCTGCTGACTGATCCCTCGCGGGCCCTGAACACCGATTCCGGCAGGATCGCTATTCTGGTAGACCAGTTCGAAGAGCTGTTCCAATACTCCTCCCGTACCGGCCGCGACCGCGACATCCGCCTGTTCCTCCAGTCGATGCTGAGCGCCGGGTCGGGCCCGGGGTCGCGCATCCATACGATCATCACCATGAGAACTGAGTACCTCGCTCAGTGCGCCAGTTACGCCACCCTTGCGGAAGCCATCAACGAGGGCATCTACCTTGTGCCCGAGATGAACCGCGACCAGATGTCTGAGGCGATTGTAGGGCCTATTCGTAAGGTCGGAGCCGAGATAACGGCTCCTCTCGTGGACCGTCTGCTCAACGACGCTGCCGGTCAGCCCGACGCGCTGCCGGTCTTGCAGCACGCCCTCATGCGCATGTGGAGCAAGAAACGCCCTTGGGAACCTCTCGGGCTGGCGGAATACGAACGCCAGATCGACGATCTGGGCTTGGCCGCATCCAGCGGCGGCGCACGCGATACGGGCATCGCCGCCTTTATCTCCGGACATGCGGCGGAAGTGCTGGCGCGCCTCACTCCGGAAGAAAGGGCAGCCGCGCAGCGCATCTTTCAGGTCCTGACCGAGCTCACCGCCGACGGGCGCGCGGTCCGCCATGCAACGCCGGCGGCCGACCTTGTCAGCATCACCGGTCTTCCAGAGAAGGTGGTCCAGGACGTGATCGAGGCCTTCCGGGCGGAGGGGTTCCTCAATGTCTGGGAAAGCGCAGGTAGCGGATCGTCGCTGGTCGATATCACACACGAAGCCGTGGCGCGACAATGGGGAACGCTGCGGTCCTGGATGGTGGAAGAGGCGCGCACGCGGCGGAACCTGCAACGTGTAGCCGAAGCGGCCCGGGAGTGGAGCGAGCATGGCCGTAATCGCGCCTATCTGTTCCGCGGTCTCAAGTTGGCGGAGGCGCAAACGTATCTGCGGGGCCGGGAAAATGAGTTGGACGCTGACTCTCGCGTTTTTCTGGCGGCAAGCGCCACTGGCGAAACTCTGAAGCGGTTGCTATCGCCCAGGGTCTTGGGGGTGGCGGCGATCCTTCTTGCCCTCCTCGCCGGTTTGACCTGGTACAGCATCAATCGCTCCAGCGCTGCGAAGCGCCAGAGCGAACTGACCAAACTCCAGGCCGAACTGGCGAGGGAACAAGCGGCGCGGGCCATCCTGGCAGAGCGGCAGGCGCAAGCAAGCGCTGAAAGTGCCCAGGCGGCATATACCCGATTGAATCAGGCGGCTCCAAGTATCGCGACGCGGCCGCAGATATTCTTTCAGATCCGCGATAACAGCCAGCGGAAGGACGCCCAAGTCTTGGCGGGCACACTTCGTCAGCAGGGCTTTGACGTTCCCGGGATCCAAAAGGTCGCAACCGGGCCGCAGACGACGGAGGTGCGTTACTTCGATTCGGCAGACGAGGCGAGAGCGAAACAGATCGTACAGGTTCTCGATCAGCAGCATATTTCCGCGCGCCCGGTCCTGGTGCAAGGTCTTGGTCAAACTGAGACCCGCTTGGAGTTGTGGCTGGGGTCCGCGCCTGCGACGCAAGGCGCGCCTGTAGTCTCCGCCGGGCTTGTCTCGCCGGCCGCGCCGGCAGCGCCCGTACTTACCGATTCTCAGCCGGTGAAGGCTGTGGGCCCGACGGAATCGCAAAATCCTCAAGGGGGCCCTGCGCACTGTGTCCCGTTGCAGGCACCGCCTTACTACGTTTCTTCCGATGCTGAGAAGGTTGAGCTTCGGCTGGAAAAGACGTGCAAGGCCGATGGAAGCCCGACCTGGAGAATCCGCTTAAAGCTCTGGGAAAAAAGCTCGCCTACCGCGGATTTCGGGGAGTCGATGACATCTCTGGACGTGGCGTTGGGCAATGATCCGCGAGCGGACGCAACCGCGGCCGGTGGGCTCGATGCAGCCCAACAGAAACAGGCATTCGCGGCGGCCGCGGCGATTCGGCTAGTGGTGAACGGCCAGGCGACACAGGCGCAGGCTACCAGGGCCGTGCTCGACATTTTGGCAGCCCGGTCGCAAGGTAGCGGTGGACGCTAGTGTTAGCCTGTCGCCAGCGCGGCGCTTTTAGAATCTCATCTGAATTCAGAGCCTATGAAGGTCCGGATTAATCGGGCTGCAACCATCGTGGCTCCGGTGTAGGATGTCGTGATAGCTGTCTCGGACGGGTCAGATGTCTCACGGTGGCGCCGACCGCTACCGCAGTGTCACCGGATCGCGGCGCGATTCCGATCGCTTTACCGATCTTCCCGCGGCAGGGCTGGCCATCTTGTCGAGTACAGCCGTGGCGAGTCTCTTTCCCTTGGACGAACCCTTGTCAAGGTGCGCCCTTACCGCTGCAATACCCACCTTACGGGCGAGGATGTACAGCGCCTTCGAAGCGGCCGCCGCTTCCAGCATATCGCTCGACCCGATGGCTTCCAGGAGGGTGGGCACCGCCATCGCAACGCCGCTGCGTCCCAATCCCGTAAGAGCCTCCGCGCGAATCGCAGGCTCGGCGTCGAACCGGGCAAGGTCGGAGAGCAGATTTAGGTCTTCGATGGCCCCGAGCGATCCGAGCAGCGCGATCGCGTGCTTCCTGGCAACCATGCCGCCCCCTTCCGATGCGTGGTCAAGTGCGATTCTGCGAACCAGCGGCAACTGCGCCGGCTTGATCCGGGAGCGCGTTACCTCAGCCATCTCCGGATCGTGTACCCGTAACAGCCGCTCCAACTCCTCCCTTTCCTTGATCACGGCAGGCACAGTTTTCCGGCCAACCAAGGTTGACGGGCGTTTGGGGCGAACAGGTTCGCTGTGTTTCTTTCTGGCCATGGCGTCTCCTTAATCGATTCTGACCCAACCGTGCCGGATGATTGTACGGTATTGCGGGTCATAATTCAGGTTCGTATCCGTGGCGCTACTACTCGACAGCATGAGGTTACCGGCGTCGCTCACGTGGCTGAGCCCAAGATAGTGACCCACTTCATGTCCGATCAACATTCCCAGATACGGAACATTCAAACCGCTTTTATCAACCACGACGCCGCTACTGCGTCCAGCATGCGATGTAGGGCCGGGGATATCGCCGGCGAGGCCATCAAAGCCCGTACCCGAAATCGAGTGGACCACGAACACGTCGATGAAATTATTGTCGGGCCCGGACCACTGCTCGAACAGATCGCGCGCTTCGCTCTCTGAAGTGATCACGGTAAAACCACCGGCTTGCGCGTTTGAAAGGTTCCGGCGGTCGACATCGAACGTCACGTCACGGCGCTCGTAGATGGTCCTTGTGACGTCCACTGCCTGGTAGAGTTTCGTGTAGTCGGACGAGGAAAAGCCTTCGGCACCCACGCGCGTGATGTTCAGCCCGAAGCGGAACATGGTCCGCACGGTAATCTCGCCTGACACGGAGGATCCGTTGGTCCTGGTCATTGTGATGCGTACCGCGAGATCCTCCTTATCGTTCAGCTTGTTGAAAATCCCCGCGCCGGATGGGGAAGTAAACGCGATCCATCCGCTCCAGGTCCCAAAGGCCGGTACAGTGATGGAGCCCCCGAACGAGCCGGTTCCGTTCTCCACGCGGGTTCCCGATCCCACGGGGCCGTCCCAGAATTCCCAGCTAAAGTCGTTTCTCATGCCAACTGGAGTGGAATTGCCGTTACTCAGGGTGACTGTGATTGCGGTGACAAATGAGGAGCCCTGGCGGACGGCGCGCGCCGAGAACGACCCGGTAACAAAGTTATCGCGCGGAGAGACTGAGAGCGAAAATGGGTTGGACGGCAGCACGGCGCACGTGACGCGAAATTCCGCTCTCGCGCCTCGATCCGTGCTGAGGCTTACGTGAAAGGTCGCCGGACCGACCGGCAGAGTCTGTTTGCCTGAAAAGCTGACATAGGCATTGCCCTTAGCCATTTCCTTGGCCGAGAGCGTTCGCTCCACTGTAAACGGCTCGCCCGCCCACTCCACAAGGACACTCAGAAGCCCAGTGCATCTGGTGGCCGAAGCGAATGAAACCTTGAGACGAAACGGACGGTCGCTCATGATGCGGCCTTGCGAGGGCTGCACATCGCCGATTGCCACGCGGAGATCGTCCGTGAACAAAAATGCGTTCGCCAGACGGCGCACGTCCGCCAGAGGCAGACCCAGTGCCGCCAGATCGGCCGCTGTCCGCAGAGGGCCGAGACGCGCCGCGGCTTTTACCCGGCCCACCAGATCCGGCTTGATACCGAGGGTCTCCGCTTTCGCATCCAGCAGTCGGATGTCGCGCGGAACCGAGTCGAACGGGCTGTAACGTGTGATGGGTCTGACCGGGACACTCTCGACGCGGGAAACGGAAGTCTTCGCCACTCTTGCCTCCACGAGCCCAGAATTACTTTATGGCCCATTAGTCTCGCACATTCCCGTTTTGTTTGCTATCTTCCGAAATAATACTGTCCGGAATGATACGACTGTACGCATCGACGTTCCAGAAGCGCTATCACGCCCGACTCGCACTTCATTTGCCAGGGTCCGGGGCGAACCAATTATTTACCCTTCCATTGATTTGTTTTGGGAGGAGGAGTAGGTCTTCTTCCTCAGGTTTTCTCCGCGCTTTCCTCCGCGCTCTCTGCGTCTCCGCGTTGAACCCGTATCTCCCAAAGCTGAACCACCCTGCCCACACGAGATCATCACACGAACATTTTTTTATTTTTCATTGATCCCAAACGACTTACGATAATCCCACCCAAAACTCCCTAAGTTGCCATGCTAAATCGTAGTCATGGCAAGCCCAGCACAAATCAACGCAAATCGCGCCAACGCGCTCAAGTCCACCGGACCCCGCTCCGCCGAGGGCAAGTCCGCCTCCCGCTTCAATGCCCTCAAACATGGCATGGACGCCGCCTCCATCGTCATCCCCGGCGAAGACCCCGCCGAATACGAAGCACTCGCCGCACACTACCTCGACGAGTACCACCCCCAGTCCCCCTCCGAGTCCTTCCACGTCGATGCCATGCTCCGCGCCGACTGGCAGAAGCGCCGCCTCCAGTCCGTCGAGGGCGATCTCTACCGCTCCATCATCGCCGAATCCTCCAACGCCACCCTCATCGCCGCCCTGCTCTCCGATTCCCCCGCCGCCAAACTCCTTGCGCGCGTGCAACGCCAGATCGCCGCCTTCGAACGCACCTGGTACCGCGCCAATGCCGAACTCCGCCGCGCCCGCGAACAGGCCGAACCCGCCTTCGACCGCACCGTGGACCACTACCTCGACTTCCTCTCCGCCAGGCCCGCCCCCGGCGAATTGGCTTCGTTCCGCCAATCCGCCGAAAACGGTCGCCCCGACTCCCCGGCCGCCCCTTCTGCCACCCCCAACTGGCCCCCGACCGACGCAAAAACCGGCCGCCCCGCCTTCTTCGTCGGCTAAAGCCCGCGAAAAGGGCTAGTTTTCGGACAGCATATGTCACCATCGCAAGCATCTGGTTTGCACGTTCGCCCGTGCCGCGCCCGCACTCACCCAAGGTGTCGCCCCAAATCGGACCTCCTCCCGCATAGTCCGTTTGAGCTATGCCCTATAGCTCATTCGTCAGACGACACGGTGGACGAATCACGACATAGTAGGTCTCATCCATAGAGGAGAAGACCCCGATGTCTCTATCCCGTCGATTTCTGCTTTCTTCCATGATCGGTGCCTCCGGCGTTGCCCTGGCCCAATCCCTGACGCCCGCGCAGGCGAATATCGGCTTCAAGGCCGACACGCTTCCCGAGCGCTCCGAGTCCGGCGTCGGCGCCCTCATGCCCTGGGCGGACTCGCTGTGGGCCGTGACTTACAACAGCCACATGCAGGGCACGGGCTATGGGCTTGGCCTTTACCGCATCGACGAATCGCTCAAGGCAG
>Ga0163163_10006154_pt1 | contig 10459 bp, 9 predicted proteins | sample S65metaG_FD_119766 | JGI IMG/M metagenome (GOLD analysis project Ga0163163, IMG submission 119766) | Switchgrass rhizosphere microbial communities from Kellogg Biological Station, Michigan, USA - S6-5 metaG | ecosystem: Host-associated > Plants > Roots > Rhizosphere > Soil | place: USA: Michigan... | reverse complement strand
GCTCGGTGAGAGGCGCCCCATCGTGCTTCTGTCCGGAGATGAGCAGACCGAGTTGCGGGCGATGCAGATCGTGGCGCCCGCGACCGCTGAGCAGAAACGCGGATTCGTGGTGCTGCCTGGGGACGAGCCGGCCGAGTCCCGCTTGTTGCAGCAGGCCATCGGCTCGGCCGGCCCCGGTAGCGGCATCGGTGGTATCGGAATCGAGGTCGAAATCGGCATCCGCGAAGGGCTCCCGCACGATGGCGTCGTACGGGTAGCCCTTCCCCATCACAGCCAGATCTTCTGCACCTGGCTGGTCACCCTCACCCGAGACCACTTGATCGAGCGCGCCGGAGTGCTATCACGCGCGAAGCTTGAACAGCTCACCAACGCGTTGCGCCTTGCCAGAGTCAAATAGCCGCCGACGCCAGTTCGTCGCATGCGGCGGCCCGTAACGGCGGGGCATGACGTGTTGGTTGGTTGACCGTCATGGCTTGCCGTGGTGACGTATCACTATGACCGAGACTGGCGTGAAAACGTCGTACAAATCGGCCCTCCGGACAGGTCTCATCATGCTGCTGGTGGTTCTAGCGGCTGGTTCGGCGGGGTTGTCGGCGGCGCGCCTACACTGGCCGGCTTGGTTGATCGCGGCGATTGCTGCCGGCGCAGCCGTTATCTCGGGTGTTATTAAGCAGTTCAGTGACGCATACCTAAAAGTCCGCACCGATCGGATCGGCGCGGATGCCGCCCGCCGTGACCGCAGTGCGGAGACGGTGGCGAAAGTCTCGGGCTCCCGGGCAGGGTTACCGTTAATCAGAGAGGTGACGGGGCGAGCGGCGTTGGGGATCCATATGGCGATCCCGCTGCCCCCGGGTGCGGATGCAGCGCTGTCGATTGATCTGCCGAGCTATGTGCCTCGGGACAAGGATGTCGATGTCCGGGCGGCGATCTCACGGATGGCTTCGACCGGCGGGTTTCTGCTGCTGATCGGTGATCCGGCGGCGGGTAAGACCCGATGTGCGGCGGAGGCGATCCGCGCTTTACCCGCCGACTGGCAGATCTACATCAGGTCAAGTGAGACTTCGTTGCAGCAGCTGCTTGATGATGACGTGTCGATGGCACGCACTGTGGTATGGCTCGATGACATCCATGAAGTCCTCGACAGCGACCGTGACTCAGCCAGCCATGTCACTGCCGCAACCATACGCAGGCTGCTGCTACCGGCATCGCGGCCGGTCATCATTATCGCCACGACATGGCGCGACCGGTACGAGCGATACAGCAGCCGACCAGACCGTCACGAGCAAGATCTGACAGCCGATGCCCGAGCCGTGATCAAAATGGCGGAACCGGTGCACATCCCCGCCGCCTTCAGCGACAGCGAGTGGCGACGGGCGCTGACCATGGCCGAGGTCGACCCACGGCTCGCGGAAGCGGCCAGCAGCCAGGAACGGACCCTGACCGCGACGTTGGCTAACCGCAACGACCTGATCCGGCGCTGGTTGGATAACGATGACGCCCTCTCTACAGCTGTCATCTCAGCGACGATCGACGCCCGATATTGCGGACATCCCGAGCCGGTGCCCGTCAAGATCATCGAAGCTATCGCCCCGCACTACCTCACCAGCCAACAGATGCCGATCGCGGCTGATGGTTGGCTCACGATCGCATTGAATGCAGCCTGCCAACCGATACGCGGCACCACTCGACCTATGTATCGCGTGGGTAGGGCGCCGGGTCGAGTCGACGGGTACCACGTATCCGACATCCTGCTCGAACACGCTACAGCCCATCGGGCCGTGCCTGCGGAAGCCATATGGCGCGACCTTGTGTCAGCGACCGACGATCCCTCAACAGCGGTAGCGATCGGGAGAAGGGTCCTTGAACTCCGCCTATCCTCCCTACTGGCCTACGAGGCGTTTCGTAAAGCAGCCGCGCGGAACTACCCAAGGGGACTTTTCGCGATGGGAGTCGTGCTTCGCGAGCGAGGGGATCACGAGGAGGCGGAGGTGTTCTACCGCCGCGCCATCGATGCCGGAGAGACCGACGCCCTCTTGAACTTAGGGAACCTGCTCCGGGAGCAGGGCGATCAAGAGGAGGCGGAGGTGTTCTATCGCCGGGCCATCGACGCCGGCGACACCAAGGCCCTCTTGAACTTGGCGATCTTGTTGCACGAGCGGAGCGACGAGGAGGCGGAGGTGTTCTACCGCCGGGCCATCGACGCCGGCGACACCAACGCCGTTTACAACTTCGCGATCTTTTGCGAAGAGCGGGGCGATCACAGGCAAGCGGAGGTGTTCTATCGCCGGGCCATCGACGCCGGCGACATCGACGCTCTCGTGAACTTGGGGAACCTGTTCCGGGAGCGGGGGGATCATGAGCAGGCGGAGGTGTTCTACCAGCGGGCCATCGATGCCGGCGACACGAACGCGCTGGACAACTTGGCAGCTCTGCACGGCGAGCCGGCGGACGGGGATCAGGCGAGCGCGCACTGACGACCGCCGGGCCGAGCCAACACAACTCGGGCTTCGTCGCGGCACGAGGCTCCGTGTCCGTCTATCCGGAGTCTCTGGTGTGTCCTGTCAGCCTGTCGGCACGCTTCCGGAAGGCAGACGTTTGGCGTGCTACGACGTCACTGCGGAAGGGTTCCTGGCCGGCCGTATGCCAGGTCGGTTTGGTCGACCACGTGTTCGCTGAAGTCAATGAGTCGCCCGACAACCTCGGCATGCCGACCCTTGAGCCAGTCTGGGACCACGGAATCCCACGTGGCGGCGGTCGGCACGGACATGACGTGCGGGGTGACACCCCATCCGGCCATGAACCATATGCCGTGGTCACCTTCCCAGTACTCGACGACCTCCTTCCACCGCCAGAGGATCCGGAATTCCTCGTTCTGGTACTTCACCCACTCTGTCGTCACGACGTTGATTGTCGTTGACTGAACGTCTGGCGTAGTGCTGGGCTTCCTCGCGCCGCCAGACCTCAGGGTCTCCGGGACGCGGGGCAACCGGAGCCTGGGATCCCCGGGTTCGGGGTTGAGGCCGGGAAGCTCCTCATTGATCCCCGCATGCGCATAGTTTGCAGAGGAGAAGATTTGAGTTTCACCACCGCGGTTGGCAAAGAGATCGGGAACTCCTTAAAGGATCTCGGCTATCAACGCAGGGGAACAAACATCTGGCGCTCGTCCGACAGCGGTGACTTTGCCGTGGTTCATCTCCAAACGTCTTCCTCATCACGCCGTGGCATAAATTCGGTCTTCTATATCAACTGCTCAATCTGCCCGGCGCCGTGGCTGGCATGGTTGGACTGGCTGCATGAGCGTCCGCGCCCGGCCGGTCCGCCGGATCCGGCCTCCGGGATTTGGAGAGCGCGTGTGCTGGCAGCAGCACCATTCGGCGAATACGACACTTGGTCGGTTGCTGCGGAGAACGAGTTGGCAGCTGTTGTCCCGATCGCCGAGGAAGCCACACGGTTCATCGTGACCACGGTGGAACCGCTGATGGATCGTCAGAGGTTGCTCGACACCCTTCCGGCAGGCGCCGAACTACGGCTTCGACTCGCTTTCTGCGCTGAACAACGGAATGAACCTGAGCTCCACGATCTTTACCGTCTACTTCCCCAAGGTTCTGCTTTTCGGGAGTGGGCAGCATGGTACGTGGCTCGATGACGTGCCGCGCGCGGACGGGCGTCCGTGATGCGGCAAGCCCGGCATCTGAGGCAGCAATCGCTCATTACGGGTGTTCTCGCAGCTGGTAGAACTTTCCGGAGCTAGCTTGGTCGTGTGGCCCAGACAGACGAGGCGGTCTCGACCGCGGATCAAGTGGCTCGTGAGGTCTTCGGATTCGCGCTGAAATCAGCGCAACGTCGGGCCATCGATGCGGTGGTCTATGGCCGGGACACCTTGGCGGTCCTGCCCACGGGCAGTGGCAAGAGCGCTATCTATCAGGTCGGTGGCCTGGTGCGGGGCGGTCTGACCGTGGTCGTGTCGCCACTGATCGCGTTGCAACGCGACCAGACGCGCTCGCTGGCGGCCCGGCGGCGCGCTGACGGCCGTCCGGTCTCGGTCGTCGCGCTCAACTCGACGTTGCCGGTTCACGCCCGGCGTGCGGCGCTCGACTCGGTCAACGCCGGCGCGGCCGACTTCCTGATGCTGGGCCCGGAGCAGCTGGCCAACGCCGAGACGCACGCGCATCTCGCTAATAGCGGGTCGCCGGTCGAGCTTTTCGTCGTCGACGAGGCCCACTTGGTCAGTGAGTGGGGTCACGACTTCCGGCCGGAGTACCTCCGGATTCGCGATACCGTCGAGGCTCTTGGACGGCCGCCCACGCTCGGCCTGACCGCTACCGCGTCGCCACCGGTCCAAGCCGACATCAGCCGTCAGCTCGGATTGCGTGCACCCGAGGTGGTGATCGGCGACTTCGACCGACCCAACATCCGCTTGTCGGTGCGCACCACCCGACCCGGCGCGCCGGAGGAGCAGGCGGTAGCTGACCGCGTGGTGGAAGCGGTGATCGAGCATGAGACTCCGGCAATCGTCTACGCGATGAGTCACGCGCGCTGTGAGGACATCGCCGAGCGGCTGAGGCTGGCCGCGTTCAAGGCGGCCGCATACCACGCTGGCATGCCGGCCGCCGAGCGCACAAAGGTTCAGGACGGCTTCTTCGCCGGCCGGCTCGAGGTCATTGTCGCCACCAGCGCTTTCGGGATGGGCATAGACAAGCCGGACGTACGGACCATCGTCCACGCTGGGCCACCGGCCAGCCTGGACGAGTACTACCAGGAGATCGGGCGTGCCGGGCGGGATGGCAAGTCGGCCGCCGCCGAACTGGTCTTCGACAGCCGGAGCCTGCGCGTCCCGCGCTTGTTCGCGGCACGTCCGCGGTTCGCCGAGCCGACTGTGCGCGCGATCGTGGCCGCGCTGGACGCCGCGGCCTCTGCCGAACCGGTCTCGATCGCCGACCTTGTGGCCGGCCACGGCCTGCCCCGACAGCCCACCGAGCGCGTGCTGGCCGAACTCGCGGAGCTGGGTTTGGTGACCATCAAAGACGGCGTCGTCGCTCCGCTGCCGTGCGGACTGCCGTCGGTGGCGACGCAGGAGGTCGCTGACGCCGGACGGCGCCGGGCCAGCGTGCTGAACAGCGAGGTGGACTCGGTGCGCTATTACGCCGAGACGGTGAAGTGCCGGCGCGCCGAGCTGCTCGCCTACTTCGGACAGGACTTTCCGGCACCTTGCGAGAATTGTGACAACGACACCATCCTGAGCCGGTCCAAACCGCATGCCGCGGCGCCGCATCCCGCCACCACATCGACTGCGGCGCCAGAGCGACCCGCGGCTGAGCAATCCGCGACTGAGCAACAGGCTGCCGGATCGGCCGCGGCACGGCTGCGGCCCGGTACGAAGGTCGAGCACCGGCTGTGGGGCGAAGGCGTGCTGCTGTCCATCGACGAGCACGAGATGGTGGTGGCGTTCGATTCGGTCGGCTACCGCCATCTCACCACGGCGGTGCTTGTCGACGGGCTGGTTCGGCCTGCCTGATCAGGTCGCTTGCGGCCGACCCCTCGCTGCGAAGTGAGACTGCCAGGCACCGGCGGGTCGCCGCCGCGTACACCGAAATCGCCCAAGCGGTCTGACCCTGTCTCCGTCCCGGCCACAATGCGCCCAGCGGTCGGTCAACGCGACAGCGCCCGTCAGACGTTCAGGCTCACGGCCTCGCGAATGAGCGCCTTCAACGCAGTCTCCGGCACTTTTTCACCCTCACGGAAATCGACGGCGCGGACGCTGCTGCTGTCCAGACGCGCATTGAAGAGTTTCTTCGGGTCCTTCAGCTGGGCACCCTTCGGGAACGTCAACCGCACGGCGTTCTTGAGCATTTCGCCGATGCATATGATGCCGTCGAGAGACCACACAGGAACGCCCTCTGGCCTGGAGGGCTTCTTCCACTTCACTTCCTCGACCACGGCTGGGCCCGCGCCAAGAACGATCCCACGTAGTCGTGCCAGCGTCTCGCCACGCCAGTCACTTGAATTGCTGATGATGGCGTCGATTTCCTGAGAAGCATGATCCACCACGTGAACCCCACTCATGCGCTGACTCTCGGCTCACAGCCTTCACGAGCGAGGCTACCCGTACTCGTGTTGAGCACCCGGCACCACCGCGACCGGCACGCCGGTGGCGGAAAGGTCTCGGACGAGCGGGACGTTCGTCCTGGCGTGTGCGACCGGACTCCACCGCCTCGCGCTCATCGAGATACCTCGGTGGACGGGCACGAGCTAAGCGCCCACTAACGAACGCGGATGATCGTCTTCCCGTTGATCCGCTCGGTCGAGTTGAAGGCAGCAACAGCATCGTCAAGGGTCGCGACTTGGCCGATGTTCGTCCGCAGCCGTCCGTCCCTCACCCGTCGGGCGATCTCGCCCAGCTGCGCGCGATCGGACACGACAACGAAGTCGATTGCCAAGCCGTCGGCCGGACGTGCCTCCGGCGGTCCGGCGACGGTCACCAGTGTTCCGCCGGCTCGAACCAGACCCGCGGACCGCCTTCCGACGTCGCCGCCGAAGACATCGAACACCAGATCGACTCCGCCGATGTCGTCTAGTGAGTCGTTATCGAGGTCGACGAACTCCTTCGCGCCGAAGTCGAGCGCCGTTTGACGGTGGGCAGCGCGTCCGGTGCCGATGACGTAGGCGCCGGTCTCACGTGCGAGCTGGGTCGCCATCGAACCGACTGCACCGGCCGCGCCGTGCACGAGAACGCTCTGCCCTGCGCGGAGGTGGCCGTGTTCGAACAGCCCTTGCCAGGCGGTCAGGCCACTCATCGCGACGCTCGCGCCGACAGTGAAGTCAACGTCACCTGGCAGCGGCGCAAGGTTGCGTGCCTCAACGACGACATACTCAGCTAGCGTGCCGTCGCGGGTCCAGTCCGTGAGGCCGAACACCCGCTGTCCCACCGACAGCCCAGTTGCCCCATAGCTGAGAGCGGTGACCACTCCGGCGACCTCGTGGCCGGGGATCGACGGCGTCCGGTCACGGCCGAGGCGATCGATCCAGGTCGAGGGCCACTCAAGCTCATTCCCGGTGAATCCCGACGCATGAACTTCAACGACGACGTCGCCGTAGTTGGCGCCCTCAAGACTGGCAAGCCACGCCGCGTCCGGCTTGGGCCGGTCCACCAGCGTCATCCCTGCCGTTCCCGCGGTCTGGTCCGTCACCACGATCGCTTTCATACGAATTCCCCTTGTAACAGTCTTCGCCAACCCTCGTCACGACGTAAAAGTGGCGTCCGATGTGCGTGTCCTTGTGGCCGAATCGGATGATCGTCTTGCCCTCGGCCGCTCGGTCGGGTTGGCGGCGGCGATATCGTCGAGGGCCCTTACGGGCGAACGCGGATGATCGTCTTTCCCTTGACCCGCTGGGTCGGATTGAGCGCCGCAACGGCATCGTCGAGGGTCGCGACGTTGCCGATAACCGTCCGCAGACGTCCGTCCCTCACCCGCTGGACAACCTCACCAAGTTGCGCGCGATCGGACACGACAACGAAGTCGATCGCCAGGCCGTCGGCCGGCCGTGCCTCCGGCGGCCCTGCGATGGTCACGAGTGTTCCGCCGGCTCGGACCAGACCCGCGGACCGCGTTCCGATGTCGCCGCCGATGACATCGAATACCAGATCGACCCCGCCGACGTCGTCCAGTGAGTCGCTATCGAGGTCGACGAACTCCTTCGCGCCGAAGTCGAGTGCCGTCGGACGGTCGCCAGCGCGTCCGGTACCGATGACGTAGGCGCCGGCCTCGCGTGCCAGCTGGGTTACCACTGATCCGACGCCGCCGGCCGCGCCGTGCACGAGGACGGTCTGCCCCGCCTGAAGGCGACCATGTTCGAACAGTCCCTGCCAAGCGGTCAGACCCGAGATCGGCAGGCTCGCGCCGATCGTGAAGTCGACGTCTCCCGGCAGCGGCGCGAGGTTGCGCGCCTCCACGGCCGCGTACTCCGCCAGCGTGCCGTCGCGGGTCCAGTCCGTAAGCCCGAACACCCGCTGCCCCACCGACAGCCCCGTCGTTCCATAGCCGAGGGCAGCGACCACTCCGGCCAACTCGTGGCCGGGGATCGACGGTGTCCGGTCGCGGCCGAGACGATCGGTCCAGTTCGACGGCCACGTCAGCTCCCCAGGAGTGAAGCCCGAAGCATGAACCTCGACGAGCACATCGTTTCCCGCCGCCTGCGGCTCGGGTCGCTCTGCCAGCGTCATCCCGGCCGTTCCCGCGGCCTGATCCGTCACCACAATCGCCTTCATCCGGCACCTCCCTGCATCCAGCCATCGCCGACGCGGCTTGTGTAGTCTAAATGGACGAACTCGTCCAGAGTAATACGGGTCGCATTGCCCAGCAAGCTGGCGCCTTGCGGTCAGATCGCCGGGGTTGGCATGCCTGCGAACAGGGAAATGCACATGATGGCCGATGCGACGCACCAAGGGACATCGGCAGGCGACTAACCGAGACGAAATCGTCCAGATGGGGCTAGATAGCGGGACGGTCATGTCAGTACGATCGGGGTGTGGAGGAGAGCTCGCAGACGGTCGCAGTCGCGCGGTTGACAGCGCGTGGCGCGAAGACAAGGTCTCGAATCGTCGCGACCGCCGCTGATCTGATGCGCGTGCGAGGAGTCGGTGGAACGACTCTGGACGATGTCGTCTCAGCGAGCAAGGTCAGCAAATCGCAGCTGTACCGACACTTTGGAGACAAGCCTGCGCTGGTACGGGCAGTGATCGAGTTTGTGGGCGACCGAACGATAACCGGTGAGCGAGAGCGCCTGGAGAACGTGAGGACGTTCGCGGGCCTGCGACGTTGGCGGGATGCACTTGTCGAGCACAATTCCCTGCAAGACGGCCGGTACGGGTGCGCTCTGGGTTCTCTGGCGAACGAGGTTTCCGATCACGACTCGGTCGCACGCATGAAACTGCACGACCTGTTCATGGCCTGGCAAGAACTCTTCGAAGATCTCCTTCGCCGGTTTCAGAAGGATGGTGTCATTCCGCAGGACGCCGACGTGGCCCAACTTGCGACGGGGTTCGTGGCGGCAGTCCAAGGCGGCTACCTGTTGGCGCAGACCGCCCGCGACGTCACGCCGATGGCTTCCGCGATCAACATGGCCATAACACATCTGCAGCTGCTCGCCCCCGAGCAGGATCGAGCATCGTAACTCGCTGGCGTCGCTGTCTGCCGGGCGTACGAAATGCGGCGTTCGGTAGCATTCGTCCATGGAGTACGGGGCCCATCTTCCCCTGATCGACTTCGATAACCATGGCTGGCAGCCGGGAGAGTTAGCGTCCTACACCAAATCAGCACGCCAACTTGGCTACCGCTTTGTCAGCGCGAATGACCATCTTGTCTTTCGGAGGCCCTGGCTGGACGGCATCGTTGCGCTGGCGAGTGTTCTTGAGTGCAGTGGCGACATGCAGATCGCGACCACCGTGTGCCTGCCGGTTATCCGCGGCCCTTCGGCGCTGGCCAAGGCAGCTGCGGCACTGGACATCCTTTCCGGCGGCAGGTTCGTTCTCGGAGTTGGACCAGGCTCCTCAAAGGAAGACTACGAGAGCGCGGGCCTGCGCTTCGATGAGCGTTGGCCTCGCCTCGACGAGTCAATCCGCGTCCTTCGGGCGCACCTGACGGCCGGCGCGCCCGAGTTCGAGGGCCGCTTCTACTCCGCAAGTCCTCAGCTGCAACCGCGACCTGTGCGCGTTGACGGCCCGCCCATCTGGATCGGCAGCTGGGGCTCGGACGCCGGTCTCAGGCGAGTCGCGAGGCTGGCTGACGGTTGGCTCGCGTCCGCGTACAACCTGACGCCCGCTGGCGTGGCTGCCGCCCGCGCAAGGCTTGGCGATGCACTTGCGAAGAACGGCAGACACCTCGACGGGTTTCCGTGTGCCTTGGCCACCATGTGGACCTACGTCACCGAGGACCCCCGAGCGCGTGACACACACCTGTCCGTACTCGCGCACGTGCTCGACCGTCCAGCCGCCCAGCTTAATGAACAGGTGCTTATCGGGTCCGCCGAGGACTGTGCGGCGACGTTGCGCGCCTACGCTGATGCGGGAATCGACCATGTCTTCCTCTGGCCTATGGCGGACGCGCAGGAGCAGCTCGAGCGCGTCATGCGCGATGTCGCCCCGCTGGTGTAGTGGTCTGTCCGGCTCGGTCGCATTGGCACTACCAGGCCTCAGCGGTCAGTGGGGTAGGCCATCGTCACCCACGTGACGTTCCCGCCTGACGTCAGTGGGACGAGGGCCCAGCAGAGACTTCGCGTCGGTCCTCCGACCAAAGGGTGTGGAAGGTTCCGTCCATGTCGGCCCGCTTGTAGGTGTGCGCGCCGAAGAAGTCACGCTGACCTTGGATCAGGGCCGCCGGCAGCCGGTCGGAAGCAAGCGAGTCGAAATATGCCAGCGCGGAGGAAAAGCCGGGCGCCGGAACGGCCGAAGCCGCTGCGATGC
>Ga0163163_10006153_pt1 | contig 10460 bp, 8 predicted proteins | sample S65metaG_FD_119766 | JGI IMG/M metagenome (GOLD analysis project Ga0163163, IMG submission 119766) | Switchgrass rhizosphere microbial communities from Kellogg Biological Station, Michigan, USA - S6-5 metaG | ecosystem: Host-associated > Plants > Roots > Rhizosphere > Soil | place: USA: Michigan... | reverse complement strand
CTTCACCGATAACCGCAAAGATAAAATCCGAATGTGCAAAAGGGAGAAAGAGCATCTTTTGCTTGCCCTGAGCGAATCCGAGTCCATTTGATCCGCCCGAACCAATCGCGATCAATGACTGAACGACCTGAAAACCTGCTCCTTGTTGATCGGCCCACGGATCCATGAACGTAATCAGTCTCCGCATTCGCCAGGGGACAAAAATCAGCAACCCGATAGCTGCAATTAACGCCGGAGCGGCAACCATTGCGAGATGGGCCAACCTTGCGCCGGCGGTATAGGTGACGACGGCAAAGATCAAGGCGAGCATCAGGGCTGTACCAAAGTCAGGCTCAATCACAACCAGTACAGCAAGCCAGCCTGTAACGATTCCACAGGGTAAAAAGGTCCTCCAAAAATCTCCTTCTTCGCCGGCTCGCTTCTCCAGGAAGTAGGCGAGAAATATCGCGAGTGTCAATTTCGACAGCTCGGAGGGCTGAACCGAGAAAGCCCTCAACTTCAACCAGCGGTGAGCACCATTCGTACTACTGAAACCAAAGACCGCGAAGAGAGTTATCGTCGAAATGATCAGTAGACCATAGACTACGCGGCGACTCTTCAACTGCTGATAGTTGAATTGCATGGCCAGGATCATCACCATGAAACCGATCGCCACCCACATACCCTGCTTGATCACGTAATAGAACTGGTTACCATTCTCCTTTTCAGCCATCACGGCTGAAGCGCTATAGACCATCACAACGCCAAACAGGGCGAGGCCCACAGTCGAAGCGAAAAGCCATTTATCTGGAGCAAGCTTACGAGCCATAAAGATTTAGTTCTCAGTAGTTCTGGATCTGAGATCGGAGACCTCAGTCTTAAAAACTTTTCCCCGGTGTTCAAAACTATCGAACATGTCGAAACTCGCACATGCTGGAGCGAGTAGGACAGTGTCACCGGGTTTAGCGGCGACGAATGAACGATTGACAGCGTCTTTCATGTCGCCTGCTCTCTCGACTGGAGCAAGACTGCCAAGCTCCGAAGCAATTGTTTCCGCGTCTTCACCTACTAGAATGAGCGACCGAACTTTGCTTCGAACCAACTCAGCCAGGGGAGCGTATGGTGCTTTTTTTCCACGCCCGCCAAGAATCAGAACGACTTTGCCGGGATCGCTCGCGAAGGCCTCCAATGCTTTCAATGTGGCATCAACGCTGGTTGCTTTCGAGTCGTTGTAAAATTTGATCTTTTGTATCTCACCAACAAATTCAAGACGATGCTCCACCGGATTGAAAGCTTTTACGGTCTCACGCATCGAATCGATATCAAGACCACAGGCAATTCCTGCCGCCAGGGCAGCCGCCACATTCTCTGCGTTGTGAGTTCCGCGCAATTTCATTTCTGTCACATCAAGCAGAGCTTGTTCCGTATTGTCCTGTCGCAGAATGAGCGTATTGCCTCGCAAGAAGATTCCTTTGCTGAGTTCGCTTTTCACACTAAAACTCAAGACTCTTGCCTTAAGACCGGAACGCCAGGACGCGACTGTCGGATCGTCTGCATTCAAAATCGCCGTATCGTTCGCGGTTTGATTCATAAAGATCCGGTGTTTTGCTCCCGCATAGTCGTTGAATGTTTCGTAACGGTCCATGTGGTTAGGGGTTACATTCAGCACTGTCGCGATCTCGGGATGAAATGACTTGATGGTTTCGAGTTGAAAGCTCGACAACTCAACTACCGTCCACCCGTCATCAGTTGACTGTTCCACCATCGATATCAACGGCCGTCCGATGTTTCCGCCGACCTGGACTTTTAATCCACCGTTTCTTAACAGCTCTCCAATCAACGAGGTCGTAGTGGTCTTTCCATTACTCCCGGTGATCGCGACGATCCGGCCTTTCAAATATCGAGAAGCGAGCTCGACTTCGCCTATGACCTCAGCTCCCGCTCGTTCTGCATACCGAATCGGAATAATGGTTGCGGGAACTCCCGGACTCACGACAACCAGTTCTAATTGATCGAGTAGCCAGGTCGGAACTTCACCGGGCACCAACCCGACACCAATCTCTTTTAATTTGAGAGCCTCATCCGACCATTTATCAATCGGCTTTTGGTCGTGAAGCGCAACAACCGCCCCGCGGGCCATTAGAAATCTCGCGGAGGCAATTCCACTCCGCGCAGCGCCAATCACCAATACTTTTCGTCCAGTAACCTCCATAGGTAAGTTCCACTTGCACCCCTCACAACTTAAGCTCTAGCGTAGCTTCAGAGTTGACAGACTCAACAACGCAAAGAGAATGGCCAGAATTAGAAATCGAAAGACGATCTTCGGCTCCTTCCAATCCTGCATTTCGAAGTGATGGTGGAGCGGAGTCATCTTAAAAAGACGGCGCCCAGTCCCCGTTGTGCGCTTAGTCATCTTAAAGACGCTCACTTGAAGCATTACGGAGAACGCTTCAATCACAAATACTCCGCCCACCATCAACAACATGAATTCCTGTTTCGTCAGTACCGCGACGGTTCCCATTGCGCCGCCGATTGCCAGGCTTCCAACGTCACCCATGAATACCTGGGCCGGCGGTGCGTTGAACCAAAGAAACCCAAGACTTGCACCTGCCATTGCGCCGCAAAAAACAGTTAGCTCAGCAGCTTCGGGACGATGAGTTAAGTCGAGATAGCGGGCCCAACGTAAATCGCTGCTCAGGTATGTAAATCCCGTCAGCGCACTCATCGCAATAAACGTGACACTGATTGCCAGACCATCCAACCCGTCGGTTAAGTTCACCGCATTTGACGATCCAAGCAATACGGCCACGATCAGGATCAGGTACAGATATGGTCCAATAAACGTCCTGCCGGTCGGTTCGGAAGTAAACTTGAAAAATGGAAAAACCAAATTCCACGAGTAGTCGCTGGCCCAATAGCGTGTCGAGATGAAGAGGACGAGCCAAACGCCGGTCGCAATCAGTAACTGGGCCGCCAGCTTCTGCCTTCCGGTCAACCCGAGACTTCGCTGCTTTGCCATCTTGGCGTAGTCATCCAAAAAACCAATCGCGGCAAAAAGTGTCGTCGCGACAATAGCCATCCATACATAAAGGCTGGACAATCGCGCCCACAGCAAAGTCGAAATCAAAACAGAACCAACAATCAGCACTCCACCCATGGTCGGCGTACCTCGCTTCACCAGGTGTGCTTGAGGTCCTTCTTCTCTGATCTGTTGACCGATGTTCCACTTTCGCAGGGCCTCGATCAGCTTGCCGCCAAAGAAAAGCGAGATTAGCAGAGCAGTTATTGTCGCGTAGGCTGTACGAAATGTGACGTACTGAAAAACGTTCAGCGCCTTTACGAGATACCAATCCTTATCTTTAAAGTGATTGAAGAGAATTTCGTAAAGGATAAAGTAGATCATCTATGTCTGCCCGGTCATTAAGACGTTCAAGTTCTCAAGTCTGCTCCAGTTAGAGGAAACTTTTCCTTTAGCGAAGCGACCACTTTGTCAGTGGCAACACCCCGCGATCCTTTTACAAGAATTAAATCTCCTTCTTTTACTTCTTTGATAATTTCATTAGCCGCGTCAGACGATGATTCAAAGAATTTAGTATTGCTTAATCCCCGCTCGTTTGCGCCAGCAACCATTTCGCGCGCGAGGCCACGAATGCCCCAAAGAATATCTATTCCGATGGTTGCGATATCTCGACCAGCTTGTTTGTGCAGTTCCATCTCCTGTGGTCCCAGCTCCAGCATCTCGCCTGCCAACACGATCAAGCGTTGTCGACCCTTACGACTCTCAGCCATCGTTCTTACCATGTTTAGAAGCGAGCGCGGATTCGAGTTGTATGAATCGTCAATCAAAGTAAACCCGGAAGCAAAATCGAAAACCTCACCACGCATCTTAGGTGGCCTGGCAGTGCTGAGCGCGTCACGAATTTGCTCCGGCGACATATCAAACGCGACTCCAACGGCAGACGCCGCGAGGGCGTTACTGAGATTGTGACGTCCACTCATCGGTAACGTAGCCTGAATATTTCCTGTCGGCATCTGCAGCGAAAAAACCACCTTACCCAGAGAACTGGTATCGATCTCACTGGCTCGTACATCCGCCTGGTTTTCAATTCCAAACGTAAGCGTCTTGCCGCGATGCTTTTCACGCATCTTCATCACCAGCTCATCATCCGCATTCAATATCGCTGTGCCTTCCGGTTTCATACCTTCGATTAGCTCGGCTTTAGCAGCGGCGATGTTTTCCAACGAGCCAAGATATTCAAGATGAACGGGCGCCACCATCAACTCGACAGCGACGTCTGGCGGCGTGATCTCGCATAACCGTCTGATCTCGTGTGTTGGAGATGACATCCCCATCTCGAGAACTGCCAGATCGAATTGATCCGGGGATCTTCCTTCACTCACCATTCGCAGTACTGACAACGGCAGCCCGAGTCCATTGTTGTAATTCCGTTCGCTCTTCAGTACGCGACGACCAGCGTGCGCTAGGACATGTGCTGTTAGCTCTTTCGCTGTTGTTTTCCCGGCGCTACCCGTGATTGCTACGACTTGTTTCCCCCAATTCTGGTAAACGCGATGAGCGAGTAACTGCAGCGCTGCAATCGCGTCATCAACCAGCAGCAAACGGTCCTTCAACTGCTTCAATTCAGGAGCGGTGCTAACCCGATCTTTTCTGGCAACGGCGGCAACCGCACCCTTGTCCAGTGCGCCCGGAATAAATTGATGCGCATCGGCAAACTCACCGTTAAAACCGGCGCGGACGTAGTCCTGTTGCGAGAGTGCAAAGAAAAGCTCGCCCGCGCCCACTGAACGCGAATCGATTGAGTAATCAATAATTTGTTTGTCAAACAACTCGGCGCTTACGCTCGTCGCGTCCGCGCCCATCAGGCTTGCAGCCTCTTTAACATTCACGTTAGTACGGCCTCTTCCCTGTTTGTCTGCTCCCTATCATCAACAGGCTCGAGCAAACACTCAACTAATCTCGAAAGCGACGATTGGTTCATCGACACGTTCGCCAGAATCTCAGCATAGCTCCTGGGAACGGCTCCGTTATTGCTGCTGAACTTCCGTTTCGGGACATCTGTTGGGGGATGTTGTTGCGACCTGAGAATTGCTCGCTGGTTGCGAAGGCGTCTTCTACAATCGTCGATGCCGTATCTTACGTCAATCTCAGAGATTTCATCATCTCGGCGCGTTGGAGGGATCATCGGGGGTCTCCACTAATTTCAGGTTTGAGTTCCGTCTCCTTATTTTGACCGTCCAAAATCGACATAAACCACTTGGCCCGTGTTAACTTCGCTTCCGGCCGCCGGCCTCTGTTTGAACACCTTCCCTTCTCCGCGAGCCTCGATTTGCAATCCCAACTGGGCACACGTGCGAGCCACATCGCGAACACTTCGTCCGCGCAAGTCCGGCATCAGGATGGCTCTATTCGAAGCAGCTGCATAGACAACCTCTCCCGTTCGTCCACCGTTGTCCTCCACGGTAGGCATCGTGGATTTGCGTAGTTCAAGATCGCGCTGGACCTCTTCACGCAGTTTTTCCACCGCTTCAGGATGCTTATCAGCCTGCGCAATCATTTCCGGTGCAGTCTTCGTATCAATGTCCGGCGTGGCGCCAATGCCAGGTAGTACTTGTTCTGCGATCTCACGGAAAATTGGCGCTGCCACATCACCACCGTGATAGGCACCGGCTGGTTCGTCCATGACCACGATGATTACGACGCGAGGATCACTGACTGGTGCAAACCCAACAAATGAACCAACAAACTTTGTACTGGAATATGCTTTTGTCTTTGGATCTATTTTTTGCGCAGTTCCTGTCTTGCCGGCGGCGCTGTAACCATCGAGCTGCGCCTTCCTCGCCGTTCCATTTAAGGTGACGCCTTCCAACATCCCTCGAAGTGACACTGCTGTCTCAGCGCTTACAACGCGTCGCTCTTCAACCTGCGGGCGGTATACAACGGATCCGGAAGAGTTTCTGATCTCCTTTATCAGGTGGGGTGTCATTCGTACGCCGTCGTTCGCCAACGCTCCAAACGCCGCAACCATCTGCACGGGAGTGACACCAACCTCCTGGCCCATCGCAATTGAACCAATGGACGAAGGCTGCCATCTCTCCACTTTGCGTAGGATCCCTCCCGTCTCACCGGGTAACTCGATACCTGTGCGTGAACCAAACCCAAAACGAGTGATGTAGTCATACATCCCCTGGTCTCCAACGCGTAGACCAAGCTTAATCGCCGCAACGTTACTCGACTTTGCGAGGGCCTCAGCGATCGTCAAGGTGCCAAAGGCCTTGTGATCGTGGACAACTCTACCGGCAACAGTGATCGCGCCCATCTGGCAGTCGATCAAATCATCGGGCTTCGCGAGTTTCTTTTCGATGGCGGCTGAGAAAGCGACGATCTTGAAGGTGGAACCTGGCTCGTAGATATTTTGCAGCGCCCAGTTAGACCTGGCTTCTGGTCTAGAAGCGCTAACGTTGTTCGGATCAAACGAGGGTGCATTCGCCAGCGCAAGAATCTCACCCGTCTTCGGATCGAGAACAATTACCGAACCGGACTTCGCGTGAGTACGTTCAACAGCCGCCTCTAAAGCGCGTTCTGTTTGATACTGAATTGCCTGATCAATAGTCAGTAAGATCGAGTGGCCCTGCTTGGCGCCAATTTCAAAACTTTGATACGGCTTGCCGGTCGCATCTTTTTCGAGAAAGAGCCGACCGGGCTCGCCAGAGATCTTTTGGTCAAAAGATTGTTCAAGACCCCCCAGGCCTTCGCCGTCGAGACCAACAAACCCGAGAATGTGCGACGCCAGCGATCCATTCGGATAGTAACGTTTTGGTTCAAGTACTGACTGCAGGCCAGGCAGATTCAGCTGGAGAATTTTGTTTGCCTGGTCGACGTCCAAACGTCGGGCAACCCAAATGAACCGGCGATTTTGCTCAAGTGCTTTTTGAAATTCACTTGAAAGATCTGAAAACTTTAAATTAAGAGCCTTGGCAAGATATTCAGCCGTGCAATCGAGATCAGCAGGTTTCAACCCTTCCGGATCGAGAAATAACGAGACAGTCTGAATGCTACGCGCCAGTTCGCGTCCTTCCCGGTCCAACAGCTCACCGCGTTGCGGAGCGGTAGTCAAAGCATTCTGTTGTTGTAAGCGAGCTCGATTTACCAATCCGTCGTGTTGCGAAACCTGGAGGTAGACCAGCCTGGCGCTGATCGCCAACATCCAAAAGCCAATTAGAGCCGCGACCAAAAGGGCGCGGCTCATTGACGAGTCTGGCCTGGATTGTGATTGCGCAACTAGGCGTGCCAACATGAATTTGCCTGCTTCCCTTCTGGCCAACACGCGTGTGAGGACGCAAACTGTGCAACGTAGCCCTGCAAAACTTGATTCAGCGACCCGACGAACGATCGTCCTTGCGGCTCGCATTAGTCGCGCGAGCCTCCAAATCGATGGGAGCTTTCGGCTGTAACGTCTGAATTTGTCCCGCGGTTGCCGGCTTCATTCCCAAAGCCCTCGCTGCCATTTCGAGTCTCGCGGGTGATAAAGCTTTCTCTTTCTCGAGGGCTAATCTTTGATAGTCCTCTATTAGTTTCTTACGCTCACTGCGCAACGTTTCGTTCTGGTAGCCATACTGAACAGCGGCGAAGTGCTGTTTAGCCGCAAGCACAAAACCGGCTGCGAGCACCAGTCCACAAAACAGTAAAAGGGTCAGACGGGAAAGAGCCGTCACATCGCGCGTTCGGCGAACTCGTGAATTTTGTTGTTGTTCAGGAAATCTGTTCATATCACTCGCCCCTATTCATTTCTTCATCTGAACTAACTATCGGGGCCGTCTGCTAGCTTTCGACAAGCTCTTAATTTCGCACTACGAGCTCGGGGATTCTCTTCAACTTCTTCGTCACCGGCGATAACCGGTCGACGTGTCAATATCTCGACTACTTTCCTTGCACCGCACTCACAAACCGGCAGTCGCGGAGGACACTGACAAGATCCGGAGAGTCGACGTAGCTCCTGTTTGAGAATGCGATCCTCAAGGGAGTGGAAGCTAATTCCGACAAAACGGCCGCTGGGCTTTAAAAGATCAACTGCTGTATCGACAAATTCTCCAAGCCCTTCGAGTTCCTTGTTGACGGCGATGCGCAGCGCTTGGAAGGTGCGAGTCGCCGGATGGATCTGGTTGCGTTTTCGGCCCCCCAAACTGCGTTGCACTAACTCTGCGAGTTCTGAGGTGGTTGTTATCGGCTTGCCTTGTTCACGACTTTCAACAATTCGTCTAGCGATTCGCCTGGAATGTCTTTCTTCGCCGAATTCAAAAATGATATTGGCTATCTCTGATTCGGAAAGCTGTTGAAGCAAGTCTGCTGCGGTAACTCCACTGGTTGGATCCATTCGCATGTCGAGTGGAGCATCGAAGCGAAAACTGAAACCTCGTTCGGGTGAGTCAAACTGGAGTGAAGAGACGCCAAGGTCGGCAAGTATCCCATCTGCTTGCGGCTCGCCTGCTTCGTCCAGGGCTTCTCTGATCCTGCGAAAGTTGGACTGCTGAGCGCGGAAACGATCTCCGAAAGGCGCAAGGCGCTCTCTTGCGTAAGCCAAAGCGGCTGGATCGAGGTCCATTCCGATAACGCGAGCGTCTTCAGAGGAACTAAGGATTGCCTCGCTGTGGCCACCTAATCCAAGAGTGCAATCCACATAGAGCCCTCCTCGTTCAGGTACGAGGAACTTCAGTGTCTCCTTTAGCAGCACGGGGCGATGGGGCGCGCCTTTGCCCCCCAAAGGCGCTGTCATCACCACCGCCCCGTGATCTTGTTCAAAGATCGCTTTATTGATCTTTGGACTTTGATCTTTGTACTTTGAATTGGCGATCGCATCTCAAATCTCCATCCGCGAGCATAGTTCAAAGAACAAAGAAATAAGTACAAAGGTCGAAGTTCAAATTCCTAGCCTGGCAATTGCTGCTTCATCTTCTTCCGTATAAGGATCCGCCAGCATTCGAGCCTTGAACTTATCCAATTCCCAAACCTCGAGATAAGTCAAATAGCCCATCACTGCTACGTCACCGATGACTTCAGCACTTTTGCGAAGAAGCGGATGAATAAGAAGTCGTCCCTGTCCATCCATCGTTGACTGTTGACCGTAGTAATTCGTTCTATCAAGGAACTTGCGTCGCGCGGGATCCATACTTGGGAGAAGCGAAAGCCTCTGCTCGATCGACTCCCATTCCGGCAACGGGTAAATGCGAACACAATCGCCAGTCAAACTCGTGATATAAAAATCCTTGCCGTGCTTCTCGTCGATGAGACGTCTAAATTCGGTTGGCACTTTAAGTCGACCTTTAATGTCGATACGTGCCGTGTAATTGCCTCGCAGCATAGCTACTGACTCGACGAGTATGGATTTTGGTGGGTGGCCTTTGGAAAAGAGTACTGAGCGATCGGTGATGCTACGAGATTGGACCCACTTCCGACCACTTTTGACCACCCAAACCGGATACTACGCTGGGCACCTGAGAGTGTCAATAGACAAGTTGTAATAACTCTAACGAAAGCGCATGAAGTCTCCGAGCACCGGAACTTCCTGATCGCCTCTTGTCTGCCTGCGCAATTCCACCTCGCGCAATACTTCCGAGAACAGTGGGGTCCCCACAGAGGTTTGAGTCGTTGCCGCCTCACTGACTCGTAACTACTGCGCACCGAAAATCTTGTAGGAAAGAATCTTTCGAACGTTATGAAGGGAGAAACCCCAGGTTGCACAGAAGAAGGCTCGCAGCCCACGCGATCGAAATTTACTTTAAACTGGAACGTACAAAACGGGGGTACTGGTTCAGTTTGAAGCTTTCGAGTCTCATCCAACCGGGAGTCATCCCGTGTGGAGGCAAGGGTTGGTACCGATTTGCGGCAGCGTCGGGTGAGACTCGAGTTGATATGACTTGCCGATAACTGGGGGAAAATAGCTATCCGTTAGACCATGTTGTATATTGGCCCGCCAATTCTTAAGGAAAAATGGACTCGGTAGCTTCTTGATGCAGAACCCGGAAGGTGTCATCGACTTTGGCAGTTTGCTTGTTTTTGGCTTACTAGCGGCCGGCGCCAATGTTGTCGGAGGAATTCTGTTACTTAAGTCGGGTGCACACCGGCTCGGCGAACGCTTTTTGAAATACCTGGTAGCGATGGGCGCCGGTTTCATGTTGGCAGCCATTTTTATCGAGATACTCCCTGAAACCATTAGCATCTGGACTGAGGCTTCGCAGGGAGTCGCTGCTTCAAAAGCTGTCGTTGGAGCGATGACTCTGTTATTGGGTGGTTATCTTTTGATTCAGCTATTCGAACATACAATCGCGCCTCACTTTCACTTTGGCGCCGAAACACACCCCGAATCGTTTATGAGACCTTCTGCCGCCTACACAGCCATCGGCGGGCTTTGGATTCACACTTTTTTCGACGGGGTCTCGATAGCTTCTGCTTTTTTGGTGAATTT
>Ga0163163_10006150_pt1 | contig 10461 bp, 12 predicted proteins | sample S65metaG_FD_119766 | JGI IMG/M metagenome (GOLD analysis project Ga0163163, IMG submission 119766) | Switchgrass rhizosphere microbial communities from Kellogg Biological Station, Michigan, USA - S6-5 metaG | ecosystem: Host-associated > Plants > Roots > Rhizosphere > Soil | place: USA... | reverse complement strand
TTGCTTTACCGCGCCTTCGACGCGCGCAATGCACGTACCGCAGGCAATTCCATCGATCGCCAGCTCCATGCCCAATGTCCCATTACCGGCGGGCGTGGCATACAGCGAGAGGTCAGCATCTCGCTCATCGCAGCCCATGCCAACCCGTGACGCGATGCCTCGCTTGAGTCACAACAAGAGTTATGCCGTTACACGCCGTCGGGCGATGTTGGATTTCCAAGCGCGTTGGATCGCGCCAGCTACAACCAATTAATCTCTCCCCTATTGATGTTTCTCTGGTCTCATCACGTAGACGCCAGCAACTACGACAATGATGGCCACAACCGCGAATATTAGGATGTCCATTTGCCAGTCCTCCCCAGGGAGTGGAACGATGGATGCAGTCAAATAATACGGCTATGTACGCAACTCTAAAAGGCGCCGCGACAATTTGTTCGCCGACAATCAAGTTTAAAACATCATGTATCAGACCTCAGCTGCGCGTTTGCTGTCATGACATAACGCCTTGTGTTGGGGGCCATTTTTATAGGCGCGCCTCAGACTGTCGCAAACACTCCAAAATTCCCGAGTAGCCTCGGCACGATGGCGCGTTTCACGTGCCAATCAAAGTCTATGTTGCGGAGTCCACGGCTCACGCCGGAGGAATTGGCGGCGTTGCAGGAGGTGGCCAATCGCCCAATGCAGCGCACGATCTCCGATGACCACCGGGAGCGACTACTCAAGGCCGGATATATTCGAGAGGTCGTGGACACTCACGGAGGCGTCAGCGCCTTGGCGTTGACGGACGTGATTGAGACGGCTCGCAACAATCAACAAATAATCCCGCAACCGAATGACACGAGCCCGAGGCCAAGCGTCCAGATCGCTGCTCAACCGTGAGTTTCCGCATCGCGTTCTGGTGCACGCCGATCATGTGCGGGGCCACATGCTCAACGCAGTGCATGCCTTTCACGACAATCGCGGAGTGCCAGTGAGATGTCACCCACTTCGCAAAGACGACGAATGGTACGCGGTTTATTGCTTTTCCGGTCGAGGAATAGCCGAGGCGTTTCAACTCCTGTTCGGCGGTGAACTTTTGGAGCGTCACCACAGGTAGATGATCGCCAAGAGAGCGGCCATCGCCACGATAAGGATAACTAAGGCAATTCGTACACTGCGCGCGCCTGGATCGTCCATGAGTGCCCCCTCGCTCTCATGCAGACTTAACGACCCAAGGCGGACGAACCTGCGCCGCGCCACTTTATTTGGCGTCACAAGAGCCGACTTTGTTAGTTTCGATCATTTGTGGCGCCGTTGTGATTACTGAGTTCAATTACCTTCACACCAGCGTAAGCGGTTGCACCAAATCCAGCTACGCCAAGGCTCATCAGGGCAGGCCATGCGAGTGAGGCGGACGAGCCGACCCCGAACATTTCGGCAATCACCACAATCGGGTGCGGTGGACGCCGTATCGCCAATATCGACAATAGAATAGCGGCAAGACCAAATTGGACTACGACCATCATTAGAGCTGGCTTGGACGCTGCATGTCGTTTGAAGTGAGAGGCTCGGAGCATCACAATTGCTGTTAGATGGGTCGATTGGCTGATCGTTAGTGCCAGACCCACAGCGACCAAAACACAACTCCAAGCAAAAAGAGACACCTTCGCACTGGACAAATTAACGCCGCCGCCAGACAGCTCGGTTGATAACAGGATCAATGCGATAGCGAAAACGGCCACAAACTGGCGACAGATGGCAATAACGCCTGCGTGAAGCAACTGCAGCATCTTGGCGCACCGCGATCTAGCAATTTTGTCAACGGTCAAGGTGCTCGAGCAACGCCAGTAGTCCTTTTAAAAGGTCGGTCGGCGATGGCGGGCACCCGGCAATGTGCAAGTCAACGGGTATAACAGCTTTAACTCCTCCCTCGACCGCATAGCTTTCGGCAAATATTCCGCCATTTGCGGCACAAGAGCCAACTGCGACGACCCACTTCGGGTCGGGAGTTGCACTGTAAGTACGCTCCAGCGCCTCCCGCATATTTCTAGTCACCGGGCCAGTGACCATGAGGACATCAGCATGGCGAGGTGACGCAACAAATCGCAGCCCAAATCGCTCGAGGTCATAGAACGCGTTGTTGAGGGCATGGATTTCGAGTTCACATCCATTGCAGGACCCGGCGTCGACTTGCCTGATCGAAAGCGAACGACCGAGTTTAACGCGCGCAGCGCGCTCAACTTTGGTCGCGAGTTCGGCAAGCGCCATTTCGTCGAGCGCTGGCGGGCGCTCCGTTAGGGCACCGTGGATAAGGCCTTCGAATAGACTTTTGCGCATCCTAGAGGTCGTGTCCGGAATACGAGCAGTTAAACGACTTGTTACAGAGTGGAAAGTCAGCCACGATATTTCCTTCGATTGCAGCCTCCAACAATGGCCATTGAAACCAAGACGCGTCACGCAAATGACAGCGTGCAACCTGTCCTTTGCTGTCGAACTTGAGCCAAACCAATACGTCGCCTCGAAAAGCTTCGGTGACGGCAACGCCCTCGCAAGACCGCGTTGCGGCTATAGGCACTCTAATATCACCACTTGGCATGGCGGCGAGAATTTGACGGATAAGCAAGAGGCTCTGTTCAACCTCGCGAATGCGGAGCCAGACACGCGCGTTAACGTCGCCGGCATCAAGCACCGGCACCTCGAACGACAATTCGTTATAGGGCGCGTATGCAAGCGCGCGCCGCGCGTCAAAAGCCCTGCCCGACGCACGGCCGACAAAACCGCCGGCGCCGAATTGCATAGCCAGTTCCGGCTTCACAATTCCGGTAGTGACAGTTCGATCCTGCAGAGAGGCCGTGTTGTCGTATAGTTCAACTAGCTTTGGAAAAACGCTGCGCACTGTCGCGGCCAAGGCTGCAGCTTCAGCAAGACCTCTAGGCGCAATATCGCGACTTACCCCTCCGGGGACGATCACATCCATCATCAACCGATGGCCGAAGCCGGCCTCAGCCGCCCGCAATGTACGTTCACGCAGGATCGCACATTGAGCCTGCATCAGAGAAAACGACGCGTCATTGCATATAGCGCCGATATCTCCGAAATGATTGGCAAGACGTTCAAGTTCAGCCATCAGTGCGCGCAGATAACTCGCGCGCAACGGTACCTTCAACTGCATCGCCGCCTCTGCCGCCAGGGCAAATGCAAATGCGTAGGCAACCGTACTGTCACCGGAGGTGCGCGCTGCGAGTTTGGCGGCCTGCTCAAGGGGTGCTCCCTCCATTAGGGATTCGATGCCCTTGTGAACCCAGCCGAGGCGCTGTTCCAGACGCACCACGTATTCACCATTGGCCGAAAAACGGAAATGCCCGGGCTCAATGATGCCGGCATGCACCGGCCCTACCGGAATCTGATGCAATCCCTCCCCTTCTGCCGGGAGGAATTTGTATGGGACCTGCTTGCGTACCGCCGCTTTTTCGCCAAGCGGATACCGAACGTTCCAGAAGCCGAGATCAAGCCACGGCCGGGTGTCCGTCGCATTCAACGCTTCGAGACCAAATAGGTCATTGATGGCGCGTTCCAACCGGATCGCAGGCGCATGATGCGCGCCAACACTGGGAAATTTGCCGGATTTGCACGCGTAACTGACGATCGCAGCATCACCGTCCGCACCGTTAAACAACCCCATATGAATCGTGGGCGGGTCAGCCCATAGGCCAAGTAGCGCAAAGCGGCCAGCTGAGAGTTGATCGATTGCCTGCTGCCAACCCTCGCCGCTAACCAGCACGCGCGGCCAAGGCCGATGGCTTTCTGCGATTTCGATGCCCGAAATAGTGTCGAGAAGACCCATCGCTACCCCAACAGTCTCGCGACATTCTCAAAGCCCTTCACCAGAGGAGCGGGCATGTAAATACCGGCTATGAATACCAACGCCAGATGCAAAAACATCGGCACATAAGATGCTTCGGCTTTAGCTGTCGGACCGCGTGGCGCACCAAATGCAATCGAGTTTAACCGCAGAAACAAACCACCGAGCGCGACGAGAATGCCGAGCGCCAAGATGATCGCCAGCCATGGCTCCCGCGCGAAGGTCGAACTCACCACCAAGAATTCGCTCATGAAAATACCGAGCGGCGGCAAACCAGCAATCGCGACGACACCCAACACCAATCCCCAGCCCAGCAGAGGATTGGTGACGGTCAGCCCTCCCATGTCGGCGATCTTTTGCGTGCCTTTAACTTGCGCGATGTGACCCACCGCAAAGAAGATCGCTGACTTTGTCAATGAATGCATTGTCATATGCAGAAGGCCGGCAAAATTTGCCAGCACGCCGCCCATGCCAAAGGCGAATACGATGATGCCCATGTGCTCGATGGACGAGTACGCAAACATACGTTTGATGTCGCGGCGGCGGTAAAGCATGAAAGCAGCGAACAGACAGGAGATCAGGCCCATAATCACCATCAATGGACCAGGCGCGATCGCCGCCGGATTGAGCGCGAGCAACATCTTAAAGCGTAGCAGCGCATAGAGCGCGACATTCAGCAGCAAGCCTGAAAGGACCGCAGAGATCGGGGTCGGCCCTTCAGCGTGCGCGTCGGGCAGCCACGCGTGCAATGGCGCAAGTCCTACCTTGGTGCCGTAGCCCAGCAGCAGGAACACGAAAGCAACGTTAAGCAATGCAGGATCAAACTGCGATGCATGCTTTACCAATGTGCTCCAAACCATGGCATCGATCCCCTCACCGATAACGGGCCGCGCCGCCATGTAGACGAGAATTGTGCCGAAAAGAGCTAGGGCGATGCCGACACTGCCAAGGATGAAATATTTCCAGGCTGCTTCCAAAGCCTCATGCGTACGATAAATACCAACCATTAGAACGGTGGTGAGCGTCGCGACCTCAATCGCAACCCACATCAAACCGATATTATTAGCGACGAGCGCCAGGTTCATCGCGAACATCAACACCTGATACATGGCATGATAAAATCGCACAGACGCTGGCGTAAGGCGGCCGTTTTCTATTTCGTGACCGATGTAGCTTGCGCTGAACACGCTCGTGGTGAATCCAACAAACGTGGTCAGCACAATGAATACCTTGTTCAGGTCATCAACGAGCAGATAGGGACCGGATCTAGGTTCAACGACAAACAACGAAGAGGCGGTTACGAACGTAAGAAAGGCAGCAACGATGTTAAGTCGCGCGGTCAGACGATATCCAGGCAGCAGCGTGAACAGGGTGGCCGCGACGATCGGAATAATGAGAACGCCCATTAATCCATCGATCATTGACGTTCTCCGCGGAAACGATCGAGTGCCTGTATGTCGACGGTGTCGAAGCGCTCCCGTATGCGAAAAAGGAAAATTCCGATCACGATGAAGGCGATCAGCACGGAGAAGGCGACACTGATCTCCACAACAAGCGGCATGCCTTTCGCACCGGTTGCCGCTAAAACGAGCCCATTCTCGAGCGACATGAAGCCGACGACCTGGCTCACCGCATTGCGGCGCGTGACCATCATCAAAAGGCCGAGCAGCACGACCGCCAGCGCAAAGGCCAAATCTTCGCGCGCCAACGGATCAGCCGCTGCCGTGACACGTAACATGACCACCATCGACAGCGCGACCAGGCCCATGCCCAGCAGCATGGTCGGGCCAACCCCGACAACCGTTTCAATTTCACGATGAATGCCAAGACGTACAATGATGCGGTGTAGAGCGGTTGGAATAATGATCGCCTTGAAAACCAATGCGATCACGGCGGTGACATAAAGATGTGGTGCACCCTGTATGAAAGCCTGCCAACCAACTGATGCTGCCAGTACGAGGGCATGCAGGGCATATACATTGAGAAGTGCATAGAGCCGATCCTGATAGAGCTGCATGAAGCTCAACAGCACCAGCGAACCTGCTAGCAAATGAGCGATATCGAAGGATAAATTGCCGCGTAGCATCACAAGCTTCCCGAAACAAACAGCAATAAGGTGCCAAGCAGGCCGAGCATCAGCGCCGCTCCAAGAAATGCCGGCACACGGAACACACGCATCTTGGCAATTGAAGTCTCAAACGCGGCGAGCAACACACCTCCGACAGCGAGTTTGGCGACATACGAGGCCATTCCGACCGCGATCGCTCCAATACCTCCATCGGGCGGCGCAATGCCCCAAGGTACGAAGAGACAGGCAATCACCGACACGTAGAACAACAGCTTCAGCTCTGAAGCGAGATCGATCAGCGCCAAATGGCGTCCGGAATATTCAAGCACCATCGCCTCGTGCACCATGGTGAGCTCGAGATGCGTCGTCGGGTTGTCGATCGGAATGCGCGCGTTTTCTGCAATTGACACCATGATCAATGCGAGCAGTGCTAGGCCAAGTGAAACTCGCAAGCCAACCGCACCAGACGTCATATGGGCGGCCATGACCGACAGCTGCGTTGATCCAACGACAAGGGCAAGCGTGAATACGATCATCAGCATCGCTGGCTCTGCGAGCGAAGCGATCATGACCTCGCGGCTTGATCCGATGCCGCCAAAACTCGTGCCCACGTCCAAACCGGCAAGTGCGAGGAAGAAACGCGCGCTTGCAAGCAATGCAATCAGCGCGATTAAGTCGGCGGTCCAGGAGAACAACAAGCCGGTGCGGAACGTCGGCACAAGCGACACGGCAACCCATGTACCGGCAAAAACAACATAAGGTATAACGCGGAACAGCCAGGATGCATTGTGTGCCAGCACGACCTCCTTACGCATCAACCGCGCGAGGTCACGATAGGGCTGGATCAATGGCGGCCCTTGCCGGCGGAGCAGGCGAGCCTTCACGACTCGCACAATGCCGATGAACAGGGGCGCCAGAAACAGCACCAGGAGCATCTGGGTGCCTTGGAGAGCAAAATCACGGATGACGCTCATATTGCCAGCACCAACAGGAGCAATACCAAGACCGAAAACACCAACGTGAGATAACGTCGGATGGTGAGGAATTGCAGAACGTTGAGTCGAGTAGCGGCGTACTCAACGAAGGCACCGATCGGTGCATACGCAGCCTCCCAGATCAGGTCACGGAGTTGAACGGTGAAGTGCGCCGGTCTGGTAGCACCCGGTGGCGGCATTTCGCCAATTTCCCGCGCGTGAAATACGGAGGTGCCGTAAACTCGGCGGATAGGTTGGGCAAAGCTCGAGGCCGTGTATTGCGTTATTGGGCTCGAATCGGGATAGCCACAATCCCAAGCAGGTCCACGTCGTATTTTGTCGGAAGCCAGACGGTGAATGGCGAAGGCGGCGATTGAGCCGGACATAGCCACAAAGACGAAAACCAGTAGCCCATTGTAGGAACTGCGGCTTTCCGCGACGGGCACAATGGTGAGCCAATCAAGACCGGCCTGATGCGGCATGCTGGTGCCGATCAACGTGTTGGTGACCGGCGCAAGCATGTCGATGAAAATTCCCGGCAGAACGCCGGCCACAAGACACACCGCCGACAAGAAATACATGGCAGCGAGAGAGTTGCTATCGGTTTCTTGTGCTTGAGTTGCTGCGGCAGTGCGCGCGCGCCCAAGGAAGCTGACGCCAAATGCCTTTACAAAACATGCGGCGGCCAGTGCAGCTGATAACGCGAGCAAAGCTCCGACGGCCGGTACGAGAAATTTCAAACCCCACGAAGGCAATTGTGGACTCAGTAGAATCGCCTGGAACGTCAGCCACTCTGATACAAAACCGTTGAAGGGTGGAAGCGCCGAGATCGCAACGCAACCGACGAGAAATACGAACGCGGTCTGAGGCATACGATGGATCAGGCCGCCAAGATGCTCCATGTCGCGTTCGCCCGTCGCGTTGAGCACGGCGCCGGCGCCGAAGAAGAGCAAACTCTTGAAAACAGAGTGATTGAATACATGCAGCAGCCCTGCGGTCAGGGCGAGAGCCGCGGCGACGGCCATGCCGTGGGCCTTGAACGCGAGTGCAAGACCGAGGCCAATGAAAATGATGCCGATATTTTCAACCGTGTGATAAGCAAGCAAGCGTTTCAGGTCATGCTGCATCAGAGCATAAAGAACACCCATCACCGCAGTGATGCCACCGATAGCCAGTACTGGAATGCTCCACCACCATGCCGGCATGCCGAGCAGATCGAATACGATGCGTACAAAACCATAAACTGCGACCTTGGTCATAACGCCGCTCATCAACGCAGAAACATGACTAGGAGCAGCCGGATGGGCGAGCGGCAACCAGGCGTGAAGAGGGACAATGCCCGCCTTGGAGCCGGCGCCCAGCAAAACCAGCACAAGAACTATCGCTCCGACGCCGGCGTTCAGATGCGCTGTGCGAATCGACTCGAACAGATAGTTGCCATTGTTACCGGCAAGCAGACCGAGCGCGAAGAGCAGCAACAGTGTGCCCAAGCTTGCCATCAACAAATAGACGTAACCTGCCTGCAGGTTTTCACGCTCTTGATGATGTGCGACCACCAGCGCCCAGGATGTGAGAGACATGAACTCCCACGCCAATAGGAAGCTGAAGGCATCATCTGCGAGAACGACCAAGTTCATTCCAGCAAGATAAGCCGGATAAAAAGGAAGCACTCTTTGGGGTGAAGACTCGTGCTCTCCATGACCGATCACGAACAAGCTCGCGGCCGCGCCACCGATATTGACGACGATGATGAAGAACGCTGAAAGAGCGTCGAGCCGAAAATGAGCACCGAGCCACGGCAGGCCAAGTGGCAACGAGATGCTCGAGGTCGGCTGGCCAAACAGGCACGCACCTCCCACGGTAGTGAGCAGCAGCGTGATGACTAGGCAGCACGTGTAGATAAACGTGTTTGCGCGTGGCGATGCCGCGAGAAAAACGGCAATCGGCGACAGCACCAGCAACGCCATTACACCGGATAGCGCGGAAATCACCATTCACGCCTCCACGCCGACCGAATGGCCACTGCTTCGGCGCGCCCGCTCATTTGAGCCGCACCCCTCGCCCCCCCTTGTCGGAGGTTGCACCCTCTCCAATGAGCTCGATTCCGTTGGCCGCTAATGCGTCCACCAGCTTCATGAGTGAATCAACATTGCCGCGAACTACGCCGTCGCTTGCTTCCATGCGCTGAATCGTCGGCAGCGATAGACCCGAGCGTTCAGCTAGCTCGCGCTGATCAATTCCGAGTAGCGCGCGGGCCGCTCGCATTTGCGCAGCAGTGATCATTTGCCATGCGCCTCTGGCAAAATGCAAAGTGTGATTTATAATATTTTAAACACATATTATTATATGTCAAACATCAATTTAGATATGAAGCGCATTATGTAAACATCCGTATTGAGGCCGAGGGGACTTCGTCATCGGATAACGTCGCAGCGACGTTCCATTCCTAGGGAGGATTGGCACATGGATGACATGTTCTCGATTACCATTTTCGTCCTGGTGGTCATCGTTGTCTTGGCTGCCGGGGTCTACGTCTTGAGGCCGGAGAAAAAATAAGCGGCATTTCGGGTGTTGGTTCGACATGGTGGCGTCGCCCACGGTGCCGCTGCCGCGCCGCCTGTTCGCCCATCTGCGCCGCTGGGTCGCAAACGGCATCGTCAGCGAGTATTTCGTGGAATGGAACGGGCGGCCGGTGAAGTCTGTAAAGACCGCTTTCAAGACCGCGCTGCGCCTGGCCAAGGTGAGCGGACGGATCAGTCCGCATACGTTGCGTCACACCGCGGCGACCTGGCTGATGCAGAACGGTGTCGACAAATGGGAGGCGGCCGGCTTTCTCGGCATGTCGGTCGAAATGCTTGATCGCGTTTACGGTCATCACCACCCCGAGCATCTGCGCGGTGGCGCGCACGCGCTCGGCTACCGCCGGTCGCAATCGTTGGCAATAACGTTGGCACCGGGTCGGCGCCCGCGTCTGCCAGACAGACAACCTGTTGGAAATGCTGGTGGGCCCGGGAGTTGTCGCAACTCCTCGCTTAATCAATTGCTTGCAACAAGGTGCGTCCGAGAAAGGCTCTTTGAAGCGCAATGGTTATTTTCGCAGCCGGCCGCACCGAGAGCGACGCGTCGAGAGGACGTAAAAGTCATGCGGGCAGCAGCACCCGTGGAAAATCCGTGCAGCTTGTTCACGGCATGCGTCCACGCATTGGCATCAGCGACGACATAAAACGCTAGAGCACGAACTAGCTTTAGATTTCGTCAAAATCAGGTTCTCATGGGCGGTCAAGGTTCTGGTGGGCACAATTCAAAGGGCAAGCTTCGCGACGTCCAATGCGCGCGTATTGACGTGCATGAACTGGCCCGCGAGGGGAAGCTGAAGCTCGGCTTTCGTGGGTGGCTATTCGGAACCGTTTGGTTTGAAGTAACCGGCGGGCCGGATGCACGGCAGCTGGTGCTGACCTTTCCTTTCATCTCAGCCTCCTTGGAGCAAATAATTTGCTGCCATTGGAGGACAGCACATTTTGGCGGGCGTCACCTCATGTTCATGTGCGGTGAATGTCTTGGCGAAGCACGCGTCCTGT
>Ga0163163_10006145_pt1 | contig 10465 bp, 7 predicted proteins | sample S65metaG_FD_119766 | JGI IMG/M metagenome (GOLD analysis project Ga0163163, IMG submission 119766) | Switchgrass rhizosphere microbial communities from Kellogg Biological Station, Michigan, USA - S6-5 metaG | ecosystem: Host-associated > Plants > Roots > Rhizosphere > Soil | place: USA: Michigan... | reverse complement strand
TGTCCGCCGGCGGTGAAGTCGTACTGGATGGTGATGAAGTGACGGGTGTTGTTATTGCCCGCCAGGCCTTCTATCGCGCGGCGGAACGGAACGGCCTTCCCTTCGGCGTACGCGGCGTTGTTGCCGTTCAGGTTACCGTTCTCCCACGATTCAGCCGTCGGCGGCGGGGATCCGTTCGCCCATTGATCGAGGTTGACGCCGACGCTGCCGCCTTTGGCGAACAATGGCCCTCCCAACTCAGGCGCCGTCGTCCTTTCCGGCGAGCCAGTACACGCCAGGAGCGCGAACGCGGCAAGACCTGCCGTACGGGCTGTGCGTAGGACAGGGATGGAACTTCGCATACCGGAGGATCTTCTTGCGTGTTGGTGAACGGGGCCGTGGTGGTCGCGAGAACCTGCCGCGCGCCCGACACGCACGTGGGAACCATCCAGAACCGAGGACCGATCGGATTGGGTCAGGGCGAACCGTGCGGTTCCCGTGACGCGAATCACTCTCGGTGTGTGATCTGGCGAACCCATCCTCGCAGGGGGTCTATGGTAATCCGAAGGGGTTACTTCGCAGTTAGACCGTCCTCACCAAAGGCCCTCGTCAAGGATCAGCGCTCTTGCTGACGGTAGCGTGACGCACGCCGGGACGGTCGGCGGATTCCCGTTAGGCGCGCGCCTCCGCACACAGGGTTGCCTAACAAGCTGTTCCGCGGCCGAACTGACCGACTCGGCCTTTTGTCCGGACAGGGTGACCGACTGTGGCGATGACCGGGCTCGTACAGCTCAACGGTTCCACGTTATGCCTAACAACTTCTCAGGCGGCAATTCTTGCCGACCGCGTGACCGCCATTCGGCGAGAGCCGCTGACAGATAACGTTCGTTAGGTACGCGCCGGCAATTCAGGGCGCGCTTCCTGGCGACAGCAGGAAGCCTGCAGAAGGGCCTACAACGGGGCGTGGGATTCCGAGGCGAATGCCCGTCGGATAAATCGAAAGGCCCCCGGATTTCCGGGGGCCTTTCGAGCGTTCAGTCCTGCTGAAACGAGATCCGAAAATGCTGTCCGCGTTCTAGTTGCTCGGTGGCGTCAGGACACCGTTGGCGTCGATCGGGCAGTTGTGGTTTTCCAGTCCGACCTGTGCCGGATCGAAGACGTAGCCGGGGATCAGGCTCGTGAAGTACGCGCCGACCGCGTTGAAAGGCGTTAGGTTCGTGTTGCCCGTCCCGAAGTTGTACGTCGCCGACGGCTTCGTGCTGGGCGCGCCCAGGATCCCGCCGAGTGTCATTGGGCTCAGCGCCGCAAACCCGGACGGCAGCGGGGCGACCGCGAAGGGAGCGACGGTGTTGCCGAAGAGGAGCGCGTACGGATCGCCGGCCGGCAAACCTTCCAGAACCGCGAACGCTTCGGGGTTGTTCTTCCAGAACCCGGGCGAGCACCACGCACCGTTGCGCGGGTCTTTCGGACGGCAGCCGTGGCTCACGACGAGCTGCACATTGCCTTTCGCCGTGCCCGCGTAGAGGGCGTACACGCCGCCGAGCTGATTGAGGTCCCAGTACTGGCTCTTGTACTTGAACGTTCCGCCGACGGGGAACATGTCGACGGGGCCGGTCGGCAGGTAAAGCGTCGCCGCGGTTGCCCCGTTCGCCGTCAGCACCCACAGCAAGTAGGGTTCACCCGGCGTAATTCCTTGCCCCGTCCCGCCGTCGTTCGCGAGGTCGGTGCAGCGCTCATCGGTCAAGGCACCGTTCGTCCAGCCCTGTCCCTTGTAGTTGACGCGAGTGCCTGACGCGAGAATCAACGACGCGTCGCCTGACATAGCCGCGCGTGGCGCGGTTGCGCTGTCCGCACAGGCTGCGGCGGCGAGCGCCAGCGCGGCCATGAGGCCAACGGATTTCCACTGCGCTTTCATGTTGCTTCCTCGTGAGTGTGTTGCCGGGCTCACTCGTCGCCGGCAGACGTCTCGTCGACAACCTGGCTGTCTCGCTCGCAGCGCGAGACCCATGGCTTTGCGGACCGGCCTTGCGACCGGGGTGCCCTTCGGAAGTGCGCGCCCGAGCAGTTGGTAGCGCCGTCGCCACCACTGCGTGCCCGCGTTAGGGCGCGGGATCGATGGTTCGTGCGTTAGGCGCTGCGGGCATCACGCGCCGAACGTGAGTGACGCTACAATCGGCGCAGCGCGGGGTCAACGGCCGTATTGGTTGTGTTCCCAACTGCTTGTGCGGTTGGCGGTTGGCGCCCGCTGGTGTGGTGGCGGCCGCGCTCGCCGAATCGCCCCGATGGCTGGCACTGTGGCGTTCAATCGACATCGAATTGGACATTGCGACCGGACATGTCCGTCGCATTGTCACGAGCGAGGCGTGTCGTGTGATCGTCGCCACAGCGATCTTGCTCGCGCAATGCGAAGGTTGCAGCGGTTGTGACGGCGGCGTTTGAACGAGGGTCGCCAATGTGTGCCACCAATTGATCGGCACGATCGCACCTCCCGATGGGGGTGGCACGCGACAAGGGCAAAGTCGGCGAAAGCCGGCGGCGCGAAGCCAACGGGGCTGCCGCGAGACCGCGGTGGCCACCTCGGGTTCACCTACATGGCGGCGATCAAAGGATTTTCCGCGCAGTTGCCGCATCACGCGATCGCGACCCTGCAGCGAAACCCGCTGATCGTGCGGATTGAGCCCGATCGTATCGCGCACGGAACGGTCATTCGAACCAACCCGGGCTCGTGGGGCCTCGACCGCATCGATCAGCGCGCGCTGCCGTTGAACGCCGCATACAGTTACTCAAACGCCGGCGAAGGCGTGAGTGTGTACATTCTTCGACACGGCGGTCCGCCTCACTCACACCGAGTTTAATCGGCGAGCGTTCGGGGCCTTCACGTCGATCAATGATGGCAGAGGTGCCACCGGCTGCGACAGCCACGGCCCGCACGACGCCTCGATCGTGGGCGGCACCCGCTTCGGCGTCGCCAAGCGCGTCACGATTTATTCGGTGCGTGTGCTCGACTGCACGGGTGCGCGCGCTAGGCACGCGCGCCTACCGACCCGGTTGACCCGAGCAGGCCAAAGGTTGGAAGTCGAAACGATTGGGATGGGTAGCTGCGCGTTCAGCGGCGGTTTCGAGCCCGCTAAGGCGTGCGAGGTAACGGCGCGCTTGGCGGTCCGGCCGTGTCGCCCTGGCAAAGGGCCGGCGGTAACGCATCAGGGATCCTTGACTGTCCCCCTCGAGCCAGCGGTGGCAAACCGGCGGAGGTGCCGAGCAACGTGTTGGCCGGTACTGCAGTCGCCGCTTCTGAGCCGCCACGCGGAGGAAACGCGCAGAACTCCGCCCGCGGTATCTGCTCAGGCGAAGCGGCGATGGGCACTTCGCTATGCGCTGGCTCACGCGAGATCCCCGACCGAAACGCGAGAGCAGCGGCCGCTGTAGCGCCACACAGCATGCCGATGGCCAGAACGGTTCGCCGCACCATTTCAGCTCTTTGGCGCTGTGCGTGACAGCTCTCGCCTGATCAGACCCTCGAGCACCGAAAAACCAACCGCACCGCCGTCCACGACAACGCCGTTGATGAACATCATGGGGGTTCCGGTGATACCGACCCGCTGCCCCTCCTTCATGTCCTTCTGCACCTGGTCCACGTGACGACCCGAATCGAGGCAGCTATCGAACTCCTTGCCATCCAAACCGAGTCGCCGAGCGGTCTGCTTGAGATCTGTCACCGCAAGTTTGGTTTGATCCGCAAACATGGCGTCGTGCAGTTCCCAGAACTTGCCCTGATCGTTCCCACAGAGCGACGCCTCGGCTGCCTTAAGCGCGAACGGGTGGAGGCTCTCTATGGGATACTGGCGATAGACGATCTGCACCTTGTCGCCGAACTTCTGCGCCACCTGCTTGAGCGTCGGTGCCGCCTGCTTGCAGAACGGGCATTGAAAATCGGAGAACTCGACGAGCGTCACTGGCGCATCCTTCCTGCCCAAAGTCGGAGCGCCGTCGTTTTTGAACTGCAGACGATACGGCTCGAAGGCAACCGTCACGCGGTGCTCGGCACGCAGCCGGTCCTCGAGCTTCGTCGCCGCGTCCGCGCGGCGCTGATTGCGAAGGAAGGCGGCGATCTGTGAGCGGATTTGATCCAGGGAGCGTCCGCCGAGCCGTGCCTGATTGTCGTTGAACCACGCGTTGATCTCCGCGTCGGAGGGCTCGATGCTGCCGGTTATCTCCGACGCAAGCAGCTGGTCTTCCGTCTTGCCGGTCCTCTTCGACTCGGCTTCAAATAGCCGAGCGCGAACGATCGTATCGACCGCTCCGCCAATCAGGTTGTCGCGCTCCCGCCGATACTGTACGTCGAGCTGGTCGAGCTGGTCGCCGACCCGAGCGCGGACATCTGCCAGGGTGATCTTTTCGTCCCCGATCGTCGCGAGCGGATCGGGAGTCGAAGGGCCCGAGGCAACCGCCGCAGTCGGCCTGGCGTGCTCCCGTGCGTCGCCGTTGTCGGCGCAGCCCACCTGACTTGCCGCGATGGCAGCCCACGCGACGACCCCTAACGAGAAACGACCGGGTATGTGCACGCCCACTCCCTTCTGTCCTGACGACATCGCGCCCTCACAGGGTAAGCTTGAAAGTGTTGGCGGCAAGGCAACTTAGGTAGCGGCTCAACACGAACGTACACCGCGTTTTCACTGCGGGTCTCATGGTATACGTCATTCGACGCGGCCGCGGGCAATGGCGTTTCGAAAGCCGGGAGAAGCGTTAAAGGTACGCGGTCACATTGGTATACGGTTCGGTCATTTGTGCTCTGGCGCACTAGCTGTGAATCGGCTAACCTAACCGCTCTGGTTTTTCGCTAAACCGATTCCCAACTATACGCTGGCGTGCTCCATCTTCGGATACTCGGCAGCGCTGCCGTTCTTTCTTCTGACGGTGCCCTGACGGGCGCCGCCGGCCGACGGCGCGCGCTCGCCCTTCTCGCACTCGTGGCGTCAGCACGCGAGGATGGTTTGCCACGAGATCGGGCGCTCGCCCTCCTCTGGCCGGAGCTCGATTCCGAACGGGCCCGCAACAATCTCAAACAGCTGGTTTTCTCGCTGCGGCGCGCGTTGTCACCCGACGTTTTCGCCGCCACCGGCCCCTCGTTACGGCTCGACCCGAACGTCATCACGGTCGACGTGTGGGCGTACGAGAAGGCCATTGCGGAAGGCGCGCTCGAAAGCGCCGTGGCGCGATACGGAGGCCCGTTTCTCGACGGCTTCAACGTTCCAGGACTGGCCGAGTTCGAGCGATGGATCGAAGCCGAACGTGAGCGACTCGCGAGCGTCCACGCAGGGACGCTCGATACGTTAGCCGAACGCGCGACCAAGGCCGGGCAGTTCGAGATTGCCGCCGCCTGGCGACGTCACCTCGCCGCCCTCGACCCGTTGAGCGCGCGATACGCCGTCGCGTTTGTCCGCGCACTTGCTGACGCCGGAGACATTCCCGGAGCGCTACGACACGCGCACCTGTTCGAGCGCCTCGTTCGAAGCGAGCTCGATGCGGATGTCGGGCCGGAGATGCGCTTGCTCGTCGCGCAATTGCGCCTCCGGACGAGCGGGAACAGCGAACCGTCCGTCACGAGCGCGGAGATCGAGATTCTCGCGACGAAGTCGGCCGCAACCCCGACGACTACCGTCCGGTCGCTCGAGACAATTGCACAGCCGGATCGCTCCGCTTTTCGCAGGGTAATTCGCGCACTGACGCCTCGGGTCAACCCGCGACGGTTCGCGATCCTCGGCCTCGCGATCGCGAACGTCATCATCTTCGGATTTTGGGGACACTCTCGCCTCTTCGGTCCGAAAACGGCGATGGGTGAAGTGCCACCCGACGTTCCGGCAACGATCGCGGTCTTCCCGTTCGATGGACGCGCCACCGCATTGACGAGCGAGTTATCGCGCGCGACGGCCGAGCTGCTCACGGCTTCTCTGGACGGCGGGACTGGGCTCACTGCGGTCTCGGTGCCAAGCGCGGGTCAGCCCGACGAACGCTCGGTGTCTCACGATTCAACGGTCGTCGACCTGTCGAACGCCGCCCATGTCGCAGGGCGGTTGGGTGCCCGACTTTTCGTGACCGGGCGCCTCGTCGAGATTGGCGGGCGGCTCCGCATATCGGCGACGATGTACGACCTCAGTCGCGTTGACCCTCCCATGGCTCGAGCCAGCGCCGACGGCGCCGCGAACGAAATGTTCGAGGTGGTCGATCGGGTCGCCGCGCAGCTGCTCGCGGGCCGGTTCCCAGGAACCCGCGGCGCGCTCGCTCAGGTCGCCGCGACCTCTTCCAACTCGCTCCCGGCGGTGAAGGCGTACCTCGCCGCGGAGCAGCACATGGGTAATGGCCGCTTTTCCGCCGCGATCGATGCCCTTCGCGACGCGGTGCGTCAGGACAGCGGCTTCGCGCTCGCCTATTATCGGATGAGCCACGCGGCCGAACTGATCGGGGACGAGGCGCTCGCGCGTGACGCGGCAGGCGCCGCCGTTCGATCCAGCCAGCGACTCGATGATCATTATCGTCGCCTCCTCGCCGCGGCCGCCGCGCGGGAGGATGGAGATCTTGCGACAGCCGAGCGAGCGTATACACGCCTAACGCTCGACTACCCGACTGACGCTGACGCGTGGTTCGGTCTCGGCGAATCACTGTTCCACCTCAACCGGCTGCGTGGTCGTCCGGCGAGCGAGGCACGCGAGGCGTTCGCCCGGGTCGTCGAGTTAGATCCGAAGCATGTCGAGGCGCTCGTACACCTCGCACGGATCGACGCGCTGCGCGGGAGTTCCGCCGAGTTCGAGAGCCGGCTCTCCCAGGCGCGGGAGTCGACCACGGACGACCTCATCGCACGTCTGGCGTTGCACGTGAGAGAGTTCGGCGGCGTCGATCGTCAGCGGCTGCAGCGCGCAAGCGCGGTGCATGGCGGAACGGGCGCGAAAGAGATTCTCTCCGCGGTCGATCCCGAAGACACGCAGCGATTGGGCGCCCAGCTCCTCACGCAAGACGTGCCGGGGGACCTCGCGGCGTACGCGCATCGTCTGGCGGCCTACGCGACGAGTGCGCGGGGACGATTCCGCGCCGCGCTCAACCACCTGGATCAGTCGCAGGAAGCCGACGTCGACTCCGATGTCGAGGCGCGCTCGATCATCGTCTCGATTCCCGGCTCGCCGTTCGACTCGAGCATAATCGCGCAGACCCGGATGGCCGTCGAACGCTGGCAGCCCTCGTATCTGCATGATCCGGATCAGTCCGTCGATGCCCTCGCTCGCACCCGCACCTACGCGTTGCTGCGTCAACATCGGCTCGGGTTGATCGCGCTGCGTGCGGGCGACACGGTGTCGGCGTCGAAAGCCGCAACGCGACTGGCGTCGGTGTCGGACCCTGACTCGGAGACGACGCCGATAGCGATGGCGCTCGCATTGAGCCTGCAAGCGCGGATCGCCGCCGTCTCCGGCGATTCGGCACGCGCACTCGGCATGCTCGAACGTGTTCCATCGTCTCGGGTCCAACGCGTTCCTGGTGCGGAGCCGCTCGATCGACTTCTGCACGCGGATCTGCTAGCTGCCGCTGGCCGCTACGCGGACGCGGTGCGCTGTTACGCGACGCTCGGCAATGGGCCGCCCGAGGAGTTGCCATTCCTCGGGTTCGCGGCGATCGGGATGGCACGGGCGAGCGACCGGGCGGGCGATCGGGCGGGAGCCATCCGCGAGTACCGCCGCGCGGCGGACCTGTGGCGCGATGCCGACCCGCCGCTGCAGGAATTGGCCGCCGCCGCGGCACGGCGCGCGGCGGCGCTGGATTCTACGCCACCGCGTTAGGCGTCACGCAAACCGCGGCAAGGCCCCGGATTTACTCCGGGGCTTTGCGTTCGTAGACGACGCGCCCGCCGACAGCCGTCAGCGCGATGTGTGCATCGCGAATCGCCTCGGGTTTGACCTTCGTGAGGTCGCGATCGATGATCGCGAAATCGGCGAGCGCGCCGGGCGCGATGACGCCCTTTTCTTTCTCGTCGAACGTCGCATAGGCGGCGCCACGTGTGTACGCGCGGAGCGCATCCTCGAGCGTGATCTTCTGCTCGGGAATCCACCCATCGGGATTTCGGTCGTCGAGCGTGCGGCGGGTCACGGCAGCGTACAGCCCCTCGAGTGGCGTGGGTGGCGCGACGAACCAGTCGCTGCCGAACGCCAGCGTTGCACCGGCGTCGCGGAGCGATCGGAAGGCATACGTGGTCTTCGCGCGCTCGGGCCCGATGACCTTCTCGGCCCACCGGCCGTCGTCGATCGCGTGATACGGCTGCATGCTTGCAATGACGCCGAGCCTGGCAAAGCGCGGGATGTCGGGCGGCGCGATATGCTGGGCGTGCTCGATGCGGAAGCGCCGATCGCGCGGCCCATTCTCCTTTTCGACTCGCTCGAAGATGTCCAGCTGATCGCGGATAGCGCGGTCCCCGATGGCGTGCACGATCACGTGCAATCCAGCCTTGTCAGCGCCCGACGTCCACTCGTACAGGTGTTCGTGGGTGTTCACGAACAACCCCGTATCGGACGGCGCGTCGGTGAATGGCTGCAGCATCGCCGCGGTGTGCGAGCCTAACGATCCATCGACGAAGCCCTTGAGGCCACCAATCCGGAGCCACGCATCGCCTCGGCCCCGCGCCGCGACGGTGTCACGAAGCTTCTCCCACGTTGCCAGCGGCACCGACGCGTAAATGCGAGTCTGGAGGCGGCCGGCTTTGTGTGCGCGCTCGAAGATCGCGAGGTCACGCCAGGAGCCCATGTGGTCAACCGATGTGACGCCCTGTGCGGCGACATAGGCCATCGCCGTGTCGAGCGCACGATCCTCGAGCTCGGCGGGCGGGTCCGGCACGACGGCATTGACAACGTCGGTCGCGTTGTCCTTCAGGACACCTGTCGGCTCACCTCGCGAGTCGCGGACGATCGTTCCACCCGCCACCTCGCGAGACGAACGCGTGATCTTGGCCGCGCGCAGCGCTGCGGCGTTCGCGAGCGACATGTGCCCGTCGAGCCGATTGATCCACACGGGATTGTTCGGCGTGACGGAGTCGATCCAGTCGTGCCGAGGAAGTTCCCCGCCCCACTGCTCGTGATCCCAGTTTCCGCCGGTGATCCAGGCGCCTGGAGGAACCGTCGCTGCGAACGCCTTGATGCGAGCGATGAACTCGGCGGGGGTTTTGGCGTCGCGCAGCTGCACGGATGAGAGCCCGAAGCCGCCGTCGATGAAGTGGACGTGCGAGTCGATGAATCCCGGGACGACCATTTGCCCAGCCGCATCGATCACGCGGGCGTTACCCGCGATCTTCCGAACTGCCGCGCTCGAGCCGACCGTGGCAAACCGGTCGCCGCGGACGGCGAACGCGTCAGCCCACGGGCGAGCACTGTCGCCGGTCCAGACGCGCGCGTTGACGACCGCGAGCGTCACCGGCTCCGCGGATGCGCCCTTGTCATCCACGGTGCCGTTCCCGCCTCGAGATTCGCAGCCGGCGGCGAGCACGCCTGCGATGAGCGCGGAGACTGCGCAAATGCGCTGCACGTTCATCGCCGCTCGAGGGCGTCACGTACGTCGAGCAGGATCTCGAAATAGAGTTGTTCGCGGCGGTACGCGAAGTCGAGGGTCGCCATCTGGGCGGAGTCGCCAGACGCCTTGGCGCGTTCGAACGCCTCGCGGTACATCTCATCGAGGTTGGCGAGAATGCGATCACGGGAGCGGGACATGCGAGTTTGGTCGATGGCTCGGGGAGTGAGACGGGGTGGCTCGTCGACAGGCTCGTCCCGCCCGCGATCGAGCGAGTCGAGCAGGTATCGACGGGCGGCGCCCATCATGAGGCGTCGCGAATTGAGAGGATCGGTCATTGAAGCGTGAAGAAGTCTTCGCGCGCGACGGTCACCGGTGCGTGTACTGCGGCGAGGTGTTCGCCGCTGACGAGCTGACGATCGATCACGTACAGCCGCGGGTGAGGGGTGGGGACCGGTCGGGAGGCAACTTAGTGACGGCCTGCGGGGGGTGCAACGTACTCAAGGGTCATCGCCGACTCGCCGACTTTCTGCGCGCCACGCCGTTGGCGTACGCGAACTTTCGTCGCTACGCGCGACACGTGTGGCCGCGACATCTGCGCGTGTTGGAAGAGGAGATCCACCGGAAGTGAGCGCAGGGGTGGTTGCTGGCTGCTCGTGCCGGCTGCTGGCTGACGCTGGCGGTTGTTCTGGGTAGGTTGCCGGGCGGGCTGGTGCACCAAGCCTCAGCGAACGGCCAGGACCAACAGCCGGCAGCGAGCTTGCAGTTTGGAACTCCACCCCTATCCCGTGTATAAATTAGGCTAGGAAGGGGAGTAGCTACGCGGGCGTGGCCCGCGCGATCGAGTCGTCAGGACTGCACCAACACAGTGGGTGCACGGTTCGATCGGGTCCAAAAGACTAGGCGAGACCTTCGCGACTGGCGGGCATCGTGCCCGACACGCGAGGGG
>Ga0163163_10006144_pt1 | contig 10466 bp, 11 predicted proteins | sample S65metaG_FD_119766 | JGI IMG/M metagenome (GOLD analysis project Ga0163163, IMG submission 119766) | Switchgrass rhizosphere microbial communities from Kellogg Biological Station, Michigan, USA - S6-5 metaG | ecosystem: Host-associated > Plants > Roots > Rhizosphere > Soil | place: USA... | reverse complement strand
AAATTTAAACTGTAATCTAGATTTATTACTACTACAATTATTCTTATTACTAACATTACTATAACGAAAAAAAATATTCTTATTATTCTTATTACTTTATATTATAAATATAAATGTTTTTATTTCAAATAAAAAAATAGTAATATTAAAACTAGTAATGAAATAGAAAATAAACAAATATTTCAAAATATAAAACATGGAAACAATTAATTCGAATTCAAAATTTCCTAAATTACTCCAAGAAAAGAGAGCAGAATTGCGTAAGCAAATAGGTAAACAAGATTTGAATTTTAAGGATATACAAACTAAATTATTTAAACTAGGTTACAATCACTATGATGTAATTGATGAAGAACAATCTACTACATTAGTTGCACATGAATTAGTTTTTAATTGTGGTATAGATGGAACTCCTCTAAATGAAAAGAGAGATAGTAATATTTATTTCTTCATTCGATTAACTTCATTGTATAAAGATGATACTACTTGTAATAGTAGAAAAGATTATATTGAGTTTGGTGCAAAACAAATTTCTAAACAAATTTTATTCTACAATAGTTTAAAAGAAGATTATGTTGTCATGAGTGAGACTATCATTAATAAAATTTTAGTTTTCAATAAAAAATATTATGAAAAAATCTTCTCAGATGCATTAAGTCAACTAGTTAAATTAACTTTAAACCAAGAGGGGTTTTCCTCTCATAATGATAATTTGCCAGATTTTCATATAGGAAGATATCCTAAACGAATGATTTATAGTAGAAGATATGAACAAGAATTAAATTATTGTTTAATGTTAACAACTATGTCGGCTATTATACCTAATGATAGTAGTGATAGTAAAGATAATAATGATATTAATAATATCAATAATAATATCCTTTCTTTATTAAAATCTAATAAAGATGAAGATAAAACAGATCCTTTAGTTATAAATTCGAAACAGAAAGAAGGAATCGTATGTTATTATAACGCTCTACTACATGATACAGTATTAGCAGGAAGAAATCATTTAGATAAAAATAATAAAGTACGTATTGAATTATTACTTCCTAATGCCCGAACCGAATTTCAGATTTATTACGAGAAGAAATCTGATTTAAAAACTATCACATCCGACGATAAAGGAGAAGATCGAATCAATCTTCAAAAATATAATGCTTCTCAATTAAAAATGACAGTTGGATTAAATGATGATATATTTTCAGAGGAACGATTCTATGGTGGAATCACGTTTGATGATATTTATACTTTCTTATTAGAGTGTGAGAATGAATTTCGTTTTTAATATAAAAATAATTAACTTCATATTTCAATTAGAAATATGAAAACATTTAGTTTCGTATTCACATCAGAAATATATATAAAATATAAATATGAAAAGATTGATTACAAATTTAGAGAAAAAATGGCCTTCCGCGGCGATGGAATGGAATGAAATTATTAACTCAAGCAATCTTCAAAAATTATATCCATATTATTCCAATCAATTCCGAGACCATCAGAATAGTGGTGATGATTTTATAGGAAAAACAAATTCATCAATAATACAGATAATTACCGATAGTGAGGATCGGTTACAAGTAAAGGAACTTTTCAATTATGAAGCTGAATTTAATCGACAACTTAGAATTATCGGAAGTAGAATTTCCAACATTGAATTAAATGGAACTCATCTTGAAAAATATAATACATGGTTAAATTTAATCCTTCAGAAGAAATTTACACAAATCAATCAACATGACATAATACCTAGAATAATATTAAGATGTCATCGTAATTTCTATGAAGATTGTTGGATAAATGACATCCCTAAGAAACAAGAGAGGTTACGTGTTGATATGTTTGACCGTTATTTATCTGCTAAATTCTTCTACACTAAGAATTCTGACGAAGAAAAAACTGATGAAGAAAAGATGGAAGATCTTGATTAATAACATATATTTATTTTTTTTCAAATTGTCATTTGAAAAATAAAACCCCTAAAATAATCTCTTTTATAATAAAATAGAAATTGTTAATTTCTAAAATAATGACCATGTACTATAAGGATGAAAATACTCAAGAGAAGATTGAAATATTGCAAACAAAAATTAAGAAACTAGAAGATGAACAAATATATCTATTTAATAATAAAAAGAAATTGATGACTACAATGGATTCAAGGAAGATAAATAAAATGATTAATAAGACTATCCCTCGTAAAATTAAACGATACCGTGAACGTATCAATAAATATACTAGAGGATAGAAGTAGTAGCAATTGTTACTTCTAGAGGATATAATTATATCCTTGTCAATAATATTATTGACTAAAAATATTAATTACAAATTAATATTTATAATGTAGTTTTTAACTAATCTTAATTTTTTAACTAATACTAAGGGTTAATTGGCTAATATATAGGAATTTTATATATTGAACAAAGTTCAACGCATTCCCCTTAAAGGGAATGTAGAAAAATTATATTAAAAGGGAAATCTCTTAGTTAAAAAATAAGATTAGTATTTTTTAACTAATTTAATCTTTAATAAAAAATTAAGATTAATATTACTTTAATTCTGTTACAGTTTTAAATTTATTAATAAAAATTTTTTAATAATAAAATAGATTAATATTTATTATGTTTTCAACTGCTAGCCGCGTATCTAGTATTGAAAGAAGAATTGCAAAGATAAATGAAGAGATTATAGCTTTAGAACGTTTAGAAGCGCTTTTATATAAAAAGATAAACGAATTTGATGAAAAGACTTCTGATTTTCGTCATAGTATCACCAACATGGAATCTGATTTACAATATGGAAATTTAACTTATCCTCAAATAAAAGAAACAAAACAGAACATTGCTGATATGAAGAGGAAGATTAAACTGATAGAGAAAGAAATGGATATTAATTATGATAAATTAAAAGCAACTGTTAAAACTATACCTCAACAGGTACAAAATTGGGAAAATAAAATTTATTCTTATCAGAATGAAATTCGATCAATTAATATCAACTATTAGTGATATCCGTATCGCAATTTATCTAATTTTAATTAAATAAATTCATTAGATTTCTATCCTTAAATTCTTTCTTTTTGATATTAAGAAACGCTAGAAAAATATATAAATTCAAAATGTACAAAATAAAAGAAAATAAACATCAAAATGAGCTACCACGAAACTTACTTCACGGAGGAATCTTTGAGAGAGAAAATTTCCGAATATGAAATTGGGTTGAAAACATTGGAAAAGATTTATGAAAATTTGAAAATGCTCAGATCAACATACGTCGATAAGTCTTCAAGTATTCGCAACGAAATTCACACTAAAGAAACTGAACTCCAATCACTTTACGAAGACAGTAGTCGTAAAGTTTGTCAAGAAAAAGAAAAGCAATTACGTATTCAGAATGAAGAAAGAAAAGATAATAACGATCTTTCAATTCTATTGAATAATAAGAAGGATAATTTGAAACAAGAATGGGTTGAAAAACGAATTACATTATCTGAATACAAAGAACAATTGAAGGCAATTAATGAACAAGCGTCCGAATTATCTGAACATAATAAGAAAACTCCATCTAATTTTATTCCAGATCATATTTTAAATCAAATAGAAACAAAAGTTCAAAATGAGTACAAACAACGAATTAGTAAACTATCAGATGAAATTAGAAAATTGCAACAAAAGGATCAATCTTTAATTTTTACTATCACAAGACATCATAGTAGAATTAGTTTAGAAAATGAAATTTCTTCAATGGAACGAAATGTTGAACATCAAAGGAAAGTTATTACCGATTACAAATCAATGAAAACTTATCCTTTAAAAGATGCAGTGAAATACAATTGTCTAGGTTATGGTCCAAAAACTGGTTATGGGTCATCAGATGAAGTTGAATATGAAAGTATGCTAATAGAAGATTGGAGAATAAAATATGAAGAATATAATAAGAAACATAACATATTTCCACAATATTTCTCTTTAATTAGATTGTTTGAAGAATATTACAAAGGAAATAATGAAGAGGGAAAAATTCATCCTTATCCTGAAGTTGTCGCCCATTGTCAAGACTATCCAGAAGGTATGCTAGAGAGTATTATTGAACAAATTCATATTATGGGAATGGAAAAAGAATTAATTAAGGAAATTGCATTCTTGAAAAAGATGATAGAAACAGGGACAACACCTCATAAAATATTAATTAAAAAGTGTAACATACATTACTTAGATGTCTTCATTAATACAGGAGATATTAAAATGAAATGTACTTCTCACAAAGATTGTTTCTACAAATCGGGAAAAATAAAATGCAGTACGGGATATCATGCGGCAATTAGAGTAAATAATAAAATGAGAGAAAAGATGGGAATTATCTTTTACTTCAACATTGAAATGACATTGAACGATATTCTTCCTCATTTGTATGTACAAACATTCGTTTAAATTTAAAGATATGAATTTTAAAATTATATTTATTTTAAAATAAATATAAATATTAATTAGTTAAAAATTACTAAATCTTAATTAGTTAAAAATTACTAAATCTTAATTAGTTAAAAATTACTAAATCTTAATTTAAACTTAGTAATTTTTTACTAATCTTAATTTTTAACTATTACTAGGGAAAATCCTATTTTACTATAAGAATTTTATCTTTCGAAGAAAGACGGGTTTTTCTTACAAATTTATTTGTAAGAAAAATCTATATAAAATTCTTATATACTATCCAATTAACCCTTAGTAATAGTTAAAAATACTAATCTTTATTTTTTAGTAAAATTTACTAATCTTATTTTTTTATATAAAAACATATATGATAGTTAATAATTTATTTATTATTAATGGTAAACATTTAGTATTTAAAATAAATAATCGAATTATCCCTGAGTTGCATGAACCGGCAATTAGTATATTACGTATTCCTGATTTTCAAGTTGATTTGAAAAAATCTTACAAATTAATAGTTGTTATCTTACAGAGTTCTGTTACAAATTCCATAACAGCTTTAGTTATATCAGGTATTAAAGAAAAATCACGTCACGATTCTTTCATAAATTATACTATATTATCATCTAATAATATTGAAACTAACTACTTAGATATGAAATATTATATAATTGATATTCAGGTATTAGATATTCCTAGGCATTACTTATATAATATTCCGGAATCTAAATATGAACAATTATCTGAATTGAAAGAGAGATATTCCGGTGTAAAGACTTCGTCTTTAGGAGGAAGTTCGATAGGACAATCATCTATTTATATAGATGAGGATTTCTTTAAACAGATATTAGAAAATATACCCGAATGCTATTCTTGTGAGGAAAAAGAAACGAATATTATAAGATTAACCAATAAAGAATTTTATCATAGAACATTGAAATCTTATAACCCTGATAATTACAAGAATGTTAAATTATATGCCATAGTTAATAACAAATATAAAGAACATTATTCCACTGAAGATGTAGAAAAATATAATACAGTATTAAAGAAAATGAATACTAATTTAGAATTTATTTCATATGATAAACGTAAAATTCCTGATTTAATCCAACAAATTAAAGTTGATCGACAAAATAATATCACTTGTTTTGTCGTTATAGCAGCAGATCCATTTAATAATATTTGCGGATTAGGTGCTAATGCTCCAAATATTTTAATTAATAATTTAATTATATTGTATACTTTATGTACAGTTATTCCTGATATTGATATGGTGATGACAATTGGTTCTAAGAAATATGTCGCTGATCCAGATTTTAATAGTTTAATGTTGCCAAATACTTATACATATCCACCAATTGGTAACTTTAATTATAATGAACAAATTAAAAATTTACCTCTAGGAAATTATATTATGAAGCAAGGTTATTCTGGTTCAGGAAAAGATTATTATGAATGGCTAAAAGATTATGAAGGTAAATATCGCTTCTTACATTCTGATACGAGTTATAAACCAATTGAACAGAAAAACAAAGTAACTGGAATGGAAATGTTTGCAGATATAGAAGATATGTATTTGAATAGAGAAAAGAATATTGCTGAAAGAACGGAAAATAGAAAGAAATGGTTTGATAGTGATGAATCGCAAGCACAATGTGATACCGTTTTCATCATACAAAATTATACAGAATTATATCGTAATTGTGAAGAAATGAAATTTATTGTGATAGAAAAAGATGTTCAGACGGATAAGAAAGATGATTATCCTTGGGATATAATTTGTGTTAATACAAAAACTATCCATCGTATAGATAAATTAAAAATTTATGAGAAAGATGATGGTGAATTACCTCCGATCAATCCTCATATTATTAACTTTATTAACAAAGTAGTTGGATTAGTAAGATATAAATGGAGAAATTATACTTATTTACGCGTAGATATAATATGTGAATGCGACCCGATGCGTGAGTATGATGTTCTATTCTCTCAAGATAAAATTAATATATTCTTAAATGAAATAGAATATTTAGGCTCAGGGTTAAAATCAAACTGTAATCCCATACATGATAAACAAATTAATCTGTATTTGTATGAAACGAATGAATTTGAATACACTTATGAACGAATTATTGATCGATTTATGAATATTATTAACAAAAAATTGAATATCAAATAAAATAGTTTTTAATGTTAAAAATATTCTAAATTCTCAAGTTATAAATATAAAACAAAATATGCTAAGAAACGATAAAATATTACCTTTCCATTCTGGGAACAAATTTCAGATATCTAAACCTGGTAATTATAATTTTATCTCAACTATAGGATTTGGAAATCATACTGAATTTCAATCTATAGATGAGATATGGCAAAAGTTATCAGACGATGGCGGATTAGAAGATTCTTTTATTGTTGCAAAAAGTGGAAAGATTAAATCGATATCTTTCTTTGTTTCTTTAAATAGTAGTAAAATTTCAAGTTTTGAAACTCCTATAGCTACATTATATGGAATATCAGGTGAATCAGGAATAGAAGTTGCCGCTAAAGATTTTATCACTCTATCTCTTCTTAAAGGATCTATAGATTTAAATGTTCCAAAATTTGTTGCAGCTGGAACACGTTTAATACTCGTAGTTCGTTTTCATTGTACTATAACTAATATTGAAACATCTTCCGAACCACCAATTAAGTTTCAAGCTAGTGTAATCATGGAGTAAATTATTAATATAATTTATTATATTAATATGAAACATCTTCCGAACCACCAATTAAGTTTCAAGCTAGTGTAATCATGGAGTAAATTATTAATATAATTTATTATATTAATAATAAAAATTTATATTTCTTAAAATATAGTGTAAAATAAAATGAGTAATATCTTCCCACAAGGAAGAATTTTAATTAATAATTTATATATCATCAATTCTAATTTCTTAACGTTTAAAATTAATAATGAACTTCATCCCGTAGTAGAAGATGAAGTACATAACGTTAAAAGAGTTAACAATTTTTATGTCGATAAAAATTCTACTAAATTAATCGTAGTCATCTTGTCAAAGGAACAAATTATTTCAAGTGAATTTGAAACTGATATAGAAGTTGTAATAGTTAGTGGAATTCAAGGAACGAGTTCTTATGGAATACCTGATTATTATAATTATAGTGTTATATCTTCATCTGCATCAAATTTATCTTCTATTAATGGTTATTTCATTGTTAAGATATTCATTACTGAAATACCGAAACATAGTTTAAGAGAATTAGAAATAGAAAAATTTAATCAGTTAATTGATTTGTATACAGAATATCAAAATAAAGGAGTTGATGATAATTTTTTCTCAGAATTAATTAGACCTTTAAGTAAATGTTTTCAATGTTTTAGGAAAGAAAATAAAGACTTAGTTTTATTAACTAACAAACAGTTCTATTCCAAATTTACCAAACATTATGATAATACTAAATATACTAAAGTTAAAGTTTATTGTGTAATTAATGAATCAAGTAGTACTCATTATTCATTAACTGATTCCGAAGCATATCAAGATGTTTTTACCAATTGGAATACAGGAATTAATCTTCAAAAGATCAATAAGAATAAAATAAATGATTTAATTAAGCAAGTAATTGAAGATAAGAAAAATAATTTTGTTTGCTTCGTTATCATGGCGGCTGACCCTTTTAACAATGCATGCAGTGCCGGTGAGAATGGTCCAAATATTTTAATTAATAATTTAATTCAATTACATACTTTATGTACAGTAATTCCGGATATTGATATGTTGATTGCCATTGGAAGTAAAAAATATGTTTCAGATAAAGAATTTAATGATTTGATGTTACCTAATACAGTGACATATTCTGGAGATGATAATAATGAAGAATCTAATATGATTATTTTAAATGAAAATGATTATATTAGACGTGTCAATAAAGATGCAGAGATAAATAAGATTAAAAGTTTACCACCAGATTATTATATTATGAAACAAGGATATTCTGGTTCGGCTTCCGAGTTCTATCATTGGGGATATAGTAATTATTTAAAGAAGTATACATTTTATCGTTCTGGTAATACTATATTAAGATCAAAGGAATTAGTACAAGCTACAGGTGAAGAAATTTATAATGATTTGCATGAGAAATATACTAATAGAGTAAAAACTATTAAGAGTAAAACAGAACATTTTACATTTGATGAAAGTGATAATGTTCCATGTAATGATTTCTTTATCGTTCAGAAATATAGTGAATTATTTAAGAATTGTCACGAATTTAAATTCTCAATCATTAATGATCAAATAGTCTGTATTCACACTTCCACTATATCAAGGATTAATAATTTTGATAAATATTTATCGGAATTGGATGAATTACCTCCAATTAATCCTCATATTGTTAACTTTATTAATAAAGTAATTAGTATAGTGAAGAGTAAATGGAGAAATTATGTTTATTTACGAATAGATATTGTATGTGAGTGTGATCCGAATAATAAATATGATGTTTTATTCTCACAGGATAAAGTAAATATTTATCCTTCGAAGAAGGACGCGTTTTTAGAGGAGGGCTCAGCTCCTCTAAAAATGTACCTGAATGAAATAGAAAATTTAGGATCCGGATTAAAGAGTACATGTGCCCCCATACATAACAAACAAATTAATTTATACGGTTATGAAACTAGAGATCATGACTATGTATATGATTTATTAGTAGAAAAATTCATGGATATAATTAACAACAAATTAAATATTCAAAATGGATGATTTTTGATAAATATTAAATTGATTAATTTAATATTAATTGTTTAGATAATTTCTATTTGAAGGTATAATTTAATTCTTTTAATTGGAAAATTAATACGAAGCAATTCGTTTGGAAATTTTACGTAATTCATCCACGACATCATCTCGATAAATATGGAATTTCTTTCCACCAATATATCCTTCGTAAAGTATAGTCTTAAATATTTGTGAATCAATAGCTTGATCTGGATTCCAAACTTCGGTTATTCCTTCATTTACGTAAAATCCCTCAATCTTTCGATAATTACCATTAGAATCAGTGACTATTGTTTGAAGGAAATACTTCATATTTGGAGACATTCTTACTGAATATGACTTGGAATCAGGATTGTACATAGAATATAGAATAGATTCTGTTTGTCTCTGAAGGAAAGATGTAATAGTATCAAGATCTTGTTCAGGTATATCTTTAAACCATTCTTCCACTTCCTGACTTGAATTCGACATATTTCTTGATTAAATTTTAACCTAACTAAATATTTTTCTTTCTAATCATTTTTCCTTCTTAATAAATATATATATATATAAATAAAGATAAAATGACTCTTAGAATAGATAATTTATATTTAATTAATGATAAATTTTTCTTTTCAAAAACGAAAGAAAATCCTATTCCAAATACAAATGAAGAAATTATAAAAATTGAAAAAGTTCCTGAATTCAATATCTCAACTTCAGGTAGCAGATTAATTGTTTTTATTTTGAAAGATAAATTTAATGAATATAATCCATTGATTATTCAACAACAAAATAAAAAATATTATATCGTATATCCAGAAGAGATTGATTATTTAAAGGAATATAATACAACAAAAATATTATTACTTGATGTCTTTTTAAAAGAAACAAATCTTCCAAATGTTGGCGATTCTTTATATGACATATCAGACGAGAAAAAAATGCAATTAAGTTTATTATATCAACAATATTTAATTCAAACTATTGATTCTAACTTTATAAATAATTTAACAGAAAATAATCTTCAAGAATTAATTAATCATTGTAAAAAAATTGATAATTGGAATTTATTAAACAAATCAATAGAAGATATTTTTTCAAATCGATTAAATTTATTAAATAGTTTTTTAAAAGAAGATTTTTCGAATAATATTTCAATTAATAAAGAATTTTCATCAACAGCAAGTGCTACACCAAAAAGTAAAATATTCATATGTTCTTCTTAAAAAAATTTTTTTTTTTTTGAAATAAATTTTAGGTTTTT
>Ga0163163_10006141_pt1 | contig 10467 bp, 9 predicted proteins | sample S65metaG_FD_119766 | JGI IMG/M metagenome (GOLD analysis project Ga0163163, IMG submission 119766) | Switchgrass rhizosphere microbial communities from Kellogg Biological Station, Michigan, USA - S6-5 metaG | ecosystem: Host-associated > Plants > Roots > Rhizosphere > Soil | place: USA: Michigan... | reverse complement strand
GACCAGTCCTGTGCATTACGCGAGTCAGTGCCCAGCAAGGCCAGCCCCTGGCGCAACCGCGCCGCCAACGCGCGCGGCGCATCGTGATCGCGACGTTCCAGATCCGCCGCCAGCGACGTGGCGCTGAACTCGAGCTTGTGCCCGTCGCGTACCAGCGCCTCGACGTGAGCACCCGCGTACAGGTCATCGGTGTCGAGGAATGGCATCCGCAGCCACAACATCACTTCATCGAAGCGCAGGCGCGACGTGAGCAGCCGCAGCGTGAGCAACGCGTGCGCGATCAGCGGAAAGTCCGTCAGCGGCTGCCCACCTTCGATGGAGAAGAACGTCGAGAACGCGCGCGCATCCGGCGCCAGCCACTCCGAGGGGGACAGGGCCTGCGAAAGCACACGTTCATACTGGCGGCGACGCTGTCTCAGTCGCGCATCGACGATCAGCAGCCGGCGCCCCGGGTCCCGTTCGAGGTGGGACCGGCACCAGTCCGCGATCAGCGCCAGCTCGTGTTCGTCGTCGTCGGCCGTGGCCACGCGCACGCGGGCTGCGGGCGCGCCGTCTTCCGCCGCGCGGGCACCGAGACGTTGCAATGTAGCCCGGTGCGCGGCCGGCAATCCGCCGAGACCGGCGCCCCACAACTCGCCTGCGAAAGGCGCCAGTTCCTCTAACCACTCCGCCAGGGGCCTGCGATCGTATTCACGCGCGTGTTTCTCGAGGGCTGCCAGCGCCTCGAGCAGCAGGTCGCCTTCGGGAGAGCCGCCGAGCGCGCCACGGCCCCGCGGGATCCGCCAGTCACGCAGCAGGCGTATCGAGCCCAGGAGTGCGCGCGCTTCTCCGTTGCCTCCCGCGTCCAGGCGCAGTTCGCGCAGCAATGCCCACTCTGCTCCGCCGGGAAGCAAGCGATCCGGGAGATCTGCGGCGCTCCATTGCTTCGCGAGGCGGCGCTCGGCGAATTGGGCGAACGTGAGTACGCCCGGCGTGCGCCACAAGGTCTGTCCGGCGGCGCGCCGCGCCGCCGACCAGGCCGCGCGCACAGCGGCCTGGCGCTGGGAGTTGGCGACGATCAGCGTGGCCCCCGAGCCGAGCGCCCCGGAAATAGTGGGAGAAAGTCTCTGTCCGTTCAATAGCTTGCGGTGGCTATCTCAGGCTACTTGAAACGCGAGGCGGCCTGCACCACTTGTTGATCGCCAGGCGTGCGCGCGGCGTACGCAGTGAGCAGATCTTCGATGCGCGCGAACACCTTCTTGAGCAACGCCGCGTCGGGCAGCAGCGTGGTGCGGAAATGGTCGCGATACGGGACGTTGAAGCTGGTCCCCGGCGCGAGCAGCACGTGCTTCTGTTCGAGCAGGTCGAGCGCAAACCTCTGGTCGTCGAAGTCCGGGATCTCATCAGTCTTGACGCGCACGAAGGCATACATCGAACCCTTGGGCGGCGCGAGGTGCAGGAAGCGGCTGGCCGAGACAGCATGGACTATGGCACGACGCGATTCGTAGAGCCGCCCGCCGGGCGCCAGCAGCTCCTTGATGCTCTGGTAGCCACCGAGCGCGGTTTGCACGGCCCATTGCGCAGGCACGTTCGAACACAGGCGCAACGAGGTCAGCAGCTCGAGCGCCGACAGATAGTCACCCGCCCCGCGCAAGTTGCCCGAGAAGGCCGCCCAGCCGACGCGATAGCCGCAGGCGCGATAGATCTTGGAAAGACCTGACATCGTGCAGCACAGGGTGTCGCGAACCAGCGTTGCCATCGGAATGGACTCGACGCCGTCGTAGGTCATCTGGTCGTAGATTTCGTCGCTGAACACCACCAGCTTGTGTGTCTCGGCGAGCCTGGCGATGGCCTCGCAGACCGCGCGCGGATAGACCGCACCCGTCGGGTTGTTGGGATTGATGACGACGATGGCGCGCGTCTTGCGCGTGACCAGTGCCGCGATCGCCTCGGGATCGGGCACGAATTCGTTCTCGGGCTTGCACGGGTAGTAGACGGCCTTGCCGCCGTTCAACGTGACCGCGGCCGACCACAGGGGGTAATCGGGGCTCGGAATCAGCACTTCGTCGCCGTCATTGAGCAACGCGCGCAGACAGAGATCGATCAACTCACTGACGCCATTGCCGATGAACACTTCGTCGGCACTCAGTCCGGTGACGCCGCGCATCTGCTGCTGCATCACCACTGCTTCACGCGCCGGGAAGATGCCTTTCTGGTGGCAGTAGCCCTCGGCCACGGCCATGTTCTCGATCATCGCGAGGCGCATGGTCTCGGGCGTGCGGAATCCGAAGGCGCCCGGGTTGCCGATGTTCAGCGGGACGATCTCGTAACCCTGGCGTTCGAGTTCCTGGGCGCGGCGGGCCAGGCGACCACGAATCTCGTACTTGACGTGGCGCAGGCCGTCACTGGGGCGAATCTGGTGTTCCGTTGACATGGCCAGAGGATAACGCGGCCCATGCGGCTTCGCAGCCTGCTCTATTGTGAAGTCGACCGCGATCCGGCCTGTTTTTCGAGCTCGCGCCATCGCAGGCAGGCCACTCGGTGGGAATTTTCGACCGGTTCCGGCTCTGGACGGAGCGCGGCACATTCCGGCCGAGCCGCGGGGCAGCGCGTGCGGAACGCGCAGCCGGTGGGACGATCCACCGCGGACGGGGTATCGCCGGAGACAGGCAATGCCGCGAGACGCGCCCGCTCTCGGTCGGGCTCCAGCAGCGGCACCGACTCTAACAACAGGCGCGTATAGGGATGCCGCGGCTCGGCGAACACCCGCGCGGTGGGACCCGATTCCACTTCGCGGCCCAGGTACATCACCAGTACGCGTTCGCACAGCTGGCGCACCACGGCGAGATTGTGGCTCACGAACACCAGGCTGGTGCCCTGCTCGCGCTTGATGCGCGCCAGCAGCTCGAGGATCTGCGCCTGGATCGACACGTCGAGTGCACTCACCGCCTCGTCACACACCAGTAGTTTGGGGCGCAGCACCATGGCGCGCGCGATCGCGACCCGCTGGCACTGGCCGCCGGACAGCGTCGGACTGCGCCTCGAAGCGAAACTGGCATCGAGTCCGACGTCGTCGAGTGCGTGCTGCACGGCGGCCGCGCGTGCGCTCGCATCGAGGTCCGGTCGCAACGCGCGTAACGGCTCGGCAACACACTCCGCCACACTCATGGTGGGGTCGAGGCTGGCGAAGGGATCCTGGAAAACCACCTGGAGGCCCGCACGCACCGCACGCAACGCGTTGCCTTCGAGCTCGCGCAGCGAGCGCCCGAGCCACACGACTTCGCCGCCCGAAGCCCGCGTGAGGCGCAACAGCGCGCGGGTCAGCGTCGACTTGCCGGAACCGGATTCACCGACGATGCCCAGTGCTTCACCCTCGGCGACTTCGAACGACACGCCGTCGACGGCGACGAGCTCCTCCCGCCGTCGCCAGCTCTTCATGCGAAAGCGCACCGCGAGGTCTCGCACCGCGAGCGGCGCCGGCGCGCGCGTGGCGCCTGGTTCCGGCGCCGGTCCCTCGAGGCGCGGCGTGGCCGCGAGCAGCGCGCGCGTGTAGTCGTGCGCTGGCTGCCCGAGAATCTGGCGCACCGGACCACGTTCGACCACGCTGCCGTTTCGCATCACCTGCACGTCGTCGGCGAGCGCGGCGATCACCCCCATGTCGTGCGTGATCAATGCCAGCGCCACGTGGCGTTCGTTCACCAGTTCGCGCAGCAGCGCCAGCAGCTGCGCCTGCACCGACACGTCGAGCGCCGTGGTCGGCTCGTCGGCGATCAGCAGCTTCGGGTCGCAGGCCAGCGCCATCGCGATCATCACGCGCTGGCGCATGCCGCCCGACAGTTCATGCGGGTACTGTGTCAGCCGACGGGGTATGTCGTTGACGCGCACCTGGTCGAGCAGCCGCGCGGCGCGTGTCCGCGCCTCGCGCCAACCCATGCCGCGATGCGCGACCAGCGGCTCGGCCACCTGGTCGCCGATGGTCATGTGCGGCGTGAGCGAGCTCAGCGGATCCTGGAAGATCATGGCGACCTCGCGGCCGCGCAACGCGACGCCTGCCCCGCCCAGCAATGCATGGCCCGCCAGGCGTGCGTTTCCGACCACCCGCGCGCGTTCCGGCAACAGGCCCATCAAGGCAAGAAAGGCCTGCGATTTGCCGGCGCCGGATTCGCCGATGACCCCGAGGCAGCGTCCCGCGGCGAGCGAGAACGACACGTCGTGTACTGCGCGCGCGTCGCCATACGACACACCCAGTGCTTCGACTTCGAGCAGCGCGGATTCAGTCATCGCCAGGCGCCAGTCGGCGACGCAGGCCATCGCCGAGCGAGTTGAACGCGATCAGCAGCAGGGTCAGCAACGTGGCCGGCACCAGCAGCATCCACGGCGACGATTCCATTTCCTGCGCACCTTCGTTGATCAAACTACCGAGGCTGGCGTACGGCTCCTGCACGCCGAGTCCCAGGAAACTCAGGAAACTCTCGAACAGGATCACCTGGGGGATGGTCAGCGTGGCATAAGCGATCACCGCGCCGATCACGTTGGGGAAGATGTGACGCCAGAGTATGGCCGGCGTACGCACGCCGCCGGCGATGGCGGCGGCCACGAACTCGCGGTTGCGCAGGCTCAGAGTCTGTCCGCGCACGATGCGCGCCATGGTGAGCCAGCCCACCGCGCCGATGGCGATGAACAATGCGGCGAGGCTGCCGCGCGGAAACACCGTCGACAGGATGATCACGATGAAGACGTATGGCAGCGCGTAGACGATGTCGACGAAGCGCATCATCGCGGCGTCGATGCGGCCGCCGAGGTAACCGGCAGTGGCGCCCCAGGTAACGCCGATACCGACGCTGATCAGTGTCGCGAGCAGGCCGAGCGCCAGCGACACGCGCAACGCCTGCATGCCGCGCGCAAACAGGTCGCGCCCGAGCCGATCGGTACCGAACCAATGCGAAGCCTCGAGCGCCGGTGGCGCGGCCAGGTGCTCCCAGTCGAGTGTGTCGTGGCTCCAGGGCGTGATGAAGGGTGCAGCGAGCGCCAGCAGCGCGAGCGCGCCCAGCACCGTCGCTGCTATGCGAATGCGTGGCGTCATTCGACACGAACCCGGGGATCGAGCCAGCCGTAGGCGAGATCCGCGGCGAGGTTGCAGAGCAGCGTGAACACGCCGTAGACCAGGATCATGCCCATGACCAGCGTGTAGTCGCGGTCGATCGCGCCCTGCACCAGGTACCGACCCGAGCCCGGCAGTCCGAATACGGACTCGACCACCAGGGAACCCGTGACGATGAATGCCACGGCCGGCCCGAGGTAACTCACCACCGGGATCAAGGCGGGGCGCAATGCGTGCCGCCACAGGATGGCGCCTGAGCCGAGTCCTTTGGCACGTGCGGTACGGATGAAATTCGCGCGCAGCACGTCGCCCATGCTGTCGCGCGTGAGGCGTGCGACGTACGCGGCGACCGGCAGCGCCAGCGTGATCACGGGCAGGACCAGGTACGCCGGATCACCCGGCACGTATCCGCCCACCCGGAAGATGGGCCAGTAGATGCCGAATACCAGCGCCAGCAGGGGTCCGACCACGAACGCGGGCAACACCACGCCCAGCAGCGAAAGTCCCATGAGCATGCGCGCCGCGCGCGAGTGCGCGCGCCACGCGGCCCAGGCGCCGAGGGGTACCCCGCCGAGGAAGGCGAGAATTGCCGCCGCCAGCCCGATAGTTAGGGACAGCGGCAAGCCGCTGGCGATCAATTCCGTCACGCGGAAATCCTTGAAGCGGAATGAAGGCCCGAGATCACCGTGCGCAAGGCCCGCGAGGTAACGGCCGTATTGCACCACCAGCGGCCGATCGAGGCCGTACGCCGCGTCGAGATTGGCGCGGATCGCCGGCGACAGGGTCTGTTCCTGGTCGAACGGGCCTCCCGGTGCCAGTCGAATCACGAAAAACGAGAGCGTGACCAGCACAAACAATGTCGGCACCAGTCCGACAATGCGGCGCAGTGCGTAGGCGAGCATCAGCTAGGGTGCCTCGCTCTCGTACACGTCGATGTCTCCCGTTACACTCGCGCCCAATGACTAATCTACCCCGGCGAATTCTCGTCGCAATCAAACGTGTCGTCGACTACAACGTGCGCATCCGCGTGAAGCCAGATGGCTCCGGCGTGATGCTCGACGGCGTCAAGCTCAGCATCAACCCCTTCGACCAGATCGCGATCGAGGAAGCACTGCGCATCAAGGAGCGCGGCCGCGCCGACGAAGTGGTCATCGCGACCATCGCACCCGCGGACGCACAGGCCACGCTGCGCAATGCGCTCGCCATGGGCGCGCAGCGCGCGCTGCACGTGGTCACGGACGGCGCGCACCTCGAACCCCTCGGTGTTGCACGGGTGTTGCTCAAGCTCGTCGAGAAGGAGCAGCCATTCCTGGTCATCCTCGGCAAGCAGGCGATCGATGATGACAACAACCAGACCGGCCAGATGCTCGCCGCCTTGTGGGATCGTCCCCAGGCAACCTTCGCCTCGAAGATCGAGCTCACCGACACCGTCGCGCGTGTTACGCGCGAAGTGGACGCCGGGCTCGAGACACTCGAGGTGGACCTGCCCGCGGTGGTGAGCACGGACCTGCGCCTCAACGAGCCGCGCTTCGTGAAGCTGCCCGAGATCATGAAGGCCAAGACCAAACCGCTCGAGACCATCGCGCTCGGCAGCCTCGGCGTGCCACCCGACGCGCGCGTCAAGGTGAGCAAGACGGAGCCGCCCGCGGCCCGCCAGCGCGGCATCATGGTGAAAGACACGGCCGCCTTGTTCGCCGAACTGCAAAAGCGGGGGCTGGTATGAGCCAGGTGCTGGTGGTCGCCGAACACGCCGGCGGCAAGCTGAATGCCTCCACGGCCAAAACGGTCAAAGCCGCCAGCTCGCTGGCAGGCGCGGACATCGTGGTCGCCGTGTTCACCACCGGTGGCTCGCCGGTGGCGGCACAGGCCGCGCAGCTGGCAGGCGTCACTCGTGTGCTCGAAGTCACCCACGCCAGCAACGATCACCAGCTCGCTGCCACGCTCGCGCCGCAGGTAGCCGAGGTTGGCAAGCCCTTCACGCACCTGTTCGCGCCGTCGACTACTTTCGGCAAGGACCTGATGCCGCGCGTCGCCGCGCTGCTGGATGCGCCGCAGATCTCCGATGTCATGAGCATCGAGAGCGAGACGCGCTTCAAGCGTCCGATCTACGCGGGTAACGCCATCACCACGGTGGAAGTCGCTGGTGGCACGAAGATCGTCGCCACGATCCGCACGGCGTCGTTCGAAGCTGCCGCGGGCGGCGGTAATGCCAAGGTCGAATCGGTGGCGTCGAGCGCCACCCTGCCCTCGCATTCGCGCTTCGTCTCGCTGGCCGCGGCCTCTGCCGACCGCCCGGACCTGCAGAGCGCCAGCAAGGTGATCTCGGGTGGGCGCGCATTGGCCAGCGCCGATGCGTTCAAGCTTATCTACGGTCTCGCCGACAAGCTGGGCGCGGCGGTCGGCGCGTCACGCGCCGCGGTGGATGCGGGGTATGCGCCCAACGACATGCAGGTGGGCCAGACGGGCAAGATCATCGCGCCCGAGCTCTACATCGCGATCGGCATTTCCGGCGCCATCCAGCACCTCACCGGCATCAAGGACGCGCGCACCATCGTGGCCATCAACAAGGATTCCGAGGCGCCGATATTCGAGGTCGCCGACATTGGACTCGTCGGCGACCTCTTCACCATCGTGCCCGAGCTCGAGAAACTGATCGACGCTTCGAAGCAGTAATCAGAGCTTGCCGAGGATGTAGTCGGCACTCGAGACCTTGAACTCGCGCGGCGCCTCGATCTCGACGTCGGTGGCGACGCCGTCCTTCACGACGATGGCGAAGCGCTGGCCGCGCGTGCCCATGCCGAAGCCGCGGCCGTCCATCTCCAGTCCCAGCGCCTTGGCGTAGTCGCCGTTGCCGTCCGCGAGCATGGTGATGTTGTCACCGACGTTCGCGTGTTTGCCCCAGGCATTCATCACGAACACGTCGTTGACCGCCATGCACGCGATGGTGTCCACACCCTTCGCGCGGATGTCGCCCGCCTTCTCGACGAAGCCGGGCAGGTGCTTGGCATCGCAGGTCGGCGTGAACGCGCCCGGGACGGAGAACAGCACCACTTTCTTGCCCTTGAAGAGATCGTCGGTGGACAGGTCCTGGGGGCCGTCCTTGGTCATCACCTTGAATTTGCCCGCGGGCATCTTGTCGCCAGCCTTGATCGCCATGTTCGTTCTCCTTACGTAGATTGTGGAAAGGGTCCGGCCTTGACCAGCATGCCGGGGACGGAATGGTCCAGGGCCTGCTGCAGCCATCGGCTGGTATCGAGCAGCGCCGGCAGCTGTACGCCGGTCTCGATGCCCATGCGATGAAGCATGTAGATGAGATCTTCGGTGGGAATGTTGCCCGTGGCCGCCGGGGCGAAAGGGCAGCCGCCGATTCCTCCGCAACTCGCGTCCAGCACCGACACCCCGCTCTCCAGCGCAGCGTAGGCATTCGCAAGGCCGGTGTTGCGCGTGTTGTGGAAGTGAGCGCGGAGCTTCACCCCCGGCAGGGCGGAATTCAGCGCGGCCACCAGGGTGCTCACCTGTGTGGGCACAGCGACGCCAATGGTGTCGGCGACGGCGATCTCGTCCGGCCCTGCGGCCGCAAGGCGTTCCGCGAGCCGCACCACGCGTTCGACGGGCACTTCACCCTCGAAGGGGCAACCAAACGCGGTGGAAATGGTGATCTGCGCGCGCATCCCGGCGGCGTGCGCTGCCGGCGCAATGTCGAGCCACGCATCCACGGCTTCATCGATGCTCGAACCTTGGTTCCGCTGGCTGAAGCTTTCGCTGGCGGCGATGACCATGCCGACTTCGATGCATCGGGCGGCTCGTGCTCGTTCGAATCCCTTGCGGTTGAGTACCAGGCCAATGAACTGCGCCTGCGCTGCCTGCGGCTCCAGGGCGGCCAGCACCGCCTCGGCATCTGCCATCTGCGGCACACGCTTCGGATTCACGAAACTCGCCACCTCGATGCGGCGCAGTCCGGCGCGCAGCAGTCGGCCGACGAACTCCACCTTCGTGGCAGTCGGCAGGACCTGCGACTCGCTTTGCAGACCGTCGCGCGGCCCTACCTCGACGATTTCGATGCGCGTGGGTTTCATGGGGCGCGAATTCTAACGTCTGGCTCTGTGATACAACGCGCCGCCATGGCCGATACCCCCAATGACACACGAGGCGCGCTCTCGGACCTGCGAGTTCTGGAGCTCGGAACGCTGATCGCCGGACCCTTCTGCGGGCAACTGCTGGGTGACATGGGGGCGGAGGTCATCAAGATCGAGGCACCGGGCCAAGGCGATCCCATGCGCCACTGGGGCCCGCAGCCGCGCGGTAAACCGTCGGTGTGGTGGCCGGTGATCGGCCGCAACAAGAAGGGTGTGACCCTCGACCTGCGGCAGGCCGCGGGACAGAGTCTTTTCAAAGACTTGGTGTGCAAAGCGGATGTGGTCATCGAGAACTTCCGGCCCGGCACTCTCGAGAAATGGGGCTGCGCGTGGGAACAGCTTTCGAGACTCAATCCGCGGCTCATCCTCGTGCGTGTCTCCGGGTATGGGCAGACCGGTCCCTATGCGCAACGCGCCGGTTATGGCGGCATTGGCGAGGCCATGGGCGGTCTGCGCTACATCGTCGGTGAGCCAGACCGGCCGCCATCGCGGGTCGGCATCAGTATTGGTGATTCCCTGGCCGCGGTTCACGCCTGCATGGGCACGCTGGCCGCCCTGCATCACCGCGAGCGTACCGGGGTTGGCCAGGTGGTGGATGCGGCAATCTACGAGTCGGTGCTCAACATGATGGAGTCCCTGGTCACGGAGTACGACCAGCTGGGCCACGTGCGCGAACGCAGCGGCCCCATTCTGCCGCTTATCGCGCCTTCGAATGTGTATCCCACCCGCGATGGCATCGTGATGATCGGCGCCAACCAGGACACGGTATTCACGCGTCTTTGCGATGCGATGGAGGCGCCGCAGCTCGCCCAGGATCCGCGGTATCACGACCACCAGGCACGCGGCGCGAACCAGCGGGAGCTGGACGACATCATCGCGACATGGACGGCGACGCTCGCCACCCACGACTTGTTGGCGCTCCTCGAGAGGCACGGTGTGCCTTCAGGTCTCATCTATCGCACGGCCGACATGCTGTCGGACCCGCATTTCGCGGCCCGCCAGGCCATCGTGACCACCCAGCACCCCAAGTTTGGCGCGCTGCGCATGCAGAACGTCGCGCCCCGCCTCTCGGCAACACCGAGTTCCGTGCGTACGCCCGCGCCGGAGCTGGGTGAGCACAATGACGAGGTCTATCAAGGCTTGTTGGGTTTGACGCCAGCGCAGCTGGACCGGCTGCGCGCAGCCGGCGTCATCTAACGTCGCAGCGCTTCAGAAACACGAACGCCGCCCCCTTCTTCAAAGGGGCGGCGT
>Ga0163163_10006136_pt1 | contig 10470 bp, 5 predicted proteins | sample S65metaG_FD_119766 | JGI IMG/M metagenome (GOLD analysis project Ga0163163, IMG submission 119766) | Switchgrass rhizosphere microbial communities from Kellogg Biological Station, Michigan, USA - S6-5 metaG | ecosystem: Host-associated > Plants > Roots > Rhizosphere > Soil | place: USA: Michigan... | reverse complement strand
CCGTCTGAGGGGATCGTGAATTCGGTGACAGCACCGGCGGTCGTGATCCGGCCGATTTTGTTGCCGACGATGCAGCGCGAACTTTGTTCGCGAACGCAACTGGCTTCTGTAAACCACAAGGCGCCGTCCGGCCCCGTCGTGATGCCCCACGGCTGGGCATTGGGATTGGGAAGAGCGAATTCGGTAATCTCTTCATTGCTAGCAATCCGCACGATTTTGCCACTAACGGGCTCGGTGAGCCACAGAGCGTCGTCTGGCCCAGTCGTAATCCCCCCGGCGCTGCTATTCTCCGGGGGGATCGCAAATTCGGTGACCAGCCCAGTGGTCGTAATCCGCCCGATTTTGCCGCGAGGGTAGGTGAACCACATGGCACCGTCTTGTGCAGTCGTGATCTCTCCACCCTTGGCCGGCGGTATCGGGAATTCGGCGACTACGCCGGCCGTCGTGATCCGCCCGATTTTGCCTCCAGCCCCCTCGGTGAACCACAGGGCGCCATCTGGCCCGGTGGTGATGCCAAGCGGCGCGGGCACGGTGAATTCGATTAGCTGCAAGTTTTCCGGCGTGGCGGTCGTCGGAATGCGTCCGATTTTGTTCGACGTGAACTCAGTGAACCACAGCGCGCCGTCTGGCCCGGTTGTGATAGAGTGAAAAATGCCACCGCCCTTGATCGCGAACTCGGTGATGTCGCCTTGTGTCGTGATCCGTCCGATCTTTCCAAATTCGGTGAACCACAGCGCGTTGTCCGGCCCAAGTGTGATTGCCGACGGACGGCTGGCCGGTGTGGGGAGAGTGAATTCAGTAAATGTCTGGGCAGCAACTGGCCAAGGTCCCGCGGCCGCCCACAACCCGAGCGTCATTGCCGGCAACAGTGAAGCGATAGCAATTCTCATGGCCTCTTTCCGCGTAGGTGGCCTCGCGCCGAAGCACGATCTCATGAACCCGAAAGGGAAAGTCTAACGGTCTCCGAAGCCGAAGTATGGCGTCACTCCCGGATTGCGACATAACATCTCGGCGGTACCAACAGGGATGGTCAGTTCATCCGAAATGCCCCGTCTCATTGTGGGTCGAAGCGGGGCAGGTCAATCGAGGTAAGCAGCCACTCGGGGCAACTAAGCGTCAAGCTACGCGCAGGCACTAGTGGCCGCCGATGCAAAATGACGCCCGGATATCGGTTATCGGGCCTCAGTAGCGACGGAAAGCCATTCTAAAATTAATTATACGACCATTGCTGATGCGCCTTTTTAATCTGGCTCAATGGGTCCATCACTCGATCCATCGCTGGATGCTGGCGCTTCGATCCTTGCCCATTTTTGACTTGATCGCCTTCAGCTCCTTGACGCAGCCAATCGTCACGTCGTTCTCATGCTCCTTGAGACATCCAATCAGTTTACCACCACCTGGCTTCACGCCAGGACATATCCTCTCCGCGTCGGCCTTGCACGCCGCGAGCGCGCCCCCTTGGGCATGCGCGGCGTGCTGATTGGTAAGAGCGATGAGAGCGACCGCAAGCGAAACGAGCGCAACGTGGTGAATACGCATTGTCGTGACCTCCCTTGTCTGCGGCAAAAATCCTAACGGCGCAATTGGAATAGTAGAGGAAACAGATCAGTCCGCTTCCTCAACAATAGACGTGAGCGGATATTCGTGCCCGTCGGCAAACTCCAGAATGCCGGTTACCTTTTTCGGGTCCTCTCACTAGTAGGTACCACAGATCGCTTCTCCCTTCTCGTGGACGCGAAAACTGAGTGTGCACGCCTCGGCAAAACTCATATCAAATAAAACTTCCAACATCCGCGCAACGAACTCCATCGGAGTTGCATTGTCGTTCAAAAGCACGATATCGCAACGTGGGTGGTTTGGCATGGCACGGCATCCGTAATCTCAAAAGTGAGACGAAATCATCAGAGCTGACAAGGTTCGTTGTTGAGCCTACCCTGTATGTCGTCCAAGGGTGCGCTATGTCCCGTTGCCGCAAAGACCTACCGGGGCTATTTCAAACTGCGGCGAGAAGCCTAATTCGGCCGAGTTTGACCCAAAGGCGACCTCAGGTGCCCAGCGCTACAAATATCAGATAGCACTACCGGAACGTGTCAGTCACTCGGACATATCCGACATAGAGCGGCCGTGGTATCTTTATTCCTGGCGGGGCCTATAAGGGACCACGCAAGCACATCGGCCCGACTTCGCCCCCAGAAGCCCTACCGTCTAGGGCAGTCTTGAGAGGAGGGTGTCGTGGTGTATGCGAACCGTCGCGAGTTGCTATTGGCTGGAGCATGCGCAGCTTCCACCGCGCTGTTTTGGAGCTCTGCGGCTGGGCTCAGGGCGGAAGGGACCGATCCGCCGCCGGAAAGCACTACGATCCGTCTCGCGAAGATCCCGAGCATCTGCATCGCCCCGCAGTATGTGGTCAGCGACCTGCTCAATGCCGAGGGGTTCACCAACGTCGTTTATGTAGAATCTGATCCGGGCGTTGAAGGAGCCAGAGCAATCGCGAACGGCGATGTGGACCTCACCTTGCAATTCTCCGGCCCCCTTCTTCTTGAGATCGATCGGGGCTCGGGCATTACCCTTCTTGCCGGGGTTCATGTCGGCTGTTTCGAGCTATTCGCCAAGGAGGACATACGTAGCATCGGCGATCTGAAGGGGCGAACGGTAGGCATCCAGGGGGTTGGGAGCAGCCCGCACGTTTTCCTCAGTGCGATGGCAGCGCTCGTTGGACTCAATCCCGCCAAGGATATCGAGTGGGTGACCAGCGAAAAGATCAAACCGTTTGACTTGTTTGCTGAGGGTAAGATCGACGCCTTCCTCGGATTTCCTCCGGAACCACAGCGTTTGCGCGCGCAGAAGGTCGGTCATGTCATCGTCAACAGCGCGCAGGATCGCCCGTGGTCGCAGTATTTTTGCTGCATGTTGGCAGGCAATCGCGACTTCGTCCGAAAGAATCCCGTAGCCGCGAAGCGTGCGCTTCGCGCCATGCTTCGGGCGACGGATTTGTGCGTGAGCGAACCGGCCGTTGTTGCGCAGCGTATGACCGATAAGGGTTTCACGGCTCGCCGCGACTACGCGATTCAGACTCTTGCGGAGGTGCCTTACAACCGGTGGCGTGATTACGATCCCGAAGACACAATCCGTTTTTACGCACTTCGTCTGCGCGAAGCGGGGATGGTGAAATCGAGCCCTGCGAAAATCATTGCGGACGGAACTAATTGGCGGTTCCTCAAAGAGGTTCGGCGTGAGCTTGGAGGCTAACGAGGCTAGACTAGAAGCGCGCCGCACTCCTTCTTCAGGGTCGCGCCGATGAGATGATGTTGCGGGTGCACCGATTCTGCAAGTGGCCCCGTACCGACGAAGTCCAGCGCTCGTTTGAAGGTCCGTATTGAGGTTGCTTTCCGTGGTCAACACCGCCGCGTTAAACCCTGAGCGGACCTCAATGGAGTCGGCAAGCACGATTCTGGCTCGTTCGGCCCCTTCCAGAATGACGGTTTGGCCCGATAGGGTAGGCTTTCCTGACCCGTGGGGGCGGATATGGCGCGGCTATCAAGAACCGGCGGCAAGACGAGCGTGGCGCGCAAGGCAAGCTCGGTGAAAGGTCGCAAGCCCGGCAAGACCAAGCGACGCATTGTGCCAACCGCCATCCGTCTAAAACGTTCTCCGGTCTCCAGCCTTGGCAAGGAGCTGATGGAAGCCCGCGAACAGCAAGCGGCGACGGCCGAAATATTGAAGGTCATCGCCAGTTCCCCTGACGACGTGCGGCCGGTGTTCGAGGCGATTGCGGCCAGCGCCAAACGACTGATGGGCGGGCATTCGGCGGCGGTATTCCGCTTCATCGATGGCGTGACTTACCTTGAGGCGTTTACACCGACCACGCCGGAGGCCGATGAGGTTTTGAAGAACGAGTTTCCGATGCCCGTTTCGAACCTCCCGCTGGCGCAGCGGAACGTGCAGAACGGAGAGACGGGGCAAACTCCCGATACCGAGGTGGGCAAAGAATTCCAGATCAGGATCGCGCGCGCCCGCGGCTACCGCAGCATCATGTTCTCGCCCCTCATGCACCAGGGGACCGCGATCGGCATGATCACAGTCACCCGGCGCGCGCCCGGTCGGTTCCCCGATCACCACGTCCAGCTTCTGCGGACTTTTGCTGACCAGGCCGTGATCGCGATTGAGAACACCCGGCTTTTTAACGAGACCGAGGAAGCGCTGGAACGGCAAACCGCGACCTCGGAGGTGTTGCAGGTAATTAGTTCGTCCACAGGTGAACTGGAGCCGGTATTTCAGGCCATGCTGGAAAAGGCTGTTCGCCTTTGCGACGCTAAGTTTGGCAACATCTATCGCTGGGACGGCGAGCTCTTGCACCTTCTTGCCGCGTACAACACACCACCCGCACTCGCCGAATTTCGCAGACGTTCGGCGTTTCGGCCAACCATGGTTGTCCGTCGTATGGTGGAGACGAAGACGGCCGCGCACGTTGCCGATCTTGCGGCAGACGAGACTTACGTTGAACGTGATCCAGCCACGGTCTCCGCCGTCGAACTCGGGGGCGTGCGAACGTTCCTGACCGTTCCAATGGTGAAGAAGAACGGATTGATCGGCTCGTTCTCCCTATATCGTCAGGAGGTGCGGCCGTTCACCGACAAGCAGGTCGAGTTGGTCGAGAACTTCGCCAAGCAAGCCGTCATCGCCGTCGAAAATACGCGATTGTTTAACGAACTGCGCCAACGGACCACGGACCTCAGCGAATCTCTACAGCAGCAGACCGCCACGGCCGACGTGCTAAAGGTCATCAGCCGTTCGGCCTTCGACCTGCAGACAGTCTTGCAAACACTCGTTGAATCGGCAGCCCGGCTTTGCGAAGCGGACCTGGCGAATATCTGGCGTCCGGATGGCACCGCTTTTCGCCTTGCTGCAAGCTTTGGCATTCCGGGCAAGGACAAGGAGAGGTTAGAAAACGTAAAATATCTCGAGAGTATCGAGATCAAGCCAGGCCGGGGGTCTATTGTTGGTCGGGTTCTGCTGGAAAAGCGACCTGTCCAAGTCCGCGACGTTCAGGCCGATTCCGAATACGAGCTGAGCGAAATCATACGCATTGGGAACTACCGGACGGTGCTTGGTGTGCCGCTTTTGAGGGAAGGCGTTCCAATTGGTGTCATTTTCCTTTCGCGCTGCAGGGTTGGCCCCTTTGCCGAAAAACATATCGAGCTGGTGACTACCTTTGCAGACCAGGCGGTCATCGCCATCGAAAATGCCCGCCTACTCAACGAAGTGCGGGAGTCGCTGGAGCAACAAACCGCGACTGCCGACGTGCTCAAGGTCATCAGCCGCTCGTCCGTCGACCTCAAGACCGTTCTCGACACGCTGGTAGAGACGGTGGCGCGCCTCTGCCGAGCCGACCAAGCGGTAATGTTCCGTCAGCGTGACAACATGCTGCATCTCATTGCCTCGTGCGGCCTTTCGGGGGAGGCAAAGGCGTTCGTCGGCACTCATTCTTTGGCGCTCGACCGCGGCACCGTTAGCGGTCGTGTCGGGCTAGAACGTCGTCCCATTCAGATCCCAGATGTGATGGAGGACCCAGAATTCAGCTATCTGGAAGGACAGAAGGTCGTCGGCTTTCGCACGCTCCTCGGCATTCCGTTGATGCGCGAGGATGAGCTGATTGGCATATTCAGCATTAACCGTACGCGTGTTGAACCGTTCACCGACAAAGAGATCGAACTCGCCAGCACTTTTGCCAACCAAGCTGTAATCGCCATCGAAAATGCCAGGCTGTTCGAGGAGTTGCGGGAGCGCCAGGCCGAGCTGCGTGTCACCTTCGATAACATGGGCGACGGTGTCGTCATGTTCGACGCTGCGGGGCGACTGACTGCCTGGAACCGCAATTTTCAGGAGCTGATTGAGCTCCCGGAGTCCTTCCTCGCTGGACGCCCGACTCGTGTCGAGTATTTTCGCTATCTCGCTGATCGGGGCGAATTCGTCTCGCCCGATCTCGAAGCGCAGCTTGGTCGCACGGTCGATGATAGCGGGCTGGAGATGCGCTATGAGCGCACAAGGCCCGACGGCCGCATTATCGAAGTGCGCCGCAATCCGGTGCCGGACGGTGGCTTCGTGCTGATCTACGCCGACATCACCGAGCGCAAGCGCGCCGAAGAAGCCATTCGCTTGGCGCGCGATGCGGCCGAGAAATCATTGCGCAAGCTGCAAACGGCCCAGGACCGGCTGGTCCAGACCCAAAAACTGGCCTCACTCGGACAGCTCACCGCCGGTATTGCCCATGAGATCAAGAACCCGCTCAATTTTGTGAACAATTTTGCCGCGCTCTCGTCCGAGTTGGCGGACGAGTTGAGAGACGTGCTCAGGCCGCTTGCAATGTCTGGCAAGGTCCGTGACGAAGTCGACGAACTGACCGGCATCTTGAAGGACAATCTTGGAACGGTCGTGCAGCACGGTAAGCGTGCTGACTCGATCGTCAAGAACATGCTGCTACATTCTCGCGAGGGCTCAGGTGAGCATCGGCCGGTCGAGATCAACGCGATCATCGACGAGAGCCTCAATCTCGCCTACCATGGAGCCCGCGCAGAGAAACAGGGTTTCACCATCACGCTGGAGCGCGAATTCGATCCTGCGGTCGGGGTTGCCGATATCTATCCGCAGGAGGTCACCCGGGTGTTTTTGAACCTGATCTCGAACGGCTTTTACGCCGCCACCCAGCGCGCAAGGACTTCCGGCGACGGCTTTGAACCGAAGCTAAAGGCGGTTACGCGAAATCTCGGCGACAGGGTCGAAGTCCGCATCCGCGACAATGGGGCAGGCATCCCACCCGAAATTCAGGAGAAGATTTTCAACCCGTTCTTCACGACAAAACCGGCTGGTGAGGGTACCGGGCTAGGACTGTCCATGAGCCACGATATCGTGGTGAAACAGCACGGCGGTAAAATTGAAGTTGTGACCGAACCCGGTTCATTTACAGAATTCGTCATTACGCTGCCGCGTGTCATCCCCGCGTAGCAGAAGCGGCGGCAAGGAAATTGAGCACCAATATCCTCGATGACGAACCTGACGTGGAACGATTGTTTCGTCAACAATTTCGCCGCGACATTCGATCGGGGCGTTTTTGTCATGGAGTTCGCGGCGTCAGGGCCCGACGCGCTGGAGCGCGCCAAAACAATCGCCGATCCCTTGCTGATCTGATCCTGTCAGACATCAACATGCCCGGCATGAGCGGCGTAGCTGAACATCTAACATGGACAGAGATCGGTTTTGCAGCCTCGCGCTAGTCGCGCTATCTCAACCGGTCAATCTATTCCGAACCATGAAGCGGCCAGCAGTGAAGTCACGTTGTAGCTCTTGTAGAATTCGTTCAGCAGGTCTTTGCCACCACCCAGCAAGAACCAGCCTTGATTGAGACGCGCGTTGGGCCCAAACGGCAATGAGGTGCCGAAGGTGAAGGTCGGGTCCTTGCCGAAGTAGTAGTATGAAGAGGTATGCCCCATTTCAACGGTGCCGTTCTGTACCGCGTCGAGCACCTGCAGGCCCGGCACGATTTCACCGGCGGCGAAAAGTTGGATCTTGAATTTGTTGTCGGTGGCCCCTGCGATACTCACGACCTCAAAGAAGCCGCCGCGCTACTCACTGAGCTAGCCTAGGCCCGAGGGTCCGCGACTTCTGCTCCCCTTACTCACGACCGAGCCGGCAGTCCTGCCTTGCTATCCAATGTTCGCTTTGACCTCGAAGCGACCTGATTGTTGCGCGCACGCAAAATGACGCGGTGCGCGAAAATTTCTACTGCAACGAGGCTTACTTCGCCAGGGCTGCGGCGACCCTTGGCAAAAAGGCCGCCAAGCCTGCACTCTCAAGCGTGCTTCGGACGCGAAGAAGCTCGCCTCTTTGAACCTCGCGAGCGTCGCCGCGCATACCAGCGGCGAGAGCGCGACCGCGAGCGGCGAACACATCCGCCCATAACAGCGGTTCGGCACGCGTATAGTCTTCCAGTGCGCTGACGTACTCAAGCGCGCCCTCCGCATCACCCGATGACAAAAGGCCCTCGATCGCGTCGCGATAGAACCACAGATGATTATGCGCGACGGCGCCACGCGCGAGCATCGTCCTGCCCTCCGTCAGCAGATTTTGGCGTTCCGCGGAGTCCTCGACCGCCCGGCTCAGGGCGCTGGTGACCTTGGGGCCGCAAAACTGGGTTCCGGCCTCCCTGCAGATCGCTAGCGCTTCCCGCAGCACCGCCTCAGCCTCGGCTCGCCGGCCAGTATCGAGATACAAGCGCGCCTGCATCTCCAGCGCTTGGGCTTCGAAGCGCCTTGCGCCGAGCTGACGGGCGAGCCACATCACCCGGTCGAGATAGCCTTCCATCGCGCTATAGTCCGCAAGCTCGTAGCAGGCGAAGACCCTCGCGCTCTCGCCGAGCAGTTCGGCGCGCGGTTGGCCGACCAGCGCGGCCACCCGGGCTGCGGCATCGCCGTCCTCGCGCGCCTGCCGGGGTTCGCCAAGGAAGATGCGGCAGAATCCAACCATTGAGCGATTTGCGACTTCGATGCGACCAAAACCATGTTCCTGGCAAAGCGCGACGCATCGGCTGAAGTAGTCGAAGGCTGTCCGCATCTTGCCCTGTGCGTAGGTCGCATCCGCCAGCCCGCCAAGTGCGCGCGCCTCGGCTTCCGGAGACCCTGATCGGGCCGCATATCCGAGGCCACGCTCATGCTCCTCTCGGCAGCCATCGATATTGCCCATTGGAAAGAAAATATTTCCCCGCAGATGGTGTAGCCGCGCAAGCTCGTTCACCAGGTCATGGCGCTCGGCTGCGTCTTGCGCCTGGTCGAGCAATTCAAGCGCCTCCGTCAGGCCCTCGTTGACGCGCAAGCCCTCGGCAAGCCCGATCCGCGCTCGGCACAGTGCGGTTTCGTCAGATGAAGCGGTTATTGCCAGCCGGTAGGAAGCAATCGAGGAAGAGACATCGCCAAGGTCGCGCTGCAATTCGCCGCGCAGGCAGATCAAAGCGTGGCGGTCGCCATCTGTGCACGCAATCTGCATGCCGCGATCGGCCAAGCGCATTGCGGCATCGACATGGTAGTCGGCGCGTTGAGCCGTCGCCGCCTCGAGATAAGCATGTGGCGCTCGACCGTCCTCGGCACGATCCAGGTGCTGTGCACGCAAAATGAGATCCCGCCCTGTAAACCATTCCGCGGCACGACGATGCAGTTCTTTTCGGCTGGACCGAAGCAGCGACGAATAGGCCCCTTCCTGGATAAGTGCATGCGCGAAGAGGAAATCATCGCCTTCCGGCAGGACGAGCGCGTTGCCGATAAGACCAGCGCAGGTGTAGTCCGGATCGTCGATGAGGTGCCGCAGCAGAGCGAGAGAGAAACGCTGACCGATGACCGCCGCGGCTTGAAACGCGTGGCGGTCGGACGCATTGAGCCGGTCCATCCGTGACAGCACAAGGCTTTGGATGGACGGAGGGATAGAATCCGCGTTTCCTTCGTCGGCATTGCGCAAGAGCTGCTCCAGGAACAGCGGATTGCCACCCGCACGCTCGATGCAGGCGACTGCGACCCGCTGCGTGGCGTCCATAAAACTGCCAGCGAGACTGAGCGCCTCGTCCTGACGCAGCGGGCCGAGATCAATCGTTGCGAACGGAGTGCCACGACAGCTCGTTCGCCACGCCGTATCGACGGGATCGCCTTCAATACGCGACGTCATCATCAGGAGACCCGGCCCATCCGCCACCGCAGACGCAAATGCCGAAAGATGTCCGAGGAGCTGCGGATCAGCCCAGTGAAGGTCCTCCACGACGATGAAGGTCGGCTTCTCGGCACAGGCATGCGCCGCGACAGCAGCAGCAACTGCTCGCCGGCCACGGTTCCGTGCAGCGTTATCCATGGCGTCGTAGAGGGTACGCCACTCGCCGGTCTGTGGCAGATCCAGAAGATCATAGAGAAACGCAAGGCGTTCCGCAGGCACGACGTTCGCCGCGACAAGATCGTCAACCTTCTGCAGCCTGGCCTCGCTTCCGGACGTGGGCGAAAGACCTAGAAGGCTAACGAGCAACGCGCGAACCGCATCCTGTCCCTTGCCGACCCCAAAATCCAGGACCAGGCCACGGTGGGCGGTGAAGCCATTTGCCTCGGCGATACGGCGCATTTCCTCAACCAGGCGCGTCTTTCCGATCCCCGCCTCGCCGCGCACGTAGACGATCTGCCCACCTCGCCGCGCAACCGTTGCCGCCAGTATGCCTTTGAACTGGTCAAGTTCCGCCACTCGTCCGACAAAGGCGCTGCGGTGAGCTGGCGCTGCGTCGGTCGACAGGCCGACTAGCCGCCAGATGCGCACTGGTGCATCGAAACCCTTCACATCCGTTTCGCCCAGCGCCTCGCACAACGCCCGATCGGAGAAAACACGTTGGACGCCTTCGGACAGCAGCGTTTCGCCCGCGCCTGCGAGTGCGACCAGCCGCGATGCGAGGTT
>Ga0163163_10006135_pt1 | contig 10471 bp, 6 predicted proteins | sample S65metaG_FD_119766 | JGI IMG/M metagenome (GOLD analysis project Ga0163163, IMG submission 119766) | Switchgrass rhizosphere microbial communities from Kellogg Biological Station, Michigan, USA - S6-5 metaG | ecosystem: Host-associated > Plants > Roots > Rhizosphere > Soil | place: USA: Michigan... | reverse complement strand
GCGTTGTATGCGGTAACTCCGTACATCCCGATGCATGCCAATAACAGAGACAGAATCCCAAACAACGAAGTGAGCCGCGCGATCAGACGCTGCTGCCGGAAGACACCGGCCACCTGATCGCCAAGAGGATGAATCGAAATCACCGGCAAATTCGGGTCAACGGCGGCCATCGCTTGACTGACCTGCGCAACTGAAAGACTCACCCCGGGCTTGGTCACAATGACGATGTCGTGCAGGAAGTGCGAGCCTGGGTCGTTGTCGGGCACGTCGTGTTGCGCCTCAGGCAGGAAGTAGAGCGGATCGACGGGCTTCGAGAGGTTGTGGGTAAAATACCGGGCGTCCTTCGCAACGCCGACAACTTCGTACAAACGAGAACTCTTATTTTCAAGACGCCCGAAATGTTTTCCGATCGGGTCTTCATCCTTGAAGAACTTTCGCGCGAACGCCTGATTGACGACCGCCACGTGGCGCGACGTTGCCGTATCCTGCCTTGTGATTCCGCGCCCGCGGACGATCGGATTCCCGACGACGTCCAAGAAGTCCGCAGTGACGCGATCCATCGATGCGTAACTGTCTTCTCTAGGTCCAGGAGCGGGGCGCCCATCCATCCAGACGGCTCCGCCCCAATCATTTCCGCTGAGAGGTGAATAGAGTCCGACCGCTACCGCCGACACTCCGGGCATTGCCGCGAGCGAATCGTGGATACGTTGAAACAGCGGCGTGAGTTGAGTCCGCCGATAACCAGCCAGCGTCGGATCGATGTTGGCGATGACGCGGCCATCCTGCTCAAATCCAAAATCCTGGTGCTCCAGTGTGTACAAAGCCGCGGTCAGCAGCCCTGACGACGTCAACAGAGCTAATGAAAATGCAGTCTGGAGAACCACCAGCGCCTTCCTCGAAAACGAGCCCGTTCGAGCCGTGGAGCGGCCGGCTCCACGCAAGGCCTCGATCGGATCGACCCGCGTTGCCATCCACGCCGGAGCTGTACCGAATGCGATTCCTGTGATCACCGAGACGGCCAGCGCGAACAGGAGCACCGGCATGGACGGAGACGCGCTGATGGGCACGCCCTCCAATCCGGCAGAGGAGGCGAACGCGAAATGTAAGATCAGACGCGTGCAGGCAAACGCCAGCCCCAATCCTGCAGCGCCGCCAAACAAGGAAAGCAGGATGCTCTCGGTCAGCGTCTGACTGATCACTCGACGCGGCCGCGCGCCCAAGGCGATGCTCAGCGATGTCTGACGCCGGCGCTCCATCCCGCGAACCAACATCAGGTTGGCCACGTTGGTGCACACGATCGTTAACACCAATCCTGAAACCATCATCAGAATCTGAAGCCAGTGCTCATATTGCTCCCGCATGCTTGTGATGCCTGCGCCGCCGGGCATCAGATATAGCGTCTGCTCTGAGATGGTCGCGCGGGCATTGGCGTCCATCTCGCCCCAATGAGCCCGCAGCCACTGCTGTAGTTCCACGCGCATTTCGGCTTCGATGGAGGAAGCGTGCGCGCCCGGCCGAATGCGTCCAATCAAGTCCAGCCATGCGGGGCTTAGATCATTGAGACCCCCATCAATCGCTTGCTCGGCGTTCAGGGGCAGAAAGAAATCGGGTGGAGTGTTGCGCAGTGTATCGCCGAAGAAGCCCGGCGGCGTGACTCCTACGACTGTGAAGGGCCTGTCATCCAGATTCATAGTGGTGCCGATCACGCCTGCGTCTGACGCATATTTTTGCTGCCATAGGCGATGACTCATCACCACGACGGGCGGAGCGTTGGGCTGATCATCCGCGGGCGTGAGCATCCGTCCCGCGTAGGCGTTGATGCCGAACATGGCGAAATAATTGCCGGAGACGTATTCGCCCGGATAGCTCTGCGCGGCTTCCGCGGAGCCTGAGCGGCGGGCTCCAAATAGCGATCCGTGCGCCGCGAACGCCGCGAGTACCGCAAAGCCTTTGGTGTTGTCTCTGAAATATTTGTACTGGTCGTACGAGACGAGGGAAGTCTCTTTCTCTTGGCTGTAGGCGCTCCAATAGCAACAGCGGGCTTCCTTTCCGAGGCGATACAATTCGGCGGGATTCGCTACCGGCAGGGATTTCAACAAGACGGCGTGCGCCAACGTGAAAATGGAAGTGGTTGCTCCGATGCCCAGGGCGAGCGTCAGGATTGTCGTGATCGTGAACGAGGGAGCCATCCGCAGCCGGCGCAAGGCGTGGCGCGTGTCGAGTACCAGTGTTTCCAGAAGCGGAAGTCCTCTTTGATCGCGGTACTCTTCCTTCATTGCTTCCACGGCTCCGAATTTCAGGACGGCTTGGCGTCGCCCTTCGGCAGGCGATAGACCGGCGCTGATGTTGTCGGCGGTCTGCAGCTCGATGTGGTCTTCAATCTCGGCCCGCAGGCGTTCCTCGTGTTGTCGCTTGTGGGTCCACGAACTCATCCGCTTGAGGAACCGCCGCAGTGTTCTCATTTGAGACCTCCACGCCTTCTCTTCCATTGGGTTTCCAACAGGAAGTATGACATGCTTCCATTGGGAAAACAACAGGAATGTTTATCGCGCGATCCCCCAACGATCAGCGTAGCCGTCTAAGTCTTCCTACTGATTCCTTTCTCGGGAACCGCCATCTATGCTGTATCTGATGCGATCCCTGTTCTCAGCAGTGCTGGCCGGCACCAGCCTCTTGGTGGGCCAGACCGCGCCGTCTTTACCGGCGTGGCTGATCCCCTACCAGGACGCCGCAGCGACCACCAGCGCATCCCCGACAGTTGTAGAGAGCTCGTACATGGTGCCGGCCAAACCGGAAGAGGTTTCCGCCCACTACGCCAAACTACTCACATCGAACGGACTCACGTTTCAAAGGAACTATGACGGGCTTGGCACGGTAATCCGAGCGTCGGCAACGGAATGCAATCTCCTGATTAAGGTCCGGGAGTCCTCTGCGGGGGCTGCCGTTAGGATCAGTTGCGCGACGGCGACCGCTGGATTGGGCAGCGAAGTGATTGTCATGAACGGAAGCGCAAATCCAGCTTCCGAGGGAGCACGAAGCAGAACCGCCCACCTGAAATCCGCCGAGGAGATTCGGCAGTACAACGAAGAGCGCGCCCGCGAGATCAAAGCTAAGCGGGAGGCCTTCGAGCGGGAATCCAACGCGAGAATGCAAGTGTACGACAAGCCGTATTATCCGCAGCAGCAAGCGCAGGCGCACAGGCCGCCTCCCTCAAATCTCGCGCCGCCCATCGCCCCCATTGCCACTTACCACGACGATGCGCCGGCGCTCGTTTGGCCAGCCTGGCTTGGGACTGCCAAGGGTGAGACTCTCTCCACTCCAACCCGATCGAGTCGAGGACCCGAGTCGTCCCTTTCCCGGAAATATCAGACGACGGTAGCGATGACGGAATTGGCGCGTTTTTATAAAGAGGGATTGGAGAGCAATGGTTTCACCGTGAACAGGAGCCGGATCACCACCGGCAGCACTTCAACCGGCGTACAACAGAATGCGTCTGGCGATATTGAAGCGTATCGCAAGGAAGGTCCCGGCATAAATCCGCCGACTACGACGATCAAAGTCGGCTTTTCGCGGATGTATCTCAATGAGCCGATCAGTGTCTGGATCAGCGTATCGGTCAGGGGCAGCTTCGGCCGGTAACGTCTCCACGTCACCGTGAAACCAACCCGGTAGAATGGTGGCCAAGGAGGACGGCAATGCCCCAGACAGACTCGAACAGACGGGAATTCTTCGACATCCTCAGCGGAATTTCAGTCTCCGCACTCATGGTCCAAGGACTGATGGCCGCTGACGAACGCAGCGGCGACATGATCTACCGTAAGCTCGGCAGCACCGGCGAGCGCGTTTCCGCCATCGGACTCGGCGGCTATCATATCGGCGTTCCCAAAACGAAAGAAGAATCCGCCAAGCTCATCCGCACCGCGATCGACCGCGGCATCAACTTCCTGGACAACTGCTGGGATTACATGGACGGTAAGTGCGAGGTGTGGATGGGTGAAGCCTTGCGCGATGGATACCGGCAAAAGATATTCCTGATGTCAAAGTTCGACAGCCGCACCAAGGCAGGCACGCTGAAGCAGATCGACGAGTCGCTCAAGCGCCTCCAGACCGACCATCTGGATCTGATGCAGTTCCATGAGAATATCCGCCTCGAAGATCCCGACCGCTTCTTCAATGAAGGCGTGGGCGAAGCGCTTCTCGAAGCGAAGAAAGCGGGCAAGATCCGCTACATCGGTTTCACGGGCCACAAGGATCCGAGCGTCCATCTGCGCATGCTCGACCAGGCACAGGCGCATCAGTTCCGCTTCGATACGGCGCAGATGCCGCTCAACATCCTGGACGCGCAATTCCGCAGTTTCGCCGGACAGGTGGTTCCGCGCCTGGTCAAGGAAGGCATTGGCGTACTCGGGATGAAGCCGCTGGCGAGTGGCGCGATTCCCAGGGGCAAGATCGCTACCGCGACTGAATGCCTGCATTATGCGCTGAATCTGCCGACATCCGTGGTGATCAACGGGATGACTAATCTCGACGAGTTGGATCAGGCCATCAAGGCCGCGAAGGAGTTCAAGCCCTTGTCGAAGAGTGAACTCTCCACGCTTCTCAGCCGAACGCGCGAAGCGTCGCTGACCGGCCGTCATGAGTTATTTAAGACGACCCAGAACTTTGACGGGACAGCGTCGCATCCGCAGTGGATGGCGTAACGTCGCGAGAATAAGTCGATGGCAGACTACGATCCGGCTCCCGATGCTATCGACGCGCTGCAGACCAAGACACAGCCGCAAAGGTTCGCCATTGCCCGCTTGTTGGATCTGAACGGCCCGGCTCTCGAAGTCCTGCGCTGGATTGTCGAGCAACCTGACTGCGACCGGACCACCGCGAGCATGGTCTTCTGGCGCCTCCTTCGTCTTCCGCCTGAGAACCCGGAGCGCGTTCCTACTCTGGATATCATTCGCCAAAGGATGCGCGAGACCGCGTACGGCGAAGCGGGAATCGCCTGGGATGGACTCGAGGCATGGGACAGGACCCCACTCATCTCTGCGACTGCCGGTGAGACTCCATCCGGATTGTTCGGACCATTCGACGGCGAAACACCGGAACCCGCCACCCACGCCTTCTTCGACGCCGCTTATGAGGACCAGGATTCTTTTGATTCGCTGTGGCGCAAGGAGCCCTACCTCGCGGCTGCGGCTGACTGGCTGATCGGGAAATCCGCGGAAGTGTGGATGGCGGCGGTGACAGAGCTATACTCCGGGCACGCGAACGATTTATATGGATGGATGGTCCGGCAGCCTGAGTGCCCCGCGCCGGTTGCTGGTCAAATCTTCTGGATGGCGGATGCCATGTGGTACTCGCAGGGCATGCTCGGCGAGTCCATGGAAAAACCGGAGGGTGTGTATGCGCACGTGTTCGAACTGCTGGACCCAATTCTCAACCGCTGGCGGACAACCGGGTTCGCACACTCTGATTTGGACTTCAGAGGCTTTGCCCGTCCCGCACAATACCGGGCGTTATTGAGCAAATTTCCCGGGAAAGCAGATCCGCTGCAAATCCCCACGGGGCTGCTTGATCCGGTTCCTGGAAGGAAGCCCGCCGCTCCACGGCTTTGTGACGACTTCAATTTCTGGTGTATCAAATGCAGTTTTGGCGGACTGGTGCCACGTCCGCGAGCGGCCGCGGTCAGAGAATGGCAACAAGGTCTGAAGCCGCACGCTCCTGAACCGGCGAGTGGATGGCGATGGAAGGATCTGTTTCGTCGTCGGCCGCGGACCTGAATTCATCTGGCGGGTCGGCCGACGTCCGAGCTACGGATCCAGCAAGTCAACCGCGTCCGCGTGCAGGCAGTCGATCAGCGGAATGAATTCAAGATCGAACGGAGAGATCCGTGAGCCAAGCCGGACCGGCTCATAGCCGAAATCCCTGACGCATCGTTCCTTGAATGCTGCGGTTTCAATCGATGCGCTGTGGAGTTGATCGGTGAGAATAATTCCCTTGCGGTCGAAGGGGATGCGGTAGCGATAGATCAACCGGACGGCATTGCGGAGGTTGGTCGTGGTGCGGCGCGCCTGCGGATCCACCAGGATCGCGCTTTCGGGAATGCCGAACTCCTTGATCAGCGCCTTTTTCATCTCGAGGGCTTCGTTGTACGGAGTCAGATTCGGATGAACATAGCCGCCCGATACGAGGATGAACGGCGCCTTGCCTTCGCGGAACTCCTTCACCGCCAACATCAGCCGGAGGCGGCCCACTGGCGCGAGCGCGACTCCCTCGCGATCGGGTCCGTTGCCGAGGACAATGATAACGGTGTAAGGAAATTTGCTCCAGTTAATGGAAGGTATTCGTGCGAAAGCAGCCCGGTTCTCGCCCATTTCGAGCGGTTCGTGTCGAGCAGCCTCGTCGCGAACATGCAGCAACATGAGTTCAATGGCGAATCGCAACGAGGGCTGGAAGAAGAGTTCGAGAGCCTTGGGATCACTGTCGACGATGGCGGCCATGATGCGCACCATTTGGGCGAAAGCGGGCGATTTTACGTCGTAGAGCGTCAACTGGGCTAGCGCGCCTCCGGCAGCACCGGCGGGTCTGGGGGCCGCGGCTTGACCAGATGCGGCAGGCCGAAGCGGCTGACCGAGAGCAAAGACGTCGATGGCGCGATTGATCTTGCGGGCAGCGTCCTCCCACGCTTTTTCAAGCAGGGCCGCGTTCGACTCCTGGTCGTAACGTTGCAGCATTCCGGATGGCCGCAAGACGTCGTCTACCATGCGGCTCAGCGTGGGATTTTTGGCGAGCGCTCCGAGTGCAGCGCGGGATTGGGCGATCTCATCGGCGGTAAAGCGCAGGGCATTCGCGTAACAGGGGACGTCGGCCGCACAGTTGCGGACGGCGTCTGAAAAGGCGGCGCGTTTGGCCGCTCCGATCCGGCTCAGCGTTGCGTCCGAACGGATGAGAGCGGCGGCGGCAGGCGAACGCTCGATAGCCGAAAGCAGGAAGAAGTTTTTGTCCTGGAGAGGATTGCGCAGCACTAGTGGCGCGTGCGCCGGGACTGCCGCCACTAGGTTGTGAGTTGAGGCGAGAATCAATAGCGCGTGCCCGAAACAACTTGCCCTTGAAATGTTCAATGCGGATCCTCGCTCACAATCATAACTCCAACTGGAAGTCTGCTTCTCGTCCAAAGCCGAGTTCCTGAGCCTGCGCGTCAGCAGTCCGGTCGCGGCACTGCATTTTTATTCATTGTGAATGGAAAGACCGTGGGATAATGTCGAAATGTCGTCGACTTTATTCCGCCTTATCTTTCTGGCGGTCCCGCTGCTTGCTCAAACCGCGCGAGTCCCGTTGGAGTCGGTTGCGATCGAAGATACGGCCGTCAAGCAGCCAATCATTCTTGAAATTGCGAGCCTAAAGATCGGCACGCCGATCGACAAAGCAGGGATCGAAGCGGCGGCCGCAAAACTCGAGCAAAGCGGATTATTTCAGTCGATCAACTACGGCTTTCGGCCCGGGCCTAAGAACGGATATGCGGTAACTTTCACGCTCGCCGATCAGACCGCTCTCACAACCAGTTCCATCGACATTCCCGGAGCGGATGATTCGGAGCTTTGGGCGTGGATCGCCTCGCGTTATCCAACGTTGAATCGGAAGGCTCCGGGGAATGATGCAGGACAAGAGTTCATCGCCAAGCGAATCGAGGAGCACCTTGGAAGCCGGCTTGAGGGGCGGCATATCGTGGCGCGGCTGGAGTCCGACCTGCAACGCCGGCCGCTCGTATCTTTCCAGCCAGAAACACTCGCGCATTTGAGCGCCATGGAGTTCTCCGGTAACGGTGAATTCAACTCGGAAGCCCTCACGAAGATCCTGAAACCGGTCTTCGCGGATCACGGTTACACGGACCGCGCATTCGCGGAAATCGTGGAGCTGAATCTGCGCCGGGCCTACGAAGAACATGGCATGTACCGGGTCCGATTCCCAAGTGTCAAAGGCCGGGCGATCTCGCCATCTGAAATTACGGCCAGTGTCGTGATCGAGGAAGGTCCTAAGTTCACACTGGGCGACGTCACCTTCGTCGGCGACAATCTGCCTCTCGACGCGATCTCGAAGGTGGCTCACTTTCCCAAAGGCCAAGTCGCGAACTGGACGCAAATTCAAGACGCGATCTGGGCATCGGAAAAACCTGTCAAACGTACCGGGTACATGAATGCCGCGGCGCAACCGGAACGTCTCTTGAAAGATGGTCCGCCGGCCGTACTCGATGTTCGCATCGCCTACAGGCTCGGGCCTCTGCATCACTTCGGAGTCTTGAAAATCAGCGGTCTCGACCCCGCCTCAGAGGCGCGAGCCCGCAAGCTTTGGCAGATGAATACCGGAGACCCGTACGATTTCATGTACACAACGGATTTTTTCAAAGAGCTATACAAGACGATTGATTCCCGCCGCTTTAAGAAAGTCAACGCGTCCACGTCCAAAGGGACCGGGGATCATGTCACGGATGTAACTCTCGTCTTCGAGGCTAAATGAGTTTTAGCGAGGCAAGCTCAGCCGCGCCGCGCTGTTTCGATGGCGGCGACGTCGATCTTCTTCATCGTCATCATCGCCTCGAACGCACGCTTTGCCTCACCGCCACCAGCCACCATCGCATCGGTGAGCGTACGCGGCGTGATTTGCCAGAAGAGGCCCCAGCGGTCCTTGCACCAACCGCACGCGCTTTCCGTGCCGCCGTTGCCAACGATCGCGTTCCAGTAGCGGTCCGTCTCTTCCTGATTATCCGTCGCGACCTGGAAGGAAAAGGCCTCGGAGTGCTTGAACGTCGAGCCGCCGTTGAGGCCGAGACAGGGAATGCCGAGGACGGTGAACTCCACAGTCAGCACATCGCCCTTCTTGCCGCCTGGAAAGTCACTCGGAGCCTGGTGAACAGCAGTTACTTCGCTGTCTGGAAAGGTGGCGGAGTAAAAGCGCGCCGCATCATGTGCGTCTTTGTCGAACCAGAGGCAGATCGTGTTCTTTGGCTTCAAGTTGGTGTGCTCCTGTTTAGATCATATCGCTGGGTCCAGTCCGGGAACATCAGGAGCCAGACTCTTCGCACAGATCACGGCGACTCTGGCAAAGGAGAACCCGGAAGTCATCCTGGACGCGCGAAGCCGCCTGCGAAAGTTTCCCTATTCAAACGGACTGGGGATAATGTGCATCATCTTGCTGGGCGGATTTTCCCTTTACGGATTCCCTGCAGTACTCAGCTACCGATGCGTGGCCCCTTTCCTTTCGCCGCCGTTTTCGCTATAGTAGGCCTGCCCCAAAGAATAATATCGGGTGTATTCTGAAGTTTGTAGTTCTCTTTTCACCGATTGGGACGCCTGCGCCGCGCTTCATAACCGCGGGGGGGCGCCAGTCGCGCCGCAAAAGGGGGCGAGTCCGCCACTACCGCTTCCCTGGAAGCGGCGGAAATCCTGGGACTTCCAACGCTCGGACGAACTGCGTCCCAGCCAAACGTCCCAACCATGGTTCCGTGCGTGCCTCCTTCTCCGAGACATGCGGTTCCTTGAGCAAGAGCGCGGGCTGTGCTACTCGGCCTGGTGCGCTGCATAATAACTAGCCTGAAAGGAACAGCTCTTTTTATGGCCGACAACGGCGTCGTTCGATTTGGCATGCCAGTGCTGGACGACATTTTAATGGGTGGAATCCCTAGAAACAACGTGATCCTCGTGAAAGGCGCGGTGGGAACCGGAAAAACGCTTTTCGGCGTTGAGTTCATCTACCGCGGAATCACGGAATTTGATGAGCCTGGCATTATCGTCGTCTTCGAGGCGAATCCCGATAAATTGATTCGGGACGCGGCCACGATGGGCTGGGACCTCGCGGATTTACAGGCGCGCAGGAAGCTGCAAATCATTTTTACTCAACCGCAGGTGCTGCTGCAGGAAATCAGTTCCTCCGACAGCCTTCTTCTCGAGACCATCGCGGAAGTGGGCGCCAAGCGAGTCTTTATTGACGGCCTTGGGCTGTTCCGTTCCGCCGTGAACGCCATTCAACCGGCGCCGGACCAAGCCGCGCTTTCCTACCGCGCGGCGATCCAGCAGTTGATCGAATGGCTCAGCCGTGAACACCTGTCAGCCATGCTCGCCTGCGAACTGGCTGTGTCGGCCGATTCTCTGATCACCGCTGAAGTCCCTGAATTTCTCGCCGATACCGTGATCCATCTGAAACGCACGCCGCACCGCCGTGCCATTCACCGCAGCATCGAGGTCATCAAGAGCCGGGGTCAGAATTTTGACGCGGGTGAGCATACCATGCAGATCGAGACCGGCAAAGGCATCCGAGTGTTCCGCCGCGTCCAAGCTCCCCTTCGAATAAACGGCGTGCAGCCCAGTTCGCTAGCGATGCGCTCGGCCATCGGAGTGGATGCCTTGGACCAACTGCTCGGCGGCGGTGTCTTTGAAGGTTCAACCACCATGGTGGTGGGTGTTTCGGGCGTGGGTAAGACGGTCCT
>Ga0163163_10006132_pt1 | contig 10473 bp, 11 predicted proteins | sample S65metaG_FD_119766 | JGI IMG/M metagenome (GOLD analysis project Ga0163163, IMG submission 119766) | Switchgrass rhizosphere microbial communities from Kellogg Biological Station, Michigan, USA - S6-5 metaG | ecosystem: Host-associated > Plants > Roots > Rhizosphere > Soil | place: USA... | reverse complement strand
TGGTACCAAACGATTTCATAGATCAGCGCCGAGCATCCGCTACCCGCAAAGAGTAAAAGCAACAGCGGCAGGAAGCGCCGGGTGCCGGATGCCGGGTCGTGTGAAGTTCCGGACGCGGAAGGGGTATCGCTAGCAGTGGCCATTAAAGGAGCTATTATACTGGGTAGGGATCAACGCAGTGCGCAAAATCCTGGGACTCAGCGTCGTGTTGCTGCTCGCGGGCGCGGCCCTCGCGCAGGATCGCCACTTTCCAGCGGCACTTGGTTCCGGCCTTCCGCCTCTGCAACAAACCGCGCCTCGCGTAGCGCCTCCCCGAGGTCATCATGTTCCCATCGCCCCCGGATTCTGGGGAGGCTACGGTTATGGCGGCTATGCCCCCGTTGCTCCGGAGCCAGTTCCCGTAGTAAACAATATTGTGTTCGAAGCGCCCCCGGTGATCCTGCCGCCTCCCGAACCCATTAAATCTTCGATTCAAGACTTCAAGCCGGCCGCCAGCAGCGCTCCTCCCGCGTTCTACGTCATCGCGCTCAAGAACGGCTCGCGCCTCGACGCCGCCGCAGTCTGGGTGCAGGGTAATGATCTGCGCTACGTCGACGCCGACGACCAGAACCACCGTGTGTCTTTGGCGGATATCGATCGCGCGGCCACGCGGGAACTGAATCAAGCCCGCAATCTGAACTTGCGACTTCCTCCGCCGGCGCAGTAGCCCAATGAAGATCGAGCTCGACAACGGAACGAAACAATTGATCGATCAGGCAATGCGATGTCAAAAATGTCCTACGTCGACGGAAGCAATCACATACGCTCGTCCGCTACAATGCAAGAGTTACCCACTCCAGCATGGATACTCCTGTTCGCCGTCCCCGCATTGATCCCAAGTACGCCGGCTACAAACTCGCGATTCGCAAATCCAAGATTCACCGTTTCGGCGTCTACGCCGAAGAACGCATCCCCGCCAACCGCAAGGTGATCGAGTACACCGGCGAACGCCTCAATCGCCGCGAAACCAAGAAGCGCGGCGAGGGCGAGTACACCTACTTGTTCACGCTCAACAAATACTGGACCCTCGATGGCGCCTTCGGCGGCAGCGGCGCGGAAATCATCAATCACAGTTGTGAGCCCAACGTGGTCGCGCGCATCATGAAGGGCCACATCATTTACATGAGTCTGCGCGCGATCAAACCCGGCGAAGAACTCACCGTCGATTACAACTTCGAGTATGTCGGCGATAGAACCTCGTGCGCCTGCGGTTCGCCCAGTTGCCGCAGCGTCATGGAACGCATGACACCGAAACTCGAGCGCGTTCTCGCCAAACACAAGGCCGTCCGCACCGCCGCGAAGGCGAAATCCGCACACGTCTAGGCGCCGCTTCGCCGCATTTTGGACGGCATTTTGATGCGCCATTTGCGCGCTCCGGGAGTACAATCAGCGCAGGGGGAGGGCACAGCCTATGGCGAGCCGGAGAGAGTTTATTCAGGTAGGCATCGCAGCCACCGTCCTGCCGATGGTAGTCTCGGCTCGCGAAATCTCGAGTCAAACGCTTTTTCAGGCACAGTCTTTCTACAAGGTTGTATTCGACCAGCGATTTCCGGCAAGTGTGGCCTTTGCCCGCGAAATGGACCAACTCGGTGCGCCGGTTCACGCGATCGAGGGCGACATCACCGATCTGTGGTTCCACGATTTGCACACTGCTTGGACGAAGCAGCCGGTGACGATCGCCGGCATGACCGCGCACGGGGCTTTGTTCTGCCTGGAACGCTTGGCGTGGGATCACGGCATGCGTGTGGTATTCCGTGCCGAACACCCAGCCGACAATTCGGGCATGGACGCCGAACCCCTGTACTCGTGGATCATCGCACCGAAGCAAGAGCAGTTATGACACTACCGCCCGGCGTAACCAGCAAGGATTTCGCCGACGCTCTCAAGCAACTGGAAGAAGCAGTCGGCAAATCCTGGGTCTTCAGCAGCGATGAAGACGTGGCTCTCTATCGCGATGCTTACTCGCCCTTTTGGGGGGAGCCCGAGGAGCGCGTCGCCTCCGCCGCCGTCGCGCCCGAGGGTGTCGAGCAGGTGCAGAAAGTGGTGAAGATCGCCAACACTTACAAGATTCCGATCTATCCCATCTCCACCGGCAAGAACCTGGGCTACGGCGGGTCCGCTCCCAATCTTTCGGGCAGCCTGGTGCTGGACTTGAAGCGCATGAATCGGATTCTGGATGTGAATCCGCGCAACCATTCCGCGCTGGTCGAGCCCGGCGTGAGCTACTTCGATTTGTACCGCCACATCCAGGAAAAAGGCTACAAGCTGTGGATCGACGTTCCCGATCCCGGTTGGGGCAGTCCCATTGGCAATTCGCTCGATCACGGCGGCGGCTATCTGCAGCCGATGTACCGCAACCACTTCGATTCGCATTGCGGGATGGAAGTGGTGCTGCCCAACGGCGAACTCTTGCGCACCGGGATGGGTGCGCTGCCCGACGCGCAAACCTGGCAGCAGTATAAGTTCGGATTCGGTCCGTGGATCGACGGCATGTTCTCCCAATCGAACTTGGGCGTGGTCACGAAAATGGGTTTCTGGCTGATGCCGGAACCGGATGCTTATCTCACCGGTACCGTCACGGTTCCGAAATACGGAGACCTGATTCCGCTAGTGGATATCCTTACGTTCCTTGAAAACTCCGGCGTATCGAACGCCATGCCCGGGCTGGGCAGCCCGCTGTTGGGCGGATTCATGATGCCGCCGCCGGCGCCCGAAGTCACGGCGCTGCTCCAAAAAACCGGCGGCGACATCTCGTCTCCGGATTTGCAGAAGTACGCGCAAGACAAGAGCGTCCCCTACTGGAACTGTACCGTGAAGTTCTACGGGCCGGTGAAGGGCATCCAGGCGCACTGGGAATATGCGAAAGAAAAATTCTCAGCGATCCCCGGAGCCAAGTTCCAGGAGGGCGAGTTCTACAAACTGCCGCTCACGCCCGAGCAATTCAAGCAGGTCCACAAGCCCGAGTTCGGCATACCGAGCCTCGAAACCTTTTCGATTGGCGCGCGCTCCGCGATCAATCCCAAGCCCAGCGCTGGACACATTTGGTTTTCGCCCATCATCCCTCGAACCGGCGAAGCGGTGCTCGAAGCCAACAAAGTATTCTCAAAAGCCGCCAAGGATTTCGGCTTGCCAGTGCTGTCGTTCAGCCTGCCCTCCACCTATTGGATGCGGGCTTTCATCTTCATCTTTGGCTTCCCGATCACCCACGACGTCGCCACCAATAAGAAAAATCGCGAGTCGTTCAAGAAGCTGATCCAGATCGCCGCCGAGCACGGCTGGGGCGAATACCGCACCGCTCCCGCGTTCCAGGATGCCGTGATGGACACCTACTCCTTCAACAATCACGCGCTGCGGCGCTTTCACGAAACCATCAAGGATGCCGTCGACCCCAATGGAATCATTTCCGCCGGCCGCTACGGAATCTGGCCCAAACATTTGCGGGGAACCAAGGCATGATCAAGCTGGTCGTGATCATGCTGGCAGCCCTCGCGAGTCAGGCCTATGCGGCCGACGACGCCGTCATCGCGAAAGGTAAACAAGTGTATGAGTATTGGTGCATGACCTGTCACGGCCCCGAACTCCCCGGCACGATAGCTTTGGAGGCCAAGTACAAGGGTTCCAAGCCGGCGCTGTTAGCCGAGCGCAGCGACTTGCTCCCTCCCATCACCAAGACCTTCGTCCGCAAGGGAGTCTCGGTCATGCCCTTCTTCCGCAAAACCGAAATCAGCGACGCGGATCTTGACGCGATCGCCGCGTATCTGGCGCGTACTAGATAAAATCGCAATTCTTCTTATCTGTGTCCATCGGTTCCCATCTGTGAGCCAATTTCTTTTTTCTTGCTCACAGATGGGCACCGATGGACACAGATAAAAAGAGACCGCGATACCCTATCCGGGAACCAGATCGGGTAGAATCTCCGGTACTAGGAGAATTCCATGCGCCGCCCCTGGCTCATTCCATTTTTTTGCCTGACTCTGGTCTCCGCGCGAGCTCAGGAAGCCGCCGACGCCAAACTCCTCCAGAAGGCCAGGGAAATCGACAAACGCATCATCGTCTTCGATAGTCATGTCGATCTTCCCTTCGACTATCCCGGCGCCGCCGCGGAGGGCAAAACGCAGCTGGATCTGCCGAAAGTACAACGCGGTCAACTGAAGGGCGCGGCAGTAGCCGTCTTCGTGCCCATGGGCCCGCGAACTCCCGAAGGTTACGCCAAAGCCCGCCAGGACGCCGACAAGAAAATCGCACTGATCAAAGGCATCGCCGAACAAAATCCCGACCGCGCCGCCCTCGCCTATTCGCCTGCCGATGTGCGCCGCATCGCCGCCCAAGGAAAATTCGCCGTCGCGATCAGCCTGCTGAACGCCTACCCGCTCGGCTCCGACCTCGCGCAGATTGACGAATGGTACCGGCGCGGCGTCCGCATCTTCGGTTTCGTCCACGCCGGACACAACGATTGGGCGGACTCCTCCCGCCCCAGCCAAGCCCTTGGCAACGGCCCGCAGGAACACGGCGGACTCTCCGAGCTCGGCAAGAAAGGGGTCGCGCGGCTCAACGAGCTCGGTGTTCTGATCGACGTCTCGCAGCTTTCTTCCCCTGCCTTTCGGCAGGTGCTGAGTCTGACCAAAGCTCCGGTGGTGGCCACACACTCGGGCGTCAAGGGAATCGTTGACAATTCCCGCAACCTGAGTGACGAAGAACTCGCTCTGCTGCAAAAGAACGGTGGCGTCATCCAAATCGTGGCCTTCTCCAATTACGTCCGTCCACTCCCTAAAGACGTGCCCGCTGCCTCCGCCCCGCGCGGCACCGTGGCGCAGCTGGTCGAGTCCATCACCTACGCAGTGAAGAAGATAGGCATCGATCACGTCGGTATCGCTTCAGATTTCAATCACGGCGGCGGAGTCCTCGGCTGGGACAGTGAGGGGGAGTGCCAGAATGTTACGGCAGAACTTCTCCGGCAAGGTTATTCTGAAAAGGACATCGCCAAGCTGTGGGGCGGCAACTTCTTGAGAGTATGGGCGGAAGCTCAAAAGAAGGCGCAACATTAGTACGCCCACTTGCAACCGTTTTGCGATTCCAATCATCTAACAGTTAGACGGGAGGCGCGTGCCCCCGGAAGCCTATATGAAGTGGCACATTATCAACAATCGGGACTACATTGACGGTCCCTTTGAAACCTACGAAGAAGCGCTCCAGGAAGCGCGCTACCTGGGCAAGGAAACCCGCCTCGAGCCACGGATCAGTCGGCGCAGTGCGGATTTTTATGTCTACCGGCCGCCTTACGATCGCGAAGAGCACTGGCAACCCGAGTATTGGATCTGCACCAAGGAAGCGGCACTCGCGCAAGGCGTTCGCGAAGTAATTTTCCTGCAGCCTGCGTTCTGAAACTTTCAGCGCGGCCTGCGCATCCAAGCTAGCACAGGGGGCGAATTTCTCCTCCGATGATTCGCGGTCTTCTCGACCCTGTTCAGACGGGCCACTAGACCGGCGGTGCAACGCACCGTCCCCCTTTTAATTCGCCGCCCAATCCCCGTATACTGGCCGAGTGAATCTCAAGCTGTGGTTCTTCCTTGGCGCGGCGGTTCTAGCAGCGCAGACTCCCTCCGGCGAAGCCGTGTTCAAACAGCGCTGCGCCGGCTGCCATGAAGCGAACAATCCGCGCATTCCCCCACGGGACGCCCTGGAAAAACTTCCCGCGACTCGGATTTTGCGGACACTGAATCACGGCGCGATGATGCAGGTGGCTTACACCATGACTCTCGCGGAGCGCGAAGCCGTGGCCAAGTATATCGGCACGGCGGGCGGGGAAGCGCCGCCCCCCGCGACTGCGTTTTGCCGCGACCGCGCCGTGAAGATCGCCGCGAATCCCAAAATCCAATGGAATGGCTGGAGTCCCGGCACCGATAACTGGCGCTACCAACCCGCCGATGCCGCCGGCCTGTCGCTGGACGCAGTGAAAGGCCTGAAACTCAAGTGGGCCTTCGCCTTCGACGGCGACCTCACGGCTTTCGCCCAGCCCACCATTCTTGATAACCAGTTATTCGTAGGCAGCGCCGGCGGCGTGATCCATGCGCTCGACCGCGAAACCGGCTGCGTCCGCTGGCAGTATGAAGCCTCGGGCCCCGTGCGCACATCCATCCTGGCGGTGCGCGAAGGGGGCCGCTACGTTCTCTTGTTCGGCGATCAGATCGGCACCTTCTACGCGCTCGACGCCGCCAACGGAAAGCAGCTGTGGAAGAAGCGTGTCGACGATCACGACGCGTCCCGCTTGACTGGCGCCGCAGTGGCGAACGACGGCACTGTTTACATTCCCGTAGCAAGCTGGGAAGAGAATCGCGCGTCGGATCCCAAATACGCCTGCTGCACCATGCGCGGCAGCGTGACAGCCCTGCGTATTCGCGACGGCTCACCAGTTTGGAAGTCCTACATGGTGGGCGAACCCAAGCAAACCGGCACCAACAAAGCCGGCGTTCCCAAGTACGGACCCTCCGGCGCTCCCATCTGGTCCGCGCCCACGCTCGACCGCAAGCGCGGAGTTCTCTACGTAGCCACCGGCGACAACTATTCGCCGCCCGCCACTGAACTCAGCGACGCCATCGTGGCGCTCGACCTACGCACCGGCGCTGTGAAATGGTCACGCCAATTCACTCCCGACGATACCTTCAGCGGCGCCTGCACTGGCACCCCGGAATGTGGACCCGACTTCGACTTCGGCTCCTCCACCATGCTAGTCGAGTCCGGCCCCAAACCCGTTTTAGTCGCCGGACAAAAATCCGGAATGGTCTATGGCCTCGACCCCGATCACAATGGCGAAACCTTATGGCAACTTCGCGTGGGCAAGGGAAGCACCAACGGTGGCGTGCAGTGGGGCATGGCGACGGATGGCCAAAACGTCTACGCAGCGGTCTCCGACATCGCCCGCGTCGCGCGCAAGCGCACCGACCTCGCCGACCTGCGCGACCGTGATGTCGACCCCAACGCCGGCGGCGGCCTCACCGCGATTCGCCTCACCGACGGCAGCAAGCTCTGGTACGCTCCCAGCCATCCGTGTGAAACGCCCAAGCCCGGATGCAGCCCCGCGCAACCTTCGGCTGTCACTGCTATCCCCGGCGTAGTGTTCTCCGGAAGCGTCGACGGCCACCTGCGCGCCTATTCGTCGGAAGACGGCAAAGTCCTGTGGGACTTCGACACCGCCCGTGAATTCCAAACTGTCAACGGCGTCAAAGGGAACGGCGGGTCGATCGATGGACCTGGAGCGGTGGTCGTCAAAGGGATGGTGTTCGTAAACTCCGGCTACTCGCGCCAGGCGGGTATGCCCGGTAACGTGCTGCTGGCGTTTACTACCGCGCCGAACTGAGCGTCTGTGCGGCGGCCGATCCCGCGGGCACAAATTTCTGTGCCCGCTTGCCCTGCACATCGGCGAAATACAAACTGCCATCCGGGCCCACCGCCATGCTGTGCACCCAGTTCAGGTCGCCCGGCTTTTCCTTACCGTTCTCGCCCTTCGGAACCACCCACATCTGCTTCAGCCGGCCCTCAGTATCCAGCTTCATGACCACCTGATCCTTCGGGGGCGTCGCCAGCGCCGCGGCTCGCGGACTTACTTCGGACCACAGCATCGGAGAGCTGCCGCAGACCCAGATCTCGTCATTCTTAGTGACTTCCATGGCCCACGGTGTGATGATGTTTTTCCACTCCGTCAGAAACTTTCCTTTGGAATCGAAAACCTGAATGCGCACGTTGTTGCGGTCAGCCACGTACACGCGGCCTTTGGAATCGAGCACAATTGAATGCGGCTGGCTGAACTCGCCGGCTGCAGTGCCGAGTTTGCCCCAGGCCCGCACGAACTTCCCATTTTTATCGAACACCACCACACGGTTGTTGCCGTAGCCGTCGCTGACATATAAATCGCCATTCGCCGCGATGGCCACGTCGTTGGGCTGATTCATATGGGTCGCGTCCTCGCCCGGCACGCCCGGAGTCCCTACCGTTAGCAGCACCTTCCCGTCCATCGTGAAGTGCCGCACCGTGTGCAGATCCCGGTCGACGATCCATAAGTTCCCGGCGCGATCGAAACGAATGGTGTGCGGATTCTTGAACAGCCCCTCCTGGTCCCAGAACTTCACCAGCTTGCCGTCCTGCGAAAACACCTGCACCGGAATCTTGCCGCGATTGAAAGTCCACACGTTGCCGTCGGGCCCCACCGCGACGCTCGACATAGCGCCCCACTCGCCACCCGGCACGCGCTCACTAGGCCACGTCGCATCCACTTTATAGCCGATGGTGTTGTCGATCTTCGGATACGCCGGGGTAGAATTTTGCGCCGTCGCGAAGCTCGCGAACAGCAGGCTCAACAGGCAAACCGATTTCGTGATGCGCGTATGCATAGGTGCTCCCCAGCGCCCATGTTACACCTTGGTTACACCTTGCGTTACCTTCCAGCGCGACCAGGACTGTGGGTAATTGCAGGCGGGGGCGCACTCACGCGAGATCCACCTGCAGATCCGCCTGGAGAGGCACTGATGCCGGGACTTGCCGCTCTAGGCGCGGGCGATGCCCCTGGGGATGTCCCTAAGTTCGAGGGAGTTCCTGCCAGCGGACTTGTGTACCAAACAGTGCGCTGCGGAAAGTAAAAAGTATTAACCATACCCGGACTATAGAAGGCGGCTCCGAAAGGACTAAAGTAAACCCCACTGGCCGGCAGGAACGTAAACATGCCGAAGTACGGATTCCAGGACCAACCGCCGGTGCCACTAGAGCGATAGTCGGTGTTCGACGCGACACGCGCCGAAATCACGTTAGCCGCCGCCACGTATTCCGCGCGCCGCGCGCCCCAGCGGTAGAAAGCGTCAGTATCTTTGATGTCGAATTTTGCGTCCACCAATTTGGCGCCGTCGAGATCGATCTGATGGCCCTTTTTGGCGGTGAGGCGGTCCGAACCGCCGGTCACCACCGCCTGCCCGTCATAAACCCGCAAGAGCGCTGGGTTGGCATCGATGCGATACAGCCCCTTTTTGGCCAGCGTCATGTGTGCGCCCGCAGCGTCGATGGCGATGGCGTTCTTGTCCAGCAACTCGGCCACTTCAATCAGCACGGAGCCGGATACCACTTCCAGCCGCGTATCGGCCAGCGCATTCGAAAGCATCCGCACCGAGCTGTTCTCAGTCACGCGCAGAAACGCTCCCGGAGTCAAAAGCACTTCCGCGCGTCCTTCTTCGGTGGCCAGCACCTGGCCGGATTTCACGTCAGGGTATTCCGCAAACTTCGGGTGTACCGGGGTGCCGTCGATGGTGACATCGCCCTCGATGTAGTGGATCACTCCGGAGCGCGCCGAGATCACCGACTGCGCCCCCGCGCCGCCCGCGAAAACGAAAGTGCCAATCACAGCGCAGACAATCGCACGAGTGTTAGCCATGGCAGTGCTCCTGCCCATAATCATGCGCACTTTTGGCAGTCTGCGTCAACCACGCCGAGGCAGTACTGCCCCATCAGCGGCGCCCGTGCCCCCAGTCTCACCTGCTCCAGTACACAGTACCGCCATGCGCAGCATGCGGACCCCGGGAGTGGTAAAGACATCGTAGACATGCTCGAAGCGGACGAACGGCGCTCAGAAAGAACGGCGCAATTAAGAATCGCCGGAAGGCATAGAGATCTGAGTTTTTAGCACCACGAACTAAGACAATCCTTCACTCGACTCTATGCCGTAGGGATGGGCGGTGCTGATGCGGACCAGGTCCTGTTCGCTGGTGTCGCGCCAACGATTCAATACCACGCAGCCTGCAGAGCCTGGATGTGGAAAGCTGCTGTTAGCATCGAGATTCTCGATGCTGAGAACAGGTGCCTTCTCGATGATGGTGTGATGATGGCCGTCGGCGTCGACGAACTCGCCAGCCACTATTCCAGGCTAATAGTCATCCACGAATCGCACGATTTCGACCGCAAGGTCCACTACCTCCGGGATCACGCGTCCATTCTAGCCAGAAAATTCAAATTTGACCACTACCCGGACCCCACTCCTGTGCCACACTGATGAAAGATGCCGCTCACGTCTGGAACATTTGTGGCCGGAATTGTTGTAGCGCTAGCCCTCGGCGCTGCCCTAGCCGCACTGTGGTCCCGCGCCCGCTCCGCCACCGTAGCAGCCCGTGAAGCCTCCGACTCCACCCGACCCATCGCCGACACCCTGGCGCGCATCGAAACCCACATCCGCGACATCGAATCCCAGCGCCAACATATGATGGGCGGTATCGAGCAGCAACTCGGCGCGCTCAGCAAGGAAACCGTAGCGCTCTCCCAAGCTCTCCGCGTCCCCAACGCCCGCGGTCGCTGGGGCGAACTCACCTTGCGCCGCGTAGCCGAACTAGCCGGCATGGTCCCCTATTGCGATTTCTACGAACAGGAATCCGGCGCCGCCCAGCGCCCCGACATGCTGGTGCG
>Ga0163163_10006129_pt1 | contig 10474 bp, 10 predicted proteins | sample S65metaG_FD_119766 | JGI IMG/M metagenome (GOLD analysis project Ga0163163, IMG submission 119766) | Switchgrass rhizosphere microbial communities from Kellogg Biological Station, Michigan, USA - S6-5 metaG | ecosystem: Host-associated > Plants > Roots > Rhizosphere > Soil | place: USA... | reverse complement strand
GTGGTGGAAGACTGTTTACTGGCGTGCGCACGAAACGGTACTCGAAAGATTGCATGAAGGCGATACGGTTCTTGATGATTGGACCCGTGAAGGTCATTCGTGGGGTGGCAGCCCCGATGCCGGCAATGGTGCCGTCGCGATCTCGCAAGCGCGGAAGCACATTCTGAATTGAGAAATGGTACGCTTTGTAGTCTCCAGTCTTTGTTTCAACTGTTGAGACCGCCCCCGTAAGCTTCCCGTATTCCGGGTCATAGGGGTTCGATATGACTTGCACCGACGAGACAACATCGATGGGCAGAGTGATTGCAGGACTGCCAGTCGCCGGATCGGTGACATTTGCGCTATTCACAAGCGCGCCGCTCTGTGTGTTGCGGGTACCCTTCAGGTTGATGTGTCCATCGGGACCGCGAACGACGCCTGGGACGAGGGGTAGCAAGCTTTCAAATCGCTCGTCCATATTGGGTGCATCACGTAATGTCTTCGTAGCGATAGTTTCTGCAGAGACCTTGCCGTCCGGATCGCTTGCCCGAACTGTAACGGACTCCTTCGCCTGCTCCGGCCTCAGCTGAAGTTCGACTTGAACAAGTCGTCCAGCTTCAATAATGACTGCCTGTTCAGCCTCTAGTCCCGGAAAGTTCGCTTTGACGGTATAGCTTCCGGCAGGCACCGCGACAAAAGCGTACTTCCCGTCGGCGTTTGTCTCTGTTTCGAGCGTGACCGGCCCACTCGCTACTACTTTCGCCCCGACTACATAGGATCGGTGACCAGGATCGCCGACGAATGTGGCTCCTTCCACCTTTCCAGACGCGTTACTGCCCTCAGTCGCCAAGATGCGGGGAGCAAACCACGGCACAACAAGCGCGAGGAAAATGGCCTTTCGTACCTTCCATACTCCCGCGGCCCGGTATTGCGTGGGTTTTCGACTAAGAGTCAAAGTCCGTTCGCGTCTTGTGGCCACTTTCAGCACATCCCCGTACTTTATGAGAAGGCAAACGTCATGCCAAACCCCCATCGGGCGGTCTATGGCTCCTAAGTTGCTGACTCTCAAAGATGAGAAGAAGTTACGTGTGATGTGGACCTATACCGGGGGGAACCCCTAAGCGGTTAGCAATTGCTGAGATGTTGGCAGAACATCGATCCTGGTGACTTGAGCACTCGCCTAGATATGTTGGTCTTGATTTGTTCGGTGCCCGACACTTTATAGATTCGAGTGATCAGTGACAAAAGGCAACTGGTTGCCATCGATGTGCACCGCGACTCGCGGCGGTAGAGACCACGCGCGAACGTCCCTCATTCAAGAGGCTGAACTCACAGATGGTTTCGCTCTGCTGTCCGGTCGCGAGGAATTGGTACATAACGTGCTTGTTAGTGAAGACAACGTGTGACAGCAGCTGCACAAACCAACGCAACGAATCAATAGAGCGGATGTCAAATTTCTCGCAAGGAACAAATGGCCAACTTAGTGCACTTCGCAATGGCGGTTGCTTCTGTAGTCGCGTTACTCATTGTGAGCCCGAGGCGAGCGCAGAGAAAGGCCATCCGCGCATTGACAGAGTATGCCGACATGGAATCCTCGCGCACCTACGATCATGTTGAGACCGACGTTCCAGGCCGAAAAATTCGGCTGACCTGACGCCATGGCTATCGGAGTCCGATTCTGCGCAGGGACCGTTTTGGTACTGCTCACACTTGTGATGCAGAGCGCGGGGATGGCTGCGCTCGTAATGTGGGCGAGAACTCACTTGGCCAAAAATATTCGTCGGTTCGGCTTAGTGCGTGCCGCAGTTCTCGTGGTGCGGTTCACCAGTTTGATTGTCTGCCTGCACATGTCGGAGATCCTGTTGTGGGCGTGCTTTTTCCGGTGGAAATGTTTTCCATCCTGGGAGTCCGCTTTTTACTTTTCGGTAACCAGTTATTCGACGGTCGGCTATGGAGATCTCATTCTCCCGCCGACGTGGCGAGCAGTAGGCCCGGTAGAGAGTCTTACGGGTGTGCTGATGTGCGGGGTGTCCGCTAGTCTGCTGTTTGCAATTGTGACCCGGCTTGTTGAGCGCGATGAAGAAGAGGAACTGGAAAAATCGTTAGGGCAGCCGGCATCACAGACATACCAAGACAGCCGGATCCGTAGCACAGAGTTGGCCGAACGGGTAGAAACAGAGTCTAAAGAGGACAGTCGGAGTGAGGCTGCGATAACACGGTAAAGTCGGAGGAGGATTCGACCCAATTGCGAGAGTACGTTCAATGGATAACACCCTAACAGGCATTATGGCGGCCCTCGGAGGTTCAATCATAGGTGCCTCAACTCCTGTCGTTAGCAATTTCGTCCTGCAGAGAAGCGTGACGCAACGGGAGATGACTAATCGCGAGATCGCACAACGCGTAGAACTGTACTCCGAGTTCATACGCCAGGGAACCTCTTGTTATGCTAAGGCGCTCTCGCAAAGCTTGGAAAGTCTCGATGAAATTGTCGCCATGTACGCGATGGTCAATCGAATCAGGCTGTTCGCATCGGACAGTGTTCTTGAAGCTGCGGAAACTTTCGTGAAAAAACTGGTCGAGAGGTTCGGTGAAAATAACATGAGTCTCGATGAGATCAAGGCTGTCGCGCTCGAGCAACACGTCGACCCGCTCAATGATTTCGCTCTCAAATGTCGATTGGAACTGCGAAAGATCTACGCCCGTATTTAATACGGGAGGAACCTGAGCTGTTCGGTTGGCATAGACTCTACAAATTTGGTTAACGAACCGATTTCATAGGGTCAACGAGTGCGTCGCCGTCACTTCCGAATTGACGGTGAAGCACCGATGAACCGGATGGACCCATCCTAAAACGCCGATGGTGAGCGTCTGTGTCCCGCCGTGACGATATGTGACTTGATCTGGCGACGATGCCTTGGGGTGCCAGATTCGGATCCGTAGCCTTGTCTGCACGATGTCCTGGAAGGCATTACAATGATCCGGTCAATCACACCGACAGGCTTCTGCTTGAGCCTCGCTACCGCTCCGAGAAGCATCCAACCTGAGGATCAGCGTCAGGTGGTCCACTTTACTTCTTGTCCAACAGCATAAGAAGAAATGCCGATGGCAGGTACATGATTGAAACAAGCAGCAATCGTCGTGCAATCGCGTTGGAGCGACGAAGAGCCAATTGCACCGCCTGATAGGAAAATCCCACGCTGAGCAACAATGCTCCCCCGAAATAGAGATACCCGGCATAGCCCACTAAAGTAGGGACCAGGCTGAGGGGAATCAAAGCAAGAGACGGCAGTACGCTTTGCCATGAGACCAAGCGGCCTCTCTTTTCTTTCGGAAGTACAAGGTAGCCCGCTCGATCGTAGTCCTCGCGATACATCCATGCGATGGCCATAAAGTGTGGAAATTGCCAAAGAAAAAGCATTGCGTAGAGGATCCAAGCACCCACCCTTACGCTCCCCGATGCCGCAGACCATCCGATCAGTGGCGGCACGGCCCCGGGAAAAGCTCCAACAAGAGTACATAGGGCAGTCTTCCGCTTGAGCGGTGTGTAAAGGAATAGGTAACTAACCAATGTGAGGATGGCGAGCACGCTAGCCAAGCAGTTCACGGCACACGCCAGATAGATGGCACCTCCGCATGATAGGAGGATTCCAAAAGAGAGGGCTCTGAAGGGTTCTACGGTGCCTGCAGCCAAGGGTCTTCGCGCGGTCCGACGCATCTGTGCGTCGAAGTGTCGCTCAAGGAACTGGTTGAGCGCGCTCGAACCACTCGCTACTAGCAAAGTACCGACTAGCGTGTTAATCAGACGAGCGAACGGAAAGCCTAGAGACGATATCGGCTGCGCCATGCAGAAGCCAACCAGTACAGTTATGGTGATGAGGAAACTTATTTCAGGTTTCGTAAGCATCCAATAAGCGGTCAGGACTTTCGAGCGTACAAGGCAGCGAAGCTGCGTACTCTCGGTTCCTGATAAGACCGTGATTGTCGGCTCCGTAGCCATCGTCTGTGGACCTCTCATTCGGTTCCGCTCAACTGCATGCGATATCCGCGTGCAATTCCGGTTTGGCGGATTCGAGGCGCTGAGCGCTTTGCACTGAAAAGATCTGCATAGTGATTGCAATGACCGGCAGCAAAAACACTATCGATCCCAAGACCCACATCAGCGCACCCGCGGCGACTTGATCGTTGAGGGCACTGAGCCCGAAGGGGCGTGGGATTTCTCCATAACTCGGATACAGGAGACGTCCCGAAAAACACAGGAATGCCGACAGCCCAGTATTCACGATGTCGGCGAGCAATAAGTAGAGCAGGATCATCCAACGTGAACCCCGTCTTCGAAAAGGCCAAGGTTCGAGGATCGGCCACCAGAACAACATGCTTGTGAACAAGAAACAGGCGTGCTCAACGTTGTGCCAGTTTTCAGAGCTAAGGGCGAACTCATACGCTGGGGGAATATGCCAGGCAAGGTACGCCGCATTCATTGCGATCCACGCTACCAGGGGACGAACCAGAAACCCGCTGGCGCTATGGATGACGGGTAAGCGCAAGAGTGGGCGCAAAACTGTGAGAATGGTCCAACGCGGAAGTCCGCGAAGCATGGGCACGACCGGCGAGCCGAGGACCAGGAGCGGCGGTGCAATGGACATGAGCACAAAATGCTGCGCCATGTGCATGAAGAGCAGCGATTCGCTGAAGGTATCCAGGGGCGAAGCCACGGCGACAAAAATGGCCGTGAGACCAGTTAGAAACGCCATAAGTCGCCATAGCGTAAATTGGCTTGGGCGCGTCCGGCGAATCTTGATCCAACCGGCTGTATAGATCACGCCTACCAGCATGAGAGCGCAGGTGACAACGGTTGGGATATCCCAATTCGTGACGAGTGCGGACGCTGATTCCTGCATTGGTTTACTTCTTCGAGCCAGAACTCGGAACGATTTGTGAGGTCTGAACCTCTTTTTGGGAAGCATCTACCGCCGGAGGCTCATTCGGCGGATGCAAAGTCTCGAGGAAGGTAACAAGAGCCGTCACTTCTGGTGGTGAGAGGTTTTTGCCATAAGCCGGCATGTTTCCGCCACCCTGCAAAACCTGGCGAATCATCTGATCTTCTGTCATGCGGGTGGCAATTGAATCGAGCGCAGGACCGCGCTGACCTCCGACTCCACCGACCGCGTGGCAGTTGCGACACTGCTTCGATTGGAAGACGACCGCACCTTGACGCACGAGCGGTGTGGCATCGTGAAGATATCGTGGAGGTACGGGATCACCGCTCCATGCATTCATGTGAGGGCTCCAAGGTGTAAAGGTCGCCAGATGAGTTAAGACTCCCCAGGAAATGGCGACTGTGCACAGCACAAGCACTGCGACCGGGCGGCGATACGAACTCTTTTCTCCCTCTGAGGCATAGAACGGGAGACCAAGGAGAATCGCAATACCGATAACCGGAGCAATCAGAATGAAGGGAGTTTCCATTGACGGAGGCAGATACGCTAACGCCGCGTAGATCCAGAGAAAGAAGAAATCCGGCTTTGGAACTGTCTGAACAATGTTGGGATCAGGCTGTCCGCTCGGTCCGTAAGGACCGAAGACGAAAGCGCAGACGGCCACTGCGGCGATGACTGCACCTGAAAAGATGACATCCTTCCAGAAAGCGACAGGTACGAAGGGGACACCCTCTTTGTGCGTGAGATCGTGGTATTCCTGGAGGTAGGTGGACCGGCGGACAATACGCCCAGGCATGGGCCACTCATTGATGCCGAGCTTAAGGACCATCCAGACGTGCAGGCTGGCGAAAAGGAGCATTGATCCTGGAACGACAAAAACGTGCAAAGCAAAGAAGCGGGATAGCGTAGCGCCAGCGATGATAGGACCGCCCAGAAGCAGGTGTACCAGGCTGCCTCCAACGATTGGGATCCGGCTGGTAATCGAAGCTCCAATGCCGAGACCCCAGTAAGCGTCCTGGTCGAAGCGCAATACTTGACCGGTGAAAGCCATACCTAGCGTCATGAGCAGGAGAAAGACGCCAAGAACCCACGTTAGCTCGCGTGGATACTTGTAGGAGCCAAACATGAAGACTTGCGCCATGTGCACCAGCACGACCGCGACCATGAAGTTTGATCCCCAGCCGTGCATGGCGCGCAAGAACCACCCAAGCTCAAGCTGGTGATTGAGAACGTTGAGGCTGCTCCATGCCTCGCCGGCTGATGGCACGTACACAAGGGCAAGCAGGATGCCGGTGACAATCTGAAGAAAGAGCAGGGTGAATGCCGCGCTGCCGAACACGTACCACCAGCTGGCGGTGTTCCGTGGAACCGGATGCAGCGCAGCATCCTTCAGCGGGCCCTCAAGGTGAAGGCGTGCTTCGAGCCATTTGTAGATTTCCTTTATCCGGTGCATTGGGACTTTCCTTTAACGTTGCCGATTGTAACGAGTTTGGCGGTATTGGAGAGAGTCGGCATCTGACCGGCGTGAATCTGTAACTGTCCATCAGATATTTTGTAGTCATAAGTAAAGAGGCCGCGTTCCGGAGGGCCGGATGCGCGTGCGCCGTCCGCATAATAGGCACCTCCGTGGCAGGGACACATGAATAGCTGCGACTGCGGAAACCAGCGAACGGGGCAGCCCAGATGAGCGCAATTTACGGCGAAGACTTGAAACTGCGCCGCGGCAATTCGGCGCACGTAGCAGGTGACGCCTGCCGTTTCGCCGTCCCATGGCTTGCGGAATGGGTTAATGAAGGTTGCAAGGCGCGTTTCGCCCAGCGGGAAATCTGCAACCGGTCCCAACGTAATCCAAGACTTGTAGGCAGCATCGCGTTTGACCGGCGAAAGCAGGTAGCGAATTACGGGTGTAGCCAACGCGAGGCCCACCAGGCCGTTGAAGGCAACACCGGCATACAGTAGTAGCCAGCGGCGTGAGACAGTTAGCTTCTCACCCTCCTGCTGTTCATTCTTCATTACGACGTCATAACTCACGTTCTCACCTCATCGATCTCGTCGATACGGTTGCCCGGGAGTCGCGCTGCGCGAACTCCCTAAATACGCGACAATGTCGGTCACATCTTGTGCACTAAGCGGAGAGCCCGGCTTATCACCACGCCAGTCTGGGTGGCCGATGTCCGGCCGGCCGGCAATGATGATGCTGCGGAGCGTCTGGTCGCTGACGAGAGCCAGATAATCTGGGCTCGTGACTTGTTGCTTCGAAGCCCGATGACACGATGCGCAATCGGTGTTGTATTGCTCTTTGCCGCGGAGGGCGTCACCTTTTTGGTCCTGCGCGTAGGGGGGAGCGTTCCGGCCGCCGAGAACCGCTCGCTGAGACCAAGTGTTGCGCATGCCCAGCACGATTGCATCGATTTGGCTGTCAGTTAGCGTGCCGCCCATGGAAATTGCGAAAGCGGGCATTTGCGTGCCCGGCATGCCACTGCTGATCCACTTCCTCAATGATCGGTCATCCACCAATGCTTGATATTCAGGGTTGCCAAGATCGATTGCTGCACCGTTCTGCCCGTCTGCTCCATGACAAGCTGAACAGTTTTGTCTATATAGAATGTCGAAGCTAAGTTGATCTTGCGGTCGCAATACTTCTGCACTCGGCTTCGGATAACCGGGCGCATCGTTGCATCCGGATAACAGAAGGATGAACACGCAGGCGGCCGAGACGAGGATGGGCAGCGGCATCATCGCTCCTCCTCGTGGTTCGACATATATCCAGGAGCTTCGATTCCGAGGCGGGCGAGAAAAGGGAGAGACTGAACAGTGCGGATACGTTCCTCACGCGCGACTACTAATCCTGCAACAATTCCGAACATGACCTGAGAAAGCAAGAACCATCCCCAGGAAATTCGCTCATCGAGCGCAGGGTTGATGATGCTCATGCTGGAGTGAAGCAGCCCAGTCCACAGAAGAGGCGCAATGATGCCGCCCAGCAATACCGGACGGCGAGGCAACATCGGCAACATTGCGCCATAGAGCAGACCGACCAGCAGGCAAGTTGTAGCGTGAATGACCGTCGCAACGATCAGGCCCTCCCAGTGAAACACGGCGATATCCGCAGTACTGGGATTGCGCCAGTGCGCGACCCCCGCACCCCCCAGGAGATTCACCGGATACCAGATACTGCGCTGTGCAATAAGCCCATAGAGCAGTGCTGGGAGGATCATGGCAATGCCGCCTGCGATGCCTCCTTTGATTCCAGACATGACAGGATATGTCTCGATAGGCAGGTACGCCCGATGCTGTTCACTCACTTCAATGTGCTCAACGCGCCGACGCGTCGTTGTGATTCTTTCAAGAGGAGCACGCATTGGCACGGTCTCCAAGTGCTCGTGCGGCAGCACCTGACGAAACCACCCGATAGATCCGCATACGACAAGGATGAAGCCAAGGATGGTCACGCCAACATTGGTCACCAGACCGGCCGCGCCCAGCGTGGCGCCAAATGCGAGAAGGATGGGCCACGCTGTTGGCGATGGCAAATGGGTCAAGCCTTCCTCTACCTTTGCTGCCTGTTGTACCGGAGTATCTGTCATGCGATCACCGCCCAATTATGTAAACCACTGTGAATACGACGACCCACACGGCGTCAACGAAGTGCCAGTAGAGCGCGAGCACCTGTATACGTTCCGTGTGACTCTCCTTAACATGACCGGTGAGGGTGAAGACGAGGACAAGCAGGAGCATCAGCAGCCCAACCACTACGTGGGTAGCGTGCAGTCCAACGAGCGAATAAAAGGTGGTTCCAAAAAGATTGGTCCGGATGGTCAACCCATCGTGATAGATGAGCTTCAGCCATTCACGAGCCGTGCCGACAAGGAAGACGATGCCAAGACAGATGGTGGTTGACCACCATAGCAAAAACCGCCGCATTCGGTTCTTCTCAATGCTGCCTTCAGCAAGCCAGATAAAGAAGCTGCTGGAGAGCAGGCAGACGGTATTGAAGATCGGAACCTCTAGAACCTGCGCCGGTGTTGGTCCGTAGAGGCTCTTGCCGATGTAAAAGACATAGGCAACGACGAAAATGGTAAAGATCGCCGACTCGCCAATGATGAGCGAGAGCATGCCAACGCGTCCGCGGGAAGGCAAATCCAATGGTTGGTCCGGTGTTAGCGGCGCGAGGGAGATCGTGCTCATTGCTCGTACCTCCAGTCCGGATCTTCAGGATGCTTTAGGTCCCACAGCGGACGACGGCTTCTCACGACTGGCTCGGTTGCGAAGTTGTACTCGGGTGGCGGCGATGAGGTAGTCCATTCGAGCGTCCATGCATCCCACGGATCGTCGCCGGCGGGCTGGCCGCGGTAATACGACCACACCAGATTGACTGCGAATATCAGCACTGCGATGCCCTGAATGAATCCCCCTATGGAGACAATCATGTTCAGGCGGTCCCAGCCGCGGTCTGGCTCGAAGGTGTAGATCGAGCGAGGCATCCCCATGAAACCGAGGAAGTGCATTGTGTCAAAGGTGATATGGAAGCCGATGAGAAATAGCCAGAAATGCCACTTTCCTAGCGTTTCACTCAACATGCGACCTGTCGCCTTCGGGTACCAGTAATAGATGGCGGCAAAGATGTTGAAGACGATAGCCCCCACCAGCACATAGTGAAAATGCGCAATGACGAAATAGGAATTATGGAGTTGCCAGTCCAGAGGCGACACGGAAAGCATGATGCCGGTTAGCCCAGCGAGGAGAAATTGGAAGAGAAAACCAGTGCAGAAAAGCATGGGCGTAGCAAAGCGGATCCTGCCACCCCACATCGTGGCAACCCAGTTAAATATTTTGATACCGGTGGGAACGCCGACCAACATGGTAGAAAGGGTGAAAAATGCATTTGAGACCGAAGTCATCCCTACCGTGAACATGTGATGTGCCCAAACGCCTAGGCTGACAAAGGCAATAGCGGCCGAGGCCGCCACCATGGCTGGGTAACCGAAAATCGCTTTGCGTGAAAAGACGGGAATTATTTCGTTGGCGATCGCGAAGGCAGGCATCACGAGGACATAGACCTCGGGATGGCCGAATATCCAGAAGAAGTGCATCCAGACAACAGCTGATCCGCCGGCCTGCGTGTCAAAGAAATGGCCCCCCAAATAGCGATCAATGAGCAGCATGATCTGCGCAGCAGTGAGGGGCGTGATCGTAATCAACGTCAGGCCGCTCACTACGAACATGAGCCAGGCAAACAGCGGCATTCGCCAAAGGGTCATGCCACGGCAACGCATCGATAGAACAGTGGCGATGATATTAATGGCCGTGCCCAGAGTGCCGAATCCGCTGACGATGAGCGCCAACGCCCAGTAGTCGGTGCTGTGTCCTGGCGAGAAAGCGCGTGCGGTGAGTGGGGCATAGGCGAACCAACCAACATCCGGTGCGCTGCCCACACCGTAGAGGCCAAAACCCCCGATAAAACTGAAATAAAGGAGGAGACCGCCGAAGGCGGTCAGCCAGAAGCTGAACGCATTGAGCCGGGGAAAGGCCATGTCGCGAGCGCCGATCATCAGCGG
>Ga0163163_10006122_pt1 | contig 10477 bp, 9 predicted proteins | sample S65metaG_FD_119766 | JGI IMG/M metagenome (GOLD analysis project Ga0163163, IMG submission 119766) | Switchgrass rhizosphere microbial communities from Kellogg Biological Station, Michigan, USA - S6-5 metaG | ecosystem: Host-associated > Plants > Roots > Rhizosphere > Soil | place: USA: Michigan... | reverse complement strand
TCCATAGAAGGCCGTGAGAGCCCAGAAGCACACGCCAACGAAGTAGGCCATGCCGGCCGCACTCATTGGGGAACCTGACGCGTGCGTTCGATCCACACGGCCACCTCGTCGCGACGATCCGGCGCGAGCGTAAGGAAGCGCTCGAACCTGTCGCGCGCGGCCCTCAGGTTTCCGTCGGCAAAATTGCGAATGCCAAGCAGGAGATGGACGTCCGGGTAGTCCGGTGATATGGCGAGCGCCTGGTCGAGCACTCGTTGCGCATCCTCGGCACGGTTCGCAGCGTTGTAGGCCCGGCCCAGAAACAGGAGAAGGTCCGGGTTCTGCGGTTCTGCGGCTGCACAGCGCTCGTACGCGTCGAGCGCCCGGCCGCTGTCGCTGCTTCGGTCGTACGCGCTGGCGATCATCGGGCAGGCATCGACCGGCGTCGGCGACGCGCGAAACACGCCTTCCCACGCAAGTGCTTCTTCATGAAATCGCCCGAGCTCGTGTTGAATGCGGGCTAACCGATCGAAGTAGATCGCTTGCGATGGCAGTCGTTCGGTGAGGCGTTTCGTCGGTTCCAGCGCGTCGCCGTACTGCCGCGCCGAGAAGGCCTTCTGGCTGGACTCGATATCCCGGCTGATGGCCGGATCGACAAGTGGTGCAGCGGCTGGCGTGGCAGTGCCGAGACCGAAAAGCGTCAGGTAATAGGTCCCGAGGAGGACGATGCCAACCGCGAGTCGAGCCAGCGGGCCGCGCATCAGAATTTGTAGGCCGTGGAGGCAGTGACCGTCGTCTGCCACAGCGGCGTCCTGAGCGCTCGCTCCTGACGACTGGTGCTCACGGTGAACTGGACGCGTGTCCGTGCGGACACATCGAGGCTGGCCTGCCCACGGACCGTGTTCGATCGCAGTTGAATCGAGTCCCCCACGCCGCGCGGCTCCTCACGATTGAACCCGTGGCTGTACGTGGCCGCGACGTAGCTCGTACCCATGCTGCCGAGATACCGCCGCGATTCCGTATGAAACGACCACGAGTCTGACTCGTCTCCGGGCACGAAGAAGACGCGCTCCATCAGTGCCCATTGATGCACGTACTTGGTTGCGGTGCCCACATAGATCGAAACGGGCGCCGAGAACTGGAGCCGCCGATAGCCGCCCGACAACTCGAGGCCGTGTCCGACGCTCTGATACAGGTCGAAGGCGGCGCGGTAGTCCGGGAAGAGGTCGCGGCGGGTAGCCGCGCCCACGCTGATGAAGGCGTACGTGCCGGCCCGCAAGCTCGGGTACGCCTCGACCTCCACGAGCTGATCGCGGTAACCGAAGCGCGCCGCGTTCGTACCTCTTACAAAGACGCTGCCTCGTGACGTCTCGCGCCCGACGGATATCTCGAACTCGTGCCACGGGTCGCCGCCGTCATTGAAGGAGTCGAGTGAGTAACCGGTCTTGACCTGCCACGGGCGTGTCTGCGCATCGAGCCGCTGGCGCATCAGACGGGCCTGCGGGTCGCCCGGATCGCGCGTCAGGATCTGCGTGGCCAGGTCGCTGGCTGACGATGTATGGCCGGACCACCATTCGACGTTCATCAGCGCGACCCGCGCGTCTCTGTAATCGGGCGTCTGGATCAGGACCTGCTGCAGTTCCGAGCGGGCTTCGTCATAACGTCGGTCCCACGAGAGCATCAGGCCGTACACCAGCCGGGCGTCCACGTCGCGCGGTGTGGCAGCGACATGGCTCGCCAGCATAGCCAATGCCTGCGGTCGTTGTCCGGCGGCGTAGGCGGCGCGCGCGGTTGAAATGACGTTGTCCTGGGCCGACGCTGCTCCAGCCATGAGGATCAGCGCGGCGGCGATGATGAGGCGTTTAGGCATGCTGCTTCCTTTGGTGCGAATCGATCCAGGTGGCAAGTTCCGCAGAGGCGTCGCGCAATTCGTGAATGGCCATCGGCGGCATGCTGGGCTCAGCGCCTTCCGGACCGTCGGAGAGCGCGGCCCAGATGCGCTCAAAGCGGACGAGTCCAAGGATGCGGGCGCCGCCGAGGAGCCGATGCGCGACGCTGCGCAAGACGGAGGCGTCCACGAGGTCGAGGTGCGATAGACGTTCGATCGCCAGATCCACGCCGGCAACGTATTCGCGGACGAGTTCAAGCGTCTTCTCAGGGCCGATGTCGGCCGCGAGGAGATTCAGGCCGGTCGCGACAGCGGCGTCGCGTGCAGCGGTGCGCGCGTCGGTCACTGTGGTGTCGGGGCCGCGCCGCAAGTGGGTATTGAGCAGTTCGGCTAGCCGTTGCAGCCGCAGCGGCTTCTCCAGGAAGTCGTCCATGCCAGCCTGGCGGCAGCGGTCGCGCTGTTCCCGGCTCACGTCTGCCGTCAGCGCGGCGATGAAGGCACGGCGTCCGTTTCGCTCCGCTCGTCTGATCGCTGCAGCTGCTGCGAGGCCGTCCATGCCCGGCATCTGGCAGTCCAGCAGGATCAGCTGATACGCGCCGGTTGCTGCGGCCGCCACCGCGTCCGCTCCGCCGGCCACTTCGTCAACGAGATACCCGAGGCGCGCAACCTGCAAGCGCGTGACATGGCGGCTCACCGAATCATCGTCAGCCAGAAGGACGCGCCCTGTCGGGAGGTTCGGCTGGTCGGTAACGTTGTGGCGCGTGATCAGCGGATCGTCCAGCGTGGCGCTGTCGTGACCGTGCACCATCACTGCCCGCAGGCACTGGAGCAGTTCGGCACCCTGGAACGGTCTCGGAATGTACGCGCTATATCCCGCCTCGCGAACGTCGCGGGCGTAACCTCGAACGCCGGACACCGGCGCCAGCACCAGCGGTACGCCTGCCAAACGGGGATCGGCCCTGATTGCTTTCGCGATGGCCAGGTCGCCGCCCTGCAGACGAACGTGGCCCACGATCGCGACGTCGATCGAGTGACCGGCAGACCGTGCTGTGCGCAGCGCTTCCGGTAACCCTGCTGCCGACCCGCTCGCAGCAACTTCCACACCCGTCACCGCGAGCGACAGCAGCAACTCGCTCAGCGATCGGGAATCGTCGTCTGCGACGTAGACACGAAGTTTCGCCGTCTCGATCAGCTCGAGCGCACGATGTCCGATGGGGCGGGTGTCCTCTTTGAGACTGACCGTGAAGGCGAAGATCGAGCCTCGAGGGGAACGGCTGGAGACGCTCACCGTTCCGCCCATCAGTTCGACGAGCTGCTTTGAGATTGAAAGACCCAGGCCGGTCCCTGGCTTGGAGGCGACGGCCGGACGGTCGATCCGGGAGAACGGCTGGAAGAGGCGTGCCTGGGCGTGGCGCGGAACGCCGGGGCCTGTGTCACTCACCGCCAGGCGAACGTCGACGGTGCCGCTGCTTGTCGCCCGAGTCGCGGCACGGATGACCACCGAGCCCTCATCGGTGAACTTCACCGCGTTGGAGACGAAGTTCGCCAGGATCTGACGGATGCGTCCAGGGTCGCCCGTCACGGTCGTATGTTTCACGCCGTCTGTGTCGACGCGGAGGACCAGTCCCTTCGCCATGGCTGTTTCGCTGAACATGTCCGCGACGCCCCTGACCAGCGCCACCAGGTTGAATCCGGCGGATTCCAGTCGCATCGCGCCGGCCTCGAGCGTCGACACATCGAGTACGTCGTTGACGACCGCGAGCAGCGATTCGATGCTCGCATGAAGCGAATTGGCCAGCCGCCGCTGTTCGTCCGACAGCTCCGCGCCGAGCAGCAGTGTCGAGAAACCCATGATGCCGTGCAGCGGCGTCCGGATCTCGTGGCTCGCGTGCGAGATGAACTCCGACGTGCGACGAGCGCGCTCCAGGGCCTGGTCACGTTCCGCGCGAATCGCTGCGAGCGTGCCGCTGCGCCGGGGCGTGGTGCGCGATGCGTCGTGACGTCGGAAGGCGCGTCGCGCGTGCGTCCGCGTCTTCGTGGTCATGTTCGGTTTGTCGTCGATGCCTGCGGGGATGGCAGCGGGCTGCTCCACTCGGCGGTCCGTTTCATGTCGCCCCAGTGGGCCTTGGTGCCGGCGATCCAGTGGACGAGGCCGACCAGTCGCCAGTAGGCCGTCATCTGGCGATACCCGAGGTTCTCGACCGTTGCGGCAACCAGAAGCGCGAGAATCTGACGAAACCGTGGATACGTGTGATACGAAATCTCGTCGAGCAGCAGCGAGCTGACCGAGAGCAGAGTGCCGAACCCGATGTTCACGATGAGGAATGCCAGCGCGAAGCCCCAGCCTACGAATCCAGCAAGAAAGCCCGCGCCGAAATAGACCCAGCCCAGTGCTTCGACCACGGGGCTGAGGCACTCGAATAGAAGCGCGAATGGAAACGCCACCCATCCCGCCCAGCCTCCGCGACGGCTGAAGAGCAGTTGCCGGTTCAGCCAGAGGCTTTCGCAGAGACCGCGCTGCCATCGGATGCGCTGAGTACGAAGCGCCCCGATGCTCTCTGGCGCCTCTGTCCAGCACACCGGTTCCGGTGCGAAGACAATGCGGTACGGCCGTCCCGCGCCCCCGAGAAAGCGGTGGAGCCGTACGACCAGTTCCATGTCTTCGCCGATGGTGTTGCGGCGATACCCCCCGGCCTCGATGACGGTTTCCTTATGGAACACGCCGAAGGCGCCGGAGATGACGAGCAGGCCGTTGACCGGGTTCCAGCCCAGGCGCCCGAACAGAAACGCGCGGCAGTACTCGACGACCTGGAGCATCGGCAGCGGACGACGAGGTAGTCCCGTGCGCACCAGCCAGCCGTTGACGACATCGCAGCCGTTGGCGATGCGAATGATGCCTCCAGCCGCAACCGTGAGCGGGTCATCCAGGAACGGGCGCGTGATGCTCTGCAAGCTGTCGGGCCGGAGGACCCCGTCGGCGTCCAAGGCGCAGTAGAGGGGGTATTGCGCGGTATTGATGCCCGCGTTCAAGGCGTCGGCCTTCCCGCCGTTGTGCTTGTCGATCACCTTGAGTTCCGGATAGATCGGTGAGCGATACACAGCACGGATCGGCTCGGTCGCCAGCCGCCGCCGGACGACCTCGGGGAAGACCTGCAGGTCGAACGCCTCCTTCAAGCGGTTGAGTGTCCGATCGCTGGAGCCGTCGTTGATGACCACGATCTCGAAGTGCGAATAATTGAGCTGCAGCAGCGAGCGCACCGTCGCCACCACCGTGTGTTCCTCGTTGTACGCGGGGATGAGCAGCGACACCGGCACTTCGAGGCTCGAGAACCGGGTGGAGAGCGGACCAAGCGTCCCGCGCTGCTTATGGCGCCGAAGGACCACGAAGGAGACGACGTTGAGGACGAGATATACGGCATTGATGCCGACCAGATAGGCGAGCGCCGCCCACCCGAAGATATTGGCGACGGTTACCACGTTCATGCCCCTGCCTCCGCCAGTACGTGCACCAGCATGTCCCTGGCGAACGCGTCGCGATGTTTCTGACTCAAGTCTCTGATGCGCGACATTTCGACGCCAGGCAACGAACACAGGGCTTTCGCGGTCCGGTATCGCACCCACCACTCCGAATCGCACAGCAGCGGTTGAAGGAAGGCGTAGTCCTCCTCGCGCCCAAGCCGCGCCAGCACATTCACCGCCTGCACTCGCACCTGCCACGACGGGTGGTGCAGGTAGTCGCGCACGGTATCGAGGTCGTCAACATCGGCGAACAATCGCAGACACGCCGCCAGGCATTCGACATTGCTGGTCCGGGCAATGAGTGTGCGAACGACCGGCATCGCGTCCGCGAGGTGGGCGACGTTGAAGTACTGCAGCAGCCGTGGCGCCCGCTCGATCGGAAAATGCAGTGCTGCATCGGTCAGCGGGCGCGACACGACGTCCACCCCGAGATCGGTCAGCATGGCGAGCGCGTAGTTTCTGGACCAATCGTCGCGTTCGCTGAGAGGCGGCAGGATGACCGGCATCGCGGCTGTCGCATCGATCCGGGTCAGCGCGCGCGCAGCAGCGAGAGAGAGGAGACCGTCCTTGTCGGACGTCAGGCGAACCAGCGCCGCCCACGAGTCCCGGTCGCCGCGGTCGCCGAGGTGCCCCAGCGTCGAGACCGCCAGCAGCCGACGACGCAGGCTGCGTTGATCGAGCATGCGTCGCGCCTGAACGTCCGCGCCAATCCGACGCGCTACCTCGTTGAGATGACCGGTAATCTCGCCGGTGAACGACTCCTGCAACTGGTTCCACAGGGTCAGAAACGGAATGAGATCGCGCTGGCGCAGGGGTGGCAGTGATTCGGGTATGGCGGTGGTGTCGGCCACCAGAATTGGCAGCCATGTACGTTCGAGGCCGAGTTGCCGCTTCGTCCGGATCCGGTTGCGGAGCCGGGCAAAGAAGATTTGCAGAACCACGACGAGGTACAGAAGGCCGATGACGATACCAGCCGCTGTGACGAGCTGAAGACTCATGGATGTGTGCCGCCCTGCGTGGCCCTAATCGCGCGCATCCGCCAGGCGTCGGACGCGAGCTACGAACTCCTCGGGACGGAATGGTTTGACCACATAGTCGTTGACGCCGGCGTCGAATGCGCGCAGAACGTCGCGTTCCTGTGACTTCGAAGTCAGCATGATCACAGGGACGCGTTCCCAGCCGGATGTCTGACGAATCTCAGTGATCAGCTCGAAGCCGCCCACGTAGGGCAGCATCACGTCCATCACGATGACGGCCGGTCGCGGCAGGGTTTTGAGCAGGGACTGGGCGTGAAGGCCGTCGGCGGCGACGTGCACGGCGAAGCCCCGCCGGGTCAGCAGGTGTTCGACCAGTCGCGAGACGACCGGATCGTCCTCGATGACGAGCACGTCGCGGAGTGTCGAGACCGTCGCGTTCGCAGTTGCCGCCGCCGTTGATGTGTGTGCCACCTGGCTGGCTTATCGACTGCTGGAGGGATGGTCGTTACAGAAAGGATCAGGACTGCGGCAACGGGACCGGTGTAGCACTGCATCGCCATGCACGCGGCTGCACCCAGCGACGTGAACTTTCGCTGGGTGCTGACGACGACGAAGCGCTGCGACCTACGACTGTGAGCGGGCGACTGCCTTGACGGCGTCCTCCACCTGTTTCTTCGTCGCCGGTTCGCGAAGCACTTCGCTCTTCTCGCGGATGAATGCACCCTTGCTCACCGCCACCAGGGTGCTGGCTTCGGCTTTCGGGTTCGAGCAGGACCCCTTGAGGTGCAGCACCCATGCGCCCTCATTCGGCCACTGCTGCGCGATGAAATAGATCGCTTCACCCCTGTCGACCTCGGTCAATGTGAGTGGAAGAGACTGCCGGGCTCCGTTGACGAGCCCTTCAGCGGTGCCGCTAATCTGGACGTGTGCCAGGTCATCGCAGACAAGAGCGCGTACCGCGAGAACGGCCTTCTTGCCGTCCGTCTTCTTCAGGTCCTTGCTCTTCGAAATGCCCGCCGCGATGGGTGGACCGATTTCCAGACGGAACATGGTTCCTGCGCCTGCCACGGCGACAAGGCAGGTGATGGCCACGGCCGTTGTGCCGACTGTTCTGGTGAACGACATCTCAGGCTCCTCCAGTGATTACCATTTCCAGGCGAGCTCTTCTCGCCACCTCCGCAACGCATCGGGGTCTAACGCCAGAATCTGATCACGCGACACGCGAGCCGGTAGCGGCGCGACCGCCGCTATTCGGTCGTAGATACGTTGCCGGTCCGACGGGTTCACGCGCGCTAACAGGTGCCAGAGCGTCAGCGTGTCTCGAATGCGGGCTTCATTCAGGATCACCTCGAGCGCGCGTCGAGCGTCCTTGCCGCTGTCGAAGTCGTCGACCGCCTGCCGCAAGGCAATGGACGCGTCCTCGAAGTACGGAGTGCCAGGTCCGCTGCCGCGCTTCGTGCGGCAGATTGCGCCGGCAGGGACAAGCGATTCCCGGCCATTGAATTCGAGGGCGGCCCAGCCGGTCGTCATGTGCAGTTCGCCGGCCCCGTCCTTGCCGACCGTGACCGTGTAGGCGCAACCGAGGTCGACCACCGCGCTGGCCGGCGTGTCGACGATGAACAGCCGCGGCGGGGCATTGATCTCGGCGCTTATCGTGCCGTGCGACAACGCCAGCCGATACTCGGAATCGCGCACCTGGCCGAGCTGCACACGAGTCCCCGGTTCGACATCGACCGTCCCCAGGGGGCCGACGATGATCCGCGCCTTCGAGCTGCTATCGGTTTCAACCCACTCTCCAGCGGCCATTCGCCGCGCGCCGCCCATCGTGTGAGCAACTTCCCATGGTCGGGGCGTAGTCTCACGAGTCCACAAATACGCACCGCCCGAAACGATTGCAATCAGTGCGACGGCTACAGCCCACCGCAGCGGTCGTCCGAAGACATGCCCTGTGGGGAGGGTTCCCCCGTAGGCAGAGCCGTCATTCCGCCACTCCGTCAGTGCGGCATCGATCCCGTTCCAAACGGACGAAGGGGCGTTGACCCCACTGAGCTGACGCATCAGCCGCGTCGAGAACTGAATCTCATCCAGCGCCGCCCGGCACTTCGAACATGACGCCAGGTGAATGTCGATACGCCGCTCCTCGACGGCGGTCAACTCGCCGTCCGAGTAGCGGGTGAGTGATTTATCGACGTGCCTAGTAAACATGTCCACAAGCCTTAAGCCTTCGGCGGAGGCTCCGCCGCAATCGTCTCTCGCATCGGAGCCAGCGTCCTGGCGAGCAAGCGATGTCCTCGACTCAGCCTGGACGCCACCGTTCCGATCGAGCAGTTCAGCGCCGTCGCCATGTCCGCATAGGAGAGGTCTTCGAAATAGCGCAACAGGATGGCGACCCGCAGCTTGGCGGGGAGCGCGGCAATTGCCTGTTGTACTGACTCTGCGACCTCACGCTGCGCGAACAGGTCTTCGTGCGACGCGTGCGTTGCCATCCGCTCCAGCACGATCGGGTCTTCACCGAACGCGTCTTTGCGACGGCTGCGTGATCGATCGACGCAGGCGTTGACGACCAGTCGATACAGCCATGTTGAAAACGCGGACTCCCCACGGAATCTGCTCATCTCGCGCATCAACTTCAGAAACACCTGCTGAGTCACCTCGCCCGCGGCGTCGCTGTCTGCATGAAAGTAGTAGTAGGCGATCGAGTAGACGCGGTCCTTATACGCCTCGTAGAGCGCTCGGAACGCATCCCGGTCACCCCGGCGGCACGCCTCGACGACCTCGGCGCTGATCTCGCCGCTCGAGGAACGCCGTTCAGGCGTTCCGGCCGACATTCCCACCCACCTGGCTCATTAGACGTCCGGAGTCTGCCGTTTCTTCCGTGCTACATTTAGCCGTTTAGGCCGCCAACGGCGGTCGCGCCGAAGCTATAGGCGGAGGCGGATGTCAGACATTCATCATGGCGGCGCAACGCAGAATCGATCTCGTCCTCGACTCAGTCAAGCGACTGCTGCGCATTGGTGCGACCGCTAACCTGTTGAACCTGCTGCAGAAGCAGCACCCAGCCGATCTCGCTCAAATCTTCGGCGAACTGGCAGAGAAGGACCGCGAGGCCGCGTTCAGCCTGCTGGCCGAACGGAACGGCCGGCTGGCGATGGAGACGATCTCCGAGCTCGGCCCTGAGTCGGGCTCCGCTCTACTGGCCACGCGCTCCGCTGAAGATATCGCCAAGCTGGCCCAGGAGATCCCGTCCGACGACGCGGCAGCCCTGATCGATTACCTGCCTGAAGAGCTGTCATCGGCAGTGCTCGACCTGATGCGTCCGAAGGAGTCCGGCGTCGTCGAGAACCTGCTCGAGTACGACGAGCAGACCGCGGGCCGCATCATGAACCCGCACGTCTTCGCCCTCAGCGAAGACATGACGGTTGGCGAGGCGATCACCGAGCTGCAGAACAACCGGGATGTCGAGATGGTCTTCTATCTCTACGTCGTCGATGACCGGAAGCATCTCGTCGGCGTCGTCTCGCTTCGACGCCTGCTGCTGGTCTCACCGGAGACGCCGCTCAAGCGCATCATGACCGCGGATCTGATCAGCGCGCGCGTGGACATGGACCAGGAGGAGGTGGCGCGGCAGGTCGCGGCGTACAACCTGCTGGCCATTCCGGTCACGGACGAAGAGAACAAGCTTGTCGGGATCATTACGGTTGATGACGTCATCGACGTCATCAAGGACGAAGCGACAGAAGACATCTACCGGTTGGCCGGTGTTGCGGGTGACGAGCGCGCGTTTACGCCGGCGGGTGAGTCGCTTCGCAAGCGAGTGCCCTGGCTGGCCGTGAACCTCGCTACCGCATTTCTGGCTGCCGGCGTTGTGGCGTTGTTTGAAAAGCAAATCGATCTGTTCCCCGTGCTGGCCATCTTCATGCCCATCGTCGCCGGCATGGGCGGCAATGCCGCTACACAGACGATGACCGTCATCGTGCGCGGGATCGCGCTCGGTGAGCTGACGTGGAGCAACTCGCGGAAGGCGTTACTGAAGGAAGCCGCCGTCGGCATCGGGAACGGCCTCGCACTCGGCACGGCCGCGGCGCTGGTGGTGATGGTGACCCGCGGCAACCCG
>Ga0163163_10006121_pt1 | contig 10478 bp, 7 predicted proteins | sample S65metaG_FD_119766 | JGI IMG/M metagenome (GOLD analysis project Ga0163163, IMG submission 119766) | Switchgrass rhizosphere microbial communities from Kellogg Biological Station, Michigan, USA - S6-5 metaG | ecosystem: Host-associated > Plants > Roots > Rhizosphere > Soil | place: USA: Michigan... | reverse complement strand
CCCGAATCGGCTCAATAACTACCTCAACCTCTCAGACACGACAGTGTCGCTGCGCCGAGAGTACAGACCGGCCACGCAAGCGGGCTCGTGGCGGGCCAGATACTGAGCGATCTACGAATTCTGTAGTAGGGTCGGACGGAGTTGTGACCCGAGGAGAGGCTGAATATCACACGTCCAGTCTACGCGGGGGCTCACCATCAACGTCAAACTTCTCTTGCTTGGAGCTCGCGCCAAATTTACGCAGCGCTCGAACCAAGAAGACGCGACTTCCAATCGCCTTGGTGCCCGCAGCGGTGTGGAACTGAGCGGCATTTACACCCGGCGAACGCACTACCCCGTCCTTGAATGTGATGAGCCTCGGTATCGCTCAGTCTCCTCCGGAGCGTTCACTCCAGCCAACCTAATCGGTCACTTCGAGTACTGGCCGAGCGGTCCTAACAAGTTGGACCGCCCGCAAACGGGCAATGTCGGCCTAGGAGCCTACAGTTGTGTTTTCACCCAGGGTGTTAAAAGAGGCTCCAAATAACGCAAGCGCTCCGTGGGAGGCAATTGGAATTCGCCCGAGCCGACGGCGACATGAAAGTTCACGACAACAAATCGGAGGCAGCCATTGGATTGGCGATACGCTCCCGAAATAACGCGTAGGCGGTACTTCCGTCCGCTAAGTTGCAATCGCCGCGATACAGGATCGCGAGAATTGGGATATCCTCTGGAACAGACGGTCGGGTTGCACCGATTTGTCCATCGCAAGAAGCTACGAGCCGGCGGTGGAATGTTGACGCGGACTCACCCGGCTCGCGGACGAGTTGCGCCACGGCTTCTCCTTGTTCCCGTATCGTCACCCCTTGGCAGCGGGCCGCGGCGTGCAAAAGACCGAGATCCCACATTGAGGCGCGCGCTCCGCTTTTGAAATAGCTCATCAACCGGGGACAGATCCTGGCGATCACGCGCCGCGACGTCTCCACATTGTTCATCTCGAACTCACCCTTGGCCTGGACGTCCAACCAATGGATCGCCAATTCCCGCATGTCGAAAACCAAGGGCATGAAGACGCCGTTCTCGCCTTGGAGGGTGAACTTCCATTGGACGGTCCGCGCATCGAAATGGGGACCGCCTTCGTGATCCCGAAGCATCAAGCCCGCAAATCCGCGGTCGAGAGCGCTGAAGGGCAGGCCCCGGTAGGCGTTTACAACCATCACTGCATAGCGGAATCCCGCATTCAATGCTTGTTCCCGATTGATGTCAACGAACTCGGACGCTCCATCCGGATACGGCGCATCCTGCAGGTCGCCTGAGCTCCGAGCAATGTCGGCGCCCGTGGGCGCGGTCAGACGCAACTGGTAATAAGAGCAAACGCCGACGTAGCGCCACTCGTCGTCATAAAAAGCGACGGAGAGGTCGAGATCAGTCGAGCGCCCGCCTGGTGGTTGGCACCAGTGCAAAAAGAGCCGACAAAGTTTGGAAGGTTCCACCTCGACCCGTGAGCCACGCGGAAGGGCCACTGAAGCCGCACTTGAAGTCCGCTCGTTGAAGGGCACGATGATGTGTTGCAATTCGCGGTCAATCAGACAATCGGCGAAGGCCGGCTTGGAGGAAAAGCGGCGGAGGAGTTCGGTATCAACAGCCTCCACGAGAGGATCAATCGCGGTGGAGGGAATCAGATCGCGGCGATCGGCGCTGAGGGCTCCGGTGGCGACCCGTCCCTTGGGCCAATATGCGCGGACCTCAGCTCGAGCGTGACGCGTGGGCAGGTGCGCGTGGAGCGTGAGAAGCACTGGTGTCGCGAAACTACTCAGACGGCTGGTGACGGCGGTCACAACGCGATTGCGCGCGGCTTCGTTACGAGCCGAGCGGAGCAGGAGATCCACACGCCGGGCCATTTCGCCAGGGCGGCCCGCGAGCATCTCGAGCATCCGGTCCGTGTCCTTGGCGAGGCGCGCGGTTTCGAGCCGCGAATTCCAAGTCTCGAAGCGCGGCGCCGGCCCGCCATCGGGGCCTTTGGTGCGAACGACGGCAAACGCGCGTGCCGTTTTGGGGAAGCGCGAGGCGTATTCGCCGGGATGAAGGAACTCCCCGGCCCACACCCAATAGGATTGGTGACGTAGCATGTCCTCAATCAATTGCTGTTCGTCCATTTCTTCGAGGATTGCGAGGAGGGACCTGCGGAGCGCTCGCGGAAGCTTTGCCATTTTGAAGCGGTTCACGCGGATTGGGACAACTACGGTTGTTGTTCGGGCAGGGCCAAATGGGAGTTGGGGCGCTCCGATGATTTTGGCGATATTGCCCCAAAAGCGGCTTTGGCTTTCGGTCTTCTCGATGGTCTTGAGGACTGTCTCGCGGATGAGCGATCCATCGGTACCCGAGAGCACGGCGATCAGGCGAAGGACATCAGTGGCGGTGGTTATGTATTTTCGAGCATGCTCGAGGACGATGGCCGGATCGCCGGTCCGCAAGAGCGTTCCGAAAACAGTGGCGACATTTTCGCGGACGGGAATTGCTGCCGGCAGCCATGAGAGAACATTGGTCTTGAATTCGTTGACTAAGACTTCGAGAGTATTGCGGTCCATGGGCGACAGGGCTTGCTTGCGCTGGCAGAGGCTGGTGAATAGGGCGCTCGCTTCAGTGGCCAAGTCGGCTCCGAGGTCGAGGAGTTTGAATCTGACGGTTTCGTTGCGTTGAGGGTAGGCGGGGATCGGAGGGAGGAAGAATGGAGAGGACTGGTCCACGTGATGCTCGCAGACGGGGCAGGCGCTGTAGTTTGCACCATCGAAGCAACGATCGCAAACGACGTGCTGGCAGGGGTCGAGCACGTGTGTCGTGCCGTTGCGGCGACAGAAGAGGCATGGCTGGACGTCGGCTTGGAGGAAGTGGACTAATACTTTCGACCACCATAGGTCGAGGGTATCGCTGGGAATGCCGTTGGGAAAGTTGCGAAACAGCGGTTGATGTCGGACGCCGCCGCCTGCTTGTCCGGAGAGGATGTTCAGAGACCGATTACGGAATGCGGAGAGTGCTTCGGGCGAGGATTGCGAGAGGCGATCGCGCAGGCGGGTGGACAAGACGTAGCCGAGTTCGGCGAGTTCCAGTTCGACGGCTGTGACTTGATTTTCGGGTGATGGTCCGGCGGAGGGTGGGACCAGTGCGATGCCGAGTCGTGCGAGGAGTAAATCGGCGGCGGTGTGCGCGGGGGAGTCCGGCATATGGGAAATGGGAGGAAATCGCCCAGGCTAGTTGGAATTTAGAAGGAAGCCTAGGCTCAGCCTCCCGTGCTGATGCTATCACAAGGTCGGCGTTGCGAGATCAGGGATTGGTTTTGCCAAGCCTGCTGGCGAGTTGTGCTGAGCGTCGAATCCATGGCGTGCGGGAAACGGAGAATCCCCCGGTATAGCGAGCTCGCTTCACTCGGCCCTAATTCGGCTGCTTATTGGGGAACTGGCAGTCCCGTTCCGTCTTGTACTTTAAAAATGACTATCAGCGGCCAATGATTCCAGCCTACCGAGCATTCGGTTTTGGGTCTCTATTTTTCGATAGAATACGGCCTATGAGCTCGCCAGCACAACACGGTCTGCCACTAAAGGTCTTCGTCTCTTACAGCCATCAAGACGAAATGTGGAGGCAAAAGCTTGGAACCTCTTTAAGAGCACTTGAACATCGCGGCCTCATCCAATGTTGGCACGACCGCAAGATCGTTGCAGGCAGCGCTTGGCAAGGCGAGATTGACTCGGAGCTCGAAAACGCCAATATCATTCTGCTGCTTGTGAGCCCGGACTTCATGGCCTCTGACTACTGTTCCACTATTGAAGTCCGTCAGGCGCTTCGTCGCCATGAGGCGGGTACGGCACGGGTCATTCCGATAATCCTTCGACCTACCGTCTGGGACCATGCCATATTCTTCAAGCTAATGGCGCTACCAACTGAGGGCAGACCAGTGTCCAGGTGGCATGATCAGGACGAAGCACTTGTCGATGTGGTAAACGGCATTAAGCGAGTTGCAGACGAACTGCTTTCGACGGCACACCCTCATTCGGGCGCCAATCCGCCAGGGCAATCGGATCATGTTCCCAAGACCGTAGAGCAAGAGATCAAATTTGCTGGCGTCGCCAACTCGCAACTCAAGTTCATTTCAAGCGACAGCCCTGACGAAGCGATCGATAAACTCGCAGCGGTTTGTGCACTCCTAGACATCCGTGTAGGTCCGAAAAGTCAGAGGGCAATTGCAGATGAATATTTCGACGATTCCAATCTTAGCCTGTTTGGAGTCGGCTGCTCGTTCCGCCGACGAACAGACGGCCCGCGACATCTCGTAACGGTCAAACGAGTCGTCAAACTAGAAGGTGGCTTCGGCATTCAGCGGAGGGAAGACGAACAAGAGTGTGATGATCAGGAATTTCGCCGTCTAATACGGGAGACTCAGCACCTACGTGCGCGCTTCAGCGGACCGTTAGACGGGTTGGACAAATTACCGTTGGGGCGGCTAGACAAAGTTTTGACGATCAACAATAGCCGAGCTAGTGTTTCGCTAACAACCGCCACGGCCGAATACACGTTTTGTTACGATCGATTCTATTTTTTTGACGAGCCAGAAGGGCGCTTCAGCGAGTGTTTTACAGAAATCGAGATCGAGCTGGAAACAGGGCACCCAGCAGAGGATATCCAGCTCCAGAAGCTCACTCAAAGCGTTTCAACCATTTTCGGCCACAACCCACACGCAAAGAGTAAACTCGAAAGAGGACTCGACTGGCTTCAGGGGGGCAGTGAGCCAAGGGAATCAATCTGTGCGGTTGCATTCGAAATAATGGGTTTCAAACGTAGCCCCCTCGAATGGCAAAAGCAGGCTCTTCAAACCGTGAATCATCACGCGAAAGACAGCATTCGCGATGTTCGCGGCGCGGCAGCGAATGATGACACCGTGTGCATCCCGACGGGTGATGGAATGATTCTTCTTTTTGACGATAGCCCGGAAACGATCATCACGGTTGTTGCAAGCCTACAACATCGGCTTAAGGCCGATCGTCACCGCAGCCGAGTGGCTCTTCGGATTGGCATAGACGTGGGTGATATTTTCAAATTTTCCGACGTAAACGGAAATTTGAATTTTGGCGGTAGCCCTATGCTTATGGCGCGTCAAGTAATGTTGCTTGGAAGAGAGTGGCATGTGTTGGCCACGAAACGAGCGTTTTCCTCGTTGGGCATCACGCCTCCAATCGAATCAAGAAGCCGAAAATATTTAACTGAGAGCGCCGACGAAGTCGAAGTTTTCAACATCTTCAAGCCTAGGTACGACAATGCTGATCCGTTCGGCAATCCGGCGGAACCACTGTCAAAATAGGCCGGCGCGCGTTGTTTGCAGATGTGATTTGACCGAGAAGCCAGTTCAGTGGCCGGGAACGAAGCCCACCAGTGCAGCAGCGATGACTGGCGAATTCTTCCCGGCTCTTGGCGTCGTCGGAGATGTTGAAGCCTGGCTCGCCATGGTACCAAATGAAACTCGCAGCTCTGGTTCTGATCGCATCTGTTGCCTCGCTACAAGCCCAGGAGATCTCGCATACCACTCCGCCCAAGGTGATCCACCAAGCCGAACCCGAGTATACGCAAGAGGCGCTACGCGCGAAACTCGAGGGCGTGGTTGTCGTCTCGGCGCTGGCCGGTGTCGACGGGATTTTGTCCGAGATTAGAGTCGTGCGAGGGCTTGACAAAGGGCTCGACGAGAAAGCGGTCGAATGCGTGCGGCAGTGGCGCTTTAAGCCTGGTACGAGTCATGGTGAGCCTGTTCCAGCTAAAGTGACGATCGAAGTGACTTTTCGACTGCCACCGTCGCCGGGTACGAAGTAAGCTGCCCAAGTTCGTTTCGCGAAAGGTACGTTTCGGAACTTCTATCCGACGAGATAGAGGCAAGACCACGCCTGACTTTTAACGTGGTCGGTTGCCGCGCGGCACCTGGATCACGATCTCGGGTGTCACAGCGCGGCTGGCTGGCTTGCGAGATCTGATCTCCCATGCGCGTCCGATAGCCAATCCTGCTTCTTGCCATCGTTTCCCTGGAGAGTACGCAAGATCCCAAGTAGCCTGGCAAGCTACGGGCACGACTCGAATTCAAGGGCGTGCCTTTTTTGGCCGGCGTTGCGGATACTGAGACCCTTGTTTGTGCGAGACTTTCGAAGGCCAACCCGGGGGGTTGGCCGCGGACGAGGGCGTCCGCCCTACTGTTGCGCGGGGACTGCTCGTGAGCTACGGCTTATCATGTACGCGGCCAGTTGGAAAGATCTTCCGGGTCGACCTCGACCGCCTCAGGCAATATCAACCGACAGGTGCCGATAGCTTCGAGGTCGCCCATTGCAGCCTGTTGTGCCAGATGCTTGGCTTCCACGATGAAGGGGGCGGTGCCCGACCCAAACGCTGCCTCATCGAAGACGCCCAATGCTGCCAAGGCGAGACCGACCAGGGCACGTTCGTGTTGGGAACAATCTTTTCGACGAAGCACATCTTGAAGCGGAGTCGTAAGCTCTTTTGCCTTCTCTGGGAGGCAAGCGAGGATGCAAACTGCTCCACGTCTTGCAGTCTCGTTAGAAGATTGCAAGAGCTGCAGGGCAACGGGAGCGCCGTTCCAAATCTCATCCAGGATTTTCTGCGACCAGGGCGAGGGCGGGTCGCACGCTGCTTCGGCGATGGTACCCAACAACGATGCGACTCCGGAGTGGCCGGCATCGCCTTGCGCAGCAAGCAATCGCCAAAGGAAGGGGACGGCATATGACGTCGCCTGGTAGACGGTTCCTTGATGGTAGATGTTGCCGCACAGGTCCCAGAGGACCGAGTCATCGCCGGCAGCCAGCGACGTGAGTAGTTCGGGCACGTCTTCCGCGGAGCCGTAGGCGTGCTGTAGGTTCCGCCAGTCAATGTCGTGCAAACCGGCGAGGGCAGGATACTGTTCCGACACGACAATTAGCATACCTGAACCGGGGCGCTGCTCTCTCGTCAGGGGTCGCCCGTGCGAATGGGCTCCGTAGCTGAGGACCGGCCGGATGGATTGGAGCACCGACTGCTCCCGCGGCGGGGGGCCGCTCCCTGACGGTCGCGGTTCCGACCACGACCACGACTTGGCTGCCGGGGGTGGGACACGCTTGTGGGATGTGGGGCACACTAACGCTCTCGGCGCGGGCATGTGGAGTTGGCATTCCTTTACGTGCGCTCAGTGACCGCGCGCAGTAGGTGAGGGCCCGATTCGTGATTTCGTTCACAGACTCAAAATCTTTATTTTTTCGACTCGTAAGAAACGCTGCTGGTTTGGCAATCTCCGTCAACATGGTGTAACGGGGGTCTTCTCGAGGGTCAAGAGAAGTCAGAGCCTGTCCGCACCCCTACAGAGCGGACAGGCTCCCTGGAATTACCGAACGCGCTTGCGAAGCAGTGGGATCATCGCCAGACCACCGAGCATCAGCACCATTGTCGAGGGCTCAGGAACGGCGGCGGCCGCACCGAAGTTGTAGCCGACGCTGTCAAGCAAGACCACCTCGGGCGCGGACAAATTCATCGACGCGGCCTGAGAATCGGGGCCAAAAGCATCCTGCACCTGGAGGCCATCGGTTCCGATCCAATCACCGTAGTCGCCACCGTTATTGCAGTTGTTATAGCTATTCAAGTTGGTGGCGCCGCCATCCACTGAAAGATACGCCGTCGGCGAACCCGAACAGGGAACATCAGTGGATACGTTGAAGGCGAAGCTGCGAACCCCGAGCGCCGAGTAGCGGTATAGGTCGGCCGCCAACGGATCGTCCGGTAAAGCCCCGCCGCCGTTAGGCAGGTTCGACGCTGTACCGAGCACTTCGTTCACCTCATGCTGGACGATACCATTCAGTCCCGCCAGCGGACTGCCGCCTGCGTTCAACGCGGCTTGGCTGAGCGTCACGCATGCATTTGCGGCGAGGCCTCCGCAGCTAGCGAACGTGCCGGAAACCTGCGAATCGAGGCCCAACAGCGAAGCGAGCGTCGTTGTCATCACCATATTGCCCGAGCCTGTTACAGGATTGATCGTGTGCGGTCCGCCACCAAGGCTGCCGATCGCCGAGGTATCCGTAGCGTTGCCAGACGAATTGGCCAACAACGCATTGTAGAATGCGGAATAGGTGGACGTCGCCGTAAACCACTGGGAGCCGCCACCACCACCCGCCTGTGAGCCAAAAGCGATCGTAACCGTGAAATTGCCTGTCATGTTCGAAGTATAGAAGTCCACCGCATTCTGGATGACCGCTTTGTCCGCGAGGCTGAACGTGGCATTGGGATCATACAATATGTTAAAGATCGGCGCAGCGTTGGAGACGCCGAGCGAGAGAAGAAGGGCGAATATTGCCCGGTATTTAGTTTTTGACATTGTTTATTTTCCTCGTAGTGCTGCTCAAAAAGGTTCCGGAGCGGAGTCCGCGCCAAGATACTTCCCGTGAGTCTATCACAAGAAACGTAACAGTTGAGTTACAGCCGGATCGCCGATTCGGGCGCCCGGCATTGCCTGCTGGTTTCTGGTGTTAAGTTATTGATTCTGCGTGCTTCTGTCAAGCGCTCGCCCTGTGGGCTCAAGAGCATCTTCGGGGCGTTTTTTGGACCGGCTACCTGAACTGTTTCGAGAGAAACCAGAGTCTTTGTTACGTAGGCTGGCCAAATGGCCGAAGGAGCTCCTTTAAAGCCGAGCCTTTAGAGTGTGGTGTCAGAAAGACGATTTATTTCGCCATGTCGCCTTGATACGTATAGGCTGCGGCCGCGAAGCGTCGAGGTCCGCCGATTGTCGTGTTCGCGGCGGGGCCGACTCGAGGTGAGATCGGGTAATTGACCGGTACTGTGGAAGAATATGTGACGTTCCTTCAGGTTGCCTAGACCGAAAAGATTGCGATCGAGTGTAAGACGGTTGACTGGTAGTCCGGCGCCTGGTCGAGGGGCTCGAATGGGCCGTACCTGAGCGCCGATCGAATGCGGTCTTCACGCGGAGGAACGAAAAAGCCGCCAGCCCACACGTTGGGGCGATGTGAAGATCCTCCGTCTGCGATAGTTTCTGACCGCGCTCGTTCGATGGAGGGGGGCCGCTCCCTGACGGTCGCGGTTCTGACCGCGGCTTTGGGACCGGTGGGATGCGGTGTGGCGGATGTGGGGCGTCGGCGTTCCGAGGTAGGACGGTCGCGGCGCGGAAGCGTTCGGGCATAGTGTATGTCGGTCGACTGGGAAAGTCACCGATCGGAGTAGGCCACTGCCCGATTCGGGATTTCGTTCACAGATTCAAAATCTTTATTTTTCCGACGCGTAAATAGTTACTGTTTCTTGGGGTTGCGGGTGGGTGCCGAGCCAAATTTCGCGAACTTCGCGATCCGGAATTGGGGGGTACCTGTGCTACATAATAATCGTGTTCTGGACGCGCCACTCATCCCCGCTGCCGAAGGGGAAGCGGCAAATCCGTACGCTCGTTTCTGAATACGTCCTGGACCCTGAAGTATTCGCTCGGCATGCGCGAGGGACGAGCGGGGCTACGGGGTTGGCAGACTCCGACATCGTTACGTTCGCGCGGGAGCGGTTGGGGTTTGACGTTGAACCATCGCAGATCGCCTTTTTACAATCGCGCGCTTCACGGGGAATCGTCAATTGCTCCAGGCAATGGGGGAAGACTACGCTCGCGGCGCTGAAGGCGATCTTTCGGGCTTTGACGGTGCCGCAGTCGTTGGTGTTGGTGGCGGCTCCGACGGAGAGGCAGAGCGGGTTGCTGCTCGAGAGAGTCGAGGCGCTGGTGGCTCCGATGGACTTGCGGCTGAGGGGGGATCGGTACAACAAGCGGAGCTTGAAGTTTCCGAATGGGTCGCGGATCGTGGGGCTGCCAGGGAAGGAGGGCAATGTGCGCGGGTATGGGCGTGTGTCCATGCTGATCGTCGATGAGGCGGCGCGGGTGCCGGACGCCTTGTACAAAGCCTTGCGGCCGATGTTGGCGGTGAGCCGCGGGGATCTGTGGGTGCTGAGCACTCCGAAGGGGAGGAGTGGATTCTTCTATGAGGAATTCGAGTTCGGGGGCGATCGATGGGAGAGGTTTCAGGTGACGGCGATGGAGTGTGCTCCGAGGATTACGGCGGATTTCCTGGAGGAAGAGGTTGCGTCGATGGGCGCGGCTTGGGTCAAACAGGAATATTTCTGTGAATTCCTGAATTCGGGTGGGGAGATGTTCGATCGCGTGATGGTGGAGGATGCGGTGGATCCGGAGTTGGCTCCGATGGTTTGGTGATGGGCGGAGGCATACATATATGTTTTATTTGGGGTTGGATTTGGGCAAGATACAGGATTTCACCGCGTTGGCGGTGGTGGAGCAGGAGGATCCGCCGTTGGCGTGGTCTCCTTCTTCTTCTATGCGCACGGCTTCGACGGCGCTGTTGGTGCGGCATTTGGAGAGGGCTCCCTTGGGGACTCCTTATACGCGGGTGGTGGAGCGCGTCACGGAGTTGACGCGGCATCGGAAT
>Ga0163163_10006119_pt1 | contig 10479 bp, 11 predicted proteins | sample S65metaG_FD_119766 | JGI IMG/M metagenome (GOLD analysis project Ga0163163, IMG submission 119766) | Switchgrass rhizosphere microbial communities from Kellogg Biological Station, Michigan, USA - S6-5 metaG | ecosystem: Host-associated > Plants > Roots > Rhizosphere > Soil | place: USA... | reverse complement strand
TGACAGGTATTTAACGAAGTACCTATACTACGCGGTCTTTTCCCACTGGCCAGGTAGCTCAGTTGGTAGAGCGCGGCCCTGAAAAGGCCGGCGTCGGCGGTTCGATTCCGTCCCTGGCCACCATTCCATTCAACAACTTAACCTCACTCGAAAATCGTGTAAAAATTTCTCGCGCGCACAATACGCGCACATCAGTTTTCACAATTTCACTTTTGGCGTCGCTCGTTGGAGCTACTTTTACAGTCCATCTCTGTGTTGTGGTTCCACGTGTTTGCTGCCAGCCTCGCCGAAGTGTTCTGTTGCCGTCTTAACGATTTCTTTACCTTCTCTTGGATAGCACCACCTCCTCATGGACTGTGAACGAGATGACTGGTCCTAATCGAAATCTACACATCCTCACCGTCGAAATACATATTTTAGGTGGTGAGCCAAGATTTTCTTTCACGGTAATAGATCCTGATGATCAGTCGCTTGATCCTAACCTCGATCCACCGTTCGCCGATGGTGTCACTTTTTCTCCCGCCGGAATTTCTTGTCCCGGTTTTTCTGATGAACGCCAGTAGACTTCCTTCGAACACATTCTGTCTGTCCTGAATCTGGATCTCATTTGCTTGTCCGCTTGACCTCGGTGCAGCCGCCCGTCTTGGCAAACGCTTTTGCCGCGTCCGTCTTCTGCAGCTGGTCATCGGGCCACTTCTGCGGCCAGTAGTGACCTGGACCATGCTTTACGCTGTGTTCTTCCCAAAGTCGTTTTCCGTTCTCATCGAAATAAATTCGGTGCCGTAATCGCTATCCGTTACCTGCGCTACCCTCAATGAGAACAAAACGAAGCTGTCCCCCATGGTCGTAATAGTACTGCTCAGTACCGCCCGAATCCTCGGCGGTGTATTGCATCTCATAACGTCGAACGATGCCTTTCGTATCAACTGTCAAGCGACGAAATTCAGTGAAAGTGTCGCCACATACTTCAAGGTTCCTTGAAGTAGTCTTGAATTCTCGCTTCTCCCACCCTTCGTTTACTGTCCGTACAATTTCACGCACTGCCTCAATCTTGGGATGCGCACGCCAGTTGGCTTTGGTCAGCTTTGTGTCATCGGTTTGTCCCCTTATAGCGATTGAGAAAGCGAGGAATAACAGTGTGATGGCTGATGCGATTCGGTTAAGGAGTGACATCGGGGATTCCTTTCGTTTTTGCGTCATTCGGTTATTGCTAAGGCGATTTGTTACACGTGACGACGCCGGCGTTGTGTAAATTCATTTTGCCGGTTGGATCTTATTTAGTGGGTACTTTTGCGCAGAACCGTGTGTGATAACTCGCTCAGAGGATTCATTGGATTGCAAAACTTCACAAGCAAGCCCATATTCATATCCAACCCAATGGAATAAAGTTTGCCAAGGATCGTGCATAAAGCATTGTGGACTATAGGGCGAAATTCAATAACGGACCAAGACATTCCTGGCTTGCCCACCTGTTAGGACATTGATTGGGCCTGCCTGATCGCAAAGCACGTTTGCGATCTCACCCACCCGGATCGCCAACCCAATGGAGGTTTGGAATCATGATTACCCGCCGCACTTTCTTGAAATATACCGGCGCTACCGCATTGACGTGGTACGCGGTCAACAGGTTTGGAGTTCTTAAGGCGCTCGCACAAATTCCTGGTGGCACGCTTGACCCATCTGCGGTTCCGAAGTTTGGCACCCCACTGCTAATCCCACCTGTGATGCCAAAGGCGAGGACTATCGTTCAACGTGGAGGCAAGAACGTTGACTACTACGAAATTTCAATGGAGCAGATCACACAGCAAATTCTGCCCGATGGATTGCCCGCTACAACTGTGTGGGGATATGGTGCAGTGTCGTCAGCACACGAAAAGGGATTGCTCATTCACCATGCTCCATCGCTTACAATCGAGGCCAGGTGGAACACGCCTGTACGCGTGAAGTGGATCAACGATCTCAAAGATGCAAACGGCAACTTTCGACCTCACCTGCTGCCGGTCGATCCGACCTTGCACTGGGCCAACCCAGCTGGAGGCACGACAGGCCGCGACATGCGCCCCGATTTCACTGGTAAAACATACGTGCCTCTTGCCAACTTCACTGATCCAAATACCCAATACACGCAGTACACCGGCCCAGTGCCGATGGTAACTCACGTTCATGGCGCGGTAGGTGTGGGCGATGAATCAGACGGTTATGCCGAAGCATGGTATCTCCCCCCTGCGGGTAACATCCCGTCTGGATTCGCCAACGAAGGTACGTGGTACAACTTCTTCAAAGACAAAGCGGCCGCAGGTTTTGGTGTCGCGTGGGGACCTGGCTTTGCGACTTTCCAATATCCTAATCTCAATCGTGCAGCGACTATCTGGTACCACGATCATGCTCTGGGCATGACCCGCCTTAACGTCTACGCTGGACCAGCTCGCTTCTATCTAATTCGCGGTGGCCCAGCTGGAGACGATTCTGTGCTCGACACTCGCTCCGGTATGCCGGCCGTGCTCCCAGGGCCAGCTCCGAAGGAGCACGACAAGTTTCCATCAAATAAGACTTATTACGAGATTCCTATAGCTATTCAGGATCGCTCGTTCAACGCTGATGGCTCGCTGTTCTACCCAGACTCGCGCGCATTTTTTGACAACTTCATTCAACCATCCATTCCAGAAACCGAGATCTCACCAATCTGGAACCCGGAATTCTTCGGCAACATGATAATGGTCAATGGCAACACGTGGCCGTTTCTTAATGTTGAGCAGCGCCGCTACCGTTTACGCTTCCTGAATGGATGTCAATCGCGGTTCCTGATTCTGGACTTCAGTAACATACCCGGTGCCGAAGTCTGGCAAATCGGTAATGAAGGTGGCTTTCTGGCTGCGCCGATAAACATCACGGCCGATCATAATAGCCAGCTCCTGATGGCCCTGGCTGAACGTGCCGATCTTATTGTGGACTTCACCAGCGTTCCCTTAGGTAACTACGTGCTGGGCAATGTCGGTCCGGATGAACCATTTGGTGGAGGTGTCCCAAATGTCGACTTCGAGGCCGCCGACCCAAACGGCACAGGGCAAGTGATCGAGTTTCGCGTCGGGCCCGCGGTTGCGACCGATCCTACGACGCCACCAAAGTTCCTGGCGCTACCGACCATTACACCACTTCCGGCCGAATCGCTTACGCGACCGCTTGCCCTATTGGAGGAGGGTGAGGTACTCCCGGAATTTGGATTCGATGGGCCGATCGAGGCCGTGCTGGGCATTGTGGATAACAATGGCAATGCGGTACCTAAGATGTGGGCTGACAATGTTAGTGAGAACCCCGCAGTAGGTGCTACTGAGGTCTGGGAATTCTTCAACTTCACTGCTGATGCACACCCAATGCATATCCACGAGATAGCATTTCAGGTTGTAAACCGCGAGTCTTTGGTCCTTGATGAGGAGTTAGAAGAACCAGTTCAGCCAGTACAACTCACAGGCGATGTGCGGCCACCTGAGGCTTGGGAGTCTGGCTTCAAGGATACGGTTGTGGCGTACCCCGGCGAGGTCACCCGCGTCCGAGGAAAGTTTGATACACCGGGCCAATTCGTCTGGCACTGCCACATCGTCGAGCATGAAGACAACGAAATGATGCGGCCTTTTCGGATCGGGCCTATTCAACCTGGTCAACCGGACTAACAAGGCGGCGTGACCCATCTGTAAAGCACACTAAAATGTGAGGTTGCTCGATCCAAGCATTGCGCAAACGCTAATTGAATAGATTTTTCGATGAGATTCTTTGAATTCTAGACAATGATCTCAGGCTTAGACGCCAACACAAATCGCCGTCGCCACCGTCAGCGGGCTTTGTTAAGTTGCGGTCGGCGAGTTGCAGAAGCACAACGCTTATCTCCAATTTCAGAGACTAGGTTAGCCTTGTGGCGGAGTGATCTATGACTGAAATGACGCGAATTGAAGATGGTGATAGCTTGCGAGGCCAGGTTGTTTGGTTCGTAATCTTCTCACTGATCGGCATAGTTCTCTATTCCTGGTCACTTAATGTTTTAAAACAATCTTTCGACGTCTATTTTGTCATCTCCCTCCTTGTTCCCTGCGGGTATTACTACTGGAAATATCCTACAAAAAAACAAGACGTCCCGGCCCATGAGATGCTCAGCCGAAAAGTGGCGCTTATTCTGTTGGCTTACAGTTTTGTGTATTTCGTGCTGATTTATTTTGTTCACATTCTCGCTGCGTCTGTCGTTCTCTGGCTGGTTCAGTTCTTGATTCCCGTGATCATTTTGAAGGCGTCCAAAGTCCAGTTAAGCGCGATTGGGTTTAAGTGGACAAAGATCTTCAGCAATTTTAGTGATGTCATAATTGTCGCGGTCTGGTTAACGCCATTTCTTTTCTTTGGGGTAAGAGATGCCGAGGCGATCCGAAACATGATTGGAAGCCCGTCATTTTATTTATATTTGCCTTTGGGTGTCCTCTACATGATGCTGATCGTGGCATTTTGGGAGGAGTTCTTCTTTCGAGGTGTACTTCTTCGCAGCTTAGAGGTTTGTACCGGAAAGACGGTAATTGCCGTATTCCTAAGCGGATTGCTGTTTGGCATCTATCACTTTCCCATGAGGTATTTCAATCAACGGTCGCCGTTCTTCCATAACGCGATGGGTTCGATGGCAAGTACCATCCAGGAACAATTTCTTATGGGGTTGTTTCTGGCATTCGTAGTTTACCGGAGTCGAAACGTGTGGCAGGGAATTTGGCTTCATGCTTTTCTCAATGGGTTTAGTTCCATCTATCAGATATCGAACATGATAAAGTTCTCATGAGACACCACACACCAATCAAGCCACTAATGACGGCATGCAGCAGACTCGCAATCAGCTTAACTACCATGCAACACAACCAACGCTCGCCGCCATGTCGTTAGTCTCGCCATATAAGAAATAGCGTAGTTGAATCCATCTACGTGATTGTGAGCCCATCTTTCGAATGTATGAGTTGGGTAACTATCATCTGGTCCATGGTCGCCTCCGCGTGCCTCACGCTGGCCGCTTTGCATGGGCTGGTTTGGTGGCGACAACGGGAAGCGTGGGCCAATTTGCTTTTTTCCTTGATGGCGGCAGCGACCGCGTTCTACGCGGGGTGTGAGTTGTGGGCGATAGGAGCGGAGACGTCCGCGGAATTCGGAAGGGCTTTGTGGTGGGCCCATTTGCTCTTCTGGGTGTTAGTCGTGTCGCTCGTCGGATTCGTGCTGCTCTATCTGCGGGCTGGCCGACGTTCACTCGCTTGGACGATTTGGGCTTTGCGGACGCGGGCGACGATCCTCAATTTATTTCTCACGCCAAATCTCAACTACCGCGAACTCAATGGTCGGAAGTGGCGCGCCTGGAGAGCAGCCGCCTGTTCATCGCAAAAAATGAGAACGGCTTGGTTTTAGGACTGATGCAAGAGGCGCTTCGGCGATCGCGCACAATACGCGCACAATACGCGCACATCGACGATCTTAAACCAGCCCAAACCATCCTAAGGCATCCTAAATCACTTTTCTCATAAGCTCTGTATCCTCAGTAACATTCGTTGATTTCAAACCACTTCGGCGAATCGGTAAGCGGCCCTGAAAAGGCCGGCGTCGGCGGTTCGATTCCGTCCCTGGCCACCATTCCTTTCAATAACTTAGCTCACAAAGAAATCGCGTAAAAATTTCTCGAGCGCACAATACGCGCACATCAGTGTCTTCAGATTTACTTTTGGTGCCGCTCATTCAAGTAATATCCACATTTCCCGCGCCCTATTGCTCGTCCTGCTCATATGTTCAATCGTCCATAGAAGAGCCAGCCGGCAATTCCGCCGCCGAGAACTAACCAAGCAGAGTTCAATCTGAAACCAACAAGTAAGGCGCCACTAATTACCGCGAGCGCTATGGTAGGGAGATCAATGATTGCGGCGCGGCCAAGTTGGTATGTGACAACAACCATCAACGACATTGCAGCAGCGTTTACGCCATCAAGAAACGCCCCAGCCGTTGGAGATCGGCGAATGCGCGGAACGAGAGGTCCGCTGATGGCTACGAAAACGAAAGCCGGTAAGAATATTCCAACCGTAGCAACTGCAGCTCCCTTTGTTCCCCCAAGTACGTAGCCGATGAAAGTTGCGGTGGTAAAGACTGGACCAGGCGTTACCTGGCCGACGGCAATAGCGTCGAGCAATTGCGATTCCGTCAACCAGTGCCAACGATTGACCAAATCCGCCCGGATGAAAGCGAGGAGAACGTAACCGCTTCCATACAGCACGGCTCCAACTTTGAGGAAAAAGAAAAATAAGAGCGTCAGGCTGAACAAAGCTGCCGTCGCAGTGGTTCCACCCGATTGCAAGAAGAGAATCAAAGGCGATCCGGAGATCAGTGACAGGAAGCTGTTTTGACCCTTGATTGATCGCGTCGTCAACTGTGTGGCAGCAACGGCCAACCCAGCGCCCAGGAGAACGAGAAGTTCGTGGAGACCTAAGAAGGTAAGTATGATTCCTGTTATCCCTATAACTGCCAGGAATTTGGTTTTTATGGAAGCATGTCCGAGCGACCACAGCGCTTGCATCACGATTGCGATAATGACCGGCTTTACTCCGTAGAGCACACCTTTGACTTCGGGAATAGATCCGTAGCGGACATAGGCCCACGCGAATCCAATTACAATCAGCACGGCCGGAAGAATAAAGCTGCCTCCCGCCACCAACAGTCCCTTCCAGCCCGCACGACGATGGCCGATGTGGATTGCCATCTCTGTGGAATTCGGACCGGGTATAAGGTTCGTAGCTCCGAGCAGATCGAGGAATTCATCATTCGTCATCCAACGACGACGGCGCACCACCTCGTCCTCCATCATAGCTATGTGAGCTGCGGGACCGCCGAATGCGATGGTGCCGAGCTTGAGAAACAGCGCCGCCAACTCTCGCAACGGCGTCTTGCGTCGCTTCGCGTCGGCTGGGCGTGGCGTTAGCTTCTCAGCACGGTTTCTCATCATGTTGCAGCCTGTTTGAATCTATCCCCGCATCCAACGACCAGGCGCCTTGTCCCGACTATCAGAAGAAAAATCGAACCGAACAACATGGCGACTGTCGGTGCGTGCTTCATGCGTTATGCTCAAGAAACCATATGACGGAAGCTTGCTGACACTAAACCGCCAGAATCCGTGACCCAGAAGGATCTGGATCTTGGTAGAGATGAGCGCTACACACATGTCGATAATCAGGACAATCGCAACCAATCTCGTTAGTAGACCCAGAAGGATTAGAGACTCACAGACGATCTCGATGACGGCGACGAAGGGAGCCATAACGGGCGGTACAGGAATTCCGATTTTAACGAAACGGCCTACGCCGAGATCATTCGAAAAGAGAAACTTCCGGATCATAATACTGCAGAAGGCTAAAGGTTTTTTTTCTGCAACTTAAGAAGATAGTGCCATGAGAAAATGGTGCGCTTTTTCTACTATGTTTCATTGGAGTCGCGATAGGAGGTTATATGAATCAAAACGTATCGTCCCAACCATCATCCGAAGCTGCCGCAAACACAGGGGAAGGGCAAAGCGTTGTCTTGGGTCTTTGGGGTGTTCGATATCAAGTGAAGGATGTGAGCCGCTCAATCGACTTCTATACAAAACAACTCGGTCTCAAACTCGATATGAAGAACCTGCCTGCTTTCGGCCAGGTCTCGGGTGGCAATTTCAAACTTATCCTAAGTGGTCCCGGAGCCTCTGGTTCCCGACCGATGCCTGATGGTCGCCAGCAAGAGCCGGGTGGATGGAATCGCATGATTTTGCAAGTCAAAGATTTGCCCGCTCGAATTGAAGCACTGAAAAATGCTGGTCTGCATTTTCGGAATGAGATGGAGGTAGGTCCCGGCGGCAAGCAAATCCAATTGGAAGATCCCGATGGCAATCCGATCGAGTTGTTCGAGCCAGCTAAGTAGTTAAGACTGGGAGTGCGAATTACTTGAGGATCTTTTGATCAGAGGAATCTATATAGACGATGCGCCCTACAAGTTAGTAATGCAGCATCGTTCCATTGACTGTCAATCCATCATGATTCCAAAGAAACTGGCAGAGCCTCTAGCCCACGTAGAAATATACTTGGACGCCAACGCAGTGTTTCAGCTTGAACGGCTAGGCGTAAATCAAGAACGCGACGAAGAAGAGTATCGATGGCGATTTGTCTACTCAAAAAAACCTGTAAAAATTTCTCGCGCGTACAATACGCGTACTTCAGTTCTCACAATTTCACTTTTGGCGCCGCTCGTCGAAATCGCTTCCAAGTTTCCACGTCCTGTCGCTGGTCCTATCAGCGTCTTGCCGTACTAGTTCTCGCATACGCCCTAGGCATCCTCCATACAGATTCCTAAAGGAAGAGCCGGGGCGTCAGCGGTGTTCATTCAGTTAGCTCCGGTGTTAAAGGCGATCACATCGCCAACCGACGTTTAACAGAAGCCCTGCGAGTCGCGGCGCCTTGGGGAAACGGAGCATTGTTAGGTTCGGCTTGCGTTTATGAATGCTCCGGTCGCGGTGACCTATAGAAAACGTGAGATATTCCTGCGTTTTTGATCACGAACACAAAATTGGCCTGGTCCAATTCGACGCCCATTGAGGATTCACGATTTCGTGAAAACACGGACTCGAAGTCCTATGGAGATTATTGGCCGGTTAAAGATGGGCGAACTCAAGAAGGGTGAGCGGAGTAATAGGTCAGGAAAATTGCGTCGGTTTTTTCAAATTTCACTTTGGCGCCGCTGTCCAAATACTTCCAGATCTTCCTCGCTATCTCGGAACTGATCGACGTCAACTTCCGTCGGTTTCTTTGAGAGATTAATCGCTAGGCACGCTCACTGTCGTTTTGCGGATTGTTGACTTGGGCTGTTGCCTACTTCAAAGACTTGGCCTTGTGTTTTTGTGGTTTTCCACTCCAGTCGGATCAGGAATAGTTGTTAGCGCAAGTCTTAATGAGCAAGGAGATATCAAACTGAACTTATAGTCCGTGCAGTCTCTCAGAAGGACTCCCGTATTGGAATTGTTGACGTTTGATGAATTCGACGTTGTCGGTTATAAGAGAAAAGGTCGGCGGTTCAATCCCTTCTCGCAGCTGCCAGGCTTCAATCCGAACCGATTTAGCTCCATCGACACCTTTTCGTGCTAGGACAACTAAATCCGTGATCGAATCCCCAATTGGCGAACCCTCTGGGCTGGAAGGCTCCCATAAAAAAGACTGGACAACCACCGCAAGTGCCTTTCAAAGGTTGCTCAAATGGCTTGACGGGGAAACAAATTCTGAAGGTCAAAAATACCTCGAGATGCGGCGTCGCCTCGTCGCCTACTTTGACCGCAAGAGTTGCACAACTCCCGACGACTTGGCTGATGAAACATTGACTCGCATAGCTCGCCGGCTCGAAGAGGAGAATATCTCTGGAACTGAGGCTCCGGCGAAATACTGCTACATAGTGGCGCGTTTCGTCTTCATGGAGCATCTCCGCTCATCGCGTCAAGAAGATGCTCTTGCGAGTGATTTGAAGCGTAACGCAACAGAGGCGATCGCAGTATTCGATCAAGCACAAGAGGACGAGGACATCATGCTGTCATGCCTGGAAAGCTGTATCAATAATCTCGAACCTGAGGGCCGGGAGATAATTCTTGGATATTACGTCGGAAAAGAGCGGGAAAAGATTGGGAACCGTCGTTCGTTGGCCCAAAGCCTGGGCATTACTTCTAATGCGCTGAGTATTCGTGCTTGCCGCATACGCGCCAGACTGGAGAAGTGCGTTCGCGAGTGTTGTAGAGAAAGTGAAATACTTAGCTGACAGTTGTCTTATGAAATCGGGATACCTTTTGTGAGTAAACAAGACTACAACGATAAGACTCTCAGGGAGTATCTACTGGGTCTATTGCCTGAGGCCGAGGCGGAGCGTCTTGATGAACTGAGTGTGACCGAAGAAGAGTTCGCTCAGCACCTGAGAACAGCCGAGAATGATCTAATTGATGCGTACGTTAATGGTGAGTTGATTGGAAATGAGCTACTCCAGTTTCCCGGGCAGTATTTAGGTTCACCGCTTCGGGTAGAGCGCGTAAGGTTTGCTCAAGCTTTTCAATCGACCTACAAAACACGCGATGAAATGGAACGAACTAAAACTGATGACGATACTGAAGATAACTCAAAGACGTCGCCTATTTCAGTCTTCAGCTTTAGCAACTGGAGTACGTTGAAGTGGGGCTTAGTTGCAAGCAGTCTACTTTTATTTTTTGTCGCTTCCTGGTTTATCTTCCAGCAAATAAGACCGCGCCCGCAGCAAACACCACTTCAAGCGGCTGGCGCCACTACGGACACTGAGCAGAAGGGAAGCAACGATCAGGGTCCGAGACCGAGTGAGCGGACCCAGCCCACGTCCGATGGGGCGACAATAGAACGAGAGCGCCTGGCCCAGCGGTCGACAACTCAACCAGCAAATCTGCAAAGACCATCG
>Ga0163163_10006118_pt1 | contig 10480 bp, 11 predicted proteins | sample S65metaG_FD_119766 | JGI IMG/M metagenome (GOLD analysis project Ga0163163, IMG submission 119766) | Switchgrass rhizosphere microbial communities from Kellogg Biological Station, Michigan, USA - S6-5 metaG | ecosystem: Host-associated > Plants > Roots > Rhizosphere > Soil | place: USA... | reverse complement strand
GGCATCAAGGGCTTCCGCACCGGCGGCACCATGCATTTCGTGATCAACAACCAGATCGGCTTCACCACCGCGCCGATCTTCTCGCGCTCCTCGCCCTATTGCACCGACATCGCCCTGATGGTGCAGGCTCCGATCTTCCACGTGAACGGCGACGATCCCGAAGCCGTGGTCCATGCCACCCGCATCGCCATGGAGTTCCGCCAGAAGTTCAAGAAGGACGTGGTGCTCGACATGATCTGCTATCGCAGGTTCGGGCACAACGAGACCGACGAGCCCAGCTTCACCCAGCCGCAAATGTACCGGGTGATCAAGGACCATCCTTCGACCTTGCAGCTCTATTCCACCAAGCTGGTGAAGGAAGGCACGCTGACCCAGGCCGATGTCGACGCCATGAGCGCCGACTTCAACAAGCGGCTGGACGAGGAATTTTCCGTGTCCAAATCGCATCTGCCCAACCGGGCCGACTGGCTGGATGGGCGCTGGCAGGGGCTGGAGACCGCGCCCAAGAACAGCGACCGGCGCGGGGAGACATCGGTTGTCGAAGACGAGTTGCGCAAGGTGGGCAAGGCCCTGGTCACAGCACCGGAAGGCTTCAACCTGCACAAGACCATCGCCCGCCAGCTCGAAGCCAAGGCCAAGATGTTCGAGACCGGCGAAGGTTTCGACTGGGCCACCTGCGAAGCGCTGGCTTTCGGCACCTTGTTGAACGAAGGCTATTATGTCCGCCTGTCGGGTCAGGACTCCCAGCGCGGCACCTTCAGCCAGCGCCATGCCGCCCTGGTCGATCAGGTGACCGAGGAGCGCTATTTCCCGCTGCAGCATGTCGGCGGCAAGCAGGGCACCTTCGAGGTGATCGACTCGCTTCTGTCGGAAGAAGCAGTGCTGGGCTTCGAATATGGCTATTCCACCGCCGAGCCCAAGGCGCTGGTGTTGTGGGAAGCCCAGTTCGGCGACTTCGCCAACGGCGCCCAGGTGGTGATGGACCAGTTCATCGCGTCGGGCGAAATGAAATGGCTGCGCATGTCGGGCCTGACCTTGCTGCTGCCGCATGGCTATGAAGGCCAGGGGCCGGAGCACAGCTCGGCGCGTCTGGAGCGCTATCTGCAGCTTTGTGCCCAGGACAATATGCAGGTCTGCGTGCCCACCACCCCGGCCAATTATTTCCACATCCTGCGCCGGCAGATGCACCGCAGCTTCCGCAAGCCGCTGATTGTGCTGACGCCCAAGTCGCTGTTGCGCAACAAGAAGTGCACCAGCTTCCTGTCGGACATGACGCCTGGCACATCCTTCCATCGCGTGCTGCGCCACCAGGCCGAAGTGGTGCCCGGCGCCACCACCATCCAGCTTGTGCCTGATAGCGAGATCAAGCGCGTGGTGCTGTGCAGCGGAAAGGTCTATTTCGACCTGATGGAGGAGCGTGAGAAGCGCGGCGAGAACCGCATCCAGATCCTGCGCATCGAACAGCTCTATCCCTTCCCGGAAAATGTGCTGGCCCAGGAGCTGAACCGCTTCCCCAAGGCCGAGCTGGTCTGGTGCCAGGAAGAGCCGCAGAACCAGGGTGCCTGGAACTTCGTCAAGCCGCGCATCGAAGCCACTGTCGCCAAGCTGGGCGGTACGGCCAGCCCGCGCTATGCGGGGCGGCCGGAATATGCTTCCACTGCCGCCGGCCTGATGAAACAACATCTGGCGGAACTCGCCGCTTTCCTCAACACCGCATTGTCCCTCTAACAGGCTTTTCCCAAGATGACCGTCGAAATCAAAGTGCCCGCGATGGGCGAATCCGTCACCGAAGCCACCATCTCCAAATGGTTCAAGAAGGAAGGCGACGCGGTAAAACGCGACGAGCCGCTGCTGGAATTGGAGACCGACAAGGTGACGGTGGAAGTGCCCTCGCCCGCCGACGGCGCCATTGAATCCATTTCCGTCCAGGCCGGCACCACCGTACAGGTGGGCGCGCTGCTGGGCGCCATCGCCGAGGGCAAAGGCGGGGCTGCACCGGCGCCGAAGGCGCCAGCCGCGGCGGCGCCAAAGGCGGAAGCCCCCAAGCCGGCTGCTGCTGCTCCCGCCCCCGCTCCGGCAGCACCGAAGACAGATGTGCCGGCCATGCCTTCCGCCAAGCGCATCTCCGAGGAATCCGGCGTGCCTTTGTCGTCCGTCGCGGGCACCGGCAAGGATGGCAGGATCACCAAGGGCGACATGCTGGAAGCGCTTGCCAGCCGCACATCGGCGCCGCAAGCGGCGGCCGCGCCCGTGCCGGCCGGCACGCGCGCCAACCAGGTGCGCGAAGAAAAAGTGCCGATGACCCGGCTGCGCAAGACCATCGCACTGCGGCTGAAGGAATCCCAGAACACCGCCGCCCAGCTCACCACCTTCAACGAAGTCGACATGACGGCGGTGATGGGCCTGCGCGCCAGCTACAAGGACGTGTTCGAGAAGAAGCATGGCGTGAAGCTGGGCTTCATGGGCTTCTTCACCAAGGCGGTGGTGGCGGCGCTGAAAGAACTGCCCAACGTCAATGCCGAGATCGAAGGCGACAACATCATCTACAAGAACTATTTCGACATCGGCATTGCGGTGTCGACTGAGCGCGGGCTGGTGGTGCCGGTGGTGCGCGATGCCGACAACCTGTCGCTGGCCGGTATTGAAAAAGCGATCACAGATTTCGCCGCACGCGCCCGCGACAACAAGCTGAAGCTGGAAGAGCTGCAGGGCGGAACTTTCTCCATCACCAATGGCGGCGTGTTCGGTTCGCTGATGTCCACGCCGATCCTCAATTCGCCCCAGTCCGGCATCCTGGGGATGCACAAGATCCAGCCCCGCCCCATGGCGATCGGCGACAAGATCGAAATCCGCCCCATGATGTATCTGGCGCTTTCCTACGATCACCGCATCGTGGACGGCCGCGAGGCGGTCACTTTCCTGGTGAAGGTCAAGGAAAACCTGGAAGATCCCCAGCGCATGCTGCTGGACATTTGAACCGGAAAAGGCGGCTTCCAGGCCGCCTTTTTTCTTGGCCAAAATAAATCCAAGTTCTGTCGGAACCATATCCGCTCAGCCGTCCTTTGGTGGAAACCCCAAAGGAGACAGCCATGGCCTATGTTGACGGTTTTGTGATCGCGGTTCCCAAGGACAAGCTGGACGCCTACAAGGCGATGGCGAAGGAATGCATGCCTATCTGGCAGGAATTCGGCGCCACCGATTATGTGGAATGTGTCGGCGACGACACGCCCTATGGCGAAGTGACGTCGTTCCCCCGCGCCGTCCAGGCCAAAGCCGACGAAGTGGTGGTGTTTTCCTGGATCACCTACAAGGACCGCGCCGCGCGCGATGCCGCCAACAAGAAGATCATGGCGGATGAGCGGCTGAAGAAGATGATGCAAAATCCGCCGTTTGACGGCAAGCGCATGATCTTCGGCGGGTTCAAGCCGTTTCTTGGGCTGAACTAAGCGAACGGCAAGTTAACGCGCGAGGAATTTTGCGGCGTGGGCAGGAGCGCCGAGCGATATGTACTGAAAACGTACATGAGCGAAGGCGCGACGAACCCACGACGCAAAATGACCGCGCGCTAAGCGACGCGTTTGTCGAGAACTTCAAGCTTCGCCAGTTCGACGTGCGCACGGAGTTCAATCTGATCCAGCACGTCCTGGAGCTTGGGATCGGCAAAGGCTTCGTGGCGGCGGGTGACCGCCGCCGCCAGCTTGTTCAGAGTGGCGCGGGGTATGCCGCCCGCCAGAAGTCCGTCGCGCACCGAATCCAGCAGATCGAGAAGCTGTTCGCCATGCGCCAGGCCCTTGGACCGTCCTTGGGTGGAATCTTCCATGCCCTGCAGCATCAGGATGGAATCCAGCGCCGCGATGGGTCCGGGGCCGGCCACGATCTGGCCGTGTGTTTCGCTGTGTTCGGCGACGGAAAAACCGCCCGCCGGCGTATTGGTGGACGCCTTGCGCTTGACGGCGGAAGTTTCGATACGGCCAGGACCTTTGATTTCCACGGGCGCGTCCCAATGCGACAGGCCACCATCTCCCATCATGGTTAAGGAAGGGTTAGGCCCGGTGATAGGGATGGCCCGCCAGGATGGTGAGGGCGCGATAGACCTGCTCGCACAGCAGTGCCCGGGCCAGAAGATGCGGCCAGGTCTGGGGTCCGAAAGCCAGACTGCGTCCGGCTTTCTTGCCCGGCAGCGGCGAAAGCCCGTCGGGCCCGCCGATCACAAAGGCCAGGTCCTTGGTGCCGACATCGCGCAGCGAGCCCAGCATTTCCGCGAAATCCTCGGATGTCATGCCCTTGCCGCGTGCATCCAGCAGCACGACATGGGCGCCGTCCGGCAGCCGGGCCGCCAGCCGCTCAGCCTCGTCCTTCATGCGGGCCTCGGTGTCGCGATGGCGCGACACCGGCAATTCCTCAAGGCTCACGGCGGCAAAACCCATATTGCGACCCATCTTCCGGGCGCGGTCGCAAAAATCCTCGCACAGCTGTCCTTCCGGTGTGCCGCGCATATGGCCGATGGCGTAGATCCAGAGACGCATTCTATTTACGGCTGCCGACCGACCACATGCCTTCCAGGTCGTAATAGTCGCGCACTTCGGGGCGGAACAGATGCACGATCACATCGCCCGCATCCACCAGCACCCAATCGCCTTGCGCCTGGCCGCTGATCGGGCGCGTGCCATAGCCCGATTCCTTCAACCGCCGCGCCAGATGGTCGGCCATGGCGCCGACATGGCGCGAAGACCGGCCCGACGCGATCACCGCGGCATCGCAAAGGGCGGAGCGGCCTTCCAGGTCGATGGTGACGATATTCTCGGCCTTGTCGTCGTCCAGCGACGCCAGGATGCGCGTCAACAACTCGCTTTGCGGCTTTTTCGCCGCAACGGCAGGCTTGCCGGCGGCAAGTTTCTTGGCGTTCTTTTTGACGGGCTTTTTGGCCGGGCTTTTCTTTGGCGGATTCTTCTTTGCCGGACTTTTGCTTACGGATTTTTTCTGGCCAGCTTTCGCCTTGGCGGCGGGTTTGCTGGCGGGCTTGGCTTTGCGAGTCAGAGCGTCGAATCCTTTCCGATCAGGTGGTGAGGTTTACCATGGCCTCCACTCCGGCACCAAGGGCCAAGGCCCTAAGCTCGGTGGAGCTTTCCCGGGAACGCGGACCGTCCAGCACCACCAGCGAGGGCGCGGAACCCAGGCGCCGCGCCACGCCAAGACGCTGCGCCAGGGGCGCATGCAGGTTGGCAAACACCGAGCCCGGCCGGCGCACCACCGCAATGGGAATGAGGGCGGCCAGATGCTGCCAGCGCCGCCAGCGGGAAAACTGTTCCAGATTGTCGCTGCCCATCAGCCAGACAAAGGAAGCGTGGGGAAAACGGTGCTGGAGCACGTTCACGGTGTCGACTGTGAAACGGGTGTGCAGGCGCTCTTCGATATCGGTGACCAGAAACCGGCTGCCGCGCGCGACCAGGCGGGCGCGGGCGGTGCGCACCTTGAGCGGTGCGGGATCGTGCTTGAGCGGATTGCCCGGCGACACCAGCCACCAGACATAGTCGAGCTTGAGCGCCTTGCGCGCGACCTCGCTGACATAGAGATGGCCGCCATGGGCAGGATCGAACGACCCGCCCAACAGACCGATGCGCAGGCCGGCGGCCGGCCCGGGAGCTTTGATCCAATGCGGCGGCGTGGGGCGCAATTACTGATCGCGCCCGTTGTGGAACTTGATGTCGAGCTTGCGCGGATCGACACCGTCCACACAGCGCAGATTGATGGCGACCATTTTGTTGCCCTTGGGATCGGTGCCGTCGGAAAACGGCGCTGTGCCGCAATTGGGGCAGAAATTGTGATTTATGACGTGCTTGTTGAAACGGTAGGTCGCCACATTCTCCTTCGGCGTCTTCAGCGTGAAGGCGCTTTGCGGGATGAAGTGCAAAATGCCGCCTTTGCGCCCGCACATGGAGCAGTTGCACTCCATTCCTCCGGTGATGGGATCGCTTTCGAAGTCATAGGCGATCTTGCCGCAATGGCAGCTGCCGGAATGGGTCGCCATGAAAATCTCCCTAGGGACGGGTCTGGCCGTTGCCGCGCACCACATATTTGAAGGTGGTGAGCTGCTCCGCTCCGACCGGGCCGCGGGCATGCATCTTGCCGGTGCCGATGCCGATTTCCGCGCCCATGCCGAATTCCCCGCCGTCGGCGAACTGGGTGGAGGCGTTCCACAACACAATGGCGCTGTCGACACTGTTCATGAAGCTTTCGGCAGCGGCGGCATCTTCGGTAACGATGGAGTCGGTATGGTGCGAACCGTAATGCTCGATATGCTGGATTGCCTGTTCCAGCCCGTCCACGGTGCGGACCGCGATGATGGCGTCGAGATATTCGGTCTTCCAGTCTTCCTCGCTCGCGGGCTTGGCGGACGGATACATAGCGCGCACCGCGTCGTCGCCGCGGATTTCGCAGCCCGCCCTGGCCAGGTCCTCGATCACCGGCAGGCCATGGCTTTCCAGCACCGCCCGGTCCACCAGCAGGGTTTCCGCCGCGCCGCACACACTGGTGCGCCGCATCTTGGCGTTCAACGCAATGCTGCGGGCCTTTGCGAGATCGGCCGCGGCGTGGATATAGACATGGCAAAGCCCTTCCAGATGGGCCAGCACCGGCACCCGGGCTTCGTTGATGACACGCCCCGTCAGCCCCTTGCCGCCGCGCGGGATGATCAGATCGATGGTTCCGTTCAGCCCTTCCAGCATCATGCCCACCGCGGCGCGGTCGGTGGAACCCACCACCTGGATCGCCGCTTCCGGCAGGCCCGCCGCTTTCAATCCTTCCGCCATCGCCTTCTGGATGGCGCCGGAGGAACGGATGGAATCCGAACCGCCACGCAGGATGGCGACATTGCCGGCTTTCAGTGCCAGCGCGCCCGCATCCGCCGTCACATTGGGGCGGCTTTCATAGATGATGCCGATCACGCCGATGGGGGTGGCGACGCGGGCGATGTCCAGTCCATTGGGACGCGACCAGCGCGCCATTTCGCGGCCCACCGGATCTGGCAAGGCGGCAACAACCTCGATGCCCTGGGCCATGGCTTCGATGCGCGCATCGTTCAGCGCCAGCCGGTCGATCATATTGGCGGGCATGTTGGCGACCTTGGCGGCTTCGATGTCGCCCTGGTTGGCGGCCAGGATTTCGGCGGCACGGCTGCGGATGGCGGCGGCGGCGATCTTCAATGCCTTGGTCTTGGTTTCGTCGCTGGCTTCGCGCATGGCGCGGGCGGCGTCGCGGGCGGCGGCGCCAATCGCCGTCATTTCGGCCGCAAGTGCATCGGCTGTGTTGTGGACCGTCATGTTCCGTTTCCCGTCAGGATCAGGTCGTCGCGATGGATCATTTCGTCCCGGCCACGATAGCCCAGAATGGCCTCGATTTCGACCGTGCGTTTGCCCGCTATCCGTTCCGCGTCCGAAGCATTATAGGCGGTGAGGCCGCGGGCAACCTCGCGGCCGTCGCGGTCTTTCACCACCACCGCATCGCCCCGCTCGAACCGGCCGTCGATCTGGCGAATACCGGCGGGCAACAGGCTTTTGCCCTCTTTCAGGGCCCGTACCGCGCCTTCGTCGATCATCAATGTTCCTTCCGGGCGCAGCACGCCGGCGATCCAGCGCTTGCGAGCCGCGGCGGGGGTCAGCGAGGCCTTGAAAATCGTATAGCGCGCGCCCTTGGTGATGGCGGACAGGGGATTGAGGCTTTCGCCCTTGGTCAGGATCACGTCACAGCCGGCACCCATGGCGATCTTGGCGGCGATCAGTTTGGAGGTCATGCCGCCACGTCCAAAACCGGAAACCGATCCGCCCGCCATGGCTTCGATCTGTGGCGTGATGGCAGCGACTTCGGGAATATGCGTGGCGGACGGATCGCGCGTGGGATCGGCGGTGTAGAGCCCGTCCACGTCTGACAGCAACACCAGGCGATCCGCGCCTATCATGGAAGCAACGCGCGCGCCCAGCCGGTCATTGTCGCCGAACTTGATCTCGGCCGTGGCCACGGTGTCGTTCTCATTGATCACCGGCACCGCGCCCAGACTCACCAGGGTGCCCAAAGTGGCACGGGCATTGAGATAGCGGCGGCGCTCTTCCGTGTCGCCGAAGGTCAACAGCACCTGCGCGGCAACGATGCCGCGCGTGGCCAGCATGTCGGCATAGGCTTCCGCCAGCCGCACCTGACCGGCAGCGGCGGCGGCCTGGCTTTCCTCCAGCCGCAATTCCCCGGCCTGCAACTTGAGCAGCCGCCGGCCCAGGGCAATGGAGCCGGACGACACCAGCACCACCGCCACGCCTTGCTGCTTCAAGGCGGCAACGTCATCGCATAACGAGGCCAGCCAGTCGCGCCGCAGCTCGCCCTTGCTGCCGTCCACCAAAAGCGCGGAGCCGACCTTCACCACCACAAGCTTGGCGCGTGCGAAAATATCGCTCATCGCCGTTGCTTCTTCTTCGCCCGCTGCGCGGTCTTGCTCATCGGCTTGGGCCTGGCCTTGGCCTTGCCCGTCTTTGTCTTCGCTTTGGGTTTGGCCGCCTTGGTCTTGAGCATGGCATCAGCAATCTTCTTGGTGGCCTTAGCCTTGGCCTTCGCCATGGGCGTCAGCACCTTGGCGCTTGCCGGCGTGGCTTCCATTTCCTGTGGCGCCGTTACCCTGGCCTTGGGCACGATAGGCGCCTTGAAATTGACCGCCTGCCGTTCGCTGCGGGTCCGGGGAACAGGCGCGGGACGTGCATAGTGAGCTTCCTCCGCGCGCTCGATGCGGCGGCGGTTGATCTCCCGCGCCATCGCCCGCAGCACGGTGTTGATCCCTTCGCCGGTGACACCGGAAATCACATGCACCTTGTGCCCACAGGCCTTTTCCAGGCTGTTGCGCTTTTTCGCCAGTTCGCGTTCTGGAATGGCATCGACCTTGTTGAGCGCGACCACTTCAGGCTTTTCGTCCAACCCATGGCCATAGGCTTCCAATTCGCCGCGGATGGTCTTGTAGGTCTTGGCGATGGCGTCGCCGGTGCCGTCGATCAAATGCAGGATCGAGGCACAGCGTTCGGCATGGCCAAGAAAGCGGTCGCCCAGGCCCACACCTTCATGCGCGCCCTCGATCAACCCCGGCAGGTCGGCCAGCACGAAATCGGTCTCGTCGATCTTCACCACGCCCAATTGCGGCTCTAGCGTGGTGAAGGGATAGTCCGCGATCTTGGGCTTGGCCGCCGAGACGCGGCTGAGGAAAGTGGACTTGCCGGCATTGGGCATGCCGATCAGCCCGGCATCGGCGATCAGCTTGAGCTTGAGGATGAAGATCTTCTCTTCCGCCGGCTGGCCGGGCAGCGCGAATTCGGGCGCCTGGTTGGTGGCGCTCTTGAAATGATAATTGCCGAAGCCGCCATTGCCGCCCTTCAGCAAGCGATAGCGCTGTCCCGGCGTCGCCATGTCGACGATCAAGGTTTCGCCGTCTTCCTCATAGATCTCGGTGCCGACCGGCACTTTCATGATGGCGTCGGCGCCGCCGGCACCGGTCATCACCTTGCCTTTGCCGCCTTCGCCGCTCTTGGCTTTGACATGTTGCTGGAAGCGGTAGTCGATCAGGGTGTTGAGATTTTCCACCGCTTCCGCGATCACGTCGCCGCCGCGGCCGCCGTCGCCGCCATAAGGCCCGCCATACTCGATGAACTTCTCGCGCCGAAACGCGATACAGCCGTTACCGCCGGCACCGCTGGCGGCATAGACCTTGGCGACATCGAGAAAGCGCATCTACCTTTTTCCTTTGGTCGCACGGCCCGACCGCTACGCTGGCCGTGCTCCCGGGGCTCCTAAGCGGCCTGTTTTCGCAGGAAATCGGCCCGCGTCAACAGCATGTCATGGCAGAGCACGGCCATGCCCCGGGCACGGCAATCGCGCATCTGTGAGCCATTGTGGCGCGCGCCCAGCTTGGCCAGGACGTGGCCGCTGGCCGGGTTGTCGTAGAACCAGCCGGCATGCACGGTCTCCAGGTCCAGCACCTCGAAGGCATAGCTGACCAGCCGGTACGCCGCTTCGGTGGCATAGCCGACACCCCAGAAAGGCTTGCCCAGCCAATAACCGAATTCATAGCCATCGTCGGCATGCAGCCCGATCATGCCCAGGAACAGCCCGTCGCTCTTACGCTGGATCACAAAACGATGCTCCAGCTTCGATGCCAGAAACGTCTCCGCATCCCCTTCATTATAGGGATGGGGCACGCGTGACGTCATACGTGCCACGTCATAGTCACTGAGCCACACAGTCATGCTTTGAATGTCGGCAGGCCGTGGCGGCCTCAAGAACAATCTCTCACTTTCCAAAATGCACATGTCATCCCCCGTTTGTCCTTTCGGTGCGAGGGAAGAAAAAAGGGAGATGGCGGACCATCTCCCTCGCGCATTATGGGCCGCCAATTTCTTGGCGGCCTATGTCTTCAGCCGCCTATTCTGCCGCGATCTTTACCGCCGGATTCATG
>Ga0163163_10006117_pt1 | contig 10482 bp, 5 predicted proteins | sample S65metaG_FD_119766 | JGI IMG/M metagenome (GOLD analysis project Ga0163163, IMG submission 119766) | Switchgrass rhizosphere microbial communities from Kellogg Biological Station, Michigan, USA - S6-5 metaG | ecosystem: Host-associated > Plants > Roots > Rhizosphere > Soil | place: USA: Michigan... | reverse complement strand
TGTTCAGGCCCCAAGGCCTCGGCGCCGTTGATTACCAGATTCATCACCACCTGCTGGATCTGACTGGAATCGCCCTGGATGGCGGGCAGGCCCTCAGCCAGAGCCAGGCTCAATCGCACGCTCTTCGGAATCGAAGCCTGCACCAGATTTGTGATCTGGCTCACTTCGGCGGAAAGGTCCAATGGTTCTTTATGGAAGCGGCTGCGGCCGGAGTAGGCCAGCATCTGCGAAGTGAGCTTGGCCATTACCTGGCCGGCCGCGATCAGGTCCGTGGCGGCGATGGCTTCACGGGAGTCGGGACGGAAGCGATCCTGGAGGACACTTGCATTGCCCAGAACGCCCGTGAGCAGATTGTTGAAGTCGTGGGCGATGCCACCGGCGAGCACGCCCAGGCTCTCGAGACGTTGATTCTGCTGGATGCGTGCCTCGAGAGCCTTGCGCTCACTGACGTCGGCGGCCATCATTACTACGCCATCCAGGTGAGCTTCCTGGGTAAGCGTCGGGGAGGCCCAGACATGAAGGTATATGGTCTTTCCCTCAACCTCGCAGGCGACCTCGGCGGCGGCCACAACCTCGCCGCGGCCGGCGCGTTCGGCAAGCGAGCGGCACTCCGGGTTGTCCGGGAGTCGCATGGCGTCGGCGGCGGCATTGGATTTGCGAACGCTGCCGTCGAGATTGAAAGCGGCGATAGCCAGCGGGCAGGCTTCAATGATATTGCCCAGCATCGCGTTAGTCTGCTGTAGCTCATTTTGTGTGCGCTGGCGGTTGGCGACCTCGATAGCGAGACGCTCATTGGCGCCGACGAGTTCGTGAGTGCGCAACTGGACGCGGCGATCGAGGTCGTCACGCGATGCGCGCAGATCGTCTTCGGCCTTGCGGCGAAGCAAGTCGATGCTGAGAACTTTCGAGGCGCCAATCCAGACAATCGCCAGGGCCGCCAGGATATTAATTGAGGCAAACAGGATGCCGTCGGGGCGGCGGCTGTCGTCAACCCGGACGCGGGTTACGAGGTGTCGAACGATCATGGTGATCGCCGGCAGGATCAGCGGCACTGGCATCAGACTACGGGCAATAAGTCCGGCAGGCCCGCTATCGCGCAGGAGGGGCAACAGAAGACCATTCGGTCCGGTGACCAGTACGTTGGCGGCCGCGAGCATTCCGAGAATCGCGGCATAGGGTGAAATGCTCTCCGGCGCTGCCGTGCCCCACGTGGATATCACAGCAACGAACCCGAAATAACACAACGTGAGGATGGTTACAGCGGTCCATTCCCGTACGAGCACCAGCCGCCGGTTGCGGGCCCGCATCAGAAACAACATTACTCCGAGCAGACAGTAGCGAAAGCCGGCGAGCGGAGCCGGGCGGCCCGGAAGCAAACCCGTCCGCGGGAGCAGATTTGGGAAGAGCAGCCGGTCGAAGGCAGTGGAACTCATATGTGCCAGATGTTCGCCGGACAGGATCGCGCCAATTGCAAACACCAGAATCGCGCCTATGCGATGCGGCGCCGTCCCACTGGGGGCACTCCACAGAGTACAGCCGATGATCAGGAAGGCCAGGGCAGACCACGGCGCCATAAGGTTCGGCGTGGCTGGAACACCGCATGCAAAGGCGGACAGGAACCCGAATGCAGTAACGATGATGACGACTGTTGTCGCTTTGCCGAACGAAGTGATACTCATCTCGGGAGGCATTCGCTGGTCAATATCGTACCAGTATCGCGATGCGGGCCGACGCGATTGCAGGCAACAGCGGCGGTAACCAACCGCCGCGCAGACTGCCAGTCTGCCCCACTTTCTATTTTCCACGCACGCAGGTGAAATTCGCGGCGTCGTCTGTGCTCCCTGTCCCCGCGTACCGCGCCACCTGCGGGTATGGGCAGAGGGGGCGCGATCGATCCACCTGGTTCCCGGCGGCGACGTGCGACGCCACCAGACGTTCCGGAGCCTTACCTTGCTCCACCCACTGTTCCAGCGCGGAAACCGTATCGAAACGCGAAGGGCCATCGCCACCGCTACAGTGGTTCATGCCGGGCGCCATAAAGAGGCGGAACGAGTCATCGATTTTGGCGGCGCCGCCCAACTTCTCTGCAACGCTGTTGTAATAGTCGAGGGAGTTGAGGGGTGTGATGAGTTGATCGTTCCATCCGTGGTACACGATCAGCTTGCCGCCGTGAGCGAAGAAGTCTTTCAGATTAGGATCGGTGGCTCCGATCAGGTCTTTGTCGAGCTTGTCTGCCAGAGCAACGTCTTTGTCGAAGTCGAGCGTGAGGAAGTCCCAGGCTGGTTTGTTGAACACCACGTGTTGGAAGTGGGAGACCGGGATGCCAAAGGGCTCGCGTCCGGCGAGCGCGGTCCACACGAGTTCGCTGCCGGGCGCCATGCCTGGGAAGACTTGCTTGCCGGTTCTGGGATTGCGCGCGCCGGCATAGATCTTTCGCGCCGATTCCACTTGTGGCGCGGTCAAGCAGCTTTCCTCCGCGCCGCCCTTGCACTGCACGCCGGCCGGATCGAAGCGGCAGGCCGCCGGATTCTCCAGCAATCCATCTTCGACCCCATCGAGCTTGTCGCAGGCTGCGAGGGCCGCTTTGTGGAGCACAGCGAGTTTGGCCGGTGGGAGAGACGCGGCGGGGTCTTTCAACGTGACAAAGGCCGGCCACAGATCTCCGGCCATCAAATGGGTCCAATAGTTCGCCGGCGCGCCGGCGATAACGCCGTCGTAATCGCGCGGAAACTTCTGGGCTTCTTTCAGGCCCTGCTTGCCGCCCGACGAGCAACCATTCCAATAGGAGCGCGCAGGTGCGTTGCCGTAGAACGCCTCGGTGACTGCCTTGCCCTTCACCGTCATTTCGTGTACGGCCCGATAGGCGAAGTCCACGAGTTTCTCCGGATGACCGGGGACGAATGAAGCGTCGCCGCCGTCGTGGCCGGTGTTGGTTGAGGCGACGGCGTACCCGCGGCCCAACGCCGTTGCCAGCGCAGGATAGGAGATGGCGCCGGACCAGCCACCGTTGCCTACGCCCATGAACTTGCGGTTCCAACCCTCCGCAGGCATCCACACTTCAATCTTGATTTCGGAATCGGAGGTGGGGCGGATGGTGGCGGCGACGCGGCAGAAGGCGGGCAGTCCGCGGAAGGCTTCCTGTTGGGCGGCGTTGAGATTGGGAAGCGTGAAGGCGCCGGCGGCCACGGCTTCCGCCTTGGTGATGGTGGTCGCAGGTAAAGAGAGTGCGGATAGGCCTTCGCAAGGTGCGGCGAACGCGGCGGGCAGAGCGATTGCCAGGATGACAATTAATTTGGTGGACATTGGGCCTCCGCCCGATAGTGTATTACGAGACGAAGGCCTGGGAGCTCACCCCATCTGGTCGCCGCACATCTCCAGCACCTGAATGGCTTCCAGGCAGCCCTGGGCGACGCTGTTGGTGGAGAGGGCCGCCACGTCCTCGATCGGCGTGACCACGTCGGGACCTTTCCATTGCGTGCCAGTCATGGCCGGAATGCGCACGCCGCTCCAGGCTTTCTTGGCATAGGCGGCGTTCTTCGTCAGCATGTAGAGGTAGCCCGCCAGCCTTCCCGGACGCGCGTACTGGGCGTCAGCGCCTTCCGTGCCTGTAGCTTTGTCGCGCTCGATCACGTCGCGCCGCGCGTTGTGCAGGCGGCAATATTGGTCCCACGACTTCTTCCATCCGGCGTGGTCGATCAGCGTATTCAGTTCGAACACCACTTCGCCGCCGCCCATGATGGTGGCCAGGTTATAGGTGCCGACCTGCTCTTCCAGCGCGTAGAGCTTGCCCGTTTTGGGGTCGTACCCGTAGAGCTGATTGGGACCGGTGAGAAAGCCGAAGGGCATGGCGGCAATGGAATCCATACCGGCGATAATCTTGTCGCGCCATTTGTTGTCGCCAGTGCGCTCCCATTCCGTCATCCAGTTTCCGGCGAAGGCCAGCCAGTCGGGACCGCCGCGCACGCGTCCGGGATAGGGCAGCGGCTTGGTGAGGGGCGAGGCGAGTCGCATCGGATCGATCTCGGTGGCCTTGTAATCGGAGTTCACGACCTCGCGCATCAGATCGCCGGTGCGTTCATCGGTGGTGAGGTAGTAATGAAAACGTCGATACGCGGCCTGGCTGATGCGGGCTTCCTTGGCTCCGCAGCCCCAGTGGCGCACGTTGTGGCGCGATCCCAGCATGGCGAAGCGGCCCAGGTGATAGGTATCGACCTCGCTGGTGTGGCGCGTCATGGCCTCCGCCATGCGGAAGGCATCGGCGCGGCCGGTGCGCAGGTAGGTGTACCAGAGCCACATATCGGTGCCGAGTTCTGTGTTGTCCCAGGCGAAGCCGCCGATATCGTAGCGCCACTCGTGCCGGGCGCCATCGTGCTGGTGCATCACGTCGCCGTAATTCCAGAAGCCGTACCAATGCCGCTGGTCCACTTCCTTGTGATAAAAATCGAACGCCGCATCCAGCTGGTCTTCGAGTGTCTTCTTTGCGGCGGTAGACCGGTCGGCCAGACTCCAGATGCCGAAGACTTTGGAGGAGTGTATGTGTTCCGGCGGCGCAACCAGGAGAGGCGGCTGCTGCCCGAGCTTCGCCTGCAGCGTAGTCTCCGCCTTCGGCGGCACGGACGCGGTGGGGAACAAGGTCAGCTCGCTGGTGCGCGCGACGCCGTGCGGTGTGCTGAAACCGGGCTGCACATCTTCATAGCTGGAATCGAGATCGTGAGCACGGGTGTCGTAGTGACGCAAGTCCATGGCGGGCGCTTCGGGAGACCAGAGCCAGACGCGCAGTTCCGCGGCGGCTGCGGTGGCGTGGCGCACTTCGAGCGAGGCGGGGTGCGACTGCCAGAAATTCTTGACTCCGACGGCAAGCCCGCCCGAGACGTCGCCCGCGAAGACGAGGCCGCTGGCGCGGCGCCCGGCGATCGCATCCAGCCAGCAGCTCTGGGGGTTGGTGCGTTTTTGAATGGTGTATCCGTCGGCCGTGGTCTGCGCCAGCTTGAAATCGTCCCAGACGGCCCAATCCGAAAGCAGTTTCTGCCCCGCGGCGTTGAAGGTTTCCTTGTTGGCGAGGCGCTTTCCCGCCAGTTGGTCCGCATAGGATGCGCCTTGCAACGGGCGGCGGCCCGTGGCGGGTTGCACTGGCTCGGACCAGAGTCCGTCGCCCTCGCCGGAGAATCGGACGTGGCGGTTATGTACCTGTTCGCGCATCGGGACGGCGAAGACGAGGCCGAGCCCTCTGATGAAATCCTGCTCGTGATCGCCATCGAAGACGATGGTGTGTATGAGGCGCACCGGCTCCGTTCCGCCGTAAAAATACAGGCGAATGGTGAACGGCAGCCACTCACGAGCATCGTTCTTGTGCATGCCTTCGATCTTGACGACGGCGCGCACCGGACCAGTCTGCTCCACGGTGACCTTTTGTATGCTGCTGGTGAATTCGGGGAAGCGGAGGACGCCGGGGGCGGATCGGTCTTCGAGCATGCAGACCAGGCGCGCGTCGCGGGCGACCACACGGCCGTCGATGGTCATCGTCTCGAAGAACGTTTGGCCCTGCTTCGGAATGCGGCATTGTAATTTTCCCGTATCGATGTCGACGGCCTGTGCGGTTTGAGTGACTTTCACCGCGGGCGTGTTGGCGGGCGTGCCGGGTGCGAGGCGGAAAGGGCCGGGTGCAGCAGTCACCGTGGCGAATCCGGTGAACTTGATCGAGCCATCGGGCCAATAGGCGAGCGGCCACGATTGCAGGGGGAGGGACTTGCCGTCGTTGGCCGAGAGGGCGAAGGTTTGTTCGCGGCGGACGGTGCCGCGGGGCCAGGGGACTCCCCAACTGACTCCGGTTTCGATTCCCGGTGCTGCGCGGTCGAGCCAGGCGATGCTCAGCGAGGCGTTAATTTGGGGCTGCGGCTCGGGTTCGATCGCTGCCGAGGCGGTGGACGCCAGAATTCCAATTGCGCTACGTCGCGTGATTCTCATTGTTTCCCCTCCTGGGGTTGAACCGCTCCCTCACGGTCGCGGCTCGGATTGGCGTATCGCGGCTTCCCTGCAGCGGCGGGTGGCTTCCGCGCTGCAATCCATGTGCGGCTCTAGCGACATCGGGCCGTCGTACCCGATCTCATGTAATGCGCGAAAATGGACCGCGTAGTCGATCATCCCCTCGCCGGCCGGCACCCACTCCGGGAAGCCGGCGCCGCGCGTCAGTGGGCGCAGATCTTTTATGTGCACGTTGGCGATCAGCGGGGCCACACCGGTGAATTCGTCCAGCGGATCGCGATTTTCCAGCCACGCCACGTTTCCTGGATCGTAGTTGATTTTAAGGGCTGCGGAGTTGGCACGCGCGATTAGGGATGCCGTCGCGCGGCCGCTGTCGCACCAGCAGATCGGCTCGGGCTCGATCATCAGAATCAGGCCATCGGCGCGCGCCCGCTCCCCGGCTTCGGCCAACCACTCCACCACGTCAGCCGGCGGATTGGCGCTCGAAAACTCCGGCGCCGTGGCTTCCGTTGCGCCCAGTTTGTGGAACCCAAAGACGATCAGTCCTGGAAGCTTCCAACGGTGAGCCCATTCCGCCGCCCGCGGATAGACCTCGTCCATCTCGCGCCGGAAGGTGGCGGCATCGCTCGTGTTTTTGAACAGTCCCGGCGAGAGTGCGGTGATCTCTACGCCCTCTTCGCGCGCGATACGTTCCACGTCCAGCATCGCTGCTTCGCCACACATCGGCGCGCGTCCCGCTGCCAGATTACGGACCTCGTAACGACGCAGCCCAAGGGACACACCGATTCGGACCGCGGTATAGAAATCACGGGCGATTTCATCGGACACAATGCCGAGCTTCATGCACACTCCACGGCGCGGCCGGTGCGCGTCGATTCGTAGAGCGCTGCCACCACACGCAGATCTCGGACGCCGCTCGAAATCGGCACCGGCGCGGGGCGCCCGTCGCGCACGGCTTCGAGGAATTGCAAATGCTGATTCAGCGGGTTGTGTATGTCGGCGAACGCCGGAGGCTTGACCTCCATCTGCTGTTCTTCGCCCCAGAAGCCCCCGAAATGCGCGACCAGGCTTCCAGAATACTGTGCGACGCGTCCGTGATAGGCCCCCGCGCTGGAACATAACGCCAGCTTGTGGTCGCGATAGGTAAACCTCCCCCTCGTGCCGTGAACGGAGAGTTCCTCGCCGTTGGTGCACCATGCCGTGTCGATGGTGAGCATGGCGCCGCTATCCAGTTCGAACACGCCCACCGCGAGGTCCTCGCCTTCGAGGCCGGGACAATGCAGATTGCGGGCGAACCCGCTCGCACGCACCACGCGCGCGCCCGTTACCCACTCAAAGATGTGCACGTAGTGGACCGCGAGTTGAATGAAACAGCCGCCCCCGGTTTGCGCCACGCTGCCGCGCCAGTTGGGGTTACCCGCGAGCGCTTCGTCCGACCACATCATGCCGCCTTTGTGCATCAGGCGCGCGTAGCAGTGTACGATGTCGCCCAGCCAGGCCTGCCGGACCATATCGCGGAGATCGTGGATCAGCGGCTGGTCGAAGTAGCTCATGTAAAGGCCCACGGTGTGCGTGGATCTCTCCGCGGCTTGTGCGATGTCTTCCCCTTCGGCCAGATTGGGCGCCACCGGTTTCTGCAACAAGACGTGTTTGCCGGCCTGGATCGCCGCCACTGCCTGCGGATGGTGAAAATGATTCGGACTGCTGATGATGACCGTGTCGATTTCGCCGCTCAGGGCCGCGGAAAAATCGGTGGATGCTGCGGCTCCGGGAATGGTCTCGGCTGCTTTTTGCGCGGCTTCGGGGACGGCGTCGATGCAGTTGACCACGCGCACCCAGTCGAGATCGCGGTAGACGCCCAGATAGTGTGCGGCCATCCCGCCACATCCGACGAACGAAACGTGGATCATGCCTTCGTCTCCGGTGTGACGGATCGCGTGGCGTATAGGGCTATCGACATGCCGATCAGCGTCGCTGCCACGATGGCGAACGCCGCCGCGGGCGTTACTTTGAGGTACAGAATCAGCACGCCGCAGAACATCACACTGGCGGCGATCACTTTATCCGTGATTTCGCGCTCGCGGAAGAACAGCCATCCCGCAAACACGCTCAACACGATCCCCGCGCGCTTGATGCTCACCGTGATCACTACCGGTATGTACGCGTAAGAGGCGAGTTGAAAGAGCAGCGACACCGCGTCGAACAGTCCCGCGAGTATGATCCACTTCACGTTGCCGCGCGCGGCGGCGGCAAACCCGCCCTTCTGCGTTTTCGACAAGAGGTAGAACGAGATGCAAAGTCCCACTCCGTATGCGAAGCTCTCGGTGAAAACGTCGCTCATCTTCACCAGCTTTGCGTCCAGCGGGTTGGTCAGCGAAAAGATCAGCGCCACAATCAACATGTAGCGGCTGCCTTGATATTCCAGCACCGCCTTTACGGGCGCGAGCCATCCCACGGCGAAGAGTTGCCGGTGCATGGCCAGCGAGCCCACCACGATCAGCGCCACTCCCAGCAGTTTGATGGGCTCCGGCTTCTGTCCCAGAATGATGTACGTGCTCGGAATCAGAAACACCGGAGTGAAGGCCAGAAACGGAATGCACATGGAAAGCGGCGAGATCTGCAGCGCCCGGAAGTAGAGCCACATGACGATGGTGATCAGGCCCACATCGAGCACCAGGTAGATGAAGAAGGTCGGCACCGGCGCCAGTTGGACGAGGCCGAACAACAGGCCGCCGTCGCGGATCTCTACCGGTACGCCGCGCAGGACCTGTACCAGCAAAACCAGGCCGAAGACCACCGCTACGGCGATGCGAATCCAGAAAGTGGCGGGGAAGAGATCGCGCTGATCGAGCGCGCGTTTTCGCCAGACGTCGGTCATGACGTTGGTCACGGACATGGCTGCTGCCAGCAGTAGTCCGACGGGAGCGAACCCGAGACTGTCCACTTACCTCGCCACCAGTTTCACCGCTCCCAGCATGCCCGCCGGGAGCGAGCGCACACTCTGCATGTCCTGCGCCTGGAATTTCTCGCCGTATTTGGCGTTCAGTTCCTTGTAGTCAGGCAGCGGCCCTTTGGCCAGCACGTTGAGCGCAAGATTCGCCACCACCACGCGAATCGCGTTATCGCCGGGCTTTAGCAGGCCGGTGACCTCCACTTCGTATGGGGCTTTCCAAACCGCGCCTGCCGCCTTTCCATTGATGAATACCTGCGCCACTTCGCGCACCGGACTCTCCAGCCACGCCCGCATGCCGGACGGCGCCCGACGTTCCGAGGCAGGGTCCACCACGGTGCCTTCGCCGAAGTTCAGGAACACGCGCTGTCCGGGACGCAGCATTGCCGGCGGGGCAGCAACGGTGCGCTCGTAGGTCGCCGTGCCGGAGTAGAACTTGCGGGCTTCGTCGTAGGTCCATGGTTTCAGTGCGCTCATCTGCACGGCGGGAGCATCGGGGAACTTCACACTCCAGTTGGTGCTCACGTCCACTGGTGGAATCGCGGGACTGCTCATCGCGGGGATAGACGGCGCCGCTTCTTTTGAGAAGACGAGCACGCGCGATTCGTACGGCGCAAGGTCGAGGGTCATTTCCGCCTTCGATGTCTTGCCGGTGAAGGGATCCCACCAAGCCGCCTGTAGGCCTTGCACGCGGAATGCGGCGGCGCCTTTCACCGCACGATTCGTGGTGTTCGCGATGAAGTAAATATCCGAGTACGGTAGCTTGCGGTGTGCCACGCCGACGTCAGGCGGTAGGGTAAAATCGGCCGGCTGAGCCGCGTGCAGCGCGTCGGCTAGTTTCGCCTCTTCGGTGAGCTGGAACTTCGCGGAAAGATCGCGAACTTTCGGCGTGTCGCCTTCGTCGCGCAATCCCGGCGCCAAGGACGGAAGCCGTTTCGTGAAAATCACGTGACCGCCTTTTGAGGCGTATTCCGAGATCTTCTGATAGGTCGCCAGGGGAATCCGCTCCACGTTAGGCACGATCAGAATTTTGTGCGTGATGCCCTTGGACGCGATGGCGCCATCGTCGGTGAAATCGAAATTGTAGCCCGCATCCAGAATCGCCGGTACGAGATTCGGTCCGAGCAACCCCTCCATTGCCTGATTTACCGAGTCGCGCCCCAGGGTGAAACCCGCAAAAGCGTCGTGTGTGGGCAGGTAGACCGCGACGTCGGCGAACGGCGTGCCCTGCCGCAAGATCCAGCTGATGCGCTGCAGGTAGGTGGTGATGTCCGGCATTACGATCCACCACGGGTTGTGCTGGTTGAACACCGCCGCCGCGTAGAAGCGCCAGCCGGGCTCGGGGATGGAGGGAGGCGTATACGGCCAGCCGTGCGCCACGAGTTGATTCACCCCCTGTAAGAAATGCAGGTCGGCCTCCGCTTTCATGTCGAGCGGGGTGGCGCGAAATACAGGCGAGTGCAGCCATGTCCACGTCTCACTGGAAGTCACCGGACGACCGTACAGGTGGTTGGCGGACGACGCCCAGCGTGTGGTTGAAAATCGCTTCC
>Ga0163163_10006116_pt1 | contig 10482 bp, 9 predicted proteins | sample S65metaG_FD_119766 | JGI IMG/M metagenome (GOLD analysis project Ga0163163, IMG submission 119766) | Switchgrass rhizosphere microbial communities from Kellogg Biological Station, Michigan, USA - S6-5 metaG | ecosystem: Host-associated > Plants > Roots > Rhizosphere > Soil | place: USA: Michigan... | reverse complement strand
TATTTTCCCTTGAATTGAGGCGGGCGCTTTTCGGCGAAGGCCTTGCGCGCCTCGATGGCGTCCTCGGAATCGCGCACCAGGCGCTGGTACTCGGCCTCGCGCTGCAGACCGTCGTGGAAGGAGCCATGCACCGAGTCCATGACCATGCGCCGGATCAGGTCGTAGGCCTTGGACGGGCCGGCGGCGAGTTTCCTCGCCATGGCGTCGGCCTCGGCGGCGAGCTGGTCGTCGTCCACGCATTTCCAGATCAGGCCCCACTCCTCGGCCTTGGGCGCGGCCACGCGCTCGCCCAGCAACAGCATGCCCATGGCGCGCGCCACGCCCAGCGACTGCGGAATCGACCAGCTCGCGCCGGTGTCGGGCACCAGCCCCACGTTGACGAACGCCGCCAGGAAATAGGCTGAGCGCGCGGCCAGGACGATGTCGCAGTTGAGCGCGAACGCCATGCCGGCGCCCACGCAGGGCCCGTGCACCACGGCCAAGGTGGGAATGCCGATGTCCTTGAGCAGGCGCGCGGCCGGGACGAAGAAATCGCGCATGGCCTCGTCGCGGTCGCTGGGATTGGGCCGTGGCGCCACCAGGTCGAGGCCGGCGGAAAAGCCGCGCCCCGCGCCGCTGAGCACCAGCACGCGCGCCTCGGCCTTCATGTTCCCTACCGCGCGGATAGCGTGCTGCACCTCGCCCAGCGCTTCCAGGCTGAGCGCGTTCATCTTGTCGGGTCGGTTGAAGGTCAGGCGCGCGACGCCGTCCTTGACATCGAGCAAGATAGTCTTGTAAGTCATAAATCCTCCGGGAATTGCGTCATTTTAGCAGGGCCTCCAGCAACGCTGCCGCGAACCTGGGCGACCACGCCGGGTGACATAATCCCCGAGTCACCCCATCGAGGAGCACGCATGCGCTGAAAAAAACTGGGACGCACCGGCCTGCTGGCGTCCGAACTGTGCCTGGGGCACCAAGACCTTCGGCGCGGCGACCTGCCGTCGTGGAAGCGCTCTGCGACCTCGACCAGAAGGCCGCCAACGCCGTGGTGGAACTGAAACTGAGCGGCGAGCAACTGGAGCGCATCGCCGACGTCAGCCCGGTGGGCTGGGACTATGGCATGTGGGTGGTGCGCCGGGTGCAGGAAGACCGGCTGCGCTACGTCTGAGCGGTCGTCGGCCGTTGCCGGCGGGGCCGAATGTTCCAGCCTTTCGCGGCATTGATTGCCGCTGCTTTTTTGCCGCGCCTATTCGCCGGCCAGACGCTTTTTAGCCTCGCGCTTGCCCAGGCCGCGTACCGTGCCCATTTTGGCGAGCTGCGACCGGCGCGGCCGGGTCTTGCCGCTTTCCCAGCCGTAGATGGTGGCGCCCGAGACGCCGAGAAGTTTGCCGAAATCGGCGGCCGACAGGCCGAGGCGCTTGCGCTGGGCGACCACGCTGCGCACCGAAAAGCGCGGCTTTACGCCGCCCTCGTCGGATTCGGCGCTTTTCGCACCGGCCCTGCCCATGCCCTTGCCCAGCCTGGCCAGGGCCGCCTTCAGTTGCACCGCTTCGCGCTTGAGCACGGCGATTTCGCCGCGGTATTGGGTGGACGATTTGCGAAGCGTCTTGAGGTGAACCCTGATTTCCTTGCGCGCAAGACGGGTGATTTCCTGTTTCAGGGTTGATGCAAGGTTAGGCATTCACTTTCCTTTTGTACCGGCATGCAAACCGGCGCCGTGCTTTTGGCACAATCACGCATCATTCGGGAAGCCTGGACGGGCTACTGTAATGAAACTGAATGACCGTTCAATTACCCGGGTAACCGAGGTCATTCACTTCGGACCCGCTCTGATGGACTGGGGTGCCCGTTGTCCATTATGGTACTTGGTTTGCCTATTACCAATCTTGATTCAATTATTACAACAATTGATTCAAGGTAATGAGACTTTACGCTCCGCTCTCGCCGGGTGTTCGATTCGCGGCAGCCTGATGGTGAATAGCGCTCCTTTGCCCGGCCCCTCGGAGGCCGCGTCCACTCTGCCGCCGTGCAACTCAGCCAGCCGCCTGGCCAGCGCCAGCCCGACGCCCAGCCCGCCCTGCCGGCGCGAAACGTCCTGGCGGCCCTGCACGAACAGGCCGAACAACTCGTCCCGATCATGCTCCATGAAACCGTCGCCGTAATCCCTGACGCTGATCGCCACCCACGGCCCTTCGGCGCGCACGCGCAATTCGATGGGGCTGCCGTCGGGCGAGAACTTCACGGCGTTGTCCAGCAGGTTGAACAGCACCTGCTCCAGGCGCGCGGCGTCCGCGCTCGCCCACAGGCTCTCGGCCTCGACCACAAGCCCGCGGCCCTTCATGCGCTCCGAGGCTTGCCAGGTGGCGGCGAGCCGCGGCACCAGTTCGCCCAGGTCTACGGGCTCGGGGCGCAGGGTGGTTTTGCCCACGGCGAGGCTGCTGATGTCGAGCAGGTCGTCGATCAGCCGCTTCATCTGCGCGGTCTGGCGCTCGATCACGTCGCGCGAATTCGAACGTGCCATCGCGGACGGCCACGCGCCGCAACAGCGCCGAGGCCGACACCAGGGCGGCCAGCGGATTGCGCAACTCATGGCTGAGCATGGCCAGGAACTCGGTCTTGGCCTTGTCGGAGGCCTGCAGCGCCCGCGCCTCCCGGGCCAGCAACTCCTGGCGCTCATGCACCGCGTCCGACGCCTGGCTGAGCAGGCGCTCCACCTCGCGCAATTCGTCGATGCGCCCGCTGGCGGCAAGCAATGGACTTGCGGCGGGCGCGCGCCCGCCATCCGCGGCGGGGGTGGGAGCGTCGTTCCTTCCCAGGGCCTGCGCCGCCCTGCCCAGCGCCTGCACCGGTTCGATGATGCGGCGCGCGATCCAGAACGCCAGCAGCAGCGCGATGGCGAGCACGATCACCACCCCGCCCGCCAGGATGGCGCCGGCGCGCACCCCCGGCTGGTACACGCTGAACAGCGGCAGGGCGTGGCCCAGCATCCACCCGCTTTGGGCCGAGCGGGTATAAGCCGTGAAGGTGTCTTTGCCCTCGACGGTGAGGCCGCGGTACCAGCCGGACTCGCTGGCCCGGGCATGCTCCAGGAAGTCCGGGGAAGCCATGGCCGCGGGCGGTCGGGGCGGCACCCGCGCCACGAAGCGGCCGGTGCTGTCCACCAGCCCGAGGACCTCGTCGGCCTGCAGGTGCTGCGCCTCGATGATGCGCTGGAAGGCGGACAGCCGGATGCCCGCCCGCACCATGTACGGCACGCCGTCCGGAAGCACCACCGGCACGCGGATGGGCACCACGTAGTCGTTGAGCAGGGGCACCTTGATGACGTCGCCCACCACGGCCTTGGGGGCCGTCACCGGCTCGATCATTCCGTCGTGATGGGGCACGGGCGGCAGCTTGTAGCCGAGGGGCCGCAGGGTGTTGACGAGCTGCTCTCCGGAAGGCGTGGACAGCGTGATGGCCGACCAATCCGGCTGGGCGCGCACGATTTCGGAAGCCTGGCGGTAGAACGCGTTCAGGTCGCCCGAGCGCAGCGCCGGCGACACCGCCAGGGCCTCGACCGTGCCAATGGCCCCCAGGAGCTTGGCGTCGATGGCGGTCATCACGGCCCGCACCCGGTCGGTGGCGGCGCGGCGCGCGGCTTCCTGCCCGTGCTGGAACAGGGTGTAGACGAGCAGGATGGACACCGTGGCCAGCGGCACCACCACCGCGAGCACCAGCGACAGTATGCTGGTGCGAAGCTTCATGCCTGCGCTGCCGCAACCATGCCCGGCCTCCTCCTCTTTGGGCCCCCATCCTACCAAGAAGCGCTACCAAGAAGCGCTGCCAACAAGCGCTGCCAACAAGCCGCGCCGGGCCGCCGAACGCCGGCCGGGAGGAAGAGGTGTCGCTCATGGCGATGTCTGCATATGTCGGCAAGCAACGTGCCGTAAGTCTGACAGACAGGGGTGCGTGGGAATGGGAAGCTGGCGCCCCATGGAAAACAATGTCTACAAGGTCTTGCTCAATCTGCGCATGGACGCCCCTTGGCCGCTGTCCGCGCGGCAGCAGCGGCTGGCCGACCGGCTCTTGACCAGCGGCGCCCACAGCGATGCGCTGGACAGAGACATGTTCGAATTGCTGCTGGAATGGCGCATGCAGAGCGAGCCTTGGCCGCTGGGCGAACCCCAGCGCCATGTGCTGGATGCGTACCTGCGCCGCGAGGCGCGCCGCCTTGGCTTTGACGGCTGGATCCATGCCTACCATGGGCTGCGCCAGCCGGTGGTCCGCGCTGCTTCCGCTCCCGCTTCCACCAGACCTTCGAACAAGGCCCATCGCATTGTTCCCGCCCGGCCCAAGGCCGCGGCCTAAGCACCGGCCGAGTAAGGTCCCGCCTCCGGGCCGGGGGCTCTAACCGAGCCCGCCCACCATCCGCTGCGCCTCTTCACCGGAAACGGCCAGCAGTCGCCCCACCGCCTGCACGGTGTGCTCGCCCGGCGTCGGAGGCGCGCTGGGATCGGGCAATTTCACACCGGAAAACCGCAACGGGTTGGCCACGAACCTGAACACGCGGCCACCCCGAACCAGGTCGCGCAGCATGCCGCGGTGGAGCACTTGGGGTTCCGCGAAGGCCGCGGCGCTGTCATTGACCGGCGCGCAAGGCAGGCCCTGCGCTTCCACTGCGGCAAGCAATTCGGCTCGCCGGCGCGGGCGGGTGCACGCCTCGATGGCGGCGGTCAGTTCCTTTTGATGCCTCACGCGCTCGGGCCGCGTGGCAAAGCGCGGATCGCTCACCCACTCGGGCCGTCCGAGCACCGCGGCCAGCTTCACGAAGTTGTAGTCCTCGGCGCCGTTCAGCATGGCGAGGCCGTCGGCGCAGCGGAACAGCCCCGTGGGCGCGCCGTAGGGATTGCCGTTGCCGGCGCGCGGCGCGTCCTGCCCCGTGATCAGGTAGGCCATGGCGTGGTGCGACACCAGGGCGAGCGTCGCATCCAGCAGGCTGCGCTCGGTGTGCTGCCCCCGCCCGGTCTGGTCGCGGTGGCGCAGCGCGGCGAGCGGCGCCACCGCCGCGTACAGGCCGGCATTGATTTCGCACAGCATGGGTCCGGTGCGCAGCGGACCCGCGCCGGGCTCGCCGTCGGCGTGGCCGGTGAAGCTCATCATGCCCGACAGGGCCTGCAGGGCCGCATCGTCCGCGACGCGCCCCGCATAGGGACCCGTGGCGCCAAAGGCCGAGAGCGAGCCATAAATCAGCCCCGGATGGGTTGCACGCAGAGCCTCATGGTTGAGGCCGAACGCCTGGCTGACGCCGACGTTAAGGGACCGGTCTTCCAGCAGCATGTCGCAGCGCGCGGCGAGGCGGCGCGCCAGGTCTTGCCCGGCGGGCCGCCGCAGGTTGAGACGCAGCGACTGCTTGCCGCGGTTCGCGCTCAGGTACAGCCGGGATGGAGGGGATTGAGTATGGGAGTCCGCGCCCGTGGATTCGAGCCGGATGACCTCCACGCCCAGTTCGGCCAGCAACTGCCCCGCCCACTGGCCGGCCAGGCCGTCACAGCATTCCAGCAGGCGCAGCCCGGCCAGGGGACCGGCCTCAGTCATGCGGATCGGCCATCGCCGGCGTAGAGGTATTCGCGCGCGCCGGCGCCCACGGGTTCGAGCTTGGTCGCGAACTCGGCGCGCAGCCGCTCATGCAGCACCGCGAGGCTCCAGGTGCGCGCGTCGGGCGTCAGGTGCAGCGGGCGTGGATGGCCGAACAGGCTGAGCGTGTTGCCGTCGAGGCGGAACACCTGCCCGGTGATCCAGCGCCCGGCGTCGCTGGCGAGGTACACCGCCAGCGGCGCAATGTTCTCGGGGCGGCGGTCCGACGGAATGATCGCGCCCGGCGGCAGGGGCTTGTAGGACATGCGCGTCTCGGCCACGGGCGACAGGGCATTGACGCGGATGCCGTGCGGCGCCAGTTCCACCGCCCAGGTGTTGGTGGCCGAGGAAATGCCGCCCTTGGTCGCGCCGTACACCGAGCGCGGCGCCACCCCGGCCTGCGCGCCCGAGGACAGGTTGATGATGCTGCCCGATTTGCGCGGCAGCATGTGGTCGAGGGCATGACGCGTGACGGCGAAGGTGCCCTTGAGGTTGGCGTGCACCAGTTGCTCGAAGCCGGCCTCGTCCTCCTCCCAGATGGGCTTGACGCGGGTCAGGCCGGCATTGTTCACCACGATGTCGATGCCGCCGAACTCGCGCGCGCATTGTTCGGCGATGCGCCGGGCGGCGGACCAGTCGCCCACGTCGTCGCCGTTAACGGATGCCGTGCCGCCCGCGGCGCGGATCTCCCGCGCCGCGGCTTCAGCCTCGGCCGCGTCGATGTCGTTCACCACCACTTTCGCGCCGGCGGCGGCCAGCGCCATGGCAAAGGCACGGCCCAGGCCGCGGCCCGCGCCGGTGACGATGGCGGCCTTGTCCTGCAACTCCTGCATCAGAACTCCTCGATCTCGCTCTTGAACAACGCGGCGAGGGCCAAGGGCGGCGGCTCGCGGCCGCTGGTCTTCCACGCCGGCGCGCGCTTCTCCACGAAAGCGCGGATGCCCTCGTCGGCATCGGGCTGCTGGGTGATCCACTCCACGGCCACCCGCTCGTTGCGCGTGGCGTCGGAATACGAAGTCGCGCCGGCGTGCGCCCAGGTGAGCTGCTTGGTCACCGCCACGGCCAGGGGCGAACAGCGTGCCGCGATGTTGCGCGCCATTTCCAGGGCGGCGGGCAGCACGTCGGTGGCCGGCAAGGCGCGCGAGGCCAGGCCCAGGCGCACCGCCTCGAAACCGTCAACGGTGCGGCCCGTGAGCAGGAGTTCCATCGCGGCGGCATGCCCGATGAGGCGCGGCAGCAGCCACGACAGGCCGTGCTCCGGCCCCAACCCGCGCTGCACGAAGGCCACGTTGAGCTTGGCGTCCTCGGCAATGAGGCGGATGTCGGCGGCCAGCGCCATGGACAGCCCGCCGCCTGCCGCCGGGCCGTTGATGGCCGCGATCACCGGCAGGCGCAATTGCGGCAGGTCGCTTCTTTTCAACCCCAGGCGCTGGCGGTGCGCGTCGCGCAGGCGCAGTATCTCGCCGCGGTCGACCTTGCCCCCGGCCAGCATGCCGGGGCGCGTCAGGTCTGCGCCGCTGCAGAAATAATTTCCCGCCCCGGTGAGCACGATGGCGCGCACGGCATCGTTTTCATCCAGCCGGTGCATGGCGTCGCGGATCTCCAGCATGGTGGTGGGCACCAGGGCATTGCGCGGCGGGCGGTCGATCGTGACCACACCCACCCCATCGGCGCTTGCAACTTTTATGGATTCGTAAGCGGGTAGCGTGATGGTCATAGTGCCTCGTTCAGCCAGTGGCCGGCCACGCGGTCGCGGTGCCAGGGCGTGTCGCCGAATTCGTATTCCTGGCGTTTGGCGCGCTTGAAGAACAGGTGCGCGGTATGTTCCCAGGTAAAGCCCATGGCGCCATGGAACTGGATCATCGACGATGTGGCTTCTCGGGCCGCATCGTTTGCTTTGGCCTTGGCGACAGAGCAATATACAGCAGCATCCGCCGCGCCCTGGTCTAATTTTTGCGCCGCATAGAGCAACCCCTTGCGGGCCATGGTCGCTGCCACGTAGGCGTCGACGATGGGGTGTTTCACGCCCTGGTTGGCGCCGATGGGCTGGTCGAACTGTTTGCGGGTCTTTACGTAATCGACGGTGATTTCAATCGCGCGGCTGGCAATACCGATCAGATCAGCCGCAGTAAACAGGGCACCACGGGCAACAAATCTATCCCATGCATCGGGTAATCCAAGTTGCTCTGAGGGCACGTTGTCCAGATGCACGATGTCCAGGCGCCAGGTTCCATCCACCGAACCCATGGGTGTGATCTTGATTCCGGGGGCTTTTGCATCCACCAGCCGGAGGCTGGTGCCTCGTTCATCGGCGGCAGGGACGATCAAATGCCGGGAGATTCGGGCGAAGGGCACTGTACCGCAGTCCCCCGACAGGCGATCTCCACGGGATTGCACAACTGGCGGCTCTAAATTCGAGCCTGCCACCGTGGCAAGAATGTCTCCGCTCGCCAATCCGGGCAAAAGCTTTGACTGCTGTTCCGGCGTTCCGGCCACCTTAACTGCTTCGGCTGCCAGCATATTTGACATCCAGGGTCCCGGGAGAAGTCCCCGTCCCAGCACCTGCAGCAACCCCATGGCGTCCGCATAGGCCATCCCCAGTCCGCCATGAACTTCCGGCACCAGTACGGCGAGCCAGCTTAGTTCACATGCGGCCTTCCATATCTCGGACGGATGACCATCGCCGGCCTCATCTCCTGTCAGCGCCAGTACTTTCCGCAAGTCATAGTTGCGTTCTATCCAGCGTTGGGCTGTGTCTTCTGCAAGCGAAGAAGCGTCTTGTGATGGAATGGCTGCCACTAGTCCCTCGGCAATCCCAAAACCCGTTCACCGATGATGTTGCGCTGGATCTGCGAACTGCCGCCTGAAATGGTCTCCGCCCGTGAACGCATGAACACGAACTGCAATTCGCGCAGCAATCCGTCATCGGATGTCAAATGCCAATTTGCTCCCGCCGCATCGGCAAATACTTCACCCATGTCCTGATGCGTTTCGCCGGAGAAGAACTTGGTGAGCGGGGCGTCCATGTCGCCGGCGGTGCCGTCGGCCATGTGGCGCATGGTCTCCAGCGAGTGGATGCGCAGTAGTTCCATGTCCACGCACACCTGTCCCAACCGCTGGCGCAAAACCGGGTCGTCCATCGCCGGTTTCCCGTTTTTCCTTGATTTACGCATGAACCGGGCGAGCAGTTGAAGATGCCGGCTGAAAAAAGCGTACTGTCCGGCTCGAGCCGCCCTTTCTTCCTTCAAAAGCCCGTTGATGACTTTCCAGCCCTGGTCCACGCCGCCGAGCACGTTCTCGGCCGGCACGCGCACGTTGTCGAAGAACACCTCGGCGAAATCCTGCCGGCCGGTCATGTGGCGTATGGGCCGCGCCGTGATGCCCGGGGTTTTCATGTCGAGCAGGAACAGCGTCAACCCGACGTGCTTTTTTGCGCCGGTGGACGTGCGTGCAAGAACGAATATCCAGTCGCAGATGGCGGCGAACGAGGTCCAGATCTTGTGGCCGTTCAGGACGAAGTGGTCGCCCTCGGCGCTCGCCCGCGTGCGCAGGCTGGCGAGGTCGCTGCCGGCTTCGGGTTCCGAAAAGCCCTGGCACCACAGCTCTTCGCAGCGCAACATGGGCCTGAGAAAGCGCTCCTTCTGCCACTCCTCGCCGAACAGCAGGATGGAGGGGCCGATGATGGGAATCTGGGGATTGACCGACTCGGGCGCGGCCGCCAGCGCCATTTCCTCTTCGTAGATGGCGCGCTCCAGCACGCTGCCGCCGCGGCCGCCGTACTGCGCCGGCCAGTCGATGCCGGCCCAGCCGGCGTCGCATTTCTTGCGCTCCCATTCGCGCCGCAGGTCGAAGGAGCGCTGCTCATCCATGACGTGCCAGAAACCGGGCGCCCGCCATTCGCGCGGCAGGTTGGCGTCCAGCCAGGCGCGCATTTCGCGCCTGAAAGGTTCTCCCGCCTGGCCTCCCTCGGCGTTCACGCCGCCAGTCCCAGCAGCGCCGCGGCGTTGGATCGCGCCACCAGGCGCACGTCACCTTCGGGCAGGCCTTCCAGCTTGCGCAGGAAGTCGCGCGGCGCCGCCACGCCCTCGGGATGCGGATAGTCGGAGCCGAGCAGCACGCGCCCGGCGCCGATTTCGTCCACCAGCCCGGGCACGTCGTCCTCGTAGAACGGGCACACCCACACGTGCTGCCTGAAGATGTCGCTGGGCTTGCCTTCCAGCTTGCCGCCGATGCTGTCCACGCGCCATTGCGCGCGCTGCGCCTTGTCCATGCGCTTCAACAGGTAGCTCACCCAGGCGCTGCCGTTTTCGATGGACAGCACGCGCAGGCACGGATGGCGGCCGAACAGGTTCTGCAGCACCATGGCGGCAAGCACGTCGCACACCGAGCGGTCGAACTGGAACAGCGTGTGCTGAAACGCGGTGAGGCGGTGCGACGGCACGTCGCCCTTCTCGCTCCAGTACTTCGAGAACAGCTCGGCATAGCCGGCGTTGCCGATGTGCAGTATGCACATGACCTTGGCCTCGGCCGCGCGCGCCCAGAAGGGGTCATACCAGGGGTCGGCGGGCGAGCGGTAGCGGCCCGGCGTGTCGGTGGGAACGGGGCCGGCGCGAAGGTAGAAAAAGCGCGCGCCGGCCGCGATGATCCGCTCCAGTTCGCGGCTGGCCGCCTCCCGGTCGGTGAGCGAAATCATGGCGGCGCCGAAAATGCGGCCATCCCCGCCCAGGCCCCACTCATCCTCGACCCAGCGGTTGAAGGCGCGCAGGCCCGCGTAACCCGCCTCCACGTCGCGGTTCAGGTCATATTCGACGGAGACGCCCAGCGTGGGCAGCATGATGGCCGCCTCGACGCCCTGCTCGTCCATCTGGCGCAGGCGCGCGGCACGGTCCT
>Ga0163163_10006108_pt1 | contig 10489 bp, 10 predicted proteins | sample S65metaG_FD_119766 | JGI IMG/M metagenome (GOLD analysis project Ga0163163, IMG submission 119766) | Switchgrass rhizosphere microbial communities from Kellogg Biological Station, Michigan, USA - S6-5 metaG | ecosystem: Host-associated > Plants > Roots > Rhizosphere > Soil | place: USA... | reverse complement strand
CCGTGGGGAACGCGCGTGATGCGGGCGAAGCGCTCCGGGTCCACGGCGTCCATGCTTACCGTCACGCGATCCAGCCCGGCGGCCTTGAGCGGCGCCGCCATCTCGGCCAGCAGATGTCCATTGGTGGTGATGGCCAGCTCGGGAGGCTTGCCCTCCGCCGTGCGCAATGCGTGGAGCTGGCGAACCAGATCGATCACATCGCGGCGCAGCAGGGGCTCGCCGCCGGTGAGGCGGATTTTTTCCACGCCCAGGCCGCGGAAAATGCGCGCTGTGCGCAGAATTTCCTCGAAGCTAAGCAGCTCGCCGCGCGGCAGGAAGGCGTGGTCGGGGCCGAACGCCTCCTTGGGCATGCAGTAGGTGCAGCGGAAATTGCAGCGGTCGGTGACGGAAATGCGCAGGTCGCGCAGGGGGCGGCCCAGCGCATCGGCCGGCGCGCCGGCGGTTTCACCCGCAAGCGGCCGTTCCGCCGCCACGGGCAGGGATTTGGTGCGGCGGGTGCGCCGTTCGACAAGGGGAATGATGCGCGAAGTCATGGTCTGTCCCGGGCCTCGGGTTGGCCCTGGTTTCATGGCATTAGGATACAACGAATCCCGCGCCCGCCCCCGCTAGAATGGCTGTGCCAATCGGGGCGTGAGAGGAGGAAATCATGGGGGATAGGCTCAAGGGCAAGGTGGCCATTGTCACCGGCGGAGGGCGCGGCATCGGGCGCGAATACGCCCTGGCGCTGGCGGGCGAGGGCGCCAAGGTGTGCATCGCTGAACTGAACGCCGACAACGGCGAGAAAGTGGCGGCCCAACTGCGCGGCGCCGGCGTCGAGGCCATGGCCACGGCCACCGACGTGGGCGACGAGAAAAGCTGCCTCGACATGGCCGACAAGGTGGTGTCGCGCTTCGGCGGCATCGACATCCTGGTGAACAACGCCGCGGTGTTCGCCGACGAGGGTGGTTTCAACCCCCTGGTCTGGGACTTCCTCAGCAGCCCCATGGAGCAATGGCGCGCGCTCATGCGCGTCAACGTCGAGGGCATCATCCTCACCACCCGCGCCGTGGTGCCGTCCATGCGGGCGCGCGGCGGCGGCAAGATCATCAACCAGTCGTCGGTGGGTGCGTGGTCGGGCTTCGGGCCCTACAACGTGAGCAAGAACTCGGTGGTGGAGTTGACCAAATGGTTCGCGTCCGCCCTTGGAAAGGACCGCATCAACGTCAACGCCATCGCGCCCGGCATCATCACCACCGAGGCCGTGCTCACGCGCGCCAAGCGCACGCCCGAGCAGTTGAAGGCCTATCTCGACGCCATGCAGGCCATGATTCCCTGGGGCCGCGTGGGCGAGCCCCACGACCTTTTGGGCGCGCTGGTATTCCTGGCCTCGGCCGAAAGCGATTACATCAGCGGGCAGACCATCTCCGTGGACGGCGGCTGCGTACGGCGGCCTTAGCCGTTTACTTCTTGAGCTTGGTGAAGTCGAAGCCCGAGACCCGCCGTGCCTCCAAGCGGGCCTCGTTGCCGTCCACCTGCAGCCGGCCGTGCAGCATGGCGCCGCAGATGCCGGCGTAGGACGGATAGGTGTCCACCAGCACGCAGACGCCCTCGCCCGCGGGCAGGTCGGCGGCGGCCCCCATGAGCGAAAGGCTGAGGTCCTGCGCGGGGTCACTGCCGGTCATGTGATAGCGTGCCATGCGCGCCACCAGCCCGCCCTTGCCGTCGGGCACGCACACGGCTGCCGGATTGGCGCAGGCCGAGAGAAAGGCGGCGATTTCCTCCGGAGTCATGGCCACCGAGGGCTTGGGGCGGCTCATGCGGCTTCCAGGGTATGGAGCGGCGCGCTGTCCACGCGCACTTCGATGAGGGCGCGCTTGCCTTCCAGCAGGCGGGCGCGGAAATGGCTGATCTTCGTTCCGCCGGGAGTGGCGCCATGAATGCTCCGGGTGACCTCGTCGGCCATGTCGGGCGTGATATCGCGCAGGGAGAGCGGACCCTCGGCCACGGCGTAGCGGAAGGGCGACGCACCTTCGTCGCTGGTGACGACGACCGTGGCGCGCTTCGCCTGGGCAAGGTGCGGCGTCTTGGGCGCCTTGCGGTAAGTGGTCATGACCAGCACGCCGTCGTGGTAGCGGGCAATCATGGGCCAGCCGCGCGCCGTGCCGTCGGCGGCGAGCACGTACAGGTAGGCGCGGCCGTGCGCGGCGAGGAAGCTGACGCTCTCGGCTGGCAGGTTCATCAACCCAGTTTACACCTTGTAAACTGTAGTCTTGGAGACCGCATGAATCGCCCGAATCTCATTTCCGTCGACGAAGCGCTCGCCCGCCTGCTCGCGGGCGCAACCGCGCTTCCCGACATCGAAACCATCCCCACGCTGGCCGCGGCCGGCCGGGTACTTGCAAAAGAGCAACGCTCCAGCATGGACGTGCCACCCATGGACAACAGCGCCATGGACGGTTATGCAATGCGCAGCGCCGACGTGGCCGCGCCCGGCGCGCGGCTGCGTGTGGCGCAGCGCATTGCCGCCGGTTCGGTCGGCAATGCCCTGCAACCGGGAACCGCGGCGCGCATTTTCACAGGCGCGCCCATTCCGCCCGGCGCCGACGCCGTGGTCGTGCAGGAGCAGTGCGAAGCCGCCGGAGACGAAGTGATCATCAAGGTTAAGCCCAACGCCGACGAGTGGATCCGCCGCGCCGGCAGCGACATCCGCAAGGGCGAGGCCATTCTGACCGCGGGGCGCAAGCTGCAGCCGCAGGACTGCGGCCTCGCCGCCTCGGTGGGCATCGCCAGCCTGCCGGTGATGCGGCGCGTGCGCCTGGGGTTGTTTTTCACCGGCGATGAGCTGGTCATGCCCGGCGATCCCCTCGCGCCGGGACGCATTTACAACTCCAACCGGTTCACCCTGAACGGCCTCGCGCATGCCTTCGACTGCGAAGTGCGCGACTACGGCATCGTGCCCGACAAGCTGGAAGCCACGCGCGCCGCGCTCAGGCGCGCCGCGGCCGAATGCGACCTCATCGTCACCAGCGGCGGCGTCTCCGTGGGCGAGGCCGATTTCGTCAAACCGGCGGTGGAGGCCGAAGGCGAACTGTTGCTGTGGCGCATTGCCATGAAGCCGGGCCGGCCGCTGGCTTTCGGCAAGGTGCGCGACCCCAACGCCTCAGGACGTGCTTCTGATCGGATGGCGAGTTTCATCGGCTTGCCGGGCAATCCCGTGGCGAGCTTCGTCACGTTCCTGTGGTTCGTGCGCCCCTTCCTGCGGCGCCTGCAGGGCGTGGCCGAGGTGGCGCCGCGCGTCACGGCCGCGCGCGCCGATTTCGACTGGATCGAGCCGGATGCGCGCCGCGAATTCCTGCGCGCCAAGTGGAACGGCCAGGGGGGGCTCGATCTCTATCCCACCCAGGACTCGGCGGTGATGAGCTCCACGGTGTGGGCCGACGGCCTGATCGACAATCCACCGGGTGCGGCCATCCGGCGCGGCGACAGCGTGCGTTTCGTGTCGTTCAGGGATCTGTTTGCATGACGCCACTCAGGGTAAAAAGCGGGCCATGAAAATCCGTGTGCTGTTCTTCGCGCGGCTGCGCGAGCAACTCGGCAGCGCGGGCGAAGAAGTGGAGTTCGAGCAGGGCGCCACCCTGGAAGCGCTGCGTGCACGGCTGGCCGCGCGCGGTGAAAAATGGAGCGAGGCGCTCAAACCCGGCCGCGCCCTGCGCGCCGCCGTGAACCAGGACATGGCCGGTCCGGATACCGTGCTCAAGGCCGGCGACGAAGTGGCGTTCTTTCCGCCCGTGACCGGGGGCTGACCATGCCGGTACGCATCCAGACCGAAGACTTCGACGTCAGCGCCGAGCTGGACGCGCTCACGGCCGGGCGCGCCGACGCGGGCGCCGTGGCCAGCTTCGTCGGGCTGGTGCGCGACGTGAACGACGGCGCCAGCGTGGGCGGCATGCTGCTCGAGCATTACGCCGGCATGACCGAGCGCTCCATCGAGGCCATCGTGGCCGAAGCCTCTGCGCGCTGGAAAGTGCTCGACGCCACGGTGATCCACCGCGTCGGCCCGCTTGCCCCGCGCGATCGCATCGTGCTCGTGGCGGTGGCGGCGCCGCATCGCGGCGACGCCTTCGCCGCCTGCGAGTTCATCATGGACTACCTCAAGACCCGCGCGCCGTTCTGGAAGAAGGAGCGCACCGGCCAGGGCGAGCGCTGGGTGGAGGCGAGGGCGTCGGATGACGCCGCGGCCGAACGCTGGGAGAAGCGTTAGCTCGCGTGCGCCAAACAAAAAGGGCCCACATTGAACATGGGCCCTTTTGGTCGGCGTTGTGATGCCGCGTTCGGAATTACTGACAGCTTTCCATCACGCGCATGTCGCGCTGGAAATTGCGCTCGGCTTGTTCGCTGTTCGAAGGCGCGGCGCGTTTGCGCTCGGCTTCCTTGAGGTGGGCCTCTTCGATCCAGGATTCAATGTGGGACAGGAATCCGGTCCACGATTTGGTGCTCGTCTTCATGGTGCTTCCTTTCCGAGGCCGGTAGGCCTCTTCGGTTCAGCTCGCTTTCTTGTGGAAAGCTCGCTGTTGCTTGGTTCCCATCGCGCGAAGGAGTGAACCCGGGCGGGTAAGGGGGAGGAGGAGGAGGAACCCACTGGCCAACCCCGGCCCACCCCTTCGCGGTCAGGAACCCGTTTTGATCGTTAGCCCGACCAGCTAAAGCGCAGCAGTTGCTGGTAGTAATCGGACTGGCGCTTCAGCTCGCGGGCCTTTTTCAACTGCTCCAGTCCGGCGTTGCGCAACGCCTTGGCCTGGGCCAGGCGGCGCTCGGCTTCGCGGCCGGCGGCTTGCGCCAACTCGCGGACTTCCAATTCATATTCAGTCGTGGTTGCGGCAAATGTCACAGTTGGCCTCACTAAGTGTAACCGCGTTGTTACTGCGTCGCAACAAATCTACGCTATCATTGAGTTGAGACATGGAGTTCTTCAGGTCCGTTTTCAAGCCGTTCCGGCATCCTGCTGCTGCTTTTCCCAACTTGGATACTGGAACAAGAACCTGTCGTTATCCGCTTCATCTGCAATGATTATTGCTTTGCACAATTCGAATAATAAGGATGCTTTTAGACGAATTCCAATCGTATCTTTGGATGACCCTCATCGGTTTTTCCAATGACGGAATAAGTATATGTTGCAATGCAATAAAATGACTTGCACAATGGCGGGGTAAGGAGACGGGCATGGAGATTTATCAGCTCAGGACCTTCCTGGCGGTGGCCGAACTGGGCCATCTGACCCGCGCCGCCGACCGTCTGCACATCTCCCAGCCGGCGGTGAGCGGCCAGATTCGCGCCCTCGAAGAGGAACTGGAGCTCGACCTATTCGAACGCACACCCGCGGGCATGGCGCTCACGGGAGCCGGGCGCAAGCTGCTGCCCTACGCCGAGGAAATCATCCGCGCCGCCGGCCAGATGCGGGCGGCCGCCGAGTCCTATCGCGGCCGGCTGCAGGGTGGCGTGCGCCTGGCCACGGTCAGCGACCCAGGTTACCTGCGCGTGGGCCAGTTCCTTGCCCAGCTCATGGAGCGCCACCCCCTGATCGACGTCGAGCTGCACCAGGAGTCCTCGGGCGAGGTGCTCGAGCAAATCCTGGCCGGGGAGCTGGATGCCGGCTTCTACTTCGGCGAGGCGCCCAAGGCGCCGCTGGAAGGCATGCGGCTCACCGACATGACCTACCGGGTCATCGTGCCGCGCGAATGGGCCGGGCGCATCGAAACCGCCGATTGGCCCGACATGGCGGCCCTGCCATGGGTGCTGACTCCCCCCAACAGCTCGCACCGGCACATGATTGCCGAAGCGTTCGAGTCGCGCGGCCTGGAGCCGCAACGGGCTGTGGAAGCCGATCAGGAGTCAGTGATCGCCAACCTCGTTTCATCGGGCGTGGGGGTGTCGCTGGCGCGCGAGGACCTGGCCCTGGCCGGCGCCCACGCCGGCCGCTGGCTGGTGTGGCAGCCCGCCCGATTGAAGACCACGCTGTGGTTCGTCTATCCCGCCAAGGAGGCGCATAGCCCGGTGCTCAAGGCCGTGCTCGAGGTCCTGGCCGAACTGTGGGAGGGCGGCCAACCCGCCGTGCCCGGGGAAGCCAAAGCCCCGGCGGAAGTCAACGCGGCGGCGGAAGTCAAAGCCCCGCCCTCAGCGCCCAAGGAAAGCGGGTCCCGGCCGTCCAAAGCTCTGGCGCGTTCCGCACGATAAACGGGGTTTTTGGGGCTCCAACCGGCTTGAAAAGCCGGTTTTTCTCCCAATTTAGGTCAAGCACGGGTTTCTGCGCCAGATCAAACGCGGGCCCCGGGCAAAGCTTATAGTGACCGGATTGGACGAGGACTTCCCATGCGCTTTGACAAACTGACCACCCTGCTCCAGCAGGCGCTCGCCGATGCGCAAAGCATCGCCGTCGGGCACGACCACCAGTTCATCGAGCCGGTGCACCTGCTCTCGGCGCTGCTCGACCAAGAAGGGGGGGCGACCCCGTCGCTCCTGGGACGCGCCGGGGTCAACGTTCCGCGCCTGCGCGAGGCCGCCAAAAAGGCCATCGAGCGCCTGCCCAAGGTGGAGGGCCATGGGGGCGCGGTGCAGATCGGCCGCGATCTCAACAACCTGCTCAACCTCACCGACCGCGAGGCCCAGAAGCGCGACGACCAGTTCATCGCCTCGGAGATGTTCCTGCTCGCGCTGGCCGACGACAAGGGCGAGGCCGGGCGCCTCCTCAAGGAAGCCGGCGGCACCCGCAAGGCGCTGGAACAGGCCGTGGCGGCGGTGCGCGGCGGCGAATCCGTGGGCAGCGCCGAAGCCGAGGGCCAGCGCGAGGCGCTGAAGAAATACACCCTCGACCTCACCGAGCGCGCCCGTTCCGGCAAGCTCGACCCCGTCATCGGCCGCGACGACGAAATCCGCCGCGTCATCCAGATCCTGCAGCGCCGCACCAAGAACAACCCGGTGCTGATCGGCGAGCCCGGCGTGGGCAAGACCGCCATCGTCGAAGGCCTGGCGCAGCGCATCGTCAACGACGAGGTGCCCGAAACCCTCAAGGGCAAGCGCGTGCTGTCGCTCGACATGGCGGCGCTCTTGGCCGGGGCCAAGTACCGCGGCGAGTTCGAGGAGCGGCTGAAGTCGGTGCTGAAGGAACTCGCCCAGGACGAGGGCAAGACCATTGTCTTCATCGACGAACTGCACACCATGGTGGGCGCCGGCAAGGCCGAAGGGGCCATGGACGCCGGCAACATGCTGAAGCCGGCGCTCGCGCGCGGCGAACTGCATTGCGTGGGCGCCACCACCCTGGACGAATACCGCAAGTACATCGAGAAGGACGCCGCGCTCGAGCGCCGCTTCCAGAAGGTGCTGGTTGGCGAGCCCTCGGTGGAGGCCACCATCGCCATCCTGCGCGGCCTGCAGGAGAAGTACGAGGTGCACCACGGCGTGGACATCACCGACCCGGCCATCGTGGCCGCGGCCGAGCTGTCGCACCGCTACATCACCGACCGCTTCCTGCCCGACAAGGCCATCGACCTCATCGACGAGGCCGCGGCGCGCATCAAGATGGAAATCGACTCCAAGCCCGAGTCCATGGACCGGCTCGACCGCCGCATCATCCAGCTCAAGATCGAGCGCGAAGCGGTGAAGAAGGAAAAGGACGAGGCCTCCATGAAGCGGCTCGGCCTGATTGAGGCCGAGATCAAGAAGCTCGAGCGCGAGTACGCCGACCTGGACGAAGTGTGGAAGGCCGAGAAGGCGAGCGTGCAGGGCAGCCAGCACATCAAGGAAGAGTTGGAGAAGGTCAAGCTCGACATGGAGAACGCCAAGCGCAAGGGCGACTGGCAGAAAATGTCCGAGCTGCAGTACGGCCGCCTTCCGCAGCTCGAAGCGCAGTTGAAGAAAGCGGAAAAAGGCGCCGACGCCGAGGATGGGAAAAAAGCGGCCGTCAGGCCCAAACTGCTGCGCACCGAAGTCGGCGCCGAGGAAATCGCCGAGGTGGTGTCGCGCGCCACCGGCATCCCCGTGTCGAAAATGATGCAGGGCGAGCGCGACAAGCTGCTCAGGATGGAAGACAAGCTGCACGAGCGCGTGGTCGGGCAGGACGAGGCCGTGCGCCTGGTGTCCGACGCCATCCGCCGCTCGCGCGCCGGGTTGTCCGACGAGAGCAAGCCCTACGGCTCGTTCCTGTTCCTCGGGCCCACGGGCGTCGGGAAGACTGAGCTGTGCAAGGCGCTGGCCGGATTCCTGTTCGACTCCGAGGACCACCTCGTCCGCATCGACATGTCCGAGTTCATGGAGAAGCATTCCGTGGCGCGGCTGATCGGCGCGCCCCCGGGCTACGTGGGCTATGAGGAAGGCGGCTATCTCACCGAGGCGGTGCGCAGGAAACCCTACGCCGTGATCCTGCTCGACGAGATCGAGAAAGCCCATCCGGACGTGTTCAACGTGCTCTTGCAGGTGCTTGACGACGGCCGCATGACCGACGGCCAGGGCCGCACCGTGGACTTCAAGAACACCGTGATCGTCATGACCTCCAACCTGGGCTCGCACCTCATCCAGCAGATGCAGGGCGACGACCCTGGCCTCATCAAGACCGCGGTCATGGCCGAGGTGAAGACGCAGTTCCGGCCCGAGTTCGTGAACCGCATCGACGAGATCGTGGTGTTCCACGCGCTGGACGAGAAGCACATCCGCGACATCGCGCGCATCCAGTTGCGCTACCTCGAGACCCGCGTGGCGAGGATGGACATGAAGCTCGAGTTTACCGACGAGGCGCTGTCCGAACTGGCCAAGGCCGGCTTCGACCCGGTGTACGGCGCGCGGCCGCTGAAGCGCGCCATCCAGCAGGCCGTGGAGAACCCGCTGGCCAAGCAGATACTGGAGGGCAAGTTCACGGCCAAGGACGTGGTCAAGGTCGATTGCCGGGGCGGCATTTTCCGCTTCGAGAAGCAGGCCGCGGCGCGCGCCGAGAAGTCCGCCCAGGCCGCGTAGCTCGACCCACCGAGCCCGTCCCCGCGCGGCGCGAGCCCCGCTCCCCGGTCCGCATGTCGCCGTATGCCGGCGGCATGCGGCTTTTCGGATGCATTGAGCCATACCATCGACACATTGCATTTTGTGCGGTGCGGTATAAAATCTCGGCCTCGCGACAACAGGCCACGATATTGAGCGCTGACTCGCAGCAGCGGCAATCCAAAGCCGCGCTGACCCTGCTTGCCCTAGGCGTTGTGTACGGCGACATCGGCACCAGCCCGTTGTATGCCGTCAAGGAGACGTTCAATCCCGAACACGGCATCCCCTTGACCGCCGACACCGTGGTGGGCGGCATTTCCGCCATCCTGTGGTCCATCATGATCGTGGTCACGTTGAAATACGTGGTCCTGATCATGCGCGCCAACAACAAGGGCGAGGGCGGCATCATGGCCCTCATCGCGCTGGCGCAGTCGTCGGTGGGGCCGAACTCGCGCCGCCGCAAGCTCATCATATTCGGCGGCCTCGCCGGCGCGGCGCTGTTTTACGGCGACGCCGTGCTGACCCCGGCCATTTCCGTGCTGTCGGCTGTCGAAGGCCTGCAGGTGGGCACATCGGCCCTGAAACCCTACGTGCTGCCCATTGCCCTGGGCATCCTGGTGGCGCTGTTCGCGCTGCAGCGCCACGGCACCGAGGTGGTGGGCACGTTCTTCGGCCCCGTGTGCGTGGTGTGGTTCGTGGCCCTCGCCGTGGTGGGCGTGCACGGCATCACCCAGGCCCCGGTGGTGCTGAACGCGCTCAATCCGCTGCACGCCATCCAGTTCACCACCCAGCACGGCTTCGCCTCATTCGTGGTGCTGGGGGCGGTGCTGCTGTCCTTCACCGGCGCCGAGGCGCTGTACGAGGACATGGGCCACTTCGGCAAGCAGCCCATCCGCATCGGCTGGTTCTCGGTGGTGTACCCGTCGCTGGCGCTCAACTACCTGGGGCAGGGGGCGTTGCTGATTTCCAACCCCGAGGCGGCCCACAATCCCTTCTACCTGCTGTTCCCGGACTGGGCGCTGTATCCCATGGTGGGCCTGGCCACCGCGGCCACGGTGATCGCCTCGCAGGCCACCATCACCGGCACGTATTCGCTGACGCGCCAGGCCATCCAGCTCGGCTACCTGCCGCGCATGACGGTGCAGCAGACCTCGGCCAAGAGCTTCGGCCAGATCTATCTTCCCGCGGTCAACCTGGTGCTGCTGGTCATGGTCATCGGTGCCGTGCTGGGCTTCGGCTCGTCCGGCAACCTGGCGTCGGCCTACGGCGTGGCCGTCACCGGCACCATGGTGGTGACCACCCTACTCACGTTCTTCGTCATCCGCTTCGGCTGGGGCTACAACCTGGCGCTGTGCATAGCGGCCACCGGCTTCTTCCTGGTCATCGACCTGGCGTTCTTCAGCTCGGCCATGCTGAAGGTGCTGCAGGGCGGCTGGTTCCCGCTGTCGCTGGGCGCGGTCATGCTGCTCATCATGACCACCTGGCGGCGCGG
>Ga0163163_10006107_pt1 | contig 10489 bp, 7 predicted proteins | sample S65metaG_FD_119766 | JGI IMG/M metagenome (GOLD analysis project Ga0163163, IMG submission 119766) | Switchgrass rhizosphere microbial communities from Kellogg Biological Station, Michigan, USA - S6-5 metaG | ecosystem: Host-associated > Plants > Roots > Rhizosphere > Soil | place: USA: Michigan... | reverse complement strand
TTGTTCGTGAAGAAAGCTATCGCTAGGAAAGGGCCGCTTTTTCAAGCGTCATCCGGCGTCGTGACGGTTGCCGGGCTGAATTGTGCGACCTACCTCGAATGGGAAAGGCCGTCTCCCTGTGGTCTCCCTGAACCAGGTCGATCGGGGAGCACTAGAGAGGATTGACGAGCACTGACTGCGATAGCGGAACGCGAATGGAATCAGCGTCTTGGACCAACAAAGCGCGTCATCATTGCGTTATCTGAAAATCACTCGAAAGGGTTCGATCCCCGTAGCCCGCTCCATCAAGTGCTGAATCAATCGCTTCCAGATCCGATTGATCGCGTCTCCGTTATTTCTCCATCGTCTTGGTCGGTCCCCGTGCGGACGGATCGCTGCACGCTCTTTGACCTCTGATGCCCGCCCCAGCCTTCTCGCTTGATTCCTCAGGGTCTGGAGCGCTCGAAACTATTCAGCACAGTCGCCTCGTCATCAAATTCACCCAACACGGAATCGAGGTGAGTGATCATCAGCAGTTGATGAACCTTTGGGGTGACGTGCAACAACTTCAAGGCGCCGCCTTCCCGCGCGGCACTGGCGTGTGCGCGGACGATCTCCCCCAGCGCGGTGGTGTCGATGTACGCGGCGTCGTGCAGATTGAAGACAATCTTGACTCGTCCCTGCCGAACAAGAGGCTGTACCAAAGCACGGAGCGCTTCGGCGCCGTCTTCCGTGATCCGCCCGGCGACATCGAGGATCGTGATGTCACCCACACAACGTTCGTGGACGGTCATAGACCGATTCTAGCGTCTGATCAAGCGGTACGCGGTTACTAAAGGCGTGAGTAATTGCAGAACGGCTGGGCTTTTGTCGGCCTTGGTCTCAGCGGGGATCAGGGAACGGCCGTTTTCGTCGGTCGCTCGTCAACAGTGAGTTCCACGCGGATGGTTTCGGATCCCAGGCGAAAACACATGCCGTCTGCCAGCGCCACAGGATCGTGGATGCGGTCGCCCGCGACCCATGTGCCATTCTTGCTTCCGAGATCTTCGATCGAGACGGTGCGTCCGGTCGCGTTGAGCCTGGCGTGGTGGCGCGACACCGATTCCGCCTCGACTCGAATCGCGCATCCACGGTCACGTCCTATCACCGACTCGCCGGCGGGCACCTCAAATCGCCTGCGGCGCCACATCAGCCGGCACACGGGCGCGCCCACCAGTTCGTGACCGCTGAGCGTCGCGTCGCCAATGAACGCGTAGCCCACGCGGGCCAGCGTGCGAATGACGCGACCCTCGTCAGCGGTATCGCCGAGCGCTTTGCGAAGCTGCGTCACAAGCGCTGGCAGGCTCGTCTCGGAGACATGCACGCCGGGCCAGAGAGCGGCGTGCAGTTGCTCGTGCGGCACTGCATTGGGCTGGTTCCGGACAAGGATCAGCAACAGGTCGAACGCCTTCGGGGGGAGATGGACGTCGGTCCCGCCCCTTCGCACCAGACGAGCGCCGAGGTCGACAACAATCGCGCTCATGACGGCTATCTCTGCCGGATTATACGAGAGGGCGTCTCTGCGTTCTGGCGCGCACATCGGGAGGCGACTAGAATCATCCCGATCCGATGCAGTGTCCTGCCTGCAGCCGCGACGTTCCGGATTCGAGCCGATACTGTCCGGAATGCGGCACCCGCGTTGACGCGTCGCGCGCGCCGACGCTGACCATGGCTGACGTCGGGGGCGAGGCCGTTCGCCTCCCTTCATGGGACGCGCTCGACGGTGCGCAGTTTATTCCAGGCACGATGCTGGCGGGCCGCTATCGCATCGTCGACCTGCTCGGCCGCGGCGGCATGGGCGAGGTCTATCGAGCTGAAGACGTGAAGCTTGGACAAGCCGTGGCGCTCAAGTTCCTGCCAGGCGAAGTCACACACCACGCCGATCGGCTGGCACGCTTCCATCGGGAAGTTCGGCTCGCGCGGCAGGTCTCTCATCCGAACGTCTGCCGCGTCCACGACATAGGCGAAACCGGCGGCCAGCACTTCCTGTCGATGGAGTACATCGACGGCGAGGATCTCGCATCGTTGCTGCGGCGCATCGGTCGATTGCCTTCGGACAAGGCGCTCGAACTCGCCCGTCAGCTTTGCGCCGGTCTCGCAGCGGCGCACGACTGCAAGGTTCTCCATCGCGACCTGAAGCCCGCGAACGTCTTAATCGACGGACGGGGGCGAGCGCACCTCTTGGACTTCGGTCTCGCAAGTCTTGCCGAGGCGGGGCGCAACCCGCTCGAGATCTCCGGCACGCCCGGTTACATGGCGCCGGAGCAGCAGGCGGGACGGGAGGTGACGACGCGTACCGATGTGTACGCCCTGGGTCTCGTGTTGTACGAGATGTTCACCGGCAGGCGCGCACTCCTCCCCGACAGCGCCCTTCCGGGCGGGCGCGCCCGAGGCGGCGCACCTCTGGTCAGCCCCTCGACGCACGTTCCCGACCTCGATCCGGCCATCGAACGCGTCATCCTGCGTTGCCTCGAGCCCGATCCGGCCCGCCGTCCGGGATCGGCGTTCGCGGTCGCGGCCGCTTTGCCCGGAGGAAACCCGCTCGCCGCGGCCATCGCCGCGGGCGAAACGCCGTCCCCCGATATGGTGGCTGCCGCCGGGGAACCGGGCACGCTCTCGCCCGCGGTCGGCGCCCTGTGTTTCGGCGGCGCCCTGATTGGTCTGACGCTCCTGGCCCCCCTCATGCGCGACGTCAGTTTGATCGGGCTGACGAAGATCGAGCTCAGCCCGCAAACGCTGACCGAGCGGGCGCACACGGTGCTGAGAAATCTGGGCTATGTGGATCCGGCCGCCGATGAAGCGATTGGATACTCGACCGATATCGACTACTTGCAGTACATCGACGAGCGCGACCGATCGTCTACGCGATGGCGCACGCTCGGCGCTTCTCAACCGCCCGCGCTACTGTTCTGGTACCGCCAGGGTCCGCGGAGGTTGGTGCCGGTTGGCGGGGCCAACATCGTGACCCGCGTGAATCCTCCGAGCACACGTTCGGGGATGCTGTCGCTGACGCTCGATCGAACCGGCCGGCTGGTCAGCCTCCTCGCGGTCCCGGCGCAAATCCAACCGCCGGACGATGGCGCTGGCGCGTCCACATCGCCCGCTGCGGACTGGAAGGCACTGTTCACGGAGGCCGGCCTTCCTCTCGCGCAGTTCTCGCCCGTAACACCGCGGTGGATCCCGCCGATCTTCGCGGACGCGCGATCAGCGTGGGAGGGCGCCTATCCCGAGCGTCCGGATGTACCGATTCGGATCGAAGCCGCCGCGGCGCTGGGGAAACCTGTGTACTTCGAGATCGTCGCGCCGTGGACCCGCGCGAGCAACGAGGACGCTGTCCCTGGCAGCACATCAGGAGAGCGCGTCGGTCTCCTCATGCGCACGCTCGTCGGACCGTTCCTCTCTCTCATCGCGGTGCTGCTGGCGTTGCGTAATCTGCGCCTCGGACGCGGCGATCGACGCGGCGCGATGCGATTGAGCATATTCCTCCTCGCGGCGGGTACGGTCAGCAACGTGCTCGAAACCGGCGATCTGCTGACGCTCACACGAGGGCCGGTGCTCGTGTTCTACGTCCCGGCGTTCGTGTGGCTGCTGTATATCGCGCTCGAACCGCACCTCCGCCGGGTCTGGCCCGAAACCATGATCGGATGGAGCCGATTGCTGGCCGGCTCCGTGCGCGATCCGCTCGTGGGACGGGACGTGCTCGTCGGCGTGCTCGTCGCCATTGGCGCCGGATTGAGCCTCGCGCTGCACACTCGGCTGCGAACCCTTTCGGGCCGACCGCCGCAGTTTCCGGTGGGCGCCTCGAGCAGTCCGTTCGACGGAATGGCGGCGTCGAGCGATCTGCTCCTCGGCGGGCGGTACGCGCTCTCGCGGATCATCGGCTCGGTGATGAACATTCCCGTGTGGGGCGGGACCATGCTGCTGTTCCTTCTCTTGTTCGTGCTCGTCGTGCTCTTGCGCCGCCGCTCCCTGGCGATTGCGGCGATGATCGTAGGGTATACCGTGAATTACCTCGTCTCACACGGCGGGTGGCTGCTCGCCAACGCCCCGGCCGATCATTTCGCCCCGTCGGTCGCCGACGTCGTGCTGTTCGTGGTGTTTCAGACCGCGATCGTACTGGTGGCGGTCCGCTTCGGCCTGTTGACGATACTGGTCGCGTGGCTGGTGAGCGTGCTGTTGACTCTGCTGCCGATCGCGATCGAGTCGTCGCCGTACGCGTCGTCGTCTCGCCTCATCGTCGCAACCGTGATTGCGCTGGCCGTCTACGGCTGGCACACCGCGCTGGCCGGCCGCCCGATGTTCGGCGCGCTGTTCCCACGGGACGAATCCGCCCGTCCCGCCTGATCAGGGAAATCTCAGGGTTTCCTCAAGCTCGAATCGCCTCGCGCCGCGCTATCGTCGGCTGCAGGAGGCGATCATGAGAAACACGAACGCTGAAGACGCGCTGTTCGAAACAACCGCCATTCTCACCACCCTTCTTGCCGCGACGGCGTTCGCGATGCTGTTGCGTCAATTGATCGCCGCGGTCGTACCGCTCCTCGAGTTGATGGTGTTTTCGCAGGCGCCGATGGCGACGGGCCTCTGACCGGAGTCACCGAATCATCAGGAGGTGTCACATGGAGAACCGCTGGTCGTTGACCTGGCTTCTTGCACCCTGGTTCTCGCCGGCCGCAGTGGCCATCGAAGCGTACAGCCTGCACTGGTACCGGCTGGACGCCGACTCACCGACGGCGATGCGGGATCTGAAACATCCGACGGTGACGGACGCGCCGGTCGAGACTGTCCGACTCGAGCCGTCATCGGAACGCCGTCGTCCGCGCGTCTCCGACGGCAGGCTGTCAACCGCCGGGCTCACGCGAGCCGTCTTCGCCGCCATCGCAATGATGTGGCTGGCGGCGCCTGCAGGGGCCCAAGTGGCGCAAGTGGCGCCGAAAACCCTCGTCGCGGTGTTCGCTCATGGAGACGACGAAGGCGCCGCGGCGCCGATCCTCGCGCGGTATGCCCGCGAGGGCGTGCAGGTCCATCTGATCATCGCGACCGACGGCGCCCAGGGTGGGGCGCACACGTCGATCTCGCGGGGACCGGAACTCGCGCGCATACGCGGCGAGGAGGCTCGCTGCGCGGCGGACGCGCTCGGAATCCACGCACCGATTTTGCTCGGCTTTCCAGACGCACAACTCGGCACCTACATGGAGGAGCCTGCGCGTCTCTTTCGCTTGACCGCCCAGGTGCAGGCCGAACTCCAGAGGATCCGTCCCGACGCGCTGATTACGTGGGGACCCGACGGGGCCACCGGGCATCCGGATCACCGGCTCGTGAGCAGCATCGTGACTCAGCTCGTACGGGCCGGCGCGCCCGGCGTCCCGGAGCGTCTCTTCTACGTGTCGATTCCCGTCGAGGGAATGCGCGCCATGAACCCGACGCGAGGGGCGCCCGCGTTTCTCGTGCCGCTGGCAAAATATTTCAGCGTGCGGGTGGCGTTCACACCCGCCGATGCTGAAGCCGCCCGGCGATCGATGTCATGCCACCGGACGCAGTATTCGGATGAAGTGGTACAGCAAATCTCTGAGCTGCAGCGCCGGGTGTTGAACGGCGCGCTTTCGTTCGTCCCGTTGTTCGCCACCGACGCCGGAACCGACCTCTTCAAGTGAACGGGGAGCTTCGGTGGCTAAAGGCACTTCACAACCCGACCCGCTGTGCCCCGAATCAGCGTGAACGTGCCGATCACGCTCTTCGTGTCGGTCAACTCAACGGTCAGCACCATGGTGTCGGCCGTCACAGAGCCGACGTAATCCGCAGGATGAGAGTCGGGCGGCTCGCCGATCAGGATGGGGCCGCCCCGTTCTCGGACGAACGTGCCGCGAACGGTAAACGCATGACGGCTGTCAACCACCCACGGGCTCGGGATATCCCCATGCGCGCAATCGAGCTCCGCATGGCTGACGGCGTCGGTGACCGTCAGCGAGATGTGATCGCCGCCCCAGACGCCAATCAGCGACGTTGAGGGATTCGCCGGGCTGCCACCGCATGCTGCGCCCGCCGAGACCGTCCCAAGAGCCAACAGGGTGACCAGGCGTAGTCCCACTATTTCTTGCCCGTCACCGCCTGAGAGAGGACGGCTGATGTACTGCCTGCATGATTGCCATCACCGCCGTAAATCGCCGTGATGGCGTGTTTCCCCACAGTCAGCGCGGAAGTTGAGAGCGAAGCGCTTCCACTGATGAGCGCGGCGGTACCCAGCGGTGTCGAACCGTCGAGGAACTGAACGGTTCCTGTGGCCGTCGAGGGTGAAATCGTGGCGGTGAAAGTCACGGGCCGTCCACTCTTGGACGGATTGGGATTCGATGTCAACGCGGTCGTGGTGCTTACCGTCCCGGCGGTCACCGTCTGTGTGAGCGCGGAGGACGTGCTGGCGGCGTAGCCGGTATCGCCGCTGTAAATCGCGGTGATGGAGTGTGTTCCCACCGCGAGGGTCGCAGTCGTGAGCGACGCGTGCCCGGCGCTCACGATCACGGTTCCCAGAGAATTGGCGCCGTCAAGGAATTGGACCGTGCCGGTCGCTGCTGACGGAGACACCGTGGCCGTGAACGTCACGGGCTGGCCGTACGTGGAAGCCGGCGATGACGATACGAGCGTTGTCGTGGTACCAGATTGAGACTGCCCGCACGAAGAAAACCTGAACGATCCGATGCGCGTGTTCCAGTTCGCGGATTGCGTCGTGGCCTGATACTCCTGCGTGTACCAGAAGGTGCAGTCATCGTCCGGATCGATGCGCATCGCGGAGTAATCGCCCCAGCGGTTGTACCCGGTTTGCGATCCTCCGCCGACGACCAGAGATGTTTCACCCTGCAGCGTTCCGACTGGATTGCCGACTTCCCAACCGGTATATCGAATGGACGGAAACGTGCTGCTGCTCGAAACACTGTACCCGATGGCGATGTCGCCAGCCTGATCCATTGCAATACTGGCCATCCAGCGGGAATCGGCATCGGGTGCAAACGTCCCCTGCTGGTAGATTGTCGGCGAGTCGTTGGGGTTTCGCACCTCATACCAACGGACGCCGGTAGCGTCTGTACCGGCGACGACCGTGTGATTGGCCACGAGCGACTCGTGATCGCCGAAATTGCGATACGCCAGGCGGTACATCAAACGGTCGCCGAGGGCATCCAGGCTCATGGTCGTTGCGGGCTGCGCAATGCAGTCCTGGGTGTCGAGGCACGGTGCCGTGAATGGCGCCACTCCCGGAATGGACGTCGGGCCGACGAACGTCGAATTCCTCGGGTTCGCAAAGTCCACGTGGAACTTCCAGAGATTCAGCGTGCTCGAGGCGGGATCGATATTCAAGAGGAAATTCGGCGAACCGGCCGGAGGTGCGGTCCCTCCATCGCGGTCGGACGGCAGGAGGCTCGCGAATGCACTTGTCAGCTGGAAGCACACGAACGCGGGGGCGGCAGCGCCGTTCGACATGGCAACGCGATCCCATGCGCACGCCTCGGCTCCAGTGAAGGTGGCGGCGTTCTGAAACATATTCCACGTCACGTAATAGCCGTCGGGCCACACCGCGATCTTCGGGTAGTCGGGCACAGTCGTGCCGAAACCGTACGCCCACATGTGATACGAGCCCGCCGGATCTGACGTGGTGGAGACCGCGAAGCACTGAGCGAATTGGCCAATGAGACCGGGGAACAAGGGAAGCGCCACTTCACCCACAAGCCAACGGTCCGAGGCGCTGTCGTACTGCACGATGGGATCGCTGAATCCGCCCAGTTGATTGCAGGTGGAGTTGCCCCAGAAGGTGCTGTCGGAGACGGGCGCGTTGACCTGCCCTCCCAACTTATCGAAGATGACAAAGGCATTGTTGACCCACTGGACAATATGATGGGGCCCCACCGCCATGTTCGGATCCGGTGGTACCGCCGTCACGGAAAACCCTGGGTAGCCTTCGCCCAGGCCCTCCCACTGCCCGAGCCCCTGCGCAGCGGCGAGAGTCGTCGTGGAAGTCTGCACCACGGGATCGACAACGTTGCCCGCGCCGGGACGAGCCGGCGGACGGCGCCTGGGGATCTCCTGCGGCGGTCCCGTCCGCGCCTGCGGAGGCATGTCGTGCACCGCCGGAGACACATACGGCCCTTGCGAAATGAGCGCGGGTCGCTCGGAAGCCGCGAGGCTCTTCGGCAGCAGGAGCCCGGCGATCGACATTGCAGCAACCAGCATGAACGGTCCGCCTGACATGCTCACCTCCAGGGTGTGGTGAGCCCGATGCACCCGGCGGGCCAGCAACGAGTCTGTCCAGCGCGTCGCCGATTGAGCGCGTAAGAACGTGGCTTTTGCGTCGAGGTGGCAAGGCCTTTTCACGAATCAAGACGGGCGCCGCGTGTACTCAATGACATCTTCGGTCATCGACCATCCAATTTGCGGCTCTCTGCACCATCACAGAAATCTCAAGTGATCGCGGCACGTCGCGGACCTGGCGACATAACGACGGCGAGGCAGTCAGATCCGCCAGATCGAAGCGCGCGTCCTCGCGCAATACCGTCCGCGGCCGGATTGGTCATCAGTAGCTCCGAATGTCGAGCGGGCGAAGGATGCGGGGCGCGTCTGCAGTTACACATTCGTGATCGGTGTACCCGTTCTGTACATTGCGGCGCTCCGCAGTACCAGAGAACATCCACGCCCGACAAAATTGGAATTTCGTGTGTTATCAACGCGTTGCACGAATTCTCACTGCCTGGATGATCCACGGCATACATCGCGCAGTCTGCGCGCGAGGTAAGGATCCACATTCGATGGAAACCGCTCCCCCGAGCCCGCAGCCCATGCCGCCGCACCCCGATCCTCTGGGGACCCGGCACCGGCGCACCTCGGGCGATAGCGTCGAAGACATCCTGGACGTTCGGCCCGACCTCGCCGCCGCCGGATTCTTCGAGTTCCCCTTGCGCGAACGGGTCCTCAGGCTGGCGGAATTCCACCATCAATCGTTCGTTCAGGTACATCGTGTGGAGCGCGCGCCCGGCCGGCACGGGGCCCTGGCGATCGTCTCCGACGCAGCCGATGGCGTCCCGCTAAGCGATGTGCTCGCGGCAGCCGCCGGGCGCGGCGTGGCGGTCCCCGCTGCGTGGGCGCTCGACATCATTCGCCAGCTGGTCGACAGCATGTCGGCGATGCATGCGATCGCTCGCGACGTCGGCCACGGCGCTCTCACTCCACCGCGCATTCTGATCGGCTCCAGCGGCGATGTTCTGTTCCGCGACTACGTCTTCGGCGCCGCACTCGAACAACTCGGCTACCCCAGTGACCAGTACTGGACGGAGCTGGGCATCCCGACGAATCCCGAGGCACCCGGGGTCGACCAACGACTCGACCTGTTCCAGATTGGCCTCCTCGGCCTGCAGCTGCTCGGAGAAAAGGTTGCACAGCCCACCCTCGCGCGCGCGGCCCGTCAACGCGCGGTGAGCGGGGCCGGCTCCGGCGAGGCGGGGCCCCTCGTCGCAGACGCCCGTCGCTGGCTTGCCCGCATGCTGCAACTCGACGCGCCGTTCACGTCGGCCCTCGATGCGCGGAAAGATCTCGAGTCGCTGCTGGCTCGCCACCGGGCGGTTTCCGCTCTCGTGTCCGGCCCTCCGGCGTGGTTGCCTGCGGCGGCTCCTGTCGCCCGCCCGATCGGCGATACGCCGCCAGTCGCGCCCGCCGCCGATCTGCCGCCGTCGCACTCGCCGTTCGCGATGGCTCCGGCCGTATCGATCGACTCGCATGAGGCACACCCACAGACGGCCACTCTCAACGGCGCCGGTATCGACGAGCGCTACGAAATGCCGCAGTCGCCCGCGCTGACCGTGACGCGCGACGTGGACATGCCGCACGCCCCAAGGCCCGCACTGTTCACCCAGGACGCGCCTGCGCCGCTCACCCGCTCACGTCCCATGCTCCGCCGCGCCTATCCGGCGCTCGGGCTCGCCGCGCTCGTCGTCGGCGCGGTGGTCGCGCTTTACGTACCGATCAACGGGCATGACACCGCCTCGAAGGCGGCAACATCCACTCCGGCCGCGTCGGCATACGACGGCCCTGCTGCCCGCGACGCGGAGACGCACGCCACCACCGGATCCGTGAGCAATCCCGCTGGCGAGCAGCGAATGGCCGACGCACGCGATGATATGAATGCGGCAGCACCTCGAGCGGATGGAGGTACAGATGCCTCGCCATCGTCGCTGCTGCGCCATGGTCGACCGACCGGCACGCTGCAAGTGCGGACGCAGCCTGCGGGAGTGCAGGTGTGGGTCGATGGCATGAGGGCCGGCCGCTCGCCGGTGACGCTCAACGTTGCGCCTGGTGAACACCGGGTCGAGGTCTCGAGCGACGGGACGTCGGTAAAAGACATGGTCGTCGTGCAACGCGACGCGACGACGTCGGTGATCATCCCGCTGCCGGCGGCGCCGCGCGGCGAGGCTGCGGGAGCTGCGCCGCGCGCTGAGAC
>Ga0163163_10006106_pt1 | contig 10489 bp, 12 predicted proteins | sample S65metaG_FD_119766 | JGI IMG/M metagenome (GOLD analysis project Ga0163163, IMG submission 119766) | Switchgrass rhizosphere microbial communities from Kellogg Biological Station, Michigan, USA - S6-5 metaG | ecosystem: Host-associated > Plants > Roots > Rhizosphere > Soil | place: USA... | reverse complement strand
GGCCCCGGAAAACCGCTGCGCGCGCAAATTGAACGCGATGAATTACAGTCGCTGATTTTGTGGGGACCACCGGGCGTCGGAAAGACCACGCTGGCCCGTGTGATCGCGCGCCTGACCAAGGCCGATTTTGTGCCCTTCAGCGCGGTCCTCAGCGGGATCAAAGAGATCAAGGCCGTGATGGCGGACGCGGAGCGCAGCCGCCGCCTCGGCCGGCGAACGGTGCTTTTCGTCGATGAAATTCACCGCTTCAACCGCGCCCAGCAGGACGCCTTCCTGCCCTATGTCGAGCGCGGCGACATCATCCTGATCGGCGCCACCACGGAAAACCCGTCGTTCGAAGTGGTGTCGGCCCTGCTCTCGCGAGCCAAAGTGCACGCGCTGCGCGCGCTCGACACCGAAGAAATCGTCACGCTGCTTCAGCGCGCGCTGATTGTGCTGGGACTTGCCGCGCCACGCGAGTCGCTGGAGCAGCTCGCAGTGTATTCGAATGGAGACGCCCGCGCCGCCTACAATTTGCTGGAACTGGCCTCCGCGGTGGCGCACGATGGCGTCCTGGATGCAGCAGCGATCGAATCCGTGCTGGGCCGTAAGATGTTGCTCTACGACAAGAGCGGGGAAGAGCACTTCAACCTGATTTCCGCCCTGCACAAGAGCGTACGTTCCTCTGACGCCGACGCGGCATTGTATTGGCTGGCGCGCATGCTCGAAGCGGGTGAAGACCGGCTATATCTCGCGCGGCGCCTGATGCGCATGGCGATTGAGGACATCGGTTTAGCCGACCCGCGCGCGCTGGAACAAGCTGTCGCGGCGCAGCAGGCGGTGCATTTCCTCGGCATACCAGAGGGGGACCAGGCGCTGGCGCAGATCGCGCTTTATCTGGCCGTCGCGCCCAAGTCTGACGCCGCCTATCGCGCGCTCAATTCCGCCCGCGAGACAGTGGCCAAGACGGCCGCCTTGCCCGTCCCCATGCAACTCCGCAATGCCCCCACCAAGCCCATGAAGGAATGGGGTTACGGTGCGGAATATCAGCACGCCCACACGTTTGAGGACGCCATGAACACCATGGAGTGCCTGCCCGACAATCTCCGCGGCACCGAGTTCTATCAGCCCACCGAACGCGGCGTCGAGCAGCGTATTTCCCAGCGGTTAGCGGAGATCCGGGCGCGGCGCAAGGCTGGTCCGTAGCGCGGGCGCCCGGGATTTCCCGCGGTGGGTCCGCTACCCTAGGAGCGGAGTACCGGTGCGGCAAGACCTTGGTACTACCTGGAAATAGGCCGCGTACTCTATTGCGAGCACACGTCTAAAACACGACACTCATAGAGCGAGGTGAGTGCATTGAGCTTGACCGAAAAATTACCGACCGACCGCCGGCACTCCGATCGATTCCCGATCGAGCGCGAAGTCCGCTTCCGGGTCTTGAATAAACGCGGAGGCGAAGAAACCGGTGACGGGAAGACATTGAATATTTCAAGTTCCGGCGTCTTGTTTACGTCCGAGCAGATGCTGCTTCCGGGACGGCGCCTGGAACTCTCCATCAGTTGGCCGGTGCAGCTCAACGACGTGGTTCCGCTGAAGCTGGTTGCCCGCGGCCGAGTGGTGCGCTTCGAAGAAGGGCAGGCCGCCATTGAGATTCAGCAGTACGAGTTCCGCACGCAGGCGAACGCAGTTGCCCTCAAAGTTGTAGGGCCGAGTTCCAAAGCGAATTGAGTTTTTGATCTGTCTCCTTGTTATTGAGTTCTCTCCTAGTTCTTCTTGCCCGTGCAAGATACACCCCAATAGGGGCCTTGTAACGGGGACCTACCGGGGTGCGCCATTATCGGAGGTGGCGCACCCCAATTTTTGCCTGCTCGATCAGCCCGGCCGCCGAATCCGCCACTCCTCAATCCCAACCGCCCGCCGCCGTGTCACTCTTTTGTGCCTCCCGCGCCCCCGCCTCCCTTAAACTAGTAGAGGATTCATGCGGAAACTCTATGCGAAGTGGATGTACGAATGGGAGGATCGTCTTTGTTCCCGGGCGACTGACCGCAAGGTCCGCCCATTCGAGTGGGGACTTGAATGGACGCGCGACTGGCCGGTCTCCCGAGATAACCCTCAGAACGGACACGATTCCCATTCTTATCTCCGTCTGTTGAACCGTGCCGCGCTGGAATCGAGCGACCGGTTTTTCGACTACGATCCACCCACTGACTTCGCGCTGGAAGGGAACTTGTTGCGCTTCACCAGTGCCGTGGAGACACCGCATCCGGAAAACAATCGGGTGCATGCCCAGTGGTTTCCAGCCCAAAACAAACCAGGCTCGCGGCGCGTGGCGGCGCTGGTGCTCCCGCACTGGAACGCCTCGGCGACGCAGCATAACGCGCTGTGCGTCGGCATCGCCAAGCTGGGTATCTCGGCGCTGCGTCTAAGCCCTCCGTATCACGATTACCGCATGCCGGCGGAACTTAAACGGGCCGACTATGCGGTGTCTTCAAACATCGCGCGCACCATCGACGCCACGCGCCAGGCGGTGATCGACACGCGCAGCGCCGTCGATTGGCTGGTTTCCCAGGGTTACGAACGTGTCGGAATTGTCGGCACTAGCCTGGGTTCCTGCTACGCCTTCCTGGCCAGCACTCACGACCCCCGCATCGAAGTAAATGTGTTCAACCATTGCTCCACTTATTTTGCGGACGTGGTCTGGGAGGGCCTCTCGTCGCAGCATATTCGCCAAAGTCTAGAGCCTGAAGTTACGCTGGAGCAGCTGCGCGACGCCTGGATGGTCATCAGCCCTCCGCATTATATCGAGCGCTATGCCAAGCTCAAGAAGAAGTCGCTGTTTATCTACGCGCGCTACGATACTACGTTTCCACTGCGCTTTTCCGAACAAGTAATCGCGAAGGCGCGGGAGCTCAAGATGGACTACAAAGCCGTGGTGCTGCCTTGCGGGCACTACACTTTGGGGGAAACGCCATTCAAGTTCCTGGACGGCTTCCATATCTGTAGCTTTCTAAAGCGCCATTTGTAGCGGCAGCGGGCTTGTCCGGTCTATCGCGTTGACAGTTCTCCGCCGATAACCAGCTTGATGACGAGCATGCTGAATCTCGAAGCGAGCGCTCCTCCCAAGGTTCAATCCCGAGAGGCCAAATCGCAAGACGTCGAATCGCGAGAAGCTAAAGCGCAAGAAACCAAAACGCAAGAAACCAAATCGCGGGAGCCCATCGAGCAAGATCCAGCACCGCAAGCGGTTAGCGCGGCCGCTGCAACCTCCGACTATGAAATCGTGTTGGGACGCGCGCAGATTGCAAGCTGGCTGTTCGTAGGAGTCGTCGCCGTAGCGATTTGCTCCTCGCTAGCTTATCTGGCAGCCGAGAAGATCACCGCCAAGAAAATCGCGGCGGCTTCCAGGCCCGCGCTGCCCATCGCCCCTCCGTCACAGGTAGCGACGTCGCCGGTAGCCGGCTCGGTGGAGCTTCCGGCGGCGTCGATTCTGGCTACCCCGACGACAAATCAAAGACCGGCAGGGCCCTTGTTCGCGGAACCGGAAATGGGCAAGGTCTATATCCAGATCGCGGCCGTCGAGCGAGGCATGTCGATGTTGCTTACCGAGGGGCTGCGAAGCCATGGATTCGACTCGTTTGTCGCTCCCGGACCCAACGACAAAGTCTTCCGGGTCCTGATCGGGCCTCTGCCCGATCCAGCAGCGTTCCGTCAGGCAATGGTAACCGTCAATTCAATGGATCTCGCGAACTTCGCCCGCAAATACGAGAAATAGTCCAGCGAAGTAGCCCTTCGCGACGCTCACACAAGATCACCTGCTAAATTGACTAGGTGGACGGAGTCATCATCGACGGAGTCATCATCGTGGATAAGCCGCGCGAGTGGACTTCGCACGACGTGGTGAATAAGATGCGGCGACTGGCGGGCACGCGCAAGATCGGGCATCTGGGGACGCTCGACCCCGGCGCGACTGGTGTCCTGCCGCTGGTGATTGGCCGGGCCACGCGACTGGCCCAATTCTTCACGCGCAACGACAAAACCTACCAGGGAGTCGTTCACTTCGGCTACTCCACCGACAGCTATGATATGGACGGCGCGGCGACTTCGCCAGAAACTCCCGTTACGCTGGACCGAGAAGCGCTCGAAACCTTGCTCGACCAATTTCGTGGGGAAATCCAGCAGGTGCCGCCGCCGGTTTCGGCGAAGAAGGTGGCCGGGCGTCCGGCGTACGAGTTGGCGCGCAAAGGCCAGCCAATAGCACTGGAGCCGGTGACGGTAAAGATTTACGAACTTCAGCTCTTAGGCGTGGAGGGCTGCGAGGCCACTGTTCTGCTCCGTTGCTCGGCGGGCACATATGTGCGGAGCATCGCGCATGATGCAGGCCAGGCGCTGGGCTGCGGGGCGTTCCTGAAATCGCTGCGCCGGACAGCTTCCGGGGATTTCAACATTGAACGCGCCAGGACGCTCGAGGAACTGGCCGCGCTGGCGCACGAAGGCCGCTTGCAAGAGGCGCTCATTCCAGCGGCCGAGCTGCTGCCCTCGTTTCCGGCGGAACTGGTGGACGCGATTACCGCCGGGCATATCCGCAACGGCCGCGATTTTCGGGTCTCGCCGTTTCAGGCGCGCGAAGGCACGCGTTACGTGAAAGCCGTAACTCCGCAGGGGGAGTTGGTGGCGATCGGGGAGGCGCGGCTGCCGAATGTTTATCACCCGGTGCTGGTGCTGTGAAGCCCGGCCCACCGAAGCCCTAAAAGGCCGCCCTAGCGGGCAAAAAGTGAAATAAGTTTCATTTTTTTGGCACTTGTTTGGGGCCTAAGTTCAAGTATCCTAAAAACAATGGCGGCTTTTATGACTACCGCTCTTGTCATCGGTTTGCTGGCCGGCGTGCCCGCGACGCCGCTGGTAGCCGACGAAACCTCCACGTCAAAAACGGCTGATACATTTTTCGCGGGCACCGTTTCGCAGTTTTCTTCGGAATCCCTCATCGTCGGCAGAACGGTGCGGGGGAAAGCCGAGAGCCGCACCTTCATCGTAACGCCGCAGACGAAAATCGAGGGCAAGTTAGCCGTTAAGGTTCGAGTAACCGTGCGCTATTTTAACGACGATGACGGCGACACGGCCACCTTGATCGTAGTGCGCGGATCCGCTCCGGCTCCCAAGCCCGCGAAGCAAAAAAAACAGTAATGCAAAAGAAACCGTAAGGTCAGTTTTTTTTCGCGATCTTCTTTTTGCGGGTCTTGACCCAACCAGGCTTATTCACCTGGCGCGCGCGGCCTAGCGCCAATGCATGGCTCGGCACTGCTTCGGTGATCACGCTGCCCGCGGCCACGTAGCTATCCTGGCCGATCTCGACCGGCGCCACGAGCGTCGAATTGCTACCGATGAAGGCTCCGGCGCCAATCTTGGTAACGTGTTTCTTCTCGCCGTCGTAGTTGCAGGTGATGGTGCCCGCGCCGACATTCACGCGCTCGCCGATCTCCGAATCGCCCAGATAGGCCAGGTGCTGGCTCTTCGCGCCGGCGCCCAGACGAGTCTTTTTCAATTCGACGAAATTGCCGACGCGCGCTTCGGGGCCCACTTGCGCCTGCATGCGGACGCGGGCGAAGGGACCCACCTGTGCGCCGGGATCGACGCGCGAATCGGCGATCAGAGTATAGGGCGCCACCACCACGCGGTCTGCGAGTTCCGCCGATTCAAGGATGGCTCCCTGGCCGATGCGGCAATCCTCGCCAATGGCGGTTTTGCCTAGCAGGCGCACGAAGGGTTCGACGATGGTGTCCGTACCGATCCGCACCTGGGCGTCGATGGCCACCGTCTCGGGGCGTTCGATGGTGACGCCAGCGAGCATCAGCTCGCGAGCCTTGCGCGCGCGCAGGATGCGGTCCGCTTCCGCCAGTTCGACGCGCGTATTGATGCCCAGCAACTCACTCGAATCATCCAGGTGCAGGGCCTGCACGCGTTCCTTGTGGCGATTCAGGATCTCCGCCATATCGGTAAGGTACAGCTCGCCCGAAGCGGCGTTCGGCTTGATTTCGGCGATGTGCTTCCACATTGTCTTCGCGCGAAAGCAATAGATGCCGGAATTGATGACGCGCAGCTGAAGCTGTTCCGCAGTCGCGTCTTTGTGTTCCACGATGCCCGCCACATTCCCCACATCGTCCAGAATCACGCGGCCATAGCCGGAAGGATCAGCAAGAGTCGTCGTGATCAAGGTAGCGGCTGCGTCCGATTTAGTCTGGGCCTCGCGCAGTTGCTTCAGCGCTGCCGCCGACAGAAGTGGAGTATCGCCGTAGAGCACCAGCAGCAAACCATCCGGCTTGGGATCGGCCTTCTGCAACTGCTCTTGCGCACACATCACGGCGTGGCCCGTGCCTTTCTGCTGCACCTGGCGCGCAAAGCGGACCCCCATGGGCTTAAGCAAGTCTTCGACGGTATCGGCCTGATGGCCGGTGACAACCACAATTCGATCCCGTGAGGTTACGGCTCCTGCCGCCAGAACCACGTGCTCCACCAGCGACAGTCCGCCGGCGCGATGCAGCACCTTGGCCTGCTTGGAGCGCATGCGCGTTCCCAAACCAGCCGCCAGAATCACCACGCTTGTCTTCATATTTTCAGTTTCCGTTTTCTGCGGCGTCCTTGCTGAGCCAGCTCCAGCGTCACCGCTGCGATGGAGCCCGGATCGTGGCGGATCTTCGCTCCAACCTTGGCCCGCGACATGCGCAAGAGGTCGGCCGAAAGCACCTGCAAGCCGAGCGCCTCCAGGTTTTCGATGTCATTTTCGACCGGTTGTGCGGACTTAGCCTGATACGGGTTCAAAAGCTTTCCCGGCAGCGTGCCCGTGTTGACCACGCACACATCGATCAGGTTGCGAGCCTTCCCGCAATGGCGCAGGATGGCCTCCACGTGATCCGACGCGCGGAAGTCGGTAGTCTCCCCCGGCTGCCACATCAAATTGACGAAGTAGGCTTTCAGTGCCGGCGAATTCGCGATGGCCTGCGGAATGCCATCCACCAGCAGGTTCGGAATCACGCTGGTAAACAGCGACCCGGGCCCGAAGGTGATGAGATCAGCATCCGCGATCGCATCCAGCGTTTCAGAGAGCGGTTTGGGCTTGCGCGGCCGCAGCGCGATACGTTCGATGCGCGACGTGCTGCGGCTGATTCGCGTCTCGCCGCGAATCGTGCGGCCATTGGCAAGGGTGGCCTCCAGCACCACATTCGCGGACGTCGCGGGATAGATACGGCCGAGCGCGGAGAGCACCTGCGAGGAGAGCGTCACGGCGTGGGCGAAATCCCCGGTCAGATGCGTCATGGCAGTTAGGAAAAGGTTGCCGAAGCTGTGGCCTTTCAATCCCCGCCCGGTCGAGAAACGGTACTGAAACAAATTTGAGATCAACCCCTCATACTCCGCCAGAGCCACCATGCAGTTCCTGATGTCGCCCGGAGGGAGCACGTCAAACTCGCGTCGCAGCCGGCCGGAACTGCCGCCATCGTCGGTTACCGTGACCACCGCCGTGAGCTCCAGCCCGCCTTCGGAAGCCTTCACGTAGCGTTTCAGCCCCCGCAACAGTGTGGAAAGGCCGGTGCCGCCGCCGATCGAAACGATTTTTAGCGGGGACTCGGGCCCAACAGCCGGCGATTTACGGGGCAGTCGATAGCTCCTTCTCTGATCCAGCATCGCACGCCGCACCCGCGTATTCCAAGGCTGCGGGCGAATAAAACAATTATCGGTCAAAATGTTTTGCGTTGTTAATAGACACGGAGCGAAAATGTAACACTTGCCTGCTATAAGAAGGCATGAAGTGCGATCTGCATGTCCACACGGTGCACTCCGGCATGTGCACGGTTCCGGTCTTCAAGCGGATCTGCCGGGAGAGTTACAGCGATCCTGACGAAGTCTATGCAACCCTGAAGCGCCGCGGAATGGACTCGGTCACCGTGACCGATCACGATTCCATCGACTCTTCCGAGCGGTTGCGCCGCCACCCCGATTTTTTCCTGAGCGAGGAGGCCACCTGCTACACCTCGCGTGGGACCGAACTGCACGTCGGCATCTACGACATCGAGGAGCGCGACCACGTCGAGATCCAGCGCCGCCGCGACGACCTCGCCTCCCTGTTCGCATATCTCAATGAGCGCGGGCTTCTATTCTCGATCAATCACGCTTTCTCGGGACTCACCGGCCTGCGCGTGGAAGCGGATTTCGACGACTTCGCCGAGTATTTTCCCGCCGTCGAAGTCCTGAACGGTCAGATGCTGCCGATCGCTAACGGCCACGCGGAGACATTCGCCGCGCGCCACCGCAAGATCGCGCTCGCGGGCAGTGACTCCCACACACTGGGGGGCCTGGGCCGTACTTACACGCAAGTCCAGGGAGCCCGTGACCGCCGGGAATTCGTCGATGGCCTGAAGCGCGGCCGGACCTCGGTTTTCGGAGAGGCTGGCAGCTATCCCAAACTATTGCGGGCGGTTCTGGAGATCTCCTGCGCAATGGTCGGCGAGCGGCGATGGACCCTTGCGTTAGCCCCCCTCATGTCCGGCGTTCCACTGGTAGTTGCCGCGATTCTTGCTCAGGAGCTGGCATTCGCGCATCGCTGGGGACGTCACACCAACAGGCTTGCCAACGCCCTGCCGGAACTCAGCCGGTAAGCCGTTAGGTAGGTAGGACAGGTCCGTGACCTGTCGTTTCCGAGCGCGGCAAGCTCAGGAAGCGTGTTTGCGGCGCGGTTGTTCCTCTTCGTCGTCGTAGGTGGGGAGTTGCTCCAAATCTTCCGACTCAAGCACCGCGTCGCAATCCAGGCAGCGCATGTAATCCACCCCATCCCGCCGCATCAGGAACTCCGTGCGCTTATGTTCACAGCCCGGCATATGAAGCAAACGATTAACCCTATTCTAATGAAGGTTGGGCTTATGTCAAGACCCACAGGCGGGCCAAGGTACCGAAGGATTGGTAGGGAGGGCCCGAGGCGGCCGATTCGAAGCGGCCGCCTCCGGTGAAAATGCAAAAATTACCAGCGTTGTCCACGGCCGCCGCCACCACCACCGCTGCCGCCGCGCCCACCGCCGCCACCACCGCCGCCGCGTCCACGGCCGCCGCCAAAGCCGCCGCCTCCACCACCGGCCGGTTTCGGACGGGCTTCGTTCACATTGATCGCGCGCCCGTTCAACTCGGCGCCGTTCAACTGAGCGATTGCCGTCTCCGCGTCGCGCTTTTCGGTCATTTCAACGAAGGCGAAACCGCGCGGCTGCCCGGTATCGCGATCGGTGACGATATTGACCCGCTCCACGTTGCCATACTGCGCGAAGGCGGCGTGCAGGTCTTCCTGGGTGGTTTGGTAGCTGAGGTTCCCGACAAAAATATTGGTCATCAGAAGTGCTCCTTGTTTGATTGGAAAGGGTTTGATTGGAAAAGGCTGGTCTGGAAACGGGTTGGGTCCGAAAACGCTGGCTGCCAGCGCCACGGGCGGGGGACGGAAATTGCAAGACAATGCATATCGGCCGGAACGGACGGGATCGGACAGCTACCCTTGGGTCGGTCGGAGCATTTCAATGAAAAACAACACGGCGGATACGAAACTTCTTTCTACATCCGGTTAAAAACGCCATTATTCGAGCGTCGAAGCCTAGGTCCCGAATGTCCTTGCAGCATACCTTACGGCGCGGCGGCATTGCAAGCGAGGCCTGGTACGACGGACATGTCGTGTAAAAAACCCGAACCGGGAGGCCGTATTCTATAATTTCTTGGGGGCGAACTGCCGAAAGGGACTTTAGAGGTACGACGCATCGTGAAACAGAGCCTAATCTCCTTTGCAGCCGCGGTTTTCCTTCTTTCAGCTGCGCCCCTCAGAGCCGCTGAACCGAACCTTTCCGGCGAATGGAAGTTGAATCTCGCAAAGAGCGATTACGGAAAGTTTCCCACTCCCATCAGCGTGACCCGCAAAATCGACCACACCGGTTCGAAGTTGACCTTCACCACCACGCAGAAGGGCACGCAGGGCGACGTGACCAGCAAACTGGCGTACACGACCGATGGCAGTGAATCGGTGAATGAAGTCGCGGGCGGCCAATCCAAGGGCACGGCGCAATGGATAGGCGAGATGCTCACTATCGAGAGCAGCCGCGTATTTCAGGGCGCGACGCTAAAGCAGAAAGAGATCTGGAGGCTCTCGTCCGACGGCAAGGTCCTTACCATCGATTCGCACGTCAGCATTCCGAACGGCGAATTCGACGTGAAGCAAGTTTTCGACAAGCAATAAGGCAGGGCGGCCCGTTACTTCTCCCGCTCCACCATGCGGCGGACGCGGTCGATTTCGTGAATCAGTTTGCGCTCGCGCAACGCCAGTGACACCACATAAACCACCAGGATCACGAACGCGGCGGCGAAGCCGTAGAACATATACATGAAGTTGCGGGCGTCGATCATGAGTGTGAAGCCTCGGTCATTCGTGAGTGTCCTTAGTAAGAATGCGCCATGCGCCGCAGCGAATCGATCTCGCGCGACCGTTGTTCCTGGC
>Ga0163163_10006103_pt1 | contig 10494 bp, 9 predicted proteins | sample S65metaG_FD_119766 | JGI IMG/M metagenome (GOLD analysis project Ga0163163, IMG submission 119766) | Switchgrass rhizosphere microbial communities from Kellogg Biological Station, Michigan, USA - S6-5 metaG | ecosystem: Host-associated > Plants > Roots > Rhizosphere > Soil | place: USA: Michigan... | reverse complement strand
TCTGACGGGCGCCGCAGCCGGCGGCGACTCGCGCTCCCGGCGGTCTGGCCACGTGGGCCGGGCGGGTCGCGTCATGATCGACACAACTGTTGACATGTTGTGGGGTCGGGAGCTCCCAGCCCACAACATGACAACAGTTGTGCTGATCTTGGAGGGGCGGGTCAGGCGAACGAGTGGATGATGGTCGCCAGGCCGGCGCCGATCACGGCCGCCGCGAAGCTCACCCCGATCGCGCCCCAGCCGACGGTCAACCGGCGCAACGCCGTCGCCAAACCGCCGGAGATGAGCACGGCGGCGAAGATCCACGGCAGTGCCGCGACGAACTGCCGCCCGGCCAGCGCCTCCCGGTCGCCGCCCGCGATCACGAGCCACAGCAGGTAGAGCACGACGGCCCCGCCGTACCAGGCGGCGGTGAACCACAGCACCTTGAGGTACTCCGGGATCCGGCTCAGCCGGCTCCTCTTCTCGGCGCCGGGTCCGGTCGCGGTCGGCGGCGTCAGCCCCGGCCGGCGAACCATGGCCGCACCGGTGCCGGTGCCCGAGGCCGAACCGCTCAGAGGCGTCGACCCGAACGCGGCCGCGCCGTACGTACCGGCGGAAGAGGTCGGCGTCGACGAGACCACGCCGTAGCGCGGAGGCGCGGTGTATCCGGTGCTGTAGCCCCGGATCGGGTACCCGCCCGAGGGGTAGGCCCCGGCCCGGGCGCCGTAGCCTTCGGCCGAAGGTCCGTAAGCACCGTTGCCCGACTCGTAGGACTCGTCGTTCGATCCGTACGAGCCTCCGGAGCCGTACGACCCGTCGCCTGATCCGTACGAGCCGTTGTCGGAGGAGTGGCCGATCGGGGTTGGGCTGATCGGTGACGCCCCGGTAGGGTCCGCCTGGTGGCGGGGCCGCCAGGACGCGGTCGGCGTCCACGACTGCGTAGTGTCGTCCGCCCACAGGTCTGGTGATGGTCCCGCGGCCGCGGGCGGCTCCGTCCAGGGGCGGTTGTCGCCGTCCTGGCCGTACCGCCACTCGCCGGTATCCACATGGCGGAGCGTGACTGGTTCGGGTGCATTGTGACCATCCACCGAATCGCTAGTTTCCCGCGACACGCGCGACACGCCGGTGGAAAAGAAACGCTAGCAAAGAATTTTCGTCCACAGCCTGCGGACGGAGTTGGTGCTGCTGGCGGCCGGTGTCGACGGAGGGTCCATGGCAAGATCCCCAGCTTGTCCACATGGTCGTCCACAAGTCCGGGCCAGATATCCACAGAGTCATCGACCGACTCATCAACAGGCACCGTTGATGTGCACCCCGGTGGCTTCCTATCGTGGGTCGGTCCGGGGGTGCGACGAAGGCGCGAGTTGCGCTGGAGGGTGGGGCCAGGCGTCGGGGGGCGCCACGACGGGCTTTTCTGAGCGCTGTGACGAGTTCAGCGCGCCCGTTGCGCGTGGCGTCGCGCCTTTCTGTCACACCCCCGGATTACATAGGTGTAATTCAGCTGGGTAACCAGCACCGCGACGGCGGAGTCGGCTTGTCGGGCCGGCGAGGCCGGGCGGCACACACCGGTTCGGGCGCAGACGGCCCGCGGAGGGCACAGGGGGCGGGCGAGTGTCGGTCACCGACGGGATCAGGGCGCCAGGCGCGGCGGGTCCCGGCCCGACGGCGGACCGGTTCTTCGAGCCGCCCGTGGATCGCACGCCGCCGCAGGACATCGCGGCCGAGCAGTGCGTGCTCGGCGGCATGATGATCTCCAAGGACGCCATCGCCGACGTCGTGGAGATCGTGCGCAGCGCTGACTTCTACCGGCCGGCGCACGCGGTCGTCTTCGACATCGTGCTCGACCTGTACGGGCGGGGTGAGCCGGCCGACGCGGTCACCGTCGCCGCCGCGCTGACCAACTCCGGCGACCTGGCCCGCGTCGGTGGATCTCCATATCTGCACACGCTGCTCTCGTCGGTGCCGACAGCGGCGAACGCGTCGTACTACGCGCGGATCGTGGCCGAGCGGGCGGTGCTGCGGCGGTTGGTCGAGGCCGGCACCCGCATCGTGCAGCTGGGCTACGGCGCCGCGGCCGGCCAGGGCCGCGACGTCGACGACATCGTCGACCTGGCCCAGCAGGCCGTCTACGACGTCACCGAGCGCCGCTCCGGCGACGACTTCGCGATCCTCGCCGACCTGCTCCAGCCGGCCCTGGACGAGATCGAGGCGGTCGGCTCGCGGGATGGCGTCATGGCCGGCGTGCCCACCGGTTTCGGCGACCTGGACCGGCTGCTCAACGGCCTGCACCCGGGGCAGCTGGTCATCGTGGCCGGCCGACCGGGTCTGGGTAAGTCGACGGTGAGCATGGACTTCGCCCGCAACGCGGCGGTGCGGCACAACATGTGCAGCGCGATCTTCTCGCTCGAAATGAGCAAGATCGAGATCGTGACGCGGCTGCTCTCGGCCGAGGCCCGGGTGCCGTTGCACGTGCTGCGCTCCGGCCAGCTCTCCGACGACGACTGGACCCGGCTCGCTCGGCGGATGGGTGAGATCAGCGAGGCGCCGATCTTCGTGGACGACACCCCGAACATGACGCTGATGGAGATCCGGGCCAAGGCGCGCCGGATGCGTCAGCGTCACGACCTGAAGCTGGTCGTCGTCGACTACCTGCAGTTGATGACCTCACCGAAGCGGGTGGAGAGCCGCCAGCAGGAGGTGGCCGAGCTGTCCCGTGGCCTGAAGCTGCTGGCGAAGGAGATCGAGTGTCCGGTCGTCGCGGTGAGCCAGCTCAACCGTGGCCCGGAACAGCGCACGGACAAACGACCACAGCTTTCGGACCTGCGGGAGAGCGGCTCGATCGAGCAGGACGCGGACGTGGTGATCCTGTTGCACCGCGACGACTACTACGACCGCGAGTCCCCGCGCGCGGGCGAGGCCGACTTCATCGTGGCCAAGCACCGGAACGGCCCGACCGACACGGTCACGGTCGCGGCCCAGCTGCACTACTCCCGCTTCGTGGACATGGCCATCAGCTAGCCCCGGCGCCCAGCAGCGCCACGACCTCCGCGTCCGAAGTCTGCGGGAACGCCTCGTAGTAGCGGCTCACCGCGCCGAAGGCGCTCGGCACGAGCGGGCAGACCACCCGGTCGGCCTCGCGCTGAAGCACCGCGATCGCGTCCGGCGGTCCGACCGGCACCGCGACCACCACCTCGGACGCGCCGGCCTGCCGCGCCGCCGCGACCGCGGCCCGGGCGCTGGCGCCGGTGGCGAGCCCGTCGTCCACGATGATCGCCACCCGCCCGGCCAACGCCAGCGCCGGCCTTCCGCGTCGGTAGAGCCGGTCGCGTCGGGTCAGCTCCTCCGCCTCGTCGTGAGTCACCGAAGCCACGTCGGCGGCGGAGAGGTGGGACTCGACGTCCGTGTTGTGCACCGCGACGCCTCCGGGCGCGAGCGCGCCGAAGGCGACCTCCGGGGCCCACGGAACGCCCAGCTTGCGCACGATGAGGACGTCCAGCGGGGCGCGCAGCGCGGCGGCGACCCGGGCTGCGACCGGCACGCCTCCGCGGACGAGCCCGAGCACGACCACGTCGCCGCGTCCGGCGTAGCTCCCCAGCGCGGCCGCGAGGGCGTCGCCCGCCGCGTCGCGATTCGCGTACGTCATACCCCTGGTTTACGCGAAATTGCCGTTACCTGCTCAGTACGGGTCAAGATCCGCACAAGTGTCAAGTCGTATGCGGCGGCGGGCCGGGACGGTCGAAGATCCGCCAGTCCACCGTGGGCTGGTCCGACGTCGGCCGGTCCCACGAGACGCGGGCGGGCTCCGGGTCGTACGTGGGGGTGGCGGGACTCGCGGTGATCTCCAGCGGCGGCCCGGTCCGGATGATCGGCTTCGGGTACGGGCGGCTGTACTGGTCGAGGGTGCCCAGGATCTCGTCCTTCCGCAGGCGCAGCACGGTGGCCCACACCAGCAGCGCCACCGGGTAGAGCAGGTACCCGAACCGGGACGACGGGAGCAGCAGCACCGCGGCGAGCATGCCGTTTCCGCAGTACTGCGCGGCCGCGGTAGCGGTGTAGGGCGGGCGCCGGGACAGGAGCACGGTGATGGTCACCGCGGCGATCAGCAACAGGCCGGCCGCGATGGCCGGACCCTCGGGCAGGCCGGTCGCGATGAGGTACCCCGGCAGCGGGGAGCGGGCCGGACTGGTGACGAGACCGTGCCCGAACGGGAACGCCAGCACGTTCTCGACCGCGCCGAGCGGATCCACGGCGAGCGCCGGGAGTGCGGTGATCACCGGCAGCCCGACCACGCCGATGGCATACCGGACGCTCCGCCGGCGGGTGTAGGCGAAGGCCCCGACCACGAGTGCCACCGGCCACGCGAAGAGCTTGAACGAGGCGGCGAGCCCGATCGCCAACCCGGCTCCGCCGAGCCGGCGCGTGGCCGCGAACGCGACGCCGAGCAGCAGGAGGGCCAGTATCGGCAGATCGTCGCCGCCGGTGGCGAGGGCGAGCGCGCACAACGGGAGCACCGTGGCCGACTGGAGCGCTCGGACCAGTCCGTGGCCTCCCGACCCGGCCCGCCGCAGCATCCGGACTGCCGCCAGCAGGACGAGGACGGTCACCACGGCGAAGGCGACCCGCGCGTCGGACCACCAGTGCACGCCCGGGTCGAGCGCACGCGGCATGCCGAACACGGCCATCGCCGGCTGGTAGGGCAGGTAGGCCAGCAGACGGTCGGCGTCGGGCAGCACGGCGATGGCGGCCCGGCTCAGGTACGGCGTGCCCGTCTCCAACAGCCGGTGGCCGCCGGCCTCGATGACGAGCACCTCCTCCTGGGCCCGGTCGGTCCGCCCGGCCGCCCGGTCCATGGCCTGCCAGACCAGCGGGGTCAGCGCGGTCGCGGCGAACACGGCCCAGGTCACCGCGAATCGGGCCGAGGCCCGCCAGCCGAACGAGGCCCGGAACGCTCGCAGCAACAGCTGGATCAGGACGACCACCGCCCCGGCCGCGTACCCGTACAGAGCGACCGTGCCCCAGGCGCGGTGCGGCAAAAGGTCGGACTGGGTGGCCGTGTAGAAGGCGAAGCCCGCGGACAGCACGTACAGCGCAAGGTCGAGCCCGAGTCCGTCCGCGGCACGGTCCATCGCGGAGGTCACCTTCTGCGGCCAGCGTTGCACGGCGCTCAGTGTGTCATCCCCTGGACGAGATTGCGGAAAACGATCTTGGTTCTGTCGCGGTCGGACCGCCCGGCTTACCATCGGAGCGTGGCGAAGAGGGCACCGCGGCAGGATGTGGGCGATCGTGATCTGCGAACCGGCCCGCCGAAGACGGCGGCGGCCGGTGTCGGCGGGGTGGTCGCCGGCCTGGCCGTGGGCAACCGACAGATGGGCGTGCGGCGCAGCGCGTTGACCCTGTTGCGAGTCAACCAGGCGGACGGCTTCGACTGCCCCGGATGCGCCTGGCCGGAGCCGGCGCCCGCGCAGCGGTCGCACTTCGAGTTCTGCGAGAACGGGGCCAAGGCGGTCGCGGAGGAGGCCACGCTGCGCCGGGTCGGCGCCGAGTTCTTCGCCGCGCACCCGATCGGCGAGCTCGCCACCCGCTCGGACCACTGGCTCGGCCAGCAGGGCCGCCTGGTGGAGCCGATGCTGCGGGCGGCCGGGGACGACCACTACCGACCGATCGGCTGGGACGCCGCGTTCGCGCTGATCGCCGACCGCCTGCGCACGCTGCCCAGCCCGGATCAGGCCGTGTTCTACACCTCCGGCCGTACCTCCAACGAGGCCGCCTTCTGCTGGCAGTTGCTGGCCAGGGCGTACGGCACGAACAACCTGCCCGACTGCTCCAACATGTGCCACGAGTCGTCCGGGGTCGCGCTCAGCCAGACCATCGGCATCGGCAAGGGCAGCGTGACCCTCGAGGACATCCACGCCGCGAAGCTGATCGTGGTGGCCGGCCAGAACCCCGGCACCAATCATCCGCGCATGCTGACTGCGCTGGAGCGGGCCAAGCTGGCGGGCGCCACCATCGTCGCGGTGAACCCGCTTCGGGAGGCCGGGTTGCTGAACTTCCGCAACCCGCAGACCGTGCGCGGCGTGGTCGGCCGCGGGACCGACCTGGCCGACCACTACCTGCAGATCCGGGTCGGCGGCGACCTCGCCCTGTTCCGGGCGATCGGCGCGCTGCTGATCGAGTGGGACGCGGTCGACAAGGAGTTCGTCCACGACTACACCGAGGGCTTCGACGAGTACGCCGGACAGGAGCTGGACTGGCCGGCCGTGCTCGCCGCCACCGGCCTGACGCGGGCCGCGATCGAACAGACGGCCCGGCTGTTCGCCGACTCCCCCGCCACCATCGTCTGCTGGGCGATGGGGATGACCCAGCGCCGCGACTCGGTGGCGGCGATCCGGGAGATCGTCAATGTCCAGCTGCTGCGCGGAATGGTCGGCAAGCCGGGCGCCGGCCTGTGCCCGGTGCGCGGGCACTCCAATGTGCAGGGTGACCGGACCATGGGCATCGTCGAGCACCCGCCGAAGTGGCTGCCGGCGCTGGCCGACCGGCTGGCCTTTGCCGCGCCGACCGCGTCCGGTTTCGCCACCGTGGACGCGATCCGGGCCATGCGCGACGGCCGGGCCTCGGTCTTCCTGGGGCTGGGCGGGAACTTCGCCGCGGCCACCCCGGACACGCCCGTCACCGAGGCTGCCCTGCGCGGCTGCTCGCTCACCGTTCACATCTCGACCAAGCTGAACCGGACCCACGCCCTGCCCGGGGCGGAGTCGCTCATCCTGCCGTGCCTGGGCCGTACCGAACGCGACCTGCAGTCGGGCGGCGAGCAGTTCGTCACGGTCGAGGACTCGATGTCACAGGTGCACGCATCGCGCGGTCGGCTCGAGCCGGCCTCGCCGCACCTGCTCTCGGAGGTGGCGATCGTGGCCCGCCTCGGCCGGGCCCTGCTCGGCGACTCGCTCGGTTGGGCGCGGTTCGAGGATTCCTATTCGGCGGTATGCGAGCACATCTCGGCGGTCGTCCCGGGCTTCGCCGACTTCGAGGCCCGGGTGGCCGAGCCGGGCGGGTTCACATTGCCCCACCCGCCCCGGGACGCGCTGACCTTTCCCACCGCGTCCGGCCGGGCCCGCTTCACCGCCAACGCGATCGATCTGATCGACGTACCACCGGGTCGGTTGCTGCTGCAGACCGTGCGCAGCCACGACCAGTACAACACCACCATCTACGGGTTGGACGACCGCTACCGCGGTGTCCATGGTGGACGGAGGGTGGTCTTCGTGCATCCGGACGACCTGTCCGTGCTCGCCATCGCGGACGGGTCCACTGTGGACCTGGTCTCCGAGTGGACCGACGGCGTCGAGCGCAGGGCGCCCGGCTTCCGGGTGGTGGCCTACCCGACCGCGCGCGGCTGCGCCGCCACCTACTTCCCCGAGGCGAACGTCCTGGTGCCGCTGGACTCGACCGCCGAGGGCTCGCTCACCCCGACCTCCAAGCAGATCATCGTCCGCCTGGAGACTCCACAGTAGACGGTCAGTCGACCTCTGGCTCGGCGTACCCCTCCGCCAGTCCGGTGAGGGTCGTGGCCGCCTGGGCCGGGTCGGCTCCCCGGCCCACGGCCAGCCCCAAGAGATACGCGCTCAGGGGAGCGGCCGGCCGGGCCACCCCGCGGGCCACGTCCCGGGCCAGATCGAGCACGAGGTTCCGGTCCACCTCTGCCGGGTCCAGCCCGAGCGCGCCACACGCGTCGCGCATCCAGTCGTTGAGCTCACCGGCCATGCGTCCACTCCTCGGCTCGCCGCAGGTCCTCCTCAGTGTCGCAGTCGTACCAGACCGGCGGGCTGGAGTCATCCGGCAACTCCACCCGACGCAGTCCGTCGGCGAGGCGGCGCATGCCCACCCCGGCCGGATCACCCAGCTCGGCCAGGCGCCGGTCGAGCGCGGCCCGGCGCCACACCCCGCACAGCCACTGCGGGTACCCGTCGGCGTCGACGTACACGGCCAGGTCGGTGTCGGAGTCGACCGCGCGCAGCAGCCGGTCGACCGCGGCCGGAGTGAGGAACGGCAGGTCGGCTCCGAGCACCGCGACGGTTTCGAGTGCCGGGTCGAGGAGAGCCAGCCCGGCCGCGACGGCTGCGACCGGACCACCGCCGGGCGGCTGCTCCTGGGTGTAGCGGATTCCGCCGGGACCGTCGGCCAGGGCCGGACCCACGACCACGCGGGCCTCGGCGGCGGCGACCGCGGCGGCCACCCGGGTCAGCAGTGACACCCCGGCGACGGTGCGCGCCGGCTTAGGGGTGCCGCCAAGACGCCGGGCGGCACCCCCGGCCAGCACCACGGCGGCGAACCTCATCCATGACCCCCCATGGACGAGTATCCGGCACGCCGCGGTGGTCCTTCGCCCCGGTCGGTCAGGGCGTGGGTGTCGGCCGCGGCCCGCCGCTCGGGCGCAGCGGCGCGCACGCGGTCAGCGCCGCGGCCACCTTCGGGTCGGCCGTGTTCAGGCCCGCGAAGCCGCCGCCGCCACGGGTTCCGTTGCTGGGAAGCGTCACGCCGTGTTCGGTCAGGCAGTTGCGGTAGGCGACCACCTCGGAGTTGTTGGCGCCGCCACCGCCGCCGAAGCTCGGCCGCACTGAGGCACACGCCTGCATCGCCTTGTCCCAGGTGGCCTGGTCGACCCCGGCCGGCGGCTGGTTCCCGAAGAAGCCGCCGAACCCACCACCGCCGAACCCGCCGCCGTTGCCCGTACCGCCGGATGGCCGTGCGCTCGGTCGGTTGGAGGGCCGGACGCCGCCGGACCGGTCGGGCCGAGCCGAGGCGCTCGGCAGTACCACGCCGTTCTTGGCGAGGCACTCCGTGTACGCGGCGAAAGCGTTGTTGCCGCCGTTCCCGGCGGCGTTGGCCGGCGGCGTGGCGGAGGACCCGCCACACGCGGCCGCCAGCCCCGCCAGCGCGGCGGCGCCGAGTAGAAGGGCGCCGATGCGCATCCGGTGTCCCACTCGTCCTCCGCAGTGATGCCGATTCCGCTCCGCGAGCGTCGCGAAAAGCCGTCTTGTGGCGGTGTGGCGCCAAAGGGGGAAACGCCACACCGGGCTCATCAGAGCGCGCCGTGCTCGACACCAGATCAGTCCTTCCTCGACGTTTCCTCGGAATGCCCGTCGAGCCAACTCCGAGGTTGTGCCGAGCAAACGACGAGCCGGGCCGACCACACTGCGCCGCCATGAGGTTCACCGGACGGGTCCGGCGGCGCGTGCTGTGGTCGGCCGGCATCACGGTCGTCATCGTCGCGCTGGCCGTCGTGATCGTGATGGCCAACCGCGGCGGGCCATCGACGCCGGTCGCGTCCTCCACCACCACCGTCCAGCGTGGTTCCGTGACCCTGGCGGTCTCGGCGACCGGCACGATCACCGCGGCCAACACCCGCGGGTTGAGCTTCAGCGTCGCCGGCACCCTCACCGAGGTGGATGTCAAGGCGGGCGACCTGGTCACGGCCGGCCAGGTGCTGGCCCGGATCGACCCGACCGATACGCAGGCGACCGTCGACGCGGCCCAACAGCGGGTCGACGACGCCCAGACCGCCGAGGACCGGGCGGCGGCGACCGCTGCGTTGCCGGCCTGCCCGACCCCGCCCCCCACCACCGCGCCACCGTCCACCGCACCCCCGTCGAGCAGTCCCGGCGCGTCGCCGAGACCCAGCGGAGGTACCGGCGGCGGTGGCGGAACGGGCGGCGGAGGCGGGACCGGTGGCTCCGGAGGTACCGGCGGCACGGGCAGCCGCGGCGGCCAAGCCGGCGCGACCCCGACCTGCACCACCCCGGGCCGGCCGCCGGTCAACGACAACCTGCTCGCCGCCCAGCAGCAGCTGAACAACGCCCAGCTGTCGCTGACCATGGCTCAACTCAAGCTCAAGGGCACCACGATCACGGCACCGATCGGTGGTCGGGTGCTCTCGGTCGGCGGCAAGGTCGGCGCCCGGGTCTCCCCCGGCGGTACCGGGTTCATCGTCCTCGGGGACATCACGAACCTGGCTGTCTCGGCCAACTTCTCCGAGGCCGACGTCGGGCGCCTGGTGATCGGGCAGGTCTCGTCGATCACCCTGCCGCACACGACCGACCCGTTGCCCGGCAAGGTCTCCCAGATCGACCCGGCCGGCACGGTGTCGGGCCGGCTGGTCCGGTACGGCGTGGTGATCGCGTTCGACGCGGTCCCGGCCGACCTGCTGCTCGGCGAGTCGGCCACGGTCCTGGTGACCACGGCCACCGCGACCGACGTGCTATATGCCGCGTCCGCCGCGGTCACCGGGGTGGCCAACGGCTCCGGCACGGTCACCGTCCGGGCCAACGGACACGACGAGCGCCGCACGGTCAAGGTCGGCCTGCGCGGGGACCAGTACACCGAGATCGTGAGCGGCGTCTCCGTCGGGGACCAGCTGGTCCTGACCGGTGCCGCATAGGCTACTTGGAGACCACTCACAGCAAGCTTTGAGGTCTCGCGGGCAGACTCTCGATCTGCTGCCGAGATGGCGGATGT
>Ga0163163_10006102_pt1 | contig 10495 bp, 11 predicted proteins | sample S65metaG_FD_119766 | JGI IMG/M metagenome (GOLD analysis project Ga0163163, IMG submission 119766) | Switchgrass rhizosphere microbial communities from Kellogg Biological Station, Michigan, USA - S6-5 metaG | ecosystem: Host-associated > Plants > Roots > Rhizosphere > Soil | place: USA... | reverse complement strand
GATGGTGAAGTTCTGATGGTGCCGGGTGAGGAAAGTGGGGAAAACGCTTCCAGTCACTGATACATCAGCCTGGCGAGCTTTCCCCACTTTCCTCACCCGGCACCATGTTGTGGTGAGGGTTCCGGAGACTCCCTGCCTGACACCGCTTTACGCCAGCGAACCAGTCCTACGGCATAGGTCACGTAGTACCCGGCCAGCAACCCGAAGATTCCCAGCGTCAGCGGACTGGCGGCGAAGTCGTTGGGCGACTGCGGCGCGTACGGGTTCATCGAGTACAACACGAACATGCGGTACACCACGCGCCCGATGAACAACACCGACAGAGCAATGCCGATGTGCGCGTTGGGGGTGTAGAACAGACCCTGCGGTGTGACTTCGAACTTCGTGTGCTTCAGGCCATACACGCCGAGGACGATGCCACCGACGATGCCGCCCGCCAGCGCGGCGAACAATGCCGGGCGGTGGTGCGAATACGCGCCGAACGACAACATCACGATCAGCAGCGGGAAGACGGCCATCGTGATCCAGGGCCGCCGCTTGGAAAACGTCTGCCGGCCGATATTGCGCTTGACGCGGCTGTACATCCGCCACGCGATCAGCGGGATCATGATCAGGAAGGGGAGAACGTTGGCGCCGGGCATTTGCATGGCGCAGAGGTTACCGGGAAACGGCCGGCTTGGTCAGTGACGATGCATCAATCCGCTATCGGCGGGGCATTCGCGCCGGGGGGCGCGATGGCACCAGCACCGGCCGCTTCTTCGGCTCGGGCGGACTTTCCGTGGTGAAGATCTTCCAGAAGGCGAGCTTGTACGACGCACCGGCGATGAAGCCGGAGAAATGCGCCGCGTAGTTGACGTGGACGTTGTCGCCATGGCGGAAGGCGGCGATGTCCAAAGCCAGAAAAGCCAGGATGAACAGGAACGCGGGGATCTCGATGGTCCGGATGCACCAGCAGGTGATGTCATCCTTGGGATAACGGACCAGGAACATGCCCATGTAGCCCCAGACCACGCCCGAGAGTCCGATGGTCGGTGTGTCCAGGTCCGCGGTCAACGCAAACGACAGGTTGGTGATCAGCACGAACACCACGAAGGCCAGTAGATAGCCAACGGCGGTGAGCTGGGTTTCGATGGTGCGCGAGAAGCCGTAGAAGAAGAACAGGTTGACCGCCAGGTGCCAGAGGCTGCCGTGCGTGAACACGGAGGTGAACATCTTCAGCGGGTCGAGCTGGTCGGGGTAGAAAGCCAGCGCCAGCTGGTCGGCTTCCTGGTTCGCGAAGGCGTACACGATGATGCACGCCACGCTGATGAAGATGGTGAAGATCGGGATGCCGGTGGAGCCCTTCTTGCCCAGTGGAACCAGCGGCAACATCGTTCAGGCCGGATCGTGGCACACGGCTTCGATGTTGTGCCCGTCCGGGTCCAGCACGAAGGCGCCGTAGTAGTTGGGATGATAGTGCGCACGGATTCCCGGCGGCCCATTGTCGCGGCCGCCGGCCGCGATCCCGGCCTGGTAGAACGCATCGACTTCGGCGCGACTGCCCGCGCGGAAGGCGATGTGGATGCGCGGCGGCTTCGACGTTCCCCCGGCGATCCAGAAGTCCGGCTTGGGTGGTACACCGAGGCCCACCGCGCCTTCCGGTGCGATGTTCTTCGGTAATTCCTTGATGAGCTGGTAACCCAGCGGCGCCAGCGCCTTCAGGTAGAAGGCCTTGCTCCTCTCATAGTCGCTGACGTTGAGACCGGTGTGATCGAGCATGTCCCTCAATTCCTCGTGACGACCCTGACGACTGTCTCCAGATAATCGCGAAAACCCATCTTCTCGTACAAGGCGCGGGCCGGCGCATTGTGACTCATGACGTGCAGAAAAGGAGTCTTGCCGCGTCGCATCTGGCGATGCACCAGCTTCAGCGTCAGCTTCCGGGCGAGCCCGCGGCCCTGGAACTCCGGGTGGGTGCAGATCCCGCTGATTTCGTGCAGGTTGCCGGCGCACATGCGTTCGCCGGCCATGGCCACGAGCCGCTCGCCTTCGAAAAATCCGAAGTACTCGCCGAGCTCCGGGGTGCGAATGCCGAAGGGCCCGGGGTTCGTGAGTGTGGCCAGTTCGACCGCCTGCGCGGCGTGCTGCGGCCGCAGTGGCTGCGCATCGGGCGCGGGGTCGGCCGCGGGCGCGGGCGCGTCCCACACCATCTTGTACATGCGCGCTTCCCTGGCGACCCGCCATCCGGCCGGCGCGTCGCCCGACCAGATGTCGACGTAGAAGCTCTCGCCGGGCTCGCAGAAGCGCTCGAGTGTCTGGAAATCGGGTTGCCCGGGATCGCGGCATCCGATGATGGGCGAGAACCCGGGCGCATACCGGCGCACATCCCCGGCCCCCACCGCGAAGCGCGCGTGCGGCCCGGACATGCAGTTCCACATGATGTTGTCGAGCAGGTTCACGGGCCGATTCTGCATCAGCGAGGGGCGTGCTCCGCCAGATTTCCCGAAGACCGGTTCAGCCGAACTAAACGATGCTCATCGATGGTAACCCTTGGCGCCGACTTCGCGTGTCAACGGGCTGCGCCAGTCGCCGCCGGCCGCGACGGCCGCGAGCGCGCTGCGGAAGTCGTACCGTGGCTGCCAGCCTAACAAGCGACGCGCGCGCCCGTTGTCGTACACCCGGTCGAGCGTGGGCAGCATTGTCCAGCCGCGCGCCGCGTACACCGACGGAAACTCCGGTACGTGGCGCCCGAGCACGGCGGCCGCATCGCGCCCGAGCTCGGCCGCGTCGGCGCGCGTGAACGGCGTGGTCGCGCTGATGATGTAGCGCCCGAAGCCGAGCGTACCGACCTTGTCGAGCGCGCACAGGTGCGCGCTCACCACGTCCTCGATGTCGACGCGCCGATACAGCAGCTCGTTGACCTTGAGGTTCTCTTCGTGGAACGCATCGCGGCGCTCCAACACGTCGTCTTCCTCGGGAAAGAACCGCGAAGTGCGCAGCACCAGGCACGGCAGCGCGTGATTGCGATGGAACAGCTGGCACAGGTCCTCGGCCGCCACCTTGGTCACACCGTAAATGTTCTTCGGGATCGGGATGACATCCTCGGTGATCCAGGCCGCCGCTGCGCCGGCGGGCGGCGTCAGCGCATCGCCAAAGCTGCTGGTGGTGCTCGTATAGATGAAGGCATCGACCCGCTGCGCCACCGCTTCCTCGAGCAGGTTCAGCGTGCCGGTCACGTTGACGTCGACGAAGGCCTGCCGGGCGTGGCTCGCGACGTGAGGCTTGTGCAAGGTCGCGGCATGCAACACCGCGGTGACACCACGCATGCTGCTCGCGACCGTCGCGCGATCGACGATCGAACCGACCACGTCGGTGAATGGCGAAGGCAGCAGGTCGATACCGACCGCGGCAATTTTCCTGGCGCGCAGCGTGCGCACCAGGGCCTCGCCGAGGTGGCCGGCGCTACCAGTGACGAGTATTTTCATGGCGGGGAGCAAGTTTACTCACGAAAACATTCCGCTGATTCGTGCGACCATGCCCGGGCACGGAATCCTCCGGCGCAACCTCGGAGATCTCGTGGCCCAGATCGAGTACAAGACCATCCTGCTGCCTTACAAGACCGGCATATTCCAGGCGGATTCCGATGAGGTCGCCGTGGCATTGAACAAGGAAGGTGCCGAACGCTGGCGACTGTCGCAGCTCGTGTTGCCATCCACCGTGTGGGGGCGCGCGAACACCATGGTGGCCATCCTCGAGCGCACCCGAACCTGACGACGGGTCGATCCGCCAGTTCGGTAGCTAGGCGGACCTGAAGCCGATGCGCGCATGAGTGCCGTCGCAGAAGGGCTTGTTGGCGCTCGCCCCACAACGACACAAACGCGCCGCTTCCATGCGCGCGACCACGCGGCCCGTGCCGCTGATGATCTCCATGTTGCCGCGGACCTGCAGCGGACCGTCGGTTTGCGGATCGATCGCGAGTGGCCCATCACGCACCGCGAGCATGTCGGCCTTGCCGGTGGCAGGCTCGCCGCTCGCGACGAACTTTATTTCGTTGTGCGAGCCGTCGCAGAACGGCTTGTGCCGGGAGGCGCCGCAGCGGCACAGCGTCATGCGGTGACTGAAGCCCGGCGCTCCATCGAGCTGGATGTTGGCGCGGAAGGCGTAGGGCCCGTTCTCGCGCACCGATATGAGATTCACCTGCGGAGCCTGCTCGTCGGGCTTGCCGTCCTTTCGTTTGTAACGAATGGCGCCGGAGACGCAGACATGGGCAATTTCTGCCAGGGCGTCCGTGGGCATGTTGTCCGGGTTGATCCACGGGCCCTTGACGTTCGCGATGAAGACCTTCGGGCCCCAGGTCACGCAGAAGCGCGAGTGGATGCACTTGCCGCCCTCGTAGATCAGCGTGAGATCGCGTCCTTCGATGTAGTCGACGCCATCGACGGTGCGCGGCGTGGGCGCGAGATTGCCTGGCTCGATGTGGCTGGCGCCGGAGTCCGCATCGCCGCCAGGGGCCGCGACGGCCACGGGAGCGGGCGCTGGCGCGCGTGCTGGAACCACCTGCGACTGCGTCGCGGGCGCGCCCAACGTGACCGGCGCGCTCTCCGCGCTCGCGAAACGCCGTTCGGCCTTTTGCGCCAGGTCCTCGAGAATGCGCACTGACTGCACCACGCGGGCGTCGCCATCCGAAATCGACAGCAGCGTGCGCGCACCGTCCAGCAGTTCCGCAAATCGCTCGATGAAGAACTTCCCGGCGCTGCCGCCCGGCGGAAACGGCGCGGCGTCGCGCAACGCGGTGAAAGACATGCCTGCGTTGCAGCCAGGGTTGGACGGCCCCGCGGGCAGACGCGCCGCACGTTCGCCCAACGGTGCCATGGCGCGCATCAGCCCGAGACCGAGGTCGATGCACAGCGCCTTCGCCGGGTGCGGCTTGGGAATCAGGTACGAGTGCGAGAGCAGCCGTAGCATCAGCATGTACATGGTGTTGGCGATGTCGACCGTGGCTGCCGCCACCTCGTTTTCCAGCCATACCCGCACGCCGGTGCGCACCGGCCGTCGCAACACCGGGTTCACGGCCGCCGGATGCGCGGGCTCGAAAGCCGGGTTGGCGGCTTTGAGCGCCGCCAGTTCCTTGCGGATCGCCAGGAAACGACAGTAGTGCGAGTCCGGGTTCTCCTCGGCCGCGCCTTCCCCCTGGGTGACGATGGCGTCGAAGGCCTTGAGCGCGGTGATCGAGCAGATCACCGGGTCGCAACCCTGGAAATCGATCTCCGTGCGCGAGATCTGCAGCGCGCGGTCGCCGCAGAACACTTCCTTCTCGCCGCGCCGCGCGACGAACTCCTTCAGGTTCTTCGCGAGCTGGAGATAGAAGTCACCCACTGTTTCGTAATCGATGGGCATGGGCGTGACGCGCGGCCGCGTTTCGCCACGACGGAACGTGTACTCGGGCTGGAAGCCTTCGCCGTCGGGCTCACCCGAGTTCGCGGGCCGCTCCAGGAATATGAAGTGCTGCAGCACGGCCTCGCTGAACGGCGCCAACCTAACTACCACGCTGGCCGGCAGGCCGCCGGGGTCCAGCGGGAAGTTGAGCCGGCCGAAGCGCGGCGAACCGCCCAGCGCCGAAGTGATGTTCCATACCGCGGTCAGGTGTCCCATCTCCTCGACGGCCACGCGCAGGATCTCGCGGCGCCAGCGCGCCGTGGCAGCCGCTTCCGCGGCGCTGAGCCCTTCTGCGGTACCCGACTTCAGGCTGAAGGCGGCATACAGGTACGTGCACATCAGGTTGTGCTCGAGCTCCGCGGCCTCGTAGAGAGTGTGGATCAACGCTTCGCGCGCGATGGCGGGTGTCCCGGGCACGGCGTTCATTTGTAGTCCTCCGCTGAAGCGCGGCATGGCGAGGCCGATGGAGTATGTGGTGTCAGGGTCGAATTCTTCCGCGGGAACATAGAAATATTTCCACGGGCGCGTTCCCGCTGCACTCGATGCGCATTGGAGACACCCGCGCTTCCATGGCACGGAGTTTGCTCCTTTCCGGGGACAGGACACTCACGAGGAGACGCATATGGACGCGAAGGCCAAACTGCTGGGTCATCCGATCCACCAGATGCTGATCGTTTTCCCATTGGGGCTGCTGGCGATGGGCGTGATCTTCGATCTCATTTTCTTCGGCACCGACAACGCCATGTTTGCCGCGGTGGCGTACTGGATGATGGTGGCGGGCGTCGTCGGCGGTCTGCTGGCCGCTCCGTTCGGGTTCATCGACTGGATGAGCATCCCCCCGGACACCCGTGCCAAGCGCATCGGCGCTCTGCATGGCGGCGGCAACCTGGTCGTGACCCTGCTGTTCATCGCGAGTGTGTGGTTGCGCGGTGACGACCAGGCGGTACCGCCCACCCTCGCTTACGTGTGCTCGTTCGTCGCGGCCATCCTCGCGCTGTTCACCGCCTGGCTGGGCGGCGAACTGGTGGATCGCCTCGGGATCGGGGTCCACGAGGGCGCCAATGTCGACGCGCCGAGCTCCCTGCGAGGCGGGCACTCGGTACCCGTTCAGCGCGCGCCCTAATAACAACCCGCAGGGCGCGGCGGCTGTCATGACTTCCGCCCCGCTGCCTCGACGCTTCTGTGGACTGGCGCATTGTTATCCTGCGCGAGGCCAGGAGTATTCTCGGTGCAGCGGGGAGGGAATGAGTGCAGGAACAAGGTGAGCTGAAGCCCGGCCGGGACCTGGGCCTGACGCTCGCGATCTGTGCGATCGCAGCGATCGCCATTTTTACCACCCCCGCTCCCACCTTCCCGATCCTCCACACCATCCTGAATACCGGCATCGCGCTGGTGACGGTGGTGTTGTCGCTGCTGTTCTGGGATCTCGGCTGGCGCTCCGGCGCCAGCCTGGTGACGTTCACCGCAATCCTCTACGCCGTGGTCGGCGTGCTCGAAGTGCTGCACGTGCTGGCGGCGCTCGAGCCGTCCTCGGCGTCGGAGTCGTTCAACCGGGTTCTGCAGACCCTGCGCTCCGGCACCTGGGCGCCGCCGGCCTACCTACTGCCGCTGGGCATGGCCGTGCTGTTGTGGACGCGGCGGCCGACGCGCGCCGCGATGGCCATGTTCGCCACCGGCACCATCCTCGCCGCGATCGGGCTGTTCGTGTTGTTCCAGTGGCTGCCGCGCTACGCGCCGATGCATTGGCTGGGCATCGTCAGGCCCACGCTGTTGCTGGTGCCGCTGCTGTGGATACCGGTCGGGATCACGCTGTGGCGGCGCCGGCACGTCGACCGCATCAGTCATGCGCTGGCGTTTTACGCCCTGGGTACCGCGCTCGCGCACTGCTTCATGTTGTATTCGGACCAGGCCACCAGCAAATTCGCGATGACTGCGCATTTCGGCGTGTTCGCCACCGGCCTCAACCTGCTGCTCACCCTCATGCAGATGGGCACGGCGGACACCGCGCGTCGCATGCGCGAAAACGAGGAGCTGGAGGCCCGCGTGGCCGCGCGCACCATGCAGCTCGAACGGCTCAACACCGACCTGCGGCGCGAGGTCGGCGTGCGCCACGAGGCGGAAGTGCGCGCGCTGCTGCAGCTCGATCGGCTGGACCTGTTGCGCCGGATCACACATGCCATCGCCGAGCGCCAGGACCTGGCCAGCATCATCCAGGTGGTCGTGCGCAACGTGGAAGAGAGCCTGCCTGCGGACTTCGTCGCCATTTGCGACTACCAGCGCGATGGCGCCGTGCTCACCGTCAAGCACGTCGGCGCGCGTAGCCAGGCATTGGCCCTCGATCTCGCCATGAGTGAACGCGCCCTCATCGCGATCGACCAGAACGGCCTGTCGCAATGCATCGGCGGACAGCAGGTGTACGAACCCGACATCAGCGGCAGCACCTTTCCGTTTGCCCAGCGACTGGCGCGCGCCGGGCTGCGCTCCATGGTCATCGTGCCGCTCATGGTCGAGCGCGACGCGGTATTCGCCGTGCTGGTGGTGGCGCGCCGCGCGGCCCATGCGTTCAGCAGCGGCGAGTGCGAATTCCTGCGCCAGCTTTGCGAGCAGGTGGCGCTGGCCGCCAACCAGGCGCAGCTGCACGACTCGCTGCAACAGGCCTACGAGCACCTGAAGCGCACGCAGGAAGCCGTGCTCGAACAGGAGCGGCTGCGCGCGCTCGGCCAGATGGCCAGCGGCATCGCGCACGACATCAACAACGCGATATCGCCGGTGGCGGTGTACGTCGAATCGCTGCTGACCTACGAGAGCGGCTTCAGCGATCGCGCGCGCCAGCAGCTGCAGATCATCCAGCGCGCCATCGACGACGTCGCGCGGACCGTCGCGCGCATGGGGGAGTTCTATCGCCGCAAGCCAGCGGCGCAGGAGCTCGCGCCAGTGCGCGTCGAGCGCGTACTGCGCGAAGTGCTGGATCTCACGCGTGCACGCTGGAGCGACATGGCCCAGCAACGCGGCGTGGTCATCGAGACGCGCCTCGAAGCAGCCTCGGGCGACGCGACCACGCTCGGCGTGGAGAGCGAGCTGCGCGAGGCATTGGTGAACCTCGTGCTGAACGCCATCGACGCGATGCCCGAAGGCGGACGGCTGACCCTGCGTGCGGGGCGCGACGGCGCCGGTGAGGATTCACGCGTGTTCATCGAGGTCACCGACTCGGGTGTCGGCATGGACGAAGAGACGCGGCGGCGTTGTCTCGAACCCTTCTTCACCACCAAGGGTGAGCGCGGCAGCGGACTCGGCCTCGCCATGGTCTATGGCATCGCGCAGCGCCATGCCATCGAAATCGACATCGCCAGCGCGCCCGGCAAGGGCACGACGTTCCGCCTGACATTCCCGCTGCAGCGGCTGGCCACGTCCGAGCCGAGTGGCGTCATCGCGCAGCCGTCGCCCGCGCACACGCGGTCCTGCTGATCGACGACGACCCACTGTTGTTGACGTCGCTGCGTGACGTGCTGGTGCGCGAGGGGCACGAGGTGGAGACCGCGAATGGCGGCCGGCAAGGCGTCGACGCTTTCCTCGAATCGCAAAGCGCGGGCAAGCCGTTCCTCGTGGTCATCACCGATCTCGGCATGCCGCACTTCGATGGGCGCGCGGTGGCCACGGCCATCGCCACGGCGTCGCCGCGCACGCCCATCCTGATGCTGACCGGCTGGGGCCAACGCCTGGCAGCCACGGGCGAGATTCCGCCCGAGGTCGCCGGCGTGCTCAGCAAGCCGCCGCGACTGGCAGAATTGCGCCAGGCACTTGTCCAGTGTCTCGGCGTCGCAGCAGAAGAAGACTGACCGATACAACTCTAAAGGGAGACTTCATGAAATCGATGCGGTTCGTTCTACCGCTGGCGCTGCTCGCCTGCGCCACGCCAATCACCGCGTTAGCCGATGGAACGCTGGCCATCAACGTGGCGCCGTTCGCCTCCGAGGTGAAACTCAAGGACAAGGTCCGAAAGCAGCTCGAAGGCGGCGGCATGGAGTGGGGATACGCCAACAATCGCCTGGTGGTCACCAGCGTCAACAAGCAGTTCGTCGGACCCGTGATCGACCACCTGACACGCTTCGGCACGAACGCCACGCTGAATCTGCCCGCGGGTGATTACCAGATCAGCTGCGTGGGCATGTTGTACGACGGCGGCCTGTCGGTGGAGAAGGTGCTGTCCAAGGGGGCGTTCTTCAACGAAAACGTGCTGGCCTTCCACATCGCGGACGGCAAGGTCACCACCCTCGACATCAAGCCGACCATCCGGGCGTCTTCCGGATTCTTCCTGAAGCTCTTCATGCCGGAATACCTGGCATCGGTCACGCTGGATGGCGCCGGGTCGCCCGAGGTCTCCCTGAATTCGCGCACCGAAAAATCCGTCGCCTGGGACGACTACCACGGCGATTTGAAGTTCAAGAAGTAACGGATCGGCCCGCTTGACGGCGGGCCCGGGAGTACCGTGTACTCCGGCGTCCGGGCGCGCGGCCAGGAAGGCCGCGCGCCACTACATATATAAGAGGGGCGCTTCATGCTGAGCAGACGTTCATTTCTCGTGTCCGCGGGAGCTGGTGTGGCGGCAGGTTCGATGATGTCTTCCGTCGCGTTCGCCGCGGGCAGCAAGGTCCCCCTTGGTATCCAGCTCTGGACGGTGAAGTCCGAGGCCCAGAAGGACCTCGAAGGCACGATGAAGCAGCTGTACGCGCTCGGCTTTCGGGAGATCGAATTCGCCGGCTACTACGGCCGCAGCGCCGCCGATCTCGGCAAGCTCATGAAGGGGATGGGCTTCACGCTGGTGAGCACCCATGCCGGTGCCGATGACATCGCCGCCAAGGGCGACCAGATCATCGCGGACGCGAAGACTCTCGGGCTCAAGTACATCATCTGCTCCTCGCCCATGTCCGATGCCGCCAAGGCAAAGCTCGAGTGGACGAAGAAGATGGATGCGCTCGATCCGGGCGACTGGAAGATGAACGCGGAGCTCTTCAACAAGTTCGGCAAGAAGGTGAAGGACGCCGGACTGGCGTTCGGGTATCACAATCATCACGTCGAGTTC